>Ga0256406_1000081_pt1 | contig 169980 bp, 167 predicted proteins | sample RumenRJG_03DNA_FD_185986 | JGI IMG/M metagenome (GOLD analysis project Ga0256406, IMG submission 185986) | Bovine rumen microbial communities from Lethbridge, Alberta, Canada - RJG_03 | ecosystem: Host-associated > Mammals > Digestive system > Stomach > Rumen | place: Canada: Alberta... | reverse complement strand
CGACGGATGCTGTCTTGTCGATAGCATCGCTCACGTCTGTCTTCCGATCTCTTCGATCGCAGTATCCGGTTTTCAAGGTTCGCCGCGCTGTCTGCGTCCCGCTCGGTGCGGGGTGCCTCAGCGCGAGGAGTAACTTTACACGGCTCCCCTCCCCTGCAATGCGGGAAAGTGGGGCTTCACATCTTCTACACAATTGATACGAAAGCACCCATTCTTGAACCGTGAAGTCTATGGAATTGTACCGAGCCTTTGCAGACTCCTAACAGGCCTCCCAGTCGAACGGCAACTTTTCTAGGGTAGACGGTATGCTCAAGCTGCAGTTTAAGGGTTCTGGCCTGCTTTTATCTGCTTTCAATCAGCCCGCTGCAAGACTTCGCTCTGCCGCTTGCATCTCACCCTCGTCTGTGGGTGGCGGCTCTTTCCTCCTGCCTGCTCGACGTGCAGCCCTCTTCTCCACATAGACATGCGCCAGGGTGCCGGCATTCAATCTGCCGGCACCCTGGCTCGCAAAGGTTCTGTCTGTCTTTATGGGCCTGGTCTACCAGGTCAGCCTCTTCATGGAAGCGCTGATGGCATACTGCCGCAGCCTCGATGTGGCATTGCAGTGCAGATGCTCCGATATCGCTATCGCAAGCCTCAGCAGCCACCATTGGAAATCAGCCTTCATGGCGAGATCCATCCTTTCCTGCTGCAGCAGAGACCCCTATCTCGAACGGGAAGGTCCCCGCACGGTTGAACGCCGAGATGAACATGCGTATTGCGTTTGAGGGTGTCGTCCCGATCCGCTCGGTCGCTGCGAAGAAGCTCTCCTTCTCCTCAGGCAGTACCTTCGCGACGATCGGGGTCATCTTTTCTGCCACGCTTCCCCCGTGCTGCGATTCTGGTATGACTTAGTATTCCTTAGTAATACTTCTTAGAGAATGATAGCAGACGCCAGATGGGTACCTTCGACAATTTGGAAATATCGGCAGGGCACAGCAATGCGTGCGCTAGGCTCATACTGTGAGAGAAGCTGGAGAAAGGGAAAGCATGGGAATTCTGGCAAGCATCAAGAAGCTGGTCCATGGACCTGAAGAGGAACCGTTCGCTGTTCCTGAAGGACCCTGTGCCCTCAAGATTCAGGTCATCGACGAGAAATGCGCAGCAAAGATTGCTGACAGGACCACGCTTCTCGTCTCCACGAAGCCGCAGCGCATGAAGGACACGAAGAAGGGCACGACAACCGACTCCGGCGAATTCCAGGGATTCCCTGCCCGTCTCAGCAAATGCGCCTTCGCAATCGTACCGACCGAGCCTGTCGCCACCCTGCTCACGAGAGAGTCCTCGATATCTGTTGTCTGCGAGCGCAGGGATGATGGGCTCTACATCCTCGTGCCAGGCAATCCCTGGTTCGAGGCTGCATCTGCCGGCATCGAGAGTCTCCCTGCCGATGTCGATGTCATCCGTGCCTATATTGCAGACAAGGACTGGCAGGGCCTTGGCGGCGGCACGAAGCCGATCGAGCCACTCGACGTAGAGATCGTAGGCGGCGCACATGATGCGGCAGGCGGCCAGCTCATGAACTTCTATGCCGGAGACCACCTCGTTGCGACGCTTCCGAACAAGAGCTACTCGTTCCAGAAGATCCGGAGGAAATATCCGGACCACCTGCTTGCAGCAACCGCAGAAGAGCTCGAAGAGGACCATCGCGGCTCCCGCTACTGCATCAATGTCTTTGTCTCGTAGCCTGCGCAGTGCAGCCATCTTCCATCTTTTTGCTAGAATGCCTACGTTGCGTAGGCATGCTCCCTTCCAGGAGCCAAGCTACGAGGAGTCTTGCTATGGAGTCCGGAATGCCCGACATGAAGAAGCGCTATATCACCGAAGAGGGCACGATCAGGACGCTCGAGGAGATCATGAGGCTCTGCTCGCAGGCAGGGAATCAGGCTGACGACCCTGCGCTTGCGCTCTGGTGCTTCGGGGCACATCCCGAGGACGGTATCGAGGACCCTGCAATCGACACAGCAGAATTCCGGGCCTGAGATTTCCGGATAGAACGAATGAAGGCCGGCACGCTCGATGCGTGCCGGCCTTCTGCATGCCTCTTTGTTCTTGTTTGTTCAGTCAGCAGCCCAGAACGTGGCTCCCGTACCATCGAACGCCAGATGGCGGCCGAGATACAGCTCGGCAAAGGTGCGTGCACGGCCAAGCGACTCCTCTCGGGGAGCCTCTGCGTCGGTGAGCTCCAGACGGAAGGTCTGTCCGCCGCAGGCGTCGTGCATATGCACCGTGACCGGGATGCCAGCTTCGATGAGTGCACGCTTGAGTCCGATGATCTGCTGCATGCCAATAGGACGTACCATGTCTCCCCCAAAAGATCTAGAAGGCGCCGCCGCCTCCGCCACCGCCGAATCCTCCTCCGCCTCCGCCGGAGAAGCCGCCGCCGAACCCGCCGCCCGAGGACTCCATGCTCTTCGCAAGGGCTGCGGTGCTCACTGAGTGGGCCGACTCGACGCTCTTGCCGAAGGCATCCATCGGCGTGCTGTAATAGCCAGGGCCCCAGAATGCATACCAGTACCACGGAGAATACGGGTCTGTCGAAAGCGTCTCATAGAGCTCGGGGGCTGCAACCTTGAGCTGGGCGATGACCTTCTCGGACACGCCGAGCACGACCGCCATCACGAGCAGGCGGTTCCAGAGCACCACATCCTGGGGCACAGCCTCCTTGAGACGGGTGAAATCGAGAAGCCAGCGCCTGAGCGCCTCGAGCTTTGCCTCGACCTCGATGCCTTCCTTCGTCTTGCTGCACATCTTCTGCGGAAGGAAGCCGGAGACCACTGCCGCCGCCACTGCCGCAGCAAGGCCGGCAAACGCCACACCAGCTGTGATCTTCTCAGCAATTCCCAAGAAGATCAGGATGCCAGCAAGGACGATGCTCAGAGCGCAGCAGGCATACGGCACCTTCTTGTTGGGGTTGTCCGCGAGAATGTAGTTCTTCTTGCTGCAGGCACCCATGACAGCGCCTTCCCATTTCTCGATTGCGTCGCTATAGCGCTCAGGAGCGTCCTTTGCCGCCTTCTCGATCGAAGAGAACCAGAGGCGCGGCTGCCCGGACGGCGCTGTATCCCCGTCTGTCATGCCTTCGATCTCGTCGAAGAGCAGCGACAGGGCCCTTGCGTCAATCTCGCCTGCAGCATCTGTGCCGGCAGGTCGCTTTACCAAATCGAGGTAGTAGCGCTCGCGCTTCTTCTTGCCGAGGAAGCCCTTCTTCTCGGGCACGACGCAGCCGAGCTGCACATAGCCCAGATCGCAGAGACGCATGATCGATGCCGGAAGGGCATTTCCGTCCGGCTTGCCGTCTCCCCGAAGCGCATCGAGCACGGCGGGATGGTCATCGGTCGGCACATCGCGGAAATACTCGTCGTCGAACTGGGGGCGATGCTCGCGCTTGTCGCGCAGATAGGCACGGACAGAAAGGGCAATGAAGAGCGCTGCAAGAGCAAGCGAGCCGACGAGTGCGACCGTGCTCATGGCCCGGGCGCGCTCGCGCTTGGCATTGGCCTCGTCTGCCCACGCCTGCTCTTCCGACATGACGGAATCAAGCACCTCGCCGGAGCGCTGCGTTGCGCCCGAGAGCCAGGATTCGGGGAAGACGATGCGCGCTTCTGCATACTCATCGGTGCCGACACCCGGCACCGTATAGACGATGGCCGACCCATCGAAGGCCAGGCTCGCGTCGAGCGGACCGTGGCCCCAGGCACGCACATTCGAGCCTGCCTCGACGCTCTCGCCGGACGGCACCGGCAGATGGACCGTGCAGGTCACATTGTCGGATGCCACATCCCAGCCATCAGAGACGAACTTCCAGTAGAGCTCGCCCACATCCTCGTAGCGCTGCGCAAGGTCGGGATAGGAGTAGACGATGCGGAACGTCGCCGATTCGTCCTCATGAGCGGAATAGAGCTTGACCTCGAGATAGGAGCCCTCATCCGTCACATCGAAGCTGCCGTCGATCCCTCCGGCATTGTGGGCGAACTCCGTATAGACGCCGTCCTCGACGATACCGACAGAGGCGATATGCGGTGTCAGCTCTGCCCCCTCATAGGTCCCTTCGGGCAGCTTCCAGTACACACCGTGGTAGGAGCCATCGAAGTCGAACGTGCGGTCTTCGATGACAGAAAGCGTTCCATCTGACCCGATCGTCGCATCGATCGAGACCTTGTCTATCGAGTAGTCAGCCCAAGCCGTATGGGCAACAGCAAGACATGCAATGAAGGCGAAGAGGCCGACAAGAAGCTGGTACAAGCCTCGAGGATGCCGTACAGGATGGTCCATGGAGGTCTCCAATCTGATTAAGCCTGCCTATAGACAAGCTTAGCAAATCTGCCATGGCCCGACCGTCGCGGCAGATGGCGCCTCATGCCCCGTCATCCACCCCTATCTCGAACGGTACGTCTGAGATGTAGAAGATATCTCCCGTGCTGAGAAGAACGCTTCCCTCGATCGGCTTTCCTTCATAGGTTGCCGGATTCGTGGCACCGAGGTCCTGCGCGAGCACGCCGCCCGTCCCGAGCGAAAGGCGCAGGTGATGGCGGGAGACCGAGCGGATATGGAGGACGATGTCGTTCTCCTGGGCACGCCCGATCGTGACACCTCTCTCCCCTATGGGCACCGTCGCTTCAAGCTCGCCGACATGCGCCCGCACGAGGTAGGTGAAGGCAGAGCTTGCTGCCTTCTCTTTCTTTGCTCTGTGCTGCGAGAGATCGAGCGTATCGTCTGCATCTCCTGCATCGTCCCGAACCGCTTCGGCAGCAGGAGCTGCCGCTTCGATGACGCATTCCTTTGCGGTCTTTTCGCTCTCTTCAGGCGCTGCCGGCTCCGCTTCCTGCACAAGCTCATGGGGAGGCCGCTCTATCGGCTGCGGATGGTCGAAATCATAGAGGCATCCATAGCAGATATGCATGTCCCGGAAGAGCCGCGCACCGCAGCGGGGACATACCTTCGTGAAGCTTGCATCCTGCAGGGCAACTTCCATAACGCTCACTCCTTGTCCTTGCGCGCACAGAGCACGAGCTCCGTCCGCTCGCCTGCCGAAAACCAGTGATCTCGCGATGCCGGCCGCTCGAAGATGGCAAAGCTTCCCGGCACCCGCCACTGCCTCCCCGGAGGAAGGCCGAGGCATACGCCGAGGATGCGTCCTTCGACATCCGCCGCAGCCACATCGATCGGGTAGCGCATGCCAAAGCTATGGATTGCAGCGCACGGCAGAAGAACCACAGGAGCTGCCGTGCACCTGCTCCCCAGAAGCCCCTTGAGGCGTGACGGCGCCGATACGAGCAGCCGGAAATCCCCATAGGGCTCCACGTAGACCAGAGCATCCCTTCTCATCTAGACCGTCCTTCCTGCCTGCCCGGCATCTGCCACGACTTCGCGCACATGCACGAGCTCGAAGTGAACTTCGGAGTCGATTCCTGCCACGGCGAAGTGCCGGGGCCAGGGATGATAGGAAAGCGTGCAGCGAAAGCGCATGAGGCGCGGCTCGCCCAGAAGGGCCAGAGGCGCACTTTCGGCAGCTTCTGCCCCGACCGAAATCTCGATATCGTCTGCATCTTCAAACGCCTTGCGTATGGACGCCTCCGCTGCTGAAACTGCTTCCACGCTCCCATCTTCTGCTCCAGCTGCAGCTGCTTCGGCAAGCACTGCATCCGGAGCGACCCGGTCGAAAAGCACACAGGCAGAGACATAGCGTGCAAGGTTCCAGAGGATGACAAGAGAGACGAGAATGACCGGCATGAGCGCAGCCAGCTCCACCGCCATCTGTCCCCGCTCCTCTCTGAGCGCGTACATCATGCTGCGCTCCCCAGACCGACCTTGAGAGGCACCGCGGTACCTCCCGGCACGAGGAGCTCTGCCACCTCGAGGCTATCCTCGCCTGTCAGGTCGGAAGCGATGCCAAGTGCCGAGGCAAGCCGCTCCGGCGCAGACGCATCCTCATCCAGAAGGCTGAGCAGCCGCTCCCTTTCCCCTTCCGTCTCGAGCCCTGCCTGCACAAGCACATGCTTCGTGGTCGTGAGCACGGGGCGGCGCGGCCTCAGGTCTGCCGGCTCGAGGCCGACTGCGCTCACACTCGCACGGAGCTTGTCGCGCAGCCAGGCCGCAGCGCCCCCGCCGAAGACGCCGCCAATACCGTCAAAGATCTCTTCGGAGACGCTCTCCACGCTCTTCCAGCCTTTTCCATAGCCGGAAAGAATGCTGTTCCAGACCGAGACGATGCCTGCGACAGCAGAATCCGGCTCTCCAAGCTCCTGCTCCCAGGCATGCACCGAATCCAGAAGGACGCTTTCATCCTCGGTCTCGACAGGTGCCAGAACGGCAGCAGAGATTGCAGCACCAGGAGAGAGCGTTCTCGACGCAAGGAAGCTGCCTGAAAGCATCTCCGGCAGAGCTGTCTCTGCAGGTCTCGATACAAGCGCAATCGTGCCCCAGGCACCGGGCGGACAGAATGTGACGTCTGCGCTCTTCAGCACTTCGAGCGCCTCATCGAAGCGTCCCTGCGCCTTGCCTGCCGCTTCATGCGTCTCGGCATCTGCATCCTCCATTGCGGCACGCGCCTTCTGGTAGCGCTTCGAGGCTTCCTCGATGATGCGCCACCAGTGCTCGAAGCCGCTCTTCGTATTCGTCGTCGCCGACGCCACAAGGCCCACCGCCTTCGTATCGAGTCCGCAGACCTCGCAGCGCCTGACCCTGCCCGCTTCGAGATCTGCCAAGGATGCCGTGCCGGACCCGTCTTCGGCTGCAGGGCATCCTGCAAAGGCATGGATTGTCATCCCACCTGCCCCATCGGACGTCGGCCAGACACGCTCCGTGAAAAGAGCACTCTCGCGCGTCTCGTCTGCTGTATGCGGAAGTGCCGGCAGATCCATATCGACCGTCCCATCAGGCCTTTCCTCGTAATGCCCCGCATTCATCTGCTCTTCTGCAAAGCGGTAGTACGCGCTCCTTATGGCGGAGCGCGCCTCGTTCTCGACGCCTGCATCTTGGGGCGCTTCCTCGGCAAGGCGCGCCGCATAGTAGGACCGCGCTCTTGCAAGCGGCGCTCCGAACGTCCAGGAGGCTGGCGAGGGATAGCTCGGATTGAGCGCATCGGGAAGGTCTGCCAGCTTCGCTGCCCGCTCCTTCAGGCAATAGGGATCCTCTGCGCAGTCTGCCCGCCATGCCTCCTCCTTCGAGGACTCGGCTTCCTTCTGGGCCTCCTCTGCCTTCTTCGAAGCATCGGCAAGCGCATCTGTTGCCTCGCCGAGCCCCTCTTCGTCGACTTTCTTGTCCATGCCCGAGAAATCCGACCTGCCCAAGACGGGATAGGGCACGACGATGCCTTCATAGGAGATGCGCTCCGTGCTCTCAGCCGCAATCGTTGCCATTCCTCGCCTGATGATGAGAAGAGGGAGGATCTCCTCGAGACGCGAAAGGCCCGCCGAGGCCGTCTCGACGAGGTGTCCACGCGTCTCCAGGAGCTTCATGCCGCCATCTGCCGAAGCAGCTCCTGCCGCCTGCCCTCCAGGCACGGCAGATGCAACCATGCCAGCTGCGACCATGAGCATGCCGGCCGTGCCAAGCGTCTGCGCCGCCGCATCGAGCACCTGGACGCAGGCACTGTAGGCACCAGTCGCCTGGCTTGCGCTCAGGGCAGCCGCATCGGCCACAGCCTGGATGTCGGCACTCCGGGAGAGAGCCCAGCCTGCAGCAGCAAGGCTGAAGACAAGCGAGAAGCTCACGAGCAGGGAGACCGCGACAGCGACCGAGGTATAGCCGCTCTCTTCGTCGATGAAGAGAGACAGGGAGAGGGGCAGCCTGTCCTGTGCTCTGTCATCCAGCATCCCACACCTCGATCCAGTCATCGTATGTGCCTTCAAGCCATGCAGGGCGCAGCTCTTCTTCGACCTGCACCTTGAGGACGATTCCATCGCCGTCAGATCCAAGCGCGGAGGCAGCGATTGCGCCGAGAAGCGGCAGCGGCTTTGCGTGCCCCGCAATCGAGACCGTCACAGCCTGCTCCTCTGCCCCTGCAATCTCGATATCCCAGTCACCATCAGAGAAGATTGCAATTCCTGGGATGGCCGCAAGCCTGCGGCGGCAGAACTCCTCGAGCCGTTCTTCATCTGCCGTACCAACAGCAGCGCGTGCCGTCTCTGCCGCTGCCTCCCTCATGACCATCTCCGAATAGGCACAGCAAAGCGGCTGGAGCAGGAGCAGCACCAGAAGCGAGACGGCAGGAAGAAGCGCTGCCGCCTCGACGCTTGCCTGGCCCTGCTCCTCGGCAAGCTCAGAAGAGAAGCAGGTCATCGATTGCGCCCTGCCTGATATCTGCAAGAAGATGCGAGCAGGCTGCAAGGGCGCAGTCGAGAAGGCGCCCTTCGGCTCCCGCCTTCCAGAGCGCACCGAGCGCCACGACCGCGACCAGCGCCGCTCCAAGCAGGAGCGCATATTCGAGGGTCGCCTGTCCTGTCTCCTCCTGCCAGAGCCTCATGAGCCATCCGACCCTTCCACCGCTTCGAGATGGACGACCTCGACCTGCGTCTTGCCCGATCCGGTCTCCTTCAGGATGCAGACATCTGCCCATCCCTGCCCTTCGACGCTGAAGCCCCAGACCTTGCCGAGAAGGTCGAGATACTGCGCTTCGAGCAGCACGCAGTCTCCCCTGTCTTCATAGGACTCCATGAGCTGGGAAGAAGCGGTCTTGAGCGGCTTGTCCACGGTGTAGCTCTCCACCTCATCAGCTGAGATGTCCTCGGAAAACGTCCCTCCTGCATTCGCAAGCAGCTGCGCCGTCTCGGACGAGAGATCCTCCTCGGCGCTTCCGGAAGCTTCCGACCTGCCTGCATCCATCCCTTTGAGGAGAAGGCCGAGAACAAGCACCGCTGCCAGGATGGCCACTGCCAGAAGGAGCTTCCTTCTGCTTTTCATGCCGCTCATAGCGAGTTGATGCCCTGGGCGATGGCATCCCAGAGCGAGCTCAGCTTGTCGCGGAATGCGAGGATTGCGACAATCGCGATCACGACAATGACGCCGACAAGGATTGCGTACTCTGTCGTTCCCTGCCCCGTCTCCTCGCGGCGGAGCGTATGTGCCGCCTCAGCAAGCGCTCTATATGCTTTCATGGATCCACCTTTCTCATATGAGCTGTGCCTGCGACCCCAGGAGGGGGCCGAGTATTGCCAGAAGCATTGCAGGCACGACGAGCGTGCCCAGGGGGATGAGCATCTTGATTGGGACCTTCTCGATCCTCTCCTCGGCCGCAAGGCGCTCTTCATCCCTCAGGAGCTTTCCCTGCGCTTCAAGGACCGAAGCCAAGGGCGACCCGAACGCCAGCGCCTCTTCCACAGCCGATGCGAAGCGCCCGAAGGCAGGGCTTCCCATTTGCTCCGCCAAGCTCTCCAGTGCCGTCGAGCGCTTCTCGAAGCCGCTTCTCCAGGAGAAGAGGGCAGATCTGAGCGCTTGGGAAAGCTCGCTGTCCTGGCGCTCACAGAAGAGCTCGACCGACGCATCGAACGAAAGCCCTGCCGAGAGGCCGAGCGAGAGGATGTCGAGAAGCCCCGGCAGCTCTGCAAGGCAGCGTCTCTGCCATCCCCGGCGCTGATGTCTCGAGCCTGCTGGCAGCTTCGGCACAGCAAGGCTGAGGTGCCGGTGCGCTGCCGTCTTTTTCCCCAGGAGGATGAAGGCTGCGAGGAACGCAAGGCCGCCCTCGGCTCCTGCCAGTGCATATGCCCACCCATCCATCTAGAGCACCCCTTCGGCAAGACGCCTGATGATGAGGATAGCGACAGCATCGAGCGCCCCCGCCAGAAGAAGCGAGAGCGTGCCCGCCTCTGTTGCCATCCCCGCTCTGAAGTCAGGCGATATGAAGGCAAGGAGCGAGACGATTGCCACCGGAAGCGTGCAGACGACCTGGACCGAGAGGCGTACCTGTGCTGTCTTTGCAGAGAGCTCGCGCCTGAGCTCTCCCTGCTGCTCCACATAGGAAGCGCTTGCCGCGAAGAGCTCCTTGAGCGGGCTTCCCGTGCGCTGCGCAATCTCGAGCGCGCTCACCATGAGCGCCATGCCCGGTCCTTTGACCTCGCGCTCGACAGATCCGAGCGCCTCTGCAACCGATGCGCCTGCCTGCATCTCGAGCGTCGCCTCGGCAAAGCTTCTGCCGACCGGCCCCGCATGCGTGACACCGACATACTCCATCGCCTGCCTGAGTGTCTGGCCAGCCTCGAGGCCAAGCGCAAGCGTGCGGAACACCTCGGGAATCTCCTGCTCTGTCGCATCGCGCCGCTCCCTTCTGTAGCGCAGGGCAAGGCCAGCCGCAGATGCCCCCAGCGCAGCAGGCAGGATGAGCCCTCCCAGAAGGGAGCGGGAAAGGAGCATGCCCAAAGGGACAGAGAGCATCCCCATGAGCAGCATGAAACCGCCCGGCGCCGCAAGCTGGAAGCGCCCTGCCAGATACCTTTCAGCATCGCGCCACAGCGCATGCTCATCGAGCCTTCGCGCACCGTCTGTGCCTTCGAGAGCGCGTGCCGCATGGAGAAGCCCCCGCCGGGCGGATGCCTCGAGCTGGGGCGTTGCAGACATGAAGGCAGCCGCCCCTGCAAGCGCTGCCGTGCTCAGGCAGAGCAGGAAGACATCCATGCGAGCACCTCGCTCTCCGAAAGAAGCCCGTCTGCCATCGCACGCTCGACGAAGGACGGCAGCTGGACCAAAGTCCAGCTCCGTGCCTGCCGGTCGAACGATATGCACTCTGCAAGGGCGACCGTGCCATCGGGGGCACGGTCCACCTGATGGAGCGATGTGATATAGCGTCCACCGTCAGGGAAGCGGGCGCTCATCACGACAAGGTCGAGCGCTGTCGCCACCTGCTCCTCGATGAGATGGGCCGGAAGGTCCATGCCATAGCGGGCCATGAGGACAAGGCGAAGTATTGCCTCGTCAGCCGTACCGGCATGCAGGGTCGTAAGCGATCCGTCGTGTCCTGTGTTCATGGCCTGGAGCATATCGATGCACTCCGACCCTCTGACCTCGCCCACGATGATGCGGTCAGGCCTCATGCGCAGCGCGTTCTTCACGAGGTCGCGGATCGTGACCTCTCCCGATCCCTCGATCGAGGCCTCGCGTGCCTCGAGGCGCACGAGGTTGAGTCCGGGCTCGAAGCGCAGCTCGCAGGAATCCTCGATCGTGACAATGCGCTCGTCTTTGCCGATCTCATGCGAGAGGGCATTGAGGAGCGTCGTCTTGCCGGAGCCGGTGCCTCCTGCCACCGCGATATCGCAGCGCTCCTTCACGGCCCAGGCAAGAAGCTGTGCGTACCAGGCAGGAAGGGAGCCAAGCGACACAAGCTCCTGGAGCGAGACGAGCGCATCCGAGAACTTCCTGATCGTCACCGCTGTGCCATCAGGCGCCAGAGCAGACGAGACAGCATTGACGCGGTAGCCATTCGAAAGGCGCGCATTCACAATCGGGCTTCTCTCATCGAGACGGCGGCCCAGAGGGGCAAGGATGCGGTCGATGACCATGAGGATCTGCTCATCGTTCTCGAAGACGCGCTCTGCCTTGTGGAGCCTGCCTCCTTCCTCATAGAAGAGCGCTCCTGCTCCGTTCACCATGATTTCCGTCACGCGGTCGTCGTCCAGAAGCGGCTGCAGAGGTCCCAGCCCGCAGATCTCATCCACGACCTGGCTGGCCAGGACATGGCGCTCTTCCGGCGTCAGGTCATCGTAGCCGCCGCCATTGCAGAGCGCCTCGAGCGCAACCGAAAGCTCGGTCCGTGCCTGGGCGACATCCCCCTGCGTTGCAAGCGAGGCAACCGTCTGGAGCCCGAGCCTTGTCACGAGGTCGCGCTTGAGCCGCTTTCTCGCTTCTTCATCCAGCCCATGGCGGGAAGGCGCGCCTTCGAGACGGGCACGTTCCTGCACCCTCGCAAGCAGGCTCATCTACATGGCCTCCTTCCTGCGGCTGAAGAATCCCCGGCGCTGTCCATGCTCATGCACCTCGAGCGCGCGGCGGGCATCGTTGCAGTCGGGAAGCCTTCCAAGCTCCTGGAGGATCTGTGCCAGGCAGGTGGCAACAGAGCGCGAAAGCTCTGAGTCCTGCGCGCTCAGCTCCACGACATGTCCTGCCATGAGGAGCTCGTCCGTCTCTTCTCCGCCATCCATGACACGGAAGGTACGGGCAGCTTCGAGGCCGACATCGGCCCGGTCGATGAAGGCTTCCTGCGTCTTCTTCGGATTCGAGAGATTGACGATGCGGACGATTCGGGTCCTTGCAACACCGAGGCGCACAGCCAGGGCGCCGACACGCGATAGGGACGATGCCGCCCCTCCGCTCTCAGGGCAGACCAGCAGCAGGCGGTCGCACATCTGCGCTGCCTGCGCGACTGCATCGGTCCATGCTGTCGCGCAGTCGACAATCACGAGATCCGACTGGCGGCAGACAAGCTCGAGCAGGTTTCCTGCCTGAGGTGCTACGAGCTCGGCATTCTCCGGACGAAGGCAGGAACCCCAGAGCGAGACACCGTCTGTGGCAATCTTGCCCTGGGCAGCAAGCGTCTTTGCATCAGCCTGCACATCGAGGTTCTGGTCGAGTGCTGCAGGGCCCGGAAGGCCGAAGCATGCGTACGCATTGCCGCAGGCAAGATCGAAATCCATGAGGGAGACCTTGAGGCCCCAGCGTGCTGCCGTTGCTGCCATGAGGCAGGAAAGCGCTGTCTTGCCGACGCCTCCCCTGCCTGACGCGACACAGAGGACAGGACAGGGATTCGGGCCATGCGCGATGCTGGAATCGATGCGCGGAAGCTCCTGGTCCATCCGGTGGCGCTCAGGCTTCGATGGCCTGGAGGCACTGCGCGGGGCCGCCGCAGCAGGGATGCTTTCCACTTCGTCGAGATCTTCCGCCTCTGGCGCTGCAGCAGAGGAAGCACCCTTCTCGGCTCTCTGCCTGCGCTCGTGCCGTGCGGATGCCCTGCTTCTCGCTCCTTCCGCATCCGGCGCTTTCTGCTGCGCCTCTTCAGGCTGGACATCAAGCGCAATGACACGGGAGATGCCCGCCTGGGCTGCACGCGAGCGGAGCGACCCCGAAGGCCGAGGCTGCGCAAGCAGGACGATTGTGGCATGGGCATCCTGTGCTATTGCGGCTGCAAGATTGATGGGTGCCTGGGCACCGCGTACGGGACCGACAGCCGCTGCATACTGGCCAGGCATCCCGTGCGCGAGCGTCTCGCGCATCTCTTCAGGAGAGGAAGCCCAGGATACGCTCGAGCCGGGATATTCGGCTCCGATCTTCGCCTCCAGCTCGCCCCGATAGGACTTCCGTGCAAAGGCAAGCCACTTCATGAATGATTCCCTTCTTCTGCCGTCGTAGGAACAGAGCTCGGTGCCGTCGTGAGCACCGTGCCCGTCGCGCTCACATCGGATGCCGGAACTGCGAGGCGCAGGTCTCCCTGGGCACCTGCAGCAAGCACATCTGCCACCTGGCTCGGGGCCACGGCAAGCGTAACCGACTGCGTGCCGAGCTGGGACTGCTGCTCCGGTACCGAGAGGAGCTCGATATCATCCGAGATCAGCGTGGCAGTGCCACCAGACATGCGATAGGCCAGAAGCCTCGAGCCGGCCTTGGCCTCTGCCGGAAGGCCGATCTTGTCCGAAAGCGCGAGGCTCAGCGCCACATGGCCTGAGGGGACATCTGCAGCGTCTGCCCTCTGAGCGAACTGGAGGCTGCAGAGCGGCGTGCCTTTCGGCACGGCACTTGTGACCTTCCTGCCTATGCAGTCATCCATGTCGGTCATGGCAACAGCAGGAGCAAGGTCCGAGAGCCATTCCTTCACGGCAAGGTCTTCCTTCGTGACCGTCTCTCCAGCAGCAAGATCCTTCGTCGCAACGACGAGCTTCACGGTCTCCCCGCCATAGCGCTCGAGCGCCTCGGCACGTTCCTGCTCGGTCTGTGCCTGCACATGCTGGGCATAGACCGCACACAGGAGCGCTGCCAGAAGCGCGCAGGCTGCAGCAAAGACAATCCTGAAGCGCATCGACATTGGTCCTCCCGGCATGTGGCTGATGTGGTCTCAAACCTACGCCAGTGCCCTATCTGACAAGGGAAAGCAGAGCCATTCAGCCGTCGCCGGGCAGCCACAAAGCTCGCAGCCATCTTCCACAAGGAAGCGTTTTCCAAGGCAGGGCGTCTGACAGAAGGAGGCACTGTCTCAGGCCTTCCGACCTCTCTCCTCATTGCCGCTGCAACCCTGAAAGCCAGGATGGCTGGACATAGAGAAGCGGACGCTCCCTTTCGGGAACGTCCGCAGCTTCAATGTGTCTTGCTTTCTCAGAGCACGATATCGGGATCGAGCGTCTCCGCACTCCGGCGCATTTCCTGGGCAAGCGCCACATAGGCGTCGTAGCGCTCCTGGCAGAAGGCACTTTCTGCCAGGGCCTCGCGCACGGCGCAGCCCGGCTCATGCGTATGCGTGCAGTCACGGAAGCGGCACGAACGGGCCGCATCGGCAATCTCTGGAAAGACCTTTGCCAGGCCCCTTTCATGGCCGACAAGCGGCAGGCTCCTGATGCCCGGCATATCGACAATCGTGCCGCCAGAGGGGATGGCAACCATGCGGCGGGAGACCGTGGTGTGCCGTCCGGCATCATCCGAGCTTCTCACGGCACCTGTCTTCAGGAGATTGCGTCCCAGAAGGGCATTGAGCAGGGTCGACTTACCGGCGCCCGACTCGCCGAGGATGCAGGCGACCGTACCGGGAGAGACAAGCGAAAGGATGCCTTCCTCTCCCCAGCCAGCACCTTTGGCGCGGGCGCACGCTGCCAGCTCCGACGAATCCTTTTCGCCGAGAGCGCAGGCGACGATCGGCACCTTCTCGCCGAGCACCTGGCGCACGCGGTCGATATCTTCTGCGAGGCGTGCATCCCCTCCTGCCCTGTCAGCCTTCGTGAGGACGCAGGCCACCTGGGCCCCGCAGTCCCGCACGACAACAGCCGAGCGCACAAGGCGGTCGCATATCACCGGCTCTGGACCGAGTGCCTGGGCCACGAGCACGAGCCCGACATTGGCGGCAAGCGTCTGCTTCTCGCCGCGCGCGCCTCCCCGCCAGCGCTCGAGCGCGCTCCTGCGTGGCAGGATCTCCTCGAGGAGCACTCCGTCATGTCCTTCGGGACATCTCACACAGACCCAGTCACCGACCGCAGCCTTGCTGAAGCGCTCCTTCGTGATTCCTGCTGCAAACTCGGCGCGGGCAAGGCGCCTCTCGGTGAGGACGGCCGGAAAGCCGCGATCGAGACGCACGACACAGCCGAGCTCGTACTCGGCCGGGTCCGCCACTTCTTCGGCAGCAAGGCGTCTGCTTGCCTCTGCAAAGGCAGATCTCTGCTCCTCCGTCGCTTCGAGGCTCTCGAAGGCAGGGATGCCCTCGAGAGAAGAAAGGGCCGGCAGGGCCGCTTGGGCCCTGCCGGCACTCTGTGAATGCTTATGCCTGTTCTGCACGCGCTTCTTCACGTCAGTCCCTGCTCTTCTCCACTGCACGCATGATGGCCTTGTAGATCTCCACGAGCGGGATGATGGCCGCTGCGAGGAGCATGGCAATACCGTACTCCTGCACGCTGATCTCTGCAAAGTCGAAGGCGACGGAGAGAGGAGTTTCGATGACAACGAAGGTGAGGACAAGGGAGGCTGCGAAGGAAAGCCACAGCCACTTGTTCTGGGTCGGGAGCTTGAAGACAGACTGGCGACGGCTCCTCATGTTGAAGGAGTGGAACATCTCGACCATGGAAAGCGTCAGGAATGCCATCGTCATTCCATCGAGGCCCTTGTCGGCACCGGAAAGTACGTCAGCAAGAGGCACGTTCTCAAGCGAAAGGCCGACGAAGTAGGAGATGAGGGTAAGGATAGCGATCATTGCGCCCTGAACGAGGCAGTCGAGGCCCATGCCATTGGCAAAGATGCCATCCGTGGCCTTCCTCGGCTCACGCTGCATGATGTCAGGCTCTGCCTCTTCCATAGCCATGGCCAGTGCCGGGAAGCAGTCGGTGATGAGGTTGAGCCACAGAAGGTGCGTCGGCTCAAGGATCGTGAAGCCGATGAGCGAGGCAACGAAGACCGAGATGACCTCGGCGAGGTTCGAGGACAGCAGGAATGCAATCGACTTCCTGATGTTGTCGTAGATGCGCCTGCCCTCTTCGCAGGCGGAGATGATCGTTGCGAAGTTGTCGTCTGCAAGGACCATGTCTGCGACGTTCTTCGTGACGTCCGTGCCGGTGATGCCCATGCCGACACCGATGTCGGCACGCTTGATGGAAGGAGCGTCGTTCACGCCGTCGCCGGTCATTGCGACGACCATGCCCTTCTTCTTCCAGGTATCGACGATGCGGGTCTTGTGCTCAGGCTGGACGCGAGCATAGACGCGGTAGTTCTCGATCTTGTCCGCGAACTCCTCGTCCGACATCTTGTCGAGCTCGGCGCCCGTGATGGCCTGGGAGCGGTCGACGATGATGCCGAGCTCCTTCGCGATTGCGACAGCGGTATCGATGTGGTCGCCCGTGATCATGATGACGTGCATGCCGGCGGAGTGAGCCTCGGACACGGCCTGCTTGACCTCAGGACGGACCGGGTCGATCATGCCGCAGAGGCCGAGGAACGTCATGTCGTGCTCGAGAGCATCGGCAGAGAAATCAGACGGCTTCTCCTTGCCGTAGTTCACGCGGGCTGCCGCCATGACGCGCAGAGCATCGTCTGCCATCGACTTGTTGGCATCCTGGATGCGCTTGCGCCATTCGTCCGTCATGGGCACATCGCCCTGGGCCGTGTGGATCTTCGTGCAGCGGGAAAGGATTACGTCGGGAGCGCCCTTCGTATGCTGGATGTAGTTGCCATCCGGCGCCTGGTTCACGACAGACATCATCTTGCGGCCGGAATCGAACGGCGCCTCGCCGACACGCGGGTTCGCATCATCGAGATCGCCTGTCGTGAAGCCGAGCTTTGCGGCATCGGCGACAAGGGCGGCCTCTGTCGGCTCGCCGACAGCCTTGTTCTGGGCGGCATCCCACTTGGCATCGGAGCACAGTGCCATGCAGCGCACGAGACGGTCCTGGTCCTCGGTGAAGTGGCGGACGACCGTCATCTTGTTCTGCGTGAGCGTGCCGGTCTTGTCGGAGCAGATGATCTGCGTGCAGCCAAGCGTCTCGACTGCAGAGAGCTTGCGGATGATCGCATTGTGCTGGCTCATCTTCGTGACGCCGATCGAGAGCACGATCGTGACGACGGCGGCAAGGCCCTCAGGAATGGCAGCAACAGCGAGAGAGACAGCGACCATGAAGGTGTTGAGCACGAGCGACGTATCGCTGAAGAAGCCCATGCCGTGCTTCAGCCACGTGACGACGAAGACGAGGGCGCAGATCACGATGCAGATGACAGAAAGGATCTTGGAGAGCTCGTCGAGCTTCTTCTGGAGCGGCGTCTCCTCGTCCTCTGCCTGGGTCAGAGCGTCGGCAATCTTGCCCATCTCCGTGTTCATGCCGGTTGCGACGACGACAGCACGTCCACGGCCATAGACGACGGTCGAGCCCATGTAGCACATGTTCTTGCGGTCGCCGAGAGGGATGTCCTCTGCACCTGCGACGAGCTCGAGCTCCGCCTCGATCTTGTTCGCAGGCACGGACTCGCCGGTAAGCGCTGCCTCCTCGATCTTCATCGAGGCGCTCTCTATGATGCGGCAGTCTGCCGGAACAGAGTCTCCTGCCTCGAGCACGACGATATCGCCGACGACAAGCTCAGAGGACGGCACTGTGACAACCTGACCATCGCGGATGACCTTGGACTGTGCGGCACTCATCTCCTGGAGGGCAGCAAGCGCCTCTTCAGCCTTCGACTCCTGCACGACGCCGAGGACAGCGTTCACGACGACAACGAAGCAGATGATGATGACATCTGCGAAGTCGGCATCGCCCTGTGCCATGCCGGTAAGGGCACTGATGACCGCAGCAACGATCAGCATGATGATCATGGGGTCGGCCATCTGAGCGAAGAAACGCTTCCAGAGCGGATCCTTCTTCGCTTCCTTGAGCTTGTTCAGCCCATCCCGCTCGAGACGCTTCTTCGCCTCGGCAGACGAGAGGCCATAGGTGCCGTCGGACTTGACGTCTTCGACAACCTTGGCAGAGTCTTGCAGATACTCTTTCAAAGTTCCCTCCTGGGTTCTTGGGCGTCCAGCAGATTGATGCCCGATAATAATTCCCCAGGAGGGGCAAGGGCCCATCAAGGCTGCCATGCTGGACGCATGGATAAGGACGTACCGACTATCTTACCCTGCGCGCCTCGTTTTATGGAAGCGCGCAGGGAATAGTTTCTTTGTTGCGCAAGAAACGAAAACGCTATGCCTCATCCCAGTACTCATCAGAGAGCACCTTGAAGCAGATCTTCTTGATCGGTCCCGGCTCGGTGCCTTCCGGCACGAGGTTCGGCATATGCGGTTCGCCGACCATGAAGACGACGAAGCGTCCCTGATCGAGCGATCCTTCAAGAAGGTTCGTGTTGCCGGGAGCCTCATGGCAGTAGCCCTTGTCGGCTGCCACATCGAACTCCCCTGCCGGCACGGTCTCCCCCGGTGTCGTCATGAATCTCTCAAAGCCCTCGAGGTCGACCTGCACATCCATATACTTGCGATGCGTCTCGAAGCGGGCATCCTCGAACGTGCGCGTCTTGGCATCCATTACGTTCGCAAAGACCTTCTTGCCAAGAATCTCGGTCTTGCCGAGTGGCAGCTCATGCACATCGTGCTCATCGAGCCAGTCGATAAGCACATCGAGTCCCTTCGAGAGTCCGCGATAGAGGCCACGTGCCTCGAGTCCATCGTAAATCATGTCTATCTCCCCTTTCGTGAAACGCTTTGAATCAATGTGCGCCGACTTCGCCCGACGTCGGGTTGTAGGTGGAAGCGCCGCGCACCTTTCCTGTGACATCGTCCTCGGAAAGCTTCACCCACTTGATGCCTTTGCGTGTCTCATAGGCATAGGCGAGATGGATCATGCCGTCCTTCGCCTGGATGAGACAGGGATACTCGTACTGCATGTTGTTCGAGCGGTTTTCGTCGCCGACATATCCCTGGCCACGCTCGATGTGACGGATGAGCGGGAAGGTCTTGCCGCCATCCTCGGAAAGAGCGATCGAGACCGGGCATCTGAGTCCTGGCCAGGCGCCTTTCTTTCCCCATGATTGGGGCGCCTGAGAATGGTTGTAGGCAACCGCTATCCTGCCGCTTGCAAGCTTCACAGCACAGATGCCGGAGTTGTTGTTCGGAAGCGGCGTCGGCACGGGGACAGTCCAGGTATCGCCGAAATCCTTCGATTCGGAACGGTAGATCCAATCAGCCTGGCGCGAACGCATGAAGCAGACGAGGTGTCCTGCTTCGAGCTCCACGACCGTCGGATGGACACGGCCAGCAGACTCGGGAACCATGACCTGGCGCCAAGTCTTGCCCTCGTCGTCAGAAGTCTGGAATGCAGACGGGTCTCCCGCAAGCGCCTCTACGGAATCCGTGCAGAGCCAGTTGCCATAGATCCAGCGGCCATTCGAGAGCACCTGGATGGCCTGGCGTGCAAACGTCCCCTCCTCCGGGAACATGACCTCAGGCTCTCCCCAGGTCCTGCCATCGTCTGTGGATATCTGACGCTTCACGACAGCCGTGTACTGCATGTTGTCCTTGCCGGGCTGGCGTCCGAGCTGGGAGGTATACATGCACCAGATAGCGCCATCCGGAGCCAGGAAAAGCGATGGGTTCTGGTCTGAGCGGTCATCATCGTGCGAGATGTAGACCGGCTCGGACCACCGATCGCTTCCTTTCTCCAGGCGCGACACGACAATGTTTATGTCGGTATCGCCCTCATAGGTGCCTGCGAACCAGCAGCAGAGAATCGTGCCGGCAGGCGTCTCGACAAGGCCTGGACCATGGGCTGTCTTCCAGGGACCTGGATTCACGAAAGCCTCTTCGAAGCCCATTTCGGAGTCGTACCAGATTGCCCCGTCGGGCGTGAGCCTCTGGAGAGTCCTGATTGCCATCTTGCATCACCTTTCACAACAAGCCCGCCCAGGAGGGCGGGCCAAAAACCGCTATGCCGGGAAGACTACCAGAGCGCCGATGGTCAGGAAGATCAGGCGGATGAAGTACTGTGGAATCGTGTACTTCCAGAATTCTGCCATCGTGTACTTGCCCATCGAGAATGCCATGGCCGGCAGGCCGTCGATCGGCATGTAGTGTCCAGCCCAGCCCGAGAGGGTGACAGCGACAGCGGCTGCCATCGGCGAGATGCCGAGGCCCTGGCAGACGGCAATGGCAAGCGGCGCAAAGATCATGACAGTGCCGACCTGCGATCCCGTGAAGCAGGCGAACGTGGAGCAGAGCAGAGCGAAGATGAAGACGACGACAAAGGCAGGCACGCCGGTGCCGAGAGCGGAAGCGACCGTGTTGCCGACAAGCGTCGAGAGTCCGGAATCAGCAAGGCAGTTGGCGACAGGAATGACGCCTGCGGTCATGAGGATGATCGGAGAGAACAGGTTGTCGCGGCACTCATTGAAGTCGATGACCTTGATAAGGACCATGACAAAGGCACAGATGCCCGGAATCATATAGGCGAGCTGGCCGATGGAGTCGACCATCATCATGGAAATGATGGAAACGATGAAGGAGATGACGACAACGTTCTCTTTCCACTTCGGCATGCGGGAACCTTCGGATGCATCAGCAAGGGCAGCCGCATTTTCGACCGTCGGCTCCGCGACCGGGTGGGACGGGAGCACCTTGTAGCCGATGAGGGCCCAGAGAAGGAAGCCAGCAGACAGGAACAGCGAGACGATCGCGAACTGGAACATCGTAAGGTTGGAGGAGTCGAGGCCGGAAGCAGAAAGGACAGAGATCGCGACGCCGTACTGAAGAGCGACATTGATCGGGATGAGCGGGTGGTTCGAGGCGATGCCCAGCGGGAGCATGAGCTTCGATCCCGGAAGCTTCTCGTTATAAGGCAGCGTGACAACAAGCGAGAAGATGAGGACATAGAAGGCCGTAGATCCCATGCCGACGATGGAAGCGCCGAGCATGACGACAAGGAGAAGCAGGACATAGCTCTTGTAGCCGCCCTTGACGACGAGCTTTGTCATCTCGTCCTTCACTTTGAGGATGATCGACGTCTTCTGTATTGCTGCCAGAATCACCATGAAGAAGGCAAGCATCCAGACAGTCGGGTTGGTGAATCCGGCGAACGCATACTTCACGTCGCCGAGGCCGAACAGCACGATGAGAATGCACGCTGCAATCGGTGGAAGACCGAACGGCAGCACGTCGCACATGATCATGACGATCATGGCAACCAGAACGATGAGCGAAAGAATCATCGATGTGGTCATTCTGCTCTCTCTCCTTTCAGGACCATGCCAGACCAGTATCCAGCAGGCCTACATAGACGTTCCCTTGCGGCTGGGCCCCCTGCCCAGCCGCACATTGCCAAGTTATGAAATTGTCATTCGATGAGATGGTCCGTCAGTTCCTGCGGGCCCTTGCTCTGCCTTTTGCCATGCGCAGGGCATAGTCGATGGCATTGACGAGCGAAAGCTCGTTCGAAGTGCCCTTCCCTGCAAGCGCAAAGCCAGTTCCGTGATCAACAGAGGTACGGATGATCGGAAGGCCGAGCGTCACATTCACGCCCTCGACAGCCTTCCACTGCTGCCTCTCGCGGTCATACACGAAGCCGAGCACCTTCGTGGGAATGTGCCCCTGGTCGTGATACATACAGACGGTCATGTCATACCAGCCGCCATGCATCTCGGAGAAGACGGAATCAGGCGGACAGGGGCCGATGGCGTTGATGCCTTCTGCCTTTGCTGCCTCGATGGCAGGCCCGATTTCGGTCTGCTCTTCGGTGCCGAAAAGGCCATGCTCGCCGCAGTGCGGATTGAGACCGGCGACTGCGATGCGAGGATGCTCGATGCCGAGGTCGAGACATGCCTGGTTGCCGAGCTCGATGACCTCGAGCACGCGGTCCTTCTTCACACGGTCGCATGCCTCCCTGAGGGAGCAATGCGTCGATACATGCACGACCCTGAAATCATGGAAGGCAAGCATCATCGCATAGCGCTTCGTATGGGTGTAGGTCGCATAGATCTCCGTGTGGCCATCGAAGTGCATGCCCTGGGGTGCCAGCGCGAGGTTCATGGCCTCCTTGTTGAGGGCATTCGTAACCGTCGCATCCACCTCGCCTGCCATGGCAAGCTCGATGACCTTCCTGACGGACTGGAAGGCAGCGTTGCCGCCTTCGACAGACACCTCGCCGATCTTGAAGGCAGAGACATCCTTCACGAGGTCCATGTGATAGACATCAATCGTGCCAGGCCTGAAATAGGCCTCGGCGACAGAGCTTACCGGATGCACCTCGATCTCAGGATGATGCACGAAGCCCTTTGCCTGCTCGATCATCTTGGCATCGCCGATCACAATCGGCCGGCAGCGGTTATAGAGGGTCGGATCCGACAGGGCCTTGACCGTGATCTCAGGGCCATTGCCTGCAGGATCTCCCATCGTGATGCCGACAATCGGCAGCTGGGACTCCATTAGCACATCCCCTTAGCCTTGTCGTCGGCCAGCGTCTGCTTCAGCGCCTCGATGCCCTCTTCGGGAAGGTAGTTGAAGGGAGCACGGCACTTGCCGACAGGATAGCCGAGCAGATTCACAGCCGTCTTCACGACCGTGTTTGGGTTGCCGTACTTGAAGCAGGCACGCAGCGGAGCGACAGCGTCCTGGCACTTCTGCGCTGCCTCGATGTCGCCCTTCTTGAAGTTCTCGTAGATGCCGACCATGTTCTTCGGATAGACATTGGCGCAGCCTGCGATGGCACCCTTGGCGCCGGCCTGGAGAGCCTTGAGGATCAGGGAGTCGTTGCCGGAAAGGACGGCAAAGTCCATGTCCTTCGTGAGCTCGATGTAGGCAGAGAGGTTCGTCCAGTCGCCCGAAGAGTCCTTGGCACCGACGATGTTGTCGATCTTTGCAAGCTCTGCCACCGTCTCAGGAGCAAGAGCATTGCCGGTACGGGCAGGAATGTTGTAGAGGACGATCGGTGCCTCGGGCACAGCCGCAGCGACGGTCTCGTAGTGGACGATGAGCTCATGCTGGCTGGCCTTTGCAAAGGACGGCGTGATGACGGAAAGGACGTCAGCGCCACAGTCCATAGCCATCTTGCACTGCTCAATCGTCTCCTTCGTGGAGATGCAGCCAGTGCCGGCATAGACAGGAACGCGTCCTGCGACCTGGTCGATAACGGTCTGTAGCACGAGCTTCTTCTCGTCGAAGTTCAGGATATAGCCCTCGCCGTTCGTGCCGAACGGGAAGATGCCGTGGATGCCCGCCTCGATCTGGCGGTCTACCTGACGACGGAGCTCATCGGTATTGATGGACTCGTCCTCGTTCATGGGAGTGACGATAGGAACGACGATGCCTTTCAGTTCAACCATTGCTCTTCCTTCCTCCTGGAATTCCCTTTACATGATCTGGCGATAGATTGCCTTTGCATCTTCGAGCGTGACTTCGCGCTTGTTGTTCGAGAGCAGGCGCTGCTGCTGGATGCCGGCCTCGGCCAGCCAGTCGATCGGAGCATCGTGGACGCCGAGTGCATCGAGCGTCTTCGGAATATCGAGATGGGCGACAATCTCGTCCATGCGCTCGATGACGGCAGCAGACTTCTCTTCTTCGGTCGTGGCACCACCCTTGATGGCACGGTCATAGGCGGCAGCAAGCCTGTCGCGGATGGCCGGCTCGTTGAAGTGCATGACCGGCGAGAGCAGGATTGCATTCGAGACGCCGTGCGGCACGTGATACTTGCCACCGAGAGGATACGAAAGGCCGTGGACTGCCGTCGTGCCGGATGCCGTGATTGCGATGCCTCCGTAGAGGGCTGCAATCTGCATGGCGCGCTTGGCCTCGAGGTCGTCCTTCGAATCGCAGGCACGCTCGATGTTGTTGATGATGAGGTCGAAGGCTTCGAGAGCGAACGTATCGCTGAAGGGATTTGCCTTCTTGCAGGTGAAGCACTCGATTGCGTGGCACATGGCATCGACGCCCGTGGCAGCAGCGATAGAGCGCGGAAGGTTCTGGACCATCCGGACGTCGAGGAGCACCACATCCGGCATCATTGCGTCATTGACGATGCCGATCTTGACCTCATCCTCGGGGACGGCGACAATCGCGTTGATCGTGGCCTCGGCACCGGTGCCTGCTGTCGTGGGGACAGCAACGCAGGGAAGCTGCTTGCGTGCGCGAGCAGGATCCTTCAGCAGATCGTGCACCGTGTAGGGAGCGCCAGCGCAGACGCAGGCAAGCTTTGCCGTATCCATGACAGAGCCGCCACCGACAGCGACGACGAGCTCGGTGCCTGTGCCCGTGACCTCATCGACGACCTCCTGGACCTGGATGTAGCTCGGCTCGGCAGGAATGTTGTCAAAGATATGGGCCTCAGCACCTGCCTCCTTGATAGCTGCAAGCGCAGGATCGACAAGGCCGAGCTTGCGCAGGCTCGGATCGGTGAAGACAGCGACGTTCTTCGCTCCTGCCTTCTCGATCACAGAGACGAGCTGCTCCGTGGCATCCTCCCCGCCAAAGACGACCTGGGGGAGCTTGAGTGCATAGTTCTTGATCATTGAGCCACTCCTTCTGACAAACGTGCGCTCTCAGCGAGCGTTACGAACAGATCCTTGGTACCAAAACCGCCTGATTTCGAGGCAAGGCGGAACGGCTGCCCTCCGATATCTATCTCGAGGACGACGATTCCCGGAGCTGCCTCCCCCTTCGGATAGACTGCATCGACATCGGCCTGGGAAAGGAAGCTCGAGAGGATGTCTCCTCCCATGACGAGGGCACGGCCGAAGATTCCCCGGCGGCAGACGGCGAGAAGAAGCCCCGCCACGTTGTCTGCAACCGCCTGGCGGATGTCCGCTCCTTCCGGGAAATACGGCGCCAGGTCTTCGAGGCCGCTGCCATCTATTACCGTGAGCGGGTTCTCGTTCCAGCTCTTCGAGACCTCGGAGATGAAGTCTTTGCCCTCCAGCGACCCGACCCACGAAGCGCTGCATTTCTGCCGCTCTGCAATCGGGAACATCCGAGCACCTTTATCTTCTGCAAAGCGGCACTGAGCACGCGATGCCGGATTGACGCTTCCGCAGACGACCAGCATGTTTCCTTCGGAGCAGGCCTTCTGGGCGCTTTTGCCTCCGCTGGCCAGCGCATGGAGCGCCTGGGCGAGGCCTGCGCAACCTCCAACGGCTCCGATCTCTCCGAGAGCGGAAAGCTCGGCTGCACGGCGGGACATGGCGTCATCGCTAGATGCGTCGTAGACGACGATGCCCTGAAAGTCGAGAGGCACCGGTTCATCCTCCCTGACGGTCTTTACAGGCACCTGGGTCTCCTCCGCAATGATGCGGGCAATGTCTGACTCATGGACCGGCTCGAAGGGATCGTGTCCGAACGCGCTCTCGGCGACCGGCACGCCATTCACGTACTGGATGCCGCCCATGGTCGTCCTTCCCATGGCCGGAAAAGCCGGAAGGAAATGGAGCCTCGGAGCACCCGACGCATCGAAGGCCGCTGCAAGCTCTGCGCCGACATTGCCGCGCAGAACCGAATCGGTCTTCTTGAAGATGGAACGGCAGCCACATTTCCTGGAGAGGCGTACAAGCTCTGCTACCTGTGCATAGGCAGCCTCTGCATCCAGGTGGCGGGTGCCGGCGTTGACAGAGAGCACGGAAGGCTTCTTGTTCCCGAGCAGCTTCTCGGCCTGCACGGGCGATGTCGCCACCGCAATATCCGAAGGAAGCATGCAGACGCCTGCATCAAGCGCGCCTGTCAGATCATCTGCGATAATTGCCATCTGCATGTGCTGCATCCTCCTCTCATGTGCTGCCATGAACTATCCGTCTTTTCCGGCTTCTCGATAATGGCAGCATCATCCCGCAATCGTTACAATATGAAACGTATTTAGAGCTCAAATCGTTCAGATATGGAACACTATGGCTGCAGCTGCCCGCTATCACGTTCTGTTCATCGCTCCGTATCCCGAACTGGCCGATATCGTAACCGAGGTCGCGCCAGACTTTCCGGAGCTTGCTATCACAATCCACGAGGGCGACCTCTCGCAGGGACTGGCTGCTGCCCTCTCGAGCATGGACGTGAGCTTCGATATCGTCGTCTCCCGCGGCGGCACAGCACAGCTCCTCGAGGACGAGTTCGCGCTCCCTGTCGTGGAGGTCGGGCTTTCTGCCTCGGATCTCTTCCGCTGCCTCGTCTGGTACAACCCCGGAGCGAAGCGATGCGCGCTCGTCGGCTTCTCGAATGTCCTCGAGCCGCTCCGCGGCATCGCAAGCTTCAGCGACTTCGACCTCGATATCTTCGAGGTCTCCTTCGAAGACGAGCTTCCGCTCGTGCTCCACACCATCGAGGAAGGCTCCTACAGCCTCGTGCTCTGCGACACGTTCTCGCTGCCGCAGGTCCGCGAGCTCGGACTCAACGCACAGCTTCTGGCTTCGGGGCCGGACTCCGTCTCGAAGGCCCTGATGGAAGCGCAGTCATTCTGCGAGCGCTCGAGCGACCTTCTGGCAAAGAACCGCATGCTCTGGAACCTGGTACGAAGCCAGGATGCCCGCTTCGTCGTTTTCTCGGATGACGGCAAGATCACCTATACGAACGTGAAGGAAAGCCACGATGAGCTCATCGCCTACATGCGGGAGCACTTGGACGAGCGCGCAGACGAACGTCTCGTCTTCCAGCAGGGCCGCTCGCTCTTCCATATACATAAGATGCCTGTGGAGTCGGGCGGCGAGGAGTTCCTAGCCTTTTCCGTCATGCACTCCCAGGCGCCGACGAATGCAGCGCATGTCGGCATCGCCCGCAGGAACCGTTCCGACATCGAGGACGAATATGAGAGGAGCATCTTCCATATCACGCAGGCAAGCCAGGAGCTTGCCCAGGTGCTTGCCCCTGCCCGCGGCGCTACAAGGCCGATTCTGCTTGCCGGCGAGCCAAGCTGCGGCAAGGAGCAGGCCGCACAGCTCCTCTATCTCACGAGCAGCTGGAAGACACGTCCCTTCGTGCGAATCGACTGCTCGCTTCTGACCGACCGAAGCTGGGACTACCTCATGAACTCCGCGGCCTCCCCGCTCTATGGCCAGGAAGCGACGATCTTCCTCAATTCGTTCCAGGATCTGCCCGATCCGCGTGCACGGCTCCTGCTCGACGCGATGAGAAGAAGCGGCCTTCCGGCGCGCGACCACCTGATCGTGTCCGTCAATGCACCGAACGCGCTCTCCGCCGAGATGATGGAGCTCCTCTCCGAGAATCTCCGCTGCATCATGGTCGGGCTGCCGCCGCTGAGAGACAGAAGCGACCTTCCGCAGGCAATCACGCTCTGCATCGACTCGCTGTGCACGGAGTCGGGCGCCACCCGTCCTGTCGTGACAGAGGAAGCGCTCAGCCTCCTCGCAAAGCACGCATGGCCCGGAAACTATGCCGAGTTCCGTACCGTCATGGAATACTGCCTCGAGCATGCCTCAGGCGGAGGCATCGACGCTTCCTGTGCACGCCAGGCCCTCCAGAGCTCTGCCCCCTATTCTTTCGGCGGCAGGACCGATTCGGCAGATGCCGGCAGCATCTCCCTCATGCGCCCGCTTCACGATATCGAGCGCGACATCGTGAAGGCAACAATCGAGCGCTGTCACGGCAACCAGACCGAGGCCGCCCGCATCCTCCAGGTCTCAAGGACGACGATCTGGCGCCTTCTCAAAGACTGATAGCAAGAAGGGCGCAAGACAGCCCGAAGCTGTTCCTGCGCCCTTCATTCATATCTAATATGTATCGGCGGGCCTACTTCTCCCAGGCTGCCTTGCCATCCGTCGGATGCATGAGGATGATCGGCGTCTGCTCATGGTCCTGGCCAGCAGGATTGTCCCGCACGAACTCGACGAGGCTCTCCTCTATCGGGTCGAGGTCGCGCGACCATCCCAGGATCTCCTGGCCGAGGTCGTTTGCATCGATGATCATGGCGCGGATGCCAAGCTTGTCTGTGAGCTCGTTGCAGACGCCTGAGGGATTCTCGGGAAGCTCGATGCCGATATCGCGGTAGGCGCTCCACACATGGTCATAGAATCCGTCGAGCCCTGCAACCTCAGGCCCTACGATCTCGTAGAACACGCCATGCTTTCCGAAGAGCTTCGTCACGGCCGAGGCTAACGATGCCCAGAGCACCTTCGCCAGGCCCACCTTCTGGATGGCATACTGCATCTTGATGCTCTCGCCGACGCCGACGCCGGTCGTAGGATGGGAAGCGAAGCGCGAAAGGAAGCTCGCCCAGAAGCCGACGGGCAGATCCTTGCGCTCCACGACACGGTTCTGGCAGAGCGCGACGATCTTCTCGGAGATGGCAATCATGTCTCCTTCCTGATAGATCGGAAGGACATAGGTGCGCATGATATCGATATAGGACTCGCCACGCTTCACGAAATGGGTCTTAACGGCACGGCGCTCGAAGGTACGTCCGTCCACAGTGATGACGGGAGCTTTGCCTTCGTTCATGAACGTTTCGGGCATGCAGGGCCTCCTGTGACGCAGTTCGGGAAATTCTGCTGATTTTTGTGCTTCTAGAATACGTGTCTAAGTGTTGCAAGAATGTTGTCAGATACGAGAAGCTTAAAGCTTCGAGTTACCTGTATCTCCCCTGCATATCAGCTGAAAACGTGCCTTCGGACGTTCACGGACAAGCGGATGCACTCCGCCGAAAAAGAGGTCCGCCGGAAGGCCATTCATGGTGATTGCAGCATTTGAAGCTTAAGATTGGCAACGGATAGGAGTTTAAGGATAGAATTTGCTTATGCTTGTACGGTAGGTTGCCGCACCTGCGGCATCAACGTAATGGAGGAAGAAGCATGAAGGTTCTGTTCTATGAGACGAAGAGCTATGACAGGGATTCGTTCTCCGAGGCTCTGCCGAAGTTCCCGGACGTGAAGGTCGACTTCATTGACGCCAACCTTTCGCCGATGACGGCAGGCCTGGCACGCGGCTATGACGCAGTCTGCGCCTTCGTCAATGCCGATGTCTCTGCCATGACGCTCGAGGTTCTCGCCGGCTTCGGCGTGAAGATGGTCCTCATGCGCTGCGCAGGCTTCGACGCCGTCAACGTGCCGATGGCCAAGGAGCTCGGCATGACGGTCACGCGCGTTCCTGCCTACTCTCCTGAGGCAATCGCTGAGCACGCAATGGGCCTCGCCCTCTGCGCCAACCGCCGCATCCACAAGGGCTACATCCGCGTCCGCGAGAACAACTTCTCCCTCGAGGGCCTCGTCGGTGTCACGCTTCACGGCAAGACCGCAGGCATCATTGGCACCGGCCGCATCGGCGCAGCACTTGCCCGCATCTGCAAGGGCTTCGGCATGACCGTCCTCGGCACCGACCTCTATCCGAACCAGAACCTCATCGAAGAGGGCTGCATCGACGAGTATGTCGACTACGACGAGCTCTATCGCCGTGCTGACCTCATCTCGCTCCATGCCTTCCTCAACAAGGACTCCTACCACCTGATCAACGACGACACGATCGCCAAGATGAAGGACGGCGTCATCTTCGTCAACACCGGCCGTGGCGGCCTTGTCGACTCCAACGCCCTCATCCGTGGCATTCGCTCCGGCAAGATTGGCGCTGCTGGCCTCGACGTCTACGAAGAGGAGAACGCGAACGTCTACCAGGACCGCGAGTCCGAGATTCTCGGCTCCTCCATCGTCGCCCGCCTCTGCTCCTTCCCGAATGTCGTCATGACGAGCCATCAGGCATTCTTCACGAAGGAAGCTCTCGGCCAGATTGCAGAGTGCACGCTCGAGAACGCCCAGGCTTTCGGCCGCGGCACCGACTTCGTGCCGAAGAGCATCGTCACCGCTCCGGGTGTCGAGTAGCCAACTCGACAGAAACTCGACCTGTAGAGTTCAGCCGCCCCAGACATTTCGTCTGGGGCGGCTTTTTCCTTATGACCTGCGCATATGTGCCTCGCTTTGCAGGGTATAATGCGAACAAAAAGGGCGATTCTTCGAACGAGTACTGTGTTGGCTTTGTGGTGAGAACGTTGCCACATCTTGTTTAGCTGCGAATTCTGCTGCTCTTTATTCTCTTCTTTCAAACGTGGCAAGCACGAATCGGTATAATGGCGCCTAGCTTCGGTGAAAGAAGACAAAGGTAGTAGAAACACACCAGACAGTGCAAAACGTGTCCGCACGGTGCGGACACCAGGAATGCAAGGAGAGTCTGACATGCAGAAGAGAACCAAGATTGTCTGCACAATGGGTCCTGCGACCGACGACGATGATGTCCTGCGCGAAATCATCAAGAGCGGCATGAACGTAGCCCGCTTCAATTTCAGCCATGGTTCGCATGAGTATCACCGCAAGAACATCGAGCGCGTCCGCGCCATTTCCCAGGAGCTTGGCATTCCTGTTGCCATCATGCTCGACACCAAGGGCCCGGAGATCCGTACCGGCCTTCTGAAGGATCACAAGCCTGTCACGTTCGAGGTCGGCGACCACACGACCGTCACGACCGACAACACCATCGAGGGCACGCATGATCTTATCTCCCTCGACTACCAGAACCTCGCCAACGAGGTCGAGAAGGGCACCCTTCTCCTTATCGATGACGGCCTCATCGGCCTGCAGGTCGAGTCCGTCGAGGGCAACGAGATTCACTGCGTCGTCGAGTCCGGCGGCGTCCTGGGCGAGAAGAAGGGCGTCAACATCCCGAACGCCTTCATCAACCTCCCGTCTGTCACCGACCAGGACCGCGCCGACATCGAGTTCGGCTGCGAGCTTGGCATCGATGCAATCGCTGCTTCCTTCATCCGCGACGCTAACGCCGTCAACGAGATCCGCCAGATCTGCTACGAGAATGGCCGCCGTCACGTCGACATCTTCCCGAAGATCGAGTCCGCTCTCGGCGTGAAGAACTTCGACGAGATCCTCGCTGCTTCCGATGGCTGCATGGTTGCCCGTGGCGACCTCGGCGTCGAGGTGCCGACCGAGCAGGTTCCGCACATCCAGAAGACGATCATCCACAAGTGCAACATGGCCTACAAGCCGGTCATCACCGCTACGCAGATGCTCGACTCCATGATCCGCAACCCGCGCCCGACCCGCGCTGAGGCAAACGACGTCGCTAACGCTGTCTACGACGGCACCGACTGCGTCATGCTCTCCGGCGAGACGGCTGCTGGCCGCTACCCGGTCGAGGCTGTCAAGACGATGGCCAAGATCTGCGTCGAGACGGAGAAGTACCTCGAGACCCGCACGACCTACCATGAGCGCGAGGGTGTCCGCAACGTCAACTCCTCCATCGGCTTCGCTTCCGTCACGACCGCTGAGCGCGTCAACGCCAAGTGCATCCTGTGCCCGACGCACTCTGGCCGTACCGCTCGCCTGATCTCCAACTTCCGTCCGAAGCTGCCGGTCATCGCTCTCTCCCCGAGCGAGCACACGATCCGCAAGTGCTGCTTCTCCTGGGGCGTCGAGGCCATCAAGACCGTCGAGCAGGGCACGCTCTCCTCGACTCTCTATGAGTCCCTCAATGTCGCTAAGGAGCATGGCCTCGTCGAGCCTGGCGACATCGTCGTCGTTACCGCCGGCGATCCGCAGACGTCTCCTTCCCAGGGCGACTACATCACCTCTACGAACATGCTCATGGTCGCACAGGTCCAGTAGTTCGGTCTGCATCAGAACTTCAAGAGCCAGCTTCCATCTGAAGCTGGCTCTTTCTTTTTCTCTGGATTCGCAAAGGAGGCCAGCACCCCATACAACAGGTGCTGGCCTCCCTTCTTTCCACAGCATCGATGGCCGTATCAGGTCCTGCTGTAGACATTCCTTCCTCCGACATAGGTGCGCACGACCTCGAGCTTCTGGTCGAGCAGCACGAGGTCTCCCCGCATGCCGACAGCGACATGGCCCCTGTCATGCATCTCGAAGAGATCTGCGGGGTTCTTTGTCATGGCCTTGGAGGCGTCCTCGATTGGAGCCCCGGTGAACTTCATGAAGTTGCGCAGTGCCTGCACCTGCGTCAGCGTGGAGCCTGCACGCACACCCGTCGTCGCGAGCTTTGCATCCCCATCGACAACCACGACATCGTTCACGCCGAGCTTGTACTTTCCATCCGGAAGCCCTGCCGCCATGATCGAATCGGTGATGCCGAGGATGCGGTCCCATCCCTTTGCCTTGAGATAGAGCCTGACGGTCCCTGGCACAAGATGGCGGCCATCGCAGATGGTCTCTGCATAGATATCGGTCTCGAGCGCTACGCCGAAGATGGCAGGCTCATGCTGGTGGAAGAGCCTCATGGCATTCCCGACATGCGTGGCTGCCTTGGCGCCAGCCTTCACGCATGCCATCGAGAGCTCATATCCGGCACCGGAGTGCCCGATTGCGACCGTGATGCCCATGTCGGCAAGCTGCGGGATGAGCTCCGGCACGCCTGGCACCTCAGGCGCAAGCGTCGTATAGAGGATATGGCCGCCGGCAGCATCCTGATATTTCCGGAAAAGGGCAGGATCTGCCTCGTGCATGAGCAGATGCTCCGGCATGGCACCTTTGTACTCGGACGACAGGCACGGCCCTTCGAGATGGATGCCGACCAATGCCGCCCCGTCATAGGGTCCGCCTTCGATGACCTCTTTCGCGGCAGCGATGCATCTGAGCGTCTGCTCAGGCGTATCGGTCAGGATCGAGCAGAGCCAGGCAGTCACGCCCTGCGAGGCGAAGAAGCGACCGATCTTGCGGAGTCCTGCTGCACTCCCCTCGTTCACATCGACCCCTGCGGCACCATGCGTATGGACATCCATGAAGCCGGGCAGCGCATAGAGCCCCGAGGCATCGATGACAGGAAGCGCGCCTGGATTGTCGAATCCGGAACCGACGCGCGTGATGAGTCCCTGCTCGATAGTGATGTCGGCACGGAAGACCGCGCCGTCGCTCACGACGCGGGCACCCTGTATGTAGACGGAATCCTCCATGGCTCCCCTCCTAGTAGGCGCGCTCGCGTGCCACGTCATTCACATAGATGAGGGCATCGGGGTGATTCTGCAGAAGCGTTGCCGGGAAAGAGGCGGAAACCTCTCCATAGGCAGCATGGCGGACAGCACCACGATGCCAGGTGCGGAATACGCCGAGACGGACCTGGCGTGCCGACAGGATCTCTTTCATGCCGATGGTCACGGCACGATGCGGCATGTCTTCGAGGGCTCCGCAGAGATCGGCAGCGCTGTTCGTCGCCCTGGTCTCAGGACGGATAGAGAGCGCCCTGGTCTCGAGCTGCGCGAATTCATCTGCAGAAAGTTCAGGCTGGGGCTCATTGAAGGCAAGATGCCCCGTGATGCCGATACCGCCGAACGCGATATCGACACCGCCCAGGCTCTCTATCGCATCTCCGATGGCTTCGGGATGCGCAGGGTCCGGGAAGAGACGCTGAGAGGCCGGCATGGCAAGCTCGGGATCGAGCTTGGTGTAGACCATGCGGTTCATGAAGCCGCGAAACGACAGCCCATCGTCTTCTGAGATCCACTCATCCTCGTCTGTCAGATACTCGTCCATATTGCAGAACCAGACATTCTTGAGGGAGAGCCGCTCCTCGTTCACGAGCTTCACGAAGTAGGGGTACTGGCCCACCGGTCCCACCGGGCAGATGAAGACCGTACGTTCCTGCTCCCTATTATGCTCGCGGATGGTGTGGACCATATCCTGTGCCATCTGGAAGAAGACAGCCGCAGAGTCGCCCGGAAATGCAAGCGGGATCTTGGCGTCCTTCCCCAGATCCTCAGCTGAGATGTGATAGTAATCCATAGCTCCTCCAGCCGTTGAAAAGAGCCTCTCCCGCAGGACCGGGGAGCAGTCCACCAGAAGAGGCTCTCAGGGACAGCGTGCAATCAAGCTGCTGTGCGCTACTTGTTCTCCTTGTAGAGCTTGTCGCCCTCGGTAATCACCTCGGACAGGACATAGTTCTCCACCGGCACTGCCTCGGTGATGCGGCCATTGTCGAGGAAGACCTGCTGCTGTGCCTTGTAGTAGCCAAGGATCTTGTCGGTATCGCCGATAGCGTCGACAGCGCCCTGCCAGTCGCCTTCGCCGGTAGACTGCAGGAGCGTCTCCTCCGGAAGACCAAGCTTGTCAGCCAGGAGCTTTGCGACTTCGTCGATATGCTCGGCACGATATACCTTGCCCATATCGAGGGCAGCCTCGAAGCGCTCGAGCACCTCCTTGTTCGAATCTGCGTAGTCGGGCAGGCATACATAGGAGGACGGGAAGGCGACCTTGTCGGTGTAGTCGGTATTCGTGCCCAGGACCAGATAGTCATCGCCGAGCTGCTCCTCAAGCGTGATCGTATTCGGCGACCAGGTGGCACAGGCATCGATCTGGCCAGCAATCATTGCTGTCGTCATTCCGTCGACCTTCATCTCGGTCAGCGTGACATCGTCCTTCGTGAGGCCCGCATCGGCCAGGACATAGTTCAGGATGACTTCGGACGAGGTGCCGGAAGCTACGGCAATCGTCTTGCCCTTGAGGTCCTTGGCCGTGCTGATTCCATGGCTCTTGTTCGCCACGACGCAGTCTGCCTGGGAATTGCCCTCGAACGAGAAGATCTTTGCCTGGCCTTCGATGCACAGGGCATGTGCACCATGGCCGATCTGCGCGAAGTCGATGTCGCCGGACTGCATTGCTGCAATCTCTGCCGGACCGGCATCGAACTGCTTCGTCTCGACCGTGATATTGAACTTGTCGAAGTACCCCTGGTCGAGGGCAGCGAAGAGCGTGCCTGCAGAGCCAAGGTTCGGCATGAAGGCAACATTCACGCTGACCGGTTCGTACTTCGAGGAGGACCCGCTGTCCTTTGAATCGCTGGAGCCTGTGCTCTGCGCGTTCGAGCCGCAGGCGCCGAGCATAAGGCCTGCTCCGCAGGCACCGACTGCACCAGCAGCCTTGAGGAACGACCGGCGGGTAAGTCCAAGCGCATCGCTCTTGTTCATGGATGGTTCCTTTCCCCTGTTGCGTACCGCATTCCGATCCATTGTTCGGGGGCGCACCCCCGCAGACACCATGACCGCTATTTCCTGACGGAGAGATACTCCTGATAGACCTGGCTCCAGATATAGTTCTTGAGCTCGAGGAAGCGCGGAGACATCTTCGTCTCCTGCGTGCGCGGATACGGGATATCGATATTGACGATATCCTTCACGCGCCCAGGGCGCGCATACATGATCACGACACGCTGGGCAAGGATGATTGCCTCCTCGACATCGTGCGTGATGAAGAAGCAGGTCTTCTTCTCCTTCTCCCAGGTCTTCAGGAGCTCGGACTGCAGCTGCGTCCTCGTCTGGGCATCGAGCGCGCCGAACGGCTCGTCCATGAGCAGCACTTCAGGATTCACGGCATAGGCGCGCGCGATTGCGACACGCTGCTTCATGCCGCCCGAAAGCTCCTTCGGATAGCTCTTCGCAAAATCCTCGAGCTGCACGAGCTTGATGTACTTCTGCGCAATCTCGTTGCATTCTTCCGGGCTCTTGCCCTGGAGCTTGAGGCCGAACTTGACATTGTCTTCGACCGTGAGCCACGGAAAGAGGGCATATTGCTGGAACACGACGCCACGGTCGGGACCAGGCCCCTCCACCGGCTTGCCGTCGACCGTCACCGTTCCCGATGTCGGCTTCTCGAGACCGCCGATGATGTTCAGAAGTGTCGACTTGCCGCAGCCGGAAGGGCCGACCACGCAGACGAACTCGTTCTGGTGAATATCGAAGCTGACGCCGTTCAGGGCGGTCATCTCGCCCTTGCGGGTCTGGAACTTCTTGACGACATTGTCGATATGGACCCTCACCGGACGCGTATCCGAGAGGTCGTGGCTGATAGGTGCTTCATCGATCTCGAAAACAGTTTTCTCGCTCATCTTTAGCTCGCTTACTGACGAAGGCCTGCCGGAATGTAGAGTCGTCTACTGCTGGACCGTTTCCTGCCACCCCGTGAAGCGCTTCTCGAGATAGCGGACGATCTTCTCGAAGATGATGCCGATGATGCCGAGCATGATGATGCCGAGAAGCACGACATCCATCTGGTAGTAGCCGCTTGCCTGCTGGATCATCATGCCGAGGCCGCGGTCGCCGCCGACAATCTCGGATGCCATGAGCGTCGTGAGCGACGTGGAAAGGCCCAGGCGGGCAGCGACGAGGATGAAGGGCGTGGAAGCAGGGATGATCACCTTGAAGAAGATGTCCTTCTGCTTGGCGCCAAGCACCTTCGCAGCCTTGATGAGCGTCGTATCGACACCTTTGACGCCCTGGTAGATCGTGACGACCATGACAAGGAAGGCTGCAATGAAGATGACGGTGACCTTCGAGGTCTGGCCGATGCCGAGAGCTGCAATGATCAGGAAGACGTAGGCAAGAGGCGGGATGTTCCTGATGAACTGAATCCAGGGCTCGACGATATGGCGGAACGGGTCATACCATGCCATGAGAAACGCCACCGGGATGGAGACGACGAAGGCGATGCCGAAACCGGCAAGGACACGGGAGACCGATGCCCAGGCATTCTTCCAGAGCGTGCCGTTGCCAGACAGCTTCATGAACGCTTCCCAGACCTTTGCCGGAGACGCAAAGACCGCAGGCCACTTGCTCGATGCAAGCACCCATACGAGGATAGCGAGCGCCAGCGAGATCAGTTTCCATGCCCAGCTGGGCACCTTGTTCCAGATTGATGGCTTCTTCTCTTCCAACGTCTGCCTCCTTAGGCTGCCCTACCCAACAAGCTGTTCGCGAGGAAGTACTTACTCGTTTAAGTTGTCTGTTTTTTATCACAAGAAAGATAACGATTGAAGGAACAATTTATTGCGGGCCTGTCAAAAGACCGCTCAGCTTCGCTTCTGCTACCGTCCGCGGCACTTATTACCGTTTGAACTCGGTAAACGGTTGGCCATAGCAATGGTGGACGAGCGGTTGCATCCAGTCTGTCATGATATACTTGACACGAACTGAATACTTTCTTTCACTTAATCGTAAAAGTTATGAAACGAGGAGGCGCTATGGGAAGGCACACGACCCTCAAGGATGTTGCCCAGGCAGCAGGCGTGACGACAGCCACCGTCTCCTATGTCATCAACAACACGCCAGGGCAGACCATAAGCCCCAAGACCCGCGAGCGCGTGCTCGAAGCCGTGGCGGAGCTCGGATACATGCCCAATGCCCACGCCCGCACCCTGAGGAGCCGCCGCATCTCCTGCGTCGGCGTTGTCATCCACAAGAACCTGGCAGTCCCCCGCTACAGCCAGATGGTCTATGGCATACAGGAAAGGCTCGAGCAGCGTGGCTACAGCGTGCTGCTTCTCGGCAATACCGTAGGACTCCAGGGCTACACCGATTATGTCAGCGCCTATCTCGAGGGACAGATCGGCGGCATTATCTTCATAGGGACCGAAGATCAGACGCCCGATCCAGACAGCATCCGCATCCTCCAGAACGAGCATGCACCGCTTGTTGTCTTCAACTGCAAGCAGGATGCCGACACCTACAGCACAGTCGATTATGACTATGCAGGAGGTGCCCGCCTGATTGCAGAGCGCGTCATGGCCACGGGTCCGAAACGGCTCCTTTATTTCGAGCCACAGATCGACACGGAGCAGGAGCGCCAGCGCGAGCAGGGCATACGCGAGGTTGCCTCGGCACATCCCGACGTCGAGCTCAAGATTCGCCAGGCACCGATCACCAAGGAAAGAATCGAGATCTGGGATGCCCATCACTTTGTGGGAGACACCGAGGAAGGCATACGCCTGACCGAACGCTTCATCGAGGCCTGCCGCCAAGCTCTCGACGAGCTCGAAGACGGCGATGCCGTGATCGCATCCTGGGCTACCTGGACCCACTACTTCCGCAAGGCTGATCCAGACAAGAAGATTGTATACGCGGAGCTTGCCAACAACGGAGAGTCCTGGATGGCAGCGAACTTCTATACCCGCATGCCCAACTATGGAGCCGGCATCACCTGTGCCGACGAGGTGCTTTCCCTCATCGGCGGCTCGACACCGCAGTCACGCCTGATCAAGCTCACGAACATCGTGACCGTAACAAGACTCGATCTCTGAGCTGGCCCATCTGGCACAGTCTGCTTTTGCTGCAGATTTACTGAATCGTATCAGCTCTATTGCGCTTCTTTCCAAGCAGTGCGCCACTTATGGCAATCAAGAGCGAGCGGCATCATATGGCACGTAAGCGGCCATATTTTGGCCTTTTCTCCACGCCAGCAATCTCTTTTCTTGCATTTGCAGACAAATCATTCCATAGTGTTGTTAGCTTAATCGCATAAGTTCCTACTGAGCGAGATGAGGCGATACCTTTGGATACAGCTTCCAGGAAGCGCGTGACGCTTCGCGATGTGGCCAAAGCCGCAGGCGTCGCCCCTGCCACCGTCTCCTACGTGATCAACAACGTGCCGAACCAGAAGCTGCGTCCCGAAACGCGCGAGCGCGTGCTCCAGGCAGTGAACGATCTGGGCTACATCCCCGATGCCAATGCCCGCACCATGCGCGGCGGCAAATCGTTCTGCGCCGGTGTTGTCATCAACAAGGACCTGGCGGTCCCCCGCTTTGCCCAGACGCTCCAGGGCATCCAGAAGGGACTCGATCAAGCAGGGTATTCCCTTCTTCTCTGCACGGCACGGCGCCAGGCAGATGGTCCTGCGGACTATATCCGTGCCTACATGGAGCGCAGGATCGACGGCGTGATCTTTCTCGGCAAGGACAACGAAGGTCCGGACCGTGCGAGCCTTGCCTCCATCCGCTCGAAGCACATCCCGCTTGTGGTCTATGACTGCCAGATGAAGCCAGGGACGTATTCGAGCGTCGATCTCGACTATGAAGGAGGAGCGCGCTTTCTGGTGGAACGCATCCTCGAAAAGCATCCCGGCAAGCTCCTCTACCTGAGGCCCGACATCGCGAAGGCGCAGGAAGAGCAGCGGGAGCGCGGCGTGCGCGAAGCCATGGCAGAGCATCCAGACTGTCAGCTCTCCATCTGCACCGTGCCGGTCACCCTCGAAAACCTCGAGTCCTGGGATATCCGCTACTCTGTCGGCATGACCGACCAGGGCAGAGAGCTCACCGACTGCTTCGTGAAGACCGTCCGCACAGCAGCCAAGGAGCTCCAGCCAGGGGATGCCGTGGTCTCGAGCTGGTCCACCTGGACCGACCTCTTCCGCAGCTTCTGCCCATCTTGTGGCCTCATCTTCGGCGAGCTTGCCAACAACGGCGAAACCCGCTTCTCCCCCGGCCTCTATCTGCGCCTTCCCAATGTGGAGGTAGGCCGCACCTGCGCCGATGCGCTTCTGCGCCTGATCGAGGGAAAGCCTGCCGAGACCCGCACCTTGAAGCTCACCGACATCATCGATGCCTATCCAGCACCGCAGACGTGAAAGCGTCTGGAATCAGAAGACCCCCAAGAGAAAGGTGATGCCATGCCCCTCGTTCCACTCAAGCCCGTGCTCGATGCCGCCAGAGCCGGCGGCTATGCCCAGGGCGCCTTCAATGTGAATGCCGTCTGTCAGGCCAAGGCCGTCATCGAAGCCCACGAGATCCTGAGAAGCGCCGCCATACTGCAGGGAGCAGATCTTGCCAATGCATTCATGGGAGGGCGTGCCGACTTCCAGAACGGAACTTTCGAGGACAAGATCCGCGGCGCCAGAAACATCGGCGACGCCGTCAGGAAGTTCGGCGAGAGCAGCCCCATCCCCATCGTCTTGCACCTCGACCACGGGCGTGACATGGCATCTGTCAAGGCAGCCATCGCCGGCGGCTACACCTCTGTGATGATCGATGGATCGGCGCTGCCTTTCGAGGACAATATCGAGCTCACGCGCGAGGTCGTGAAGTACGCACATCCGAAAGGCGTCTCCGTGGAAGGCGAGCTCGGCGTCCTGGCAGGCGTCGAAGACCATGTATTCGCTGCCACAAGCACCTATACGAACCCGCTCAAGGCAGTGGAATTCGTCCGCGCGACCGGCGTCGATGCCCTTGCCATCTCCTATGGCACGATGCATGGACCATCGAAGGGCAAGAACGTGAAGCTGCGCCGCGAAATCCCGATTGCCGTACGCGAATGCCTTGCACATGAGGGGCTCGACTGCGCGCTCGTGAGCCACGGCTCATCGACCGTCCCCGCCTATATCGTCGAGGAGATCAACGAGCTTGGCGGCAGCATCCATAATGCCCATGGCATCTCGCTCGATGAGCTCAAGGCAGCCATTCCGGCAGGCATCAGCAAGATCAATGTCGACACGGACATCCGCCTGGCTGTCACGCGCAACATGCGCGAGCTCTTCCACCTGCGCCCAGAGCTCCAGAAGAGCGCATCTGTCGGCGGCGTATACGAGCTTCTGCTGGCACATCCCGAAAACCCCGATCCGCGCGTCTTCCTGCCGCCTGTCTATGACACGGTCATGTACGGCACCGTGGAAGACCCTGACCGCCAGGCGCTCGTCGATGCGATCGAGCGCGGTGTCAAGGAAGCGGTCTCCACCCTCATCGTCGAATTCGGCAGCTACGGAAAGGCGCCGAAGGTAGAGATGGCATCGCTCGACGAGATGGCCGAGCGCTACGAGAAGGCAGGCATCTAGCATGGGCACCCAGGATACGCTGCTTGTCATGCATGGAGGAGGCCCGACTGCCGTCATCAATGCCTCGCTGTTCGGGGCGGTCGACGAGGCGCTCAGGACACCGGAAGCAGGCCGCGTGCTCGGTGCGCTCGGCGGCGTCGGCGGCATTCTGGATGGACGCTTCGTCGACTTCGGCACGGTTTCCAGAGAGACGCTCGCGCTTCTGCCGCACTCCCCCTCCTCTGCCATCGGCACATCGAGAAAGCCTCTTGAGGAGAAGGACTACCGCGCGCTTGCCCATGCCCTCAAAAGGGAGCATGTCCGCTGGCTTCTGCCGACCGGCGGAAATGGCACGATGAACACCTGCGGCGAGATATGGCGGGCATGCAGGGCCGAAGGCGTGAATATCGATGTCGTGGGCATCCCCAAGACCATGGACAACGATATCGCTGTCACCGACCATGCGCCCGGCTATGCAAGCGCCGCCCTCTATATGGCAGCGAGCGTCTCGGAGGTCTGCTGCGATGTACGCGGCCTGCCGATCCACATCGTGATCGTGGAGGCCATGGGCAGAAATGCCGGCTGGGTCACGGCAGCAAGCGCCCTTGCCGATGAGTCCGGCACCGGAGGCCCCGACCTGATCTATCTGCCTGAGCGCGATTTCGACGAGGACCAGTTCCTGGAGAGCTGCCAGGAGCTCATCGACGAGAAGGGCTCAGGCATCGTGGTCGTCTCGGAGGGGCTCCACAAGAAAGGCGGCGTGCCCGTGGCACCGCTTCTGATGGAAACCGGCCGCTCCCGGTATTTCGGTGATGTGAGCGCGCATCTTGCCCGCCTCGTCGTCCAGAAGCTCGGCTACAAGGCCCGCTCGGAGAAGCCTGGCCTTCTGGGAAGGGCATCCATGCCCTGGCAGAGCGCCGTCGACCGCGAAGAAGCCATCATGTGTGGCCGCGAGGCCGTGCGTGCTGCGCTCGAAGGCGACTCCGGAAAGATGGTCGGCATCGAACGCGTCTCGAGCGCGCCTTATGCCGTGCGCTACGTGCGCATCCCGATCGAGCAGGTCATGCTCGATGAACGGACACTTCCCGACCGCTACATCAATGCCGCAGGAAACGGCGTGACCGAAGAGTTCAGAAGCTGGCTCCGCCCGCTTCTTGGACAGGACCTTCCCCGCTTTGCAAGCTTTGTCTAGGAGGCATACATGAAGCATATCTTCCTCAACCTCAAGCGCTTCGATATCGTGTGCGAGCGCGGCGGCGTGAACCGCCTGTCAGCACCCGCCACATGGGGCGCGGCCATCGCACGCGCGGTCGCCCCTGTCGCCACACGCTATGAAGGCACGGCCGAATTCGCTGCCTTCCTGCCTGAAGCGCACATCATCCCTGCCGTGCAGGAGAAAGGCACGGCACCTTTCGGCATCGGCTGCCAGGGCGTGCACACAGAAGACAGCGCTCCAGGCGGCAACTTCGGCGCCTTCACGACGCTCAGGACCGCAAACTCGATGGCCGAGCTCGGCTGCAGCTGGGCGCTCATCGGACACTGCGAAGAGCGCATGCACCTGCGCTCCGTCATGGCAGAGGCAGGGGCAGATCCTGCCGCCATCGAACCTGCCGTCGACCGCATCCTTGCCCGCGAAGTCAGGGCAGCCCAGGCAGCTGGGCTCAAGGTCCTCTTCTGCATGGGCGAGCGCAGCGAAGAGCAGGATGCGTGGGACCAGGTGCTCACCCGCCAGCTCGAAGGCGGCCTTGCGGGCGCCGCAAAAGACGGCCTCAGGATTGCCTATGAACCGGTCTGGAGCATCGGTCCCGGAAAGACCCCGGCAGATGCCCCCTATATCGCAAAGGTCGCCCGTCTCGTGAAGGCTGCCCTGCCCGGCGTGGACGTGGTCTATGGAGGAGGGCTCAAGGCAGACAATGCCCAGATGCTTGCCGGCATCGACGAGATCGACGGCGGGCTCATCGCGCTCACGCGCTTCACAGGCGAAATCGGCTTCTATCCGGATGAGTATGCCGAAATCGTCGACCTGTATCTTGGCAAGTAGCACAGACATTCGCTTGAAAGGAAGAGGGACCATGCATCTCGAATTCGAATATGGCACCGGCAAGATGGGAGCGGAGCTCCCCGATTCGACCGATGTCTTCATCACCGGCAAGACCGTGAAGGACCCCCAGTGCCTGCCTCAGGACTGGGATTCGCTCTATGCCGCGACGCTCGACTCCATCCGCCATCCCATCGGCTCAGAGCCGCTCGCAGACCTTGCCCACCCTGGTGCCAAGGTCGTCATCGTTATCCCTGACATCATCAAGGGCGGCACCCAGCCGACCTCGCACCGCCGCGTCGCGATCCGTGCCTGCCTGGACGAGCTGTTCGCGAACGGCGTGAAGCACGACGACGTGCTGCTCCTGTTCTCGAACGGCCTCCATCCCCGCACGAGCACGGCTGAGGCCAAGCAGATCCTGGGCGAGGATCTCTACAACGAATTCGCGGCCACGAACCAGATCGACTCCCATGACTCGGAGAACTACGACGACCTGGTCGACCTCGGCTATACGCCCCAGGGCGACCATGTGATCATGAACAAGCGCGTCTATGAATCGGACATCGCGATTCTCATCGGACACACCCAGGGCAACCCCTATGGCGGGTATTCGGGAGGCTACAAGCACTGCGCGACCGGCATCACCCACTGGCGCTCCATCGCTGCCCACCATGTCCCCCGCGTCATGAGCCGGCCTGACTTCGTGCCTGTCTCCACCCATTCGATGATGCGCGACAAGTTCAACCAGCAGGGCATGTTCATGGAAGAGAAGATGGGCAAGAAGTTCTTCTGCTGCGATGCCGTGCTCGATACCTGGAGCCGCCAGATCGAGATCAATTCCGGCTGGGCCAAAGAGATGCAGCCCATTGCCTGGAAGTGCGCCGACAAGCGCACCTACGTGCACTGGGCGGAGAAGAAATACGATATCGTCGTTATGGGCATGCCCACGAAGTTCCACTACGGCGATGGCATGGGCACGAACCCGATCATGATGATGCAGGCTGTGTCGGCCCAGGTCATCCGCCACAAGCGTATCCTTTCCGACCACTGCGTCTTCGTGATTGCCTCTTACTGCGATGGCTGGTTCCACGACGAGCGCTGGCCCTACCTGCGCGAGGAGTGGGAGGTATGGAACTCCGACGAAATGAACACCCTGAACGACATGATCAAGTACGGGGAGTATTTCGCGACGAACGAGGAATATATCCGCAAGTACCGCTTTGCCGGCGCCTTCCATCCCTTCCATGGCTTCTCGATGATGAGCTGCGGGAACCTGGCCGAGAAATACCTGTCCGCAACCTACATCGTCGGCGCGAAGAAGCCGGGCATGGCCCGCTCGATGGGACTCAAGACGCGTGCGACCTTCGAAGAGGCCATCAAGGACGCGACCGACAAGTATACCGATGGGCATCCCAACATCCTGGCGCTGCCGGGCGCCTATGTGAGCGCCGTGCCACATCTGTGCATGAAGGATCCCTCGCAGAATTCGCACTACCGCGACGATGCGCCAGCCCATCCTTGCGGATGCTAGGAGGGCTTCCGTGATACGCCTGAACGAAGAGGGGCTGGGCTGCAAGGTCAGCACGCAGGACATCGAGCGCTCCCTGGCCCAGCATCCTTCCCTCATGGAAAGCTGCTGGGCAGGTGCGCCGCATGGCACGGACTGGCTCGGCTGGCTCTCTGTCGACCAGTGGGCAGGGCCCCAGGAGCTTGCCCGCATCCATGCGCTTGCCGACCGGCTGCGCAAGAAGACAGACACCCTGGTCCTCATAGGTGTCGGAGGGTCGAACAATGCGGCACGCTCCGTCCTCTCGGCACTTGGTCCAGCCGATCCTTGCCACCGTGTCGTCTATGCCGGCAACACCCTTTCAGCCTGGACCCTGAGAAAGCTGCTCGAGAGCCTTGAGGGCCACGAGGTGGCACTGTTCTGCGTCGCGAAGAACTTCAGGACGCTCGAACCCGGAAGCTCCTTCAGGCTCCTGCGGCAGCATCTGGTCTCCCAGCTCGGCAAGCGGGCAGCAGCAGAGCGCATCGTCTGCAACGGCACCCCAGGATCCGATCTCGAGCGGCTCTGCTCGGATGAAGGCTACACGTTCACGACCTTCCCGCCGAATGTCGGCGGGCGCTATACGGCGCTCACTGCCACGCATCTCCTGCCGCTCGCCTATGCCGGCATCGATATCGATGCGCTGGTGAAAGGAGCGCGTGCTGAGGAAACGGAGCTGCGCCGTCTGCCCGACCACGCAAATCCGGCACTGCGCTATGCGCATCTGCGCTCTCTCGCCGGACGATCGGGGCTCACCATCGAGCTTCTTGCCTCCTTCGAGCCACGTCTTGCCGATTTCGGCCTCTGGTGGCAGCAGCTGTTCGGGGAGTCCGAAGGAAAGCAGGGCCGGGGCCTCTTCCCGGCCTGCGCCCGCTACTCCGAGGAGCTCCATAGCCTTGGCCAGTATGTCCAGGATGGCACGCACCAGCTCATGGAGACCTTCCTCGATATAGCAGAGCCTGGACCGGACGACCATCTCGTCCTCGGCACCAGCGATGTCGCGGACGGCTTCGGCTATCTCGATGGAGCGGATTTCTGGGATATCAACAAGACGAGCTTTCATGCCGTGCTGAAGGCACACGCATTGGTCCTTCCCTGTGCGACCATAGAAATCGGGCGCCTCGATGAGCAGCACATGGGAGCGCTCTTCTACTTCTTCATGCTGAGCTGCTACTGCTCCGCCGAGCTTCTGGGGGTCGATCCGTTCGACCAGCCAGGAGTCGAAGCCTACAAGCAGCTCATGCACCATGCATTGGGACGCGTCGAGTAAGGAGCCTCATCCGTGTCAGAGATGTACCTTGTCTTCGTCGTTGCCTTCCTGGCATCGCTTCTGGGTCCGCTCTGCGGCATCGGCGGCGGTGTCATCATCAAGCCTGTCGTCGATGCGATGGGGATCCTTCCGGTCGCGGTCGTCTCCTTCCTGTCTTCGGTCTCGGTCCTCACGATGTCTCTGGCAACGCTTCTGCAGAATGCCGTCTCGAAGACGTCGACCATCAAGGTGCGCTCCATGCTGCCGGTTGCCATTGGCTCGGCAGCAGGAGGCGTCGCCGGCAAGATCTTGTTCAACCTGCTCAGCCAGAATCTCCACGACAGGGAGCTTGTCGGCGCCTATCAGGCGGCTATCCTCATCATCCTGACCGTTATCGTCTTCATCTACACGCTCAAGCGCTCCTCGCTCAGAAGCTTCCGCATCGGCCACCCGCTTGCCAGCGCCCTCATCGGCGCTGCCGCCGGCGCCTTATGGTCCTTCCTCGGCATCGGCGGCGGTCCCTTCAATCTTGCGATCCTCATGTTCTTCTTCTCGATGGATTCCAAGCCTGCCGCCCAGGCATCGCTTTTCATCATCGCCTTCTCCCAGACAGCAAGCCTGCTCTATTCGGTCTTCCTCGGAGGCCTGCCAGCGTTCGAGCCGTTCATGCTTGCCGGCATGTGCCTGGCTGCCCTGCTGGGCTCTGTCATCGGCCGCCAGATTGCCCGGCGCATCGATTCCCATGCGGTCGATGTGCTCTACCGCTGCGCCCTGGTCCTGATCATCCTGATCTGCTGCTACAACTGCGCAAGGTTCTGCGGCATCCTATGAGCCTCAAAGACATCCTGCTTTCCCAAGGCCCGTGCAGCAACCATGCTGCACGGGCCTTCTCCTGCCGCGTACACGCTGTTTCCTGCCGTTCACAGGCTCTCGTCTTTCTCTATTTACGTCAGAAATTTCCGATGTATACTTCATTTGTGTCTGATATATCCGATGTTATAAGGAATCAACTATGAAGCATGAGGAATGCCAAGAGAGCATGCAGCATATCGGCGAGAGCCTGAAGCGCTGGCGCACGATAGCGGGCATCACGGCCGATGGGCTTGCGCAGGAGCTCGGCATATCGCGCGATACGCTCTCGCGTGCCGAGCGCGGAGACCTCGCGGTCTCGGTCGGCACCGTGCTCGATATGGCAGCAGATTTCGGCCTCCTCTCGAAGGTTGAAGCGGCCTTCGATCCTGCACAGGACGAGATAGGACGCATCGGCATTGCCAAAGGCCTTCCGAAGCGCGTGCGCAGGACGAAGGAAGCCATGCCACAGGATTGGAGAAACAGCATGAACTGGTATGAAGGAAGCTTTGTCTATCAGATCTATCCTCTGGGGCTGACCGGCGCTCCCTGGAGAAACGATGGCTCCCAGGAAGGTGCCACGAACACGGACGCGCACCGTCTCCTCAAGATCGTGGACGATGGCTGGGTCGACCATATGAAGAAGCTCGGCGTCACCTGCCTGATGCTGAACCCCGTCTTCGAGAGCGACTCCCACGGCTATGACACGAGGGACTATACGAAGGTCGACAGCCGTCTCGGCACGAAGGAGGACCTGAAGGCTGTCGTGGACGCCTGCCACGAGGCAGGCATACGTGTGCTCTTCGATGCCGTGCTGAATCATGTGGGTCGTGGCTTCTGGGCCTTCCAGGACGTCCTCGAGAAGCATCAGCAGTCTCCCTACGCTGGATGGTTCAATATCGACTGGAACGGCAACTCTGCCTATAATGACGGATTCTCCTACGAGACCTGGGCAGGCGTCCCCGAGCTCGTGAAGCTCAATCATGGCTGCTTCGAGCTCAATGACTATCTCGCCGATGTGATCCGCGGCTGGGAAGCCGACTACGATATCGATGGCCTCCGCCTCGATGTTGCCTACTGCCTCGATGATGGCTATCTCGGCTACCTCCGCCAGATTGCTGATGGCCTCACCGCAAAGCGCGGGGAGAAGTTCCTTCTCCTCGGCGAGACGATGTTCGGCGACTACAACCGTTGGATGAACGACCATGCCTGCGATTCCGTCTACAACTACGAGGCCTACAAGGGCCTCTGGTCTTCCATGAACGCAGCGAACATGCATGAGATTGCCTATGCCTTGGAGCGCCAGAGCGGCGACAAGCCCTGGGACCTCTACACAGGAAAGCATCTGCTCGATTTCGTGGACAACCACGACGTGCCAAGGATCGCGACACAGCTCACCGACAAGAAGCAGCTGAAGCCGCTCTATGGCCTCCTCTTCGGCATGTGCGGCGTGCCCTGCGTCTACTACGGCTCCGAGTGGGGCATCGAAGGCGTCCAGGACTACGGTGACCACAAGCTGAGGCCGGCTCTCGACAAGCCTGAATGGAACGATCTCACCGACTGGATTTGCGCCCTCTCCGAGGCGCGCTTCACGACGGAAGGCGCAGAGGCTCTCTGCGAGGGCGACTACCATGAGCTCCTCTGCCAGCCGCAGCAGCTTGTCTTCCAGCGTGCTGCCCAGGGACGTCGTGTGATTGTCGCTGTCAATGCCTCGAAGGACCCGGTCGTCCTCCACTTCGATGCGGGATGCGGGAGAGCACAGGACCTCATCACGGGCGAAGACCATGACTTCGGTGCAGGCTCCGAAGTTGGCCCCTATTCCTGCCACTACTGGCTCTGCGAACGCTAAGGCAGAAACATACCCCGGAGATGCTGATGGCCGCCCTGCCTGGCAGGACGGCCATCTTTCCTACTCCCCTATGACGCCACGGGCACGCTCTGTCGTCGTCGATATGACGCAGCGGTTTGCTGGCAGCCACACGGTGCCCCATTCGAAGGGGACTCCATTGTCGAGCGTCACAAGCTGCTCGAGATTGAGCACGGGCGCCTTGTCGTCGCACTTGAGCCAGCGTGCCCGCTCAGAGCCAGCAACGCAGGCACAGTAGCGCTGTTCCGAATGGCCGATAGCATGGCCCGAGCAGCGCTCGACTGCCGCAAAGAGCGACTCATGCTCGAAGTCCACCTGGTCGAGACCGGGCGCTGCCTTGAGGTTGAGGTGGCTCTCGATGAACATGACCGGCACATCCTCGACCGTGCGGATGCGTGCAAGATAGAGATAGGGTTCCCCTGGCTTGATGCCCAGAGACGTCGCACAGAGGCCCTCTGCCTTCTCAATCCGCATCTCGCAGACGATCGTGCGGAAGCGTATGCCTTGCACGCTCATGGATTCGCCGAACGAGAGCAGCCTGTTTCCTGATGGCCTTGCCATGACCGGCTGCGTGACGAAGGTGCCGCGTCCGCGCTGCTGCGTCAGAAGTCCCTCGTCCACAAGGGCGCGTATGCCCTTCTGGACCGTGCCGCGGGAGAGCCCGAGCATGTCCATGAGCTCATGCTCAGAAGGGATGGGAACGTCTTGGCCCCACTCCCTGGAATAGATCTTCTCGCGCACATAGTCTGCGACCTGCACATGGAGCGGTACAGCGCCCTGCCTGACAAACTTCTCCATCCTAGCAGGCTGCCTTCCCGAAGCGCAGGAGCCCCTGGCGCAAGATCTCGTCGACCCTGTCCCCTGTCGTCCTGAAGAACTCAGGCGTCAGGAGAGAATAGGTCGGTGCGTCAGCAAGATGGCGCTCGTTGTTTCCGTCGAGGAGCACGTCTGCTGCCTTCACGCCACGCTCTGCATCCTCTGCGAGGATAGGATACTGCGGGAAGGCTGCACATTCATCTATGAGGGACGGGGTGATCGGGACACGGCGCTCGAGGAAGAACGTCCTTCCATAGAGCTCGAAGTCCTTCTGCTTCCTGATGCGGGTCCGATCTCCGGGCTTCACGCCGATCTCAGCGATGTAGCGCCTCGTCGCACCGTTATAGCCAGCATCGCAGACCAGGTGTGCCCAGGCACCGAGCACGATATCGGTGACCTCTGAAGGGTTCTTGCCCTCGATATAGAGGTCCCAGAACTTCTGGTACTGGGGCACAGGGATGGTTGCCGTCTCGGCCATATGCGTCATCCCATACGGCAGCTTGTGGGAGACATCGGGCACCATCCAGCCGACATAGAGGTCGGGCAGGAAGTTCCCGAAGAGGAAATTCCCGATATCGCGGATGCCAAGAGTATCCGTTTTCTCCTCCCTGAGGAGACGTTCCACATGTGCTGCATGTATGTTCCAGCTGGGCATATGCCTTCCTGTACCGATCTGGCCCGGGGCGTGCGCCCCGGGCCCACGAGACTCGTTCCTAGCTTCTGACTTCGCCGTTCACGGCGCGCATAACCTTCTTCACGAGACGGTCATGCGCCTTCTCCACCTCATCAGAGGTGAGCGTGTGGTCGGCTGCACGATACGTGAGCGAGAACGCAAGCGACTTCTTGCCTTCGCCGACACGCTGCTTGTCGCGGAAGACGTCGAAGAGGCGCACATCTGCGAGGAGCTTGCCGCCGGCAGACTGGATGCGCTGCTCGACGGTCTCTGCCGTGACATCCTCGTCGACGACGATTGCAAGGTCGACAGAGACGCCCGGGAGCGTCGGCACCTCCTGATAGGGCAGCTCGCGCTTGGCAAGACGGAGCAGCGCCTCAACAGAGAGCTCGAATGCCACGACATCCTGCTCGACCTCGAAGTTCTGAAGGACCTCAGGATGGATGTTGCCGACCCAGCCGATGAGCTCTCCGCCGTGGGCGTAGATCTCGGCAGCGCAGCCCGGCTGGAGCCACCCATACTCTTCCTGGTCTGCCACCTTGTAGCGGACCTTCGTGATGCGCAGCGCCTTCAGGAGCTCCTGGACGACACCCTTCGCATCGAAGAAGTTGAGCTTCGGGTACTTGCGGTTCCACTGGTCATCGTCCCAGGCGCCGGACATGACGCCGCAGACGAAGCGGGGCTCATCCGGCTGGGACTTGTGCTCATGGCCGAAGAATACACGGCCGATCTCATAGAGCGCGATGTTCTTCTCGCCGTGGCTGATGTTGTACTCGACCGAGCGCAGAAGGCCCGGCAGCATGGAGCGGCGCATCTGGCTCTGGTCTGCGACGAGCGGATTGATGATCTGGACCGGGATGCCACGGCCCTTCTCGCTCATATGCAGGCGCTCGAGATCGCAGGCATCGGCGAAGTTGTAGGTCTGGGTCTCGGAGAGGCCAAGAGCCCTGAGCGTGGCGCCGATCTTGCGGATGCGCTGCTGGTCGACCGTAAGGCCGCCTGCATGGTTCCTGGCAGCAGGAAGCGTCGCTTCGACCTCATCCTCGCCCCAGAGGCGCAGGATCTCCTCGATGAGGTCGACCTCGCGGGTGAGATCGGGACGGTTCGTCGGCGCGACGACGTCGAAGCCATCCTCTGCCGGCGTGACCGCGCAGCCAAGGCGGCGCAGGCGCTGTGCCATGAAATCAGGCTCGATATCGGCACCGGAGAGGGCGCAGACACGCTGGGTCCTGAGATGGATATGCGCAGGCTCCACAGGTGCTGGATAATTGTCGACCTTGCCTGTGCAGACCTCGGCCCCGCAGCACTCCTCGAAGAGGGCCGCTGCGATATCTGCGATGCGCGAGCAGGCGGCAGCATCGACCTGGCGCTCGAAGCGGATCGAAGCCTCGCTCATAAGGTCGAGGTTGCGGCTCGTGCGGGAGATGTGGCCCTTGTCGAAGCAGGCGCTCTCGAGCAGGACATCCGTCGTGTTCTCGTCGATCTCGGAGTTGAGGCCGCCCATCACGCCAGCAAGCGCGACCGGCGTCTTTCCATCGTCGGTGATCACGATCATGTCGGACGTGAGGTCGCGGTCGGTGTGGTCGAGCGTCGTGACCTTCTCGCCGTCCTCTGCAGCACGGATCACGATATGGCGCTTGCCGTCACGGACGCCGAGCTTGTTGAGGTCGAAGGCATGGAGCGGCTGGCCGGTGAGATACATCACATAGTTCGTGACATCGACGACGTTGTTGATCGTACGGGAGCCTGCCGCCTCGACACGGCGGGCAAGCCACTCAGGCGAGGGGCCGATTTTCACGTTCTTCACGACACGGGCGACATAGCGCTGGCAGAGTGCAGGATCTGCAATCGTGACATCGACGAGGTCCTCGGCGCGCGTCGAAATCTCAGACTTGATCTGAGGCTCCGTGATATGGGTGTCCTCATCGAAGATGGCAGACGTCTCGACTGCCATGCCCTCCATGGAGAGGCAGTCCGGACGGTTCGGCGTGATCTCGCAGTCGACGACCGTATCCGAGATGCCATAGTAGTCTGTGAAGTCCACGCCGACCGGCGCATCCTCAGGCAGGATCATGATGCCCGAGTGGTCGGAGCCAAGGCCGAGCTCGCGCTCGGAGCAGTTCATGCCATACGACTCGACGCCGCGGAGCTTCGACTTCTTGATCTTCACATCGCCCGGCAGGTGCGCTCCGATCATTGCGACGACGATATGGTCGCCTGCATTGAAGTTCTGGGCACCGCAGACGATCTGCAGCGGCTCGGGCTTGCCGTCCTTATCCACGTTCTTCATGCCCACATCGACCGTCGTGAGCCACATATGGTCGGAATCGGGATGCGGGACCTTCGTCAGGACCTTGCCGGTCACGACGTGCTCGAGGTCTGCACCTACCTTCTCCACAGCCTCCACCTCGGTGCCGGTGTGGATATATTCCTTCACGAGGTCCTTCGGATCCTCGGGGACATCGACCATGTCCTTCAGCCACTCATAGGAAACGCGCATCGTATCTGCCTTTCTGTTGCGCGGAAACTGTCCAAAGAAGAGGGTCCCTTAGAACTGGGACAGGAACCTCTTGTCGCCGGTCATCAGCATGCGGAGATCGGGGAGGTCGTAGCGCAGCGCTGCCACGCGCTCGACGCCGATGCCGAAGGCAAAGCCGGTATACTTCTCCGGGTCGATGCCGCAGTAGCGGAAGACGTTCGGATCCACCATGCCGCAGCCCAGAATCTCGAGCCAGCCCGTGCCCTTGCAGAAACGGCAGCCCTTGCCGCCACAGACGCCGCAGGACACATCGACTTCGCAGCTCGGCTCCGTGAACGGGAAGAAGTGCGGACGATAGCGGGTAGCGCGGTCCTTTCCGAAGATCTCGCGCGTGAAGTAGTCGAGCGTGCCCTTGAGGTCGCCGAACGTGATGCCCTCATCGACGACGAGACCCTCGACCTGCGTGAACTGGGGCAGATGGTTTGCATCGGCCGTATCGGGACGGAAGACCGTGCCCGGGCAGATCATATAGATCGGGGGCTTCCTGTTCTCCATCACATGGACCTGAACGCCCGAGGTCTGGGTGCGAAGGAGCACGTCGGACTCGCCGAGCACATGCTGCTCCTTGCCTTCAGGAGCGTTGTCGACGACGTAGAACGTGTCCTTGGAAGAACGGGAAGGATGGTCTTCAGGCGCATTGAGTGCCGTGAAGTTGTAGTAGGTCGTCTCGACGAACGGGCCGTCCTCGACGGTATAGCCCATGCCGCAGAAGATGTCCTCGATCTCCTCGCGGATCTGCGAGATCAGATGCTCGGTGCCAAGCGGCTTCACGCGGCCTGGCAGCGTGACGTCGGTCGACTCGGCTGCAAAGCGGGACTGCAGGACTTCCTTCGTGATCTCGACCTTGCGCTTCTCGATGGCAGCCACGACCTGCGCACGCACGTCGTTTGCCATCTTGCCCATGATCGGGCGCTCCTCAGGATCGAGCTTGCCCATCTGGTGCATGACCTGGGTCAGGCTGCCCTTCCTGCCGAGAATCTGGACGCGCAGCTCCTCCAGCGCTTCAGGCGTGAGCGCCTTGGCAACGCCTTCGCGCACCTGATCCTGAATCGATGTGAGGTCATCGTTCATTGACATACCGATTTGCCCCTTCCATAGAAAAAGCCGTCCTCGAGCATACTTGCTCAAGGACGGCCTCATGACCGCGGTACCACCTTGATTGACACTGCACGCTTTGTGCGTCGCGAGCGCCCACTCGTTGAGCTCCGTTCCGTGGAGCAGACGGCTTCCCTACTGGCAGATGCGTTCAGGTTGCAGCTGGTGGAGTGAACTTCGTCCGCCAGCCTTCGCGAGGACCTCTCAGCCTAGGGTCCCTTCTCTGTCCTCCAGCTACGCGGCAGACGAACCTCTCCGTCATTGCCTGTGGGCAAGCTTAGCACAGGCATCGCGACTTGTATCCGGATATATGAACATTTCCCCTCTGTTCACATCCGAGATGCGCCCGCCTGCCCCAATTGGGCCGGAATGCTGCATTCCAAAGAGCTGCATGATGCTTGCGGAAAGCGGCCTCTCAGGCCATGAATGGCCATCTGCCTTCTGCCAGGCACTCTATCGCCTGCGCGACCGCATCGTCTCTGCAGGCCCCGATATGCCAGCGGGCCGCTGCGGCAGCTTCTGCCGTCGCATTCGAGACGGCAACAGAGTTCGGCACGGCTTCGAACATCGCAAGATCGTTGTTTGCGTCGCCGAAGACAACGACCTCGTCGGTCGAGCAGCCTATCGCTTCGCAGAGCACCTTGATGCCGCGCCCCTTGTTCCAGCCGACGGGCATCGCATTGAGGTATCCCGGGAATGCCAGGTCGAAGTCGAATCCCTCCGCCTCGGCATTCAGCGCGTCGACGAGCTCCTGCGTCTCGGCCCGCGTAATTCCGCACTGGAATACATTCACCTTCGTGATCGCTCCTTCAGGAAGTGTACTCCGCACGTCTGCCGTCTCGGCATATGCCGGGAAGGACTGGGCAAGCTCTTCCTTCGTGCCCCGCACGATATAGGGTCTGCTATCCTGGAAGCAGAGAAGCCCGCATCCCGGATGATTGCCGAGCACATCCAGAAGGCCCAAGAGCGCCTCATGGCTGAAGTACTCGTGATGGATGCATCTGCCCTCGAGATAGACCTCGAGGCCGTTCGTGGCGACCGCTGTGGCGCAGCACGCCTCGTCGCCGAAAAACATCGGCGGCACCCAGCTTCTGGCCCTGCCCGAGGAAGGACCCGTCGGAATCCCTGCGTCAAGCGCCTTCAGGAACGCCTCATGCGTCCGTGCGCTTACCGTCTTTTCGCCTTTCGGCAGGATTGTATTGTCCATATCGGACAGGATGAGGCGGCACTCGTGCACGCTGCCATCCGCTGCAATCTCCCTCACGGCATCCCCTTTCTGCACTTATCGCTACCTATAGCCAAGGCGTGCCAGCGCATGGGCAACACCGTCGTGGTGCACATCGTCTGTCACGAACGTCGCAGCCTTCTTTGCTTCCTCAGAGGCGTTGCCCATCGCGACCGCGACATCGGCAGTGCGCAGAAGCGGAATGTCGTTTTCCGAATCGCCGAAGGCAAGCGTGCGCCCGACAGGCCTCCCTGCATCTTCCAGGGACTGCACAAGATCGCGTGCCGCCACGTCCTTGCCTACACCGGGGCATACGAGCTCGAAATAGTCGGGTGCAGACTGGTAGAACGCAAAGCGCGTCTGGAAGAAGCTGCTCTTCTGGTACTGCGGAAGATCCAGATAGCGGAAGGCCAGCTTTCCCACCTCGAGCGAAGGCATGACCTGCTGAAGCTCATCCATGCTCTCGACCTGCTCGGCATGCCACTCGAAGCCATGCCGCTCGCCCGCAAACGCCCTGCCTTCCGGTCCGCTGAAAAGGATTCCCATACAGCAGCGGCGCGCCTCTGCAAGTGCCTCCTCGAGGTCCTCCTTCGGGATGAAATGCGCAGAGATGCGCCTGCCATCCAGGATCGCCAGCGCACCGTCGAAGCAGAGCATGCCAGAAAATGGCAGGTCCTTGAGACAGGCAGGCACGCCCTGGGGAGCCCTTCCCGTCGAAAGCAGAGCGACATTGCCAAGCTCGCAGAAGCGGACAATTGCGTGTTTCGAGGCCGGACTGGCCTCATTTCCCCAGCCCGTCTTCGGGTCCCGCCATGTCAGCGTGTTGTCGATATCGAAGAACGCCACATCCATCCGGTTCCTCCTGGTTCGCTCTCCCTGTGCAGTATAGCGACATGGATGTGCCTGCCGGAAGGAGGAATTTCCGGCAGGACGGGAAAGCGGCACACATCGGATGCAGCCGTCAAGCGCTCATCCCACGGTATCCATAGTGTATTTGAGGTCGCTCCCAAACTGATAGATATTGCGGGTGAAGAGCTTGCGGCCAAACCAGTCGATCTCGCGGTCATGCCAATCGGGATGATCGAGTATGCTCTGTGCCGTTTCGGCAAGATAGCTAAGCGTCACAGGATGAAGGTCGAATGTTCCATGGCCAGGAAACACTCCAGATATCTTATCTCCATGAGCTTCGATGATCTTCACGATGCAGTCATGAAGCGAACGGATAGTGCAGAGCTCTGGATGGCTCTCCCCTTCGTCGAGCAGTGCGCTCGTCGCATCGCCCATGAAGAAGCAGCCAGTCACACGATCGTAAATGCCAGATTCGCCTGCTGTATGGCCTGAGATAAGATTAACCTCTACCCGATAGGGCTCTCCCGTATCCATCGCGCCGAGATCGAAGATATAGCCAGAAGGCACTCCCTTCACTTCATAATGCCGAAAGGGCACCAGATTCTTGGGGTCGAAATCGGATGATTTCGGTTTTCCCTGTTCATCGAGAAGAAAGCCTGCCATATAGCCAGGCACCATCTGACGCTTCAGAAGCTCAGCATCGTATTCATTGATATAGACAGCATCAAAGCAGAAGTTGCCCCCAATATGATCGACATGCCGGTGCGTATTGAAGCAGAGAATCTCCCTGTCAGGCGCCAGATACTCCGCCAGCTTCCTGATATTCCCCAGCCCGAAAGCCGTATCGATAAGAAGCGCTCGCTCTGGGCCGATTACGAGATAGCTCCAGACATCGCCACACCCCGGCATGATGGAAGGGCTGAAGAGCGCATAGGTATTGGGCCGCACCTTATAGCACTCGACGAAAGGGTTGACGTCTGGATAGTATTCCTTGAGATCGGAATGCTCTCGCAGCACTTTCATGAAGGACCATCGGGAGGGCTTTTCATGCTCAGGCTGGAAATTATGCACAGAAACGCTGCCTGCAATAGGCCGGGGATCGAGATCCATCATGAAGCCACCCCATGCACGACATAGCTATAGGTATCCCGCATCGGCACAAACGCCAGAGGAATCTCGTTGGTACCCAGGGCACGGGGAAGCCATCTGACCATATACTCCATGCCAGGCTCTTCCAGATTGAAATGTCCTACCGTGATAGCGCATTTTCCTTGGCCAAGCTGTGCTGCGTCACGGATATACTCGCACGTCGTGAAGTCGATGAATTCCATAGTCACCAGAGCATCGACATCTTCGCTGTCCGCATACATGATTTCATGAGTATCTGACGCGGCATTGCCGAGCACATGCATCGGAATGTGCACTCGGCGCACCCGGGCATGCAGATCTCCGATCAGACGCGTGCCATTGAGGCCCAAAGACGCCACCAGATGTTCGGCGAGCTCCTTGCCGCTCATCTCGGGTATCTCGAAATCCAGGCTCTGTGCCGTATCGCCAATCCGATAGTCGAGCCAGCCTGTCTTCCACGCAAAACCATAGAAGATTCCATCGACCATCCCGCCATCTGCCTCAAGCGGCACCTTCGAATGGATGTAGTCATGGCAGCGCCAGACGGTGCCTCCCCATCTGTCGAGAAGCTCCTTCTTGGCAGCAAAGGTCCTGTTGCCAAGAAGGATGTCTTCATGATCTCCATGGTTCCAGAAAAGCGCTTCGTGCGTGATGATCAGGTTCGCTCCTTTGCGCTGCGCTTCGCGGATGATGTCTGCCGTCGGCCAGATGCAGGTGACGATGCCCGTGCATTCTTCTTCGACCCATTGCTTCCCATAGGTTATCTGGTCGCGCGTCGTCTTGTCGTCGATAGGCTTCCCAGTATCGAAGGCAATTCCTCCACAGAATGCCTTGATCCGTGCGATGACATCCGACTTCTTCATGTGCCCTCCTGCCTATTCATCCTCTTCGTCCATCGCCACAGCGAATGTATTGACCAGCTGCATGGACTGCCTGCCCATCTCAAGGACATTCTCTATGCCTTGAATGCTGAGCTCGTCTGCCGACAGACAGAGCTCCAGAGCGGTCGGCACATTGATGCCTGCCACCAGGAACACATGCGGTCCCACGTAGGGCGCAAAGGCCTGATTGACACTCCCCTGCAGAATATCGGTCAGGATAAGCACCTCGTCATCCGGCGCAATGGTGCTGAAGATCTCCCTGACCCGCTCTTCAAGCGGTGCGGAGTCCACATAGGCGCAGACGACTTCGAGAGGCTGCTTGTTGCCGAGAAAATCGAGGGTGTCCTTCAGGCCTTCGGCGAAGCGGTGATGGGAGGCCAATATGACATGTCTCATGGGTGCTCACTTCCTATTGCATCCCTGATGCAGCAGGATCACATTGCGCAGAGCAGGGTAATGATGTTTCCCCTGCCAAGAAGATACGCCTTGCAGGTATCTCCTTGGCAGAGGCTCTTCGCCCGGCAAGGGCGGGCGAAGAGCAGAATGGCTAGGCAGCGGGAGCAACGCCGAGGATGCCAGTGGCGGCGCAGATCCAGCTGATAACGATGATGCCCAGAATGATCCAGTTGAGCTTCACGCCCTTCTTGATGAGACGGTAGGTCACCGCAGCTGCAATCACACCAAGCAAGTTGGGGAAGATCTGGTCCAGCACACCGGTCTGGAGCGACAGGGAAATCTCCCCGAAAGTGAAGGCGAGCGGAGTGTAGATCGAGATGGCAGAATAGATGAGGGAACCCACGACGGTAAGGCCGAGGATCGAGGCGGCGTCCGTCAGAATCGAGATTCTGTCTGCCATGCTCGTGATGACCTTGGCACCGGCGTCATAGCCCTGAACATAGTTCTGAAGACGCCAGACCAGGATGGCTGCCCAGACAGCAACCCAGAGCAGGATGCCCACCGGATTGCCCTGCATGGCCATATATCCTGCAATGGAGCCCAGAATCGTCATCGGCAGTATCCAGATCAAGACATCGCCGACGCCAGATAGCGGACCCATGAGGCCGACCTTGAGGTCATTTTCTGCAGCCATGCCGCCGAGGTGTCCACGGTCCTCGATAGCCAGACCAGCGCCGAGCAGGAGGCCTGATACTGGGGGTGTTGCGTTGAAGACGCAGTCGAGCTGATTGAGGATTGCCGTATTGAAGGCTTCCCGGTCGTTGCCGTAGATCTTGCGGAGCGCATAGTAGGCAGCAAATGTGCAGCAGGGTGCATTCTGCGTGGCATATGAATAGGAAGCTGTATCCATCAGCAGCATGCGGCGGCTGCAGATCTTGAGGTCCTCTTTGGTAAGCACCGGCTCATATGAGCCATCCGGAAGCTGCACGGGTGCCGGAGCCTCATCGAAATCCTTGAAATCCTTCGGTTTCAGAAAATTACTCATCTTCGAGCTCGCCTCCATCTGCATTCTGTGCTGCCATGACCTGCGATGAGCTCTTCAGCCTGAAGTACTCGATAGCGATTGCTGCACCCAGGAGGGCAATCGGAAGGACCGAAAGTTTGAGATAGGCAGCCAGCACATACCCTACGATCAGGAATGCATAGAACTTGTTGACCGGCATGAAGGTCAGAAGCATCGCAAAACCAGTGACCGGAAGAATTCCGGCAGCGATGGTAAGGCCGGTCGTGAACCAATCCGGCATGACTGCGAGCACGGCATCGACCGCCTGCTGGCCAAATGCCAGCACAAGCGCCATCGGAAGCGCACCCTGCAGGAAAAGCCACAGATGCGACAGGAAGAAGGAGCGAAGCATCTTGCCGTACTCTTCCTTGACAGCATGCCCGCGGATGACCTTGAAGACCCAGGAGTTATAGATCTTGAACATGACATCGAGCTGGACATAGAGCATAGCAACAGCTACGCCCACAGCAAGGCCGACAGATATGTCGCCCGAACCGGTGATGCAGGCAAGCACGGTCGCTACCATGCCAGCCATGCCATAGTCAGGAGCAGACGAGCCGCCGAGGCCAGCTGCACCCATGCTCATGAGCTGGATGGTGCCACCGATGACAAGACCGGTATAGGGGTCGCCCAGGATGATGCCCGTGAGCCAGCACATAAGTGCATGCTGGAACGTAAATAGCTGCGTGGAATACGAATCCATCGCCCTGAATCCCGAGAGCAGGACGATAAGAATGAACTGAAGCGCATTGACTGCCATCTGGATCCTCCCCTTCTAGACGTCTATGTACTCGGAAATGGGAACCGGCTTGTCCGTCGTCATATACCGGACTTCGACTCTGGTCCCCGCCTGCACGATCTTGCGATAGACAGGTATATCCTCTTCCTTGATGAAGGCGCGCCGTCCTGCCTGAATGCCAGGAGTGCCTTCTGGCGGCAGCTCGGTCAGGCCCAGCGTAAGCACAGGTATCTTCTGTCCGAGCTCAATCAGGTCAAGGAACGTCTGAGGATCGCGGGCTATGACAAAGACGGTATGGTTGTCATATTTGCCCGCCTTGAAATTCGTGAAAGCCTTCTCGTGCGTGATGATCGAAAGAGCCTGCCCCGAAGGCTTCGACATCCTCATGGCAGCTTTGCGCACTTCGTCTTCCGCCGTTGCATCGTCGATGATCATCGTACGCTGCGTAGCATAGGTAGGGCACCAGAAGCCCTGCACGATGCCATGGAGGAGGCGATAGTCGATTCTGCCTGCCGTGATGCTCATCTGCACTCCTTTCTCGCGACCGAAGGACATGCCTTCGAGGACCGTCTTTGCCTCGGGCATTCCATCTGCTGACAGAAAGCACTGTAGATGTATTCGCAGCTGTCAAAAGGCAGACGGGAACCTCTCGCCAGTACCCGGCCACTTTCGACAGCGCGAACGGATTGATGTGGCAGGCAAGCGGATTAGTCGACGCTCAGCTTCGACACTTGCACCAGACTAGACATCTGAATCATTCGTCTTCAAGTACCAGACTGGCGATGCTGTTCTTATATCCAGCTTTTTCCTGCGGCATCATGAGCATGTGGTGTACATAGGCAATCTCGGTCACAGGAATCTCGACACGATAGCGCCGACACATCTCGTCAAATGCCTGACGGAACCATTCTATGAAGTCATGGTGGTCGCGCTCGAATGCCTCGGCATTTGGATAGGTATCCACGAAGTTCTTGGTCACAAGACGCTCGATGAGCCCGCACAGATGCACGTACAGGGCAATCTGGCGGCGGGCATCGATCGTGCGTCCGCTCAGGGCAGAAAGCTTCTGCATGGCGCGGTCCGCTTCGAGATAGAGCATCTCGGGATTCAGGATAGTGATGGATTCGACAACATTTCTGAGCGTCAGATTCCGGAGCAGCTTCTGGTGGAAGAGCGCAATCCCATCGGGGCCAAGCGCCTGCCGCAGCGCAGCATCGAGCGCATCCGACGAGCCGGCATAGAGGATATCCTCGAGAGCTATGAAGGGCACTTCAGCCACGCCAGGATCCATTGTGCCGACGATGGCACGCACGCAGTAGCTGCTGAAGGCAGGCGCCTGACTGCCCATGCGCTCCAGCTCATGGTAATCGCAGGTCACAAGGCGGACAGGCAGCTGTTCTGGCAGCGAATCGGACATGAGCTTCCTCAGCTTGTCTGCAGCCGGTGCCCCCGCCTCGGAGCAGAACAGTATCGCTTCCTCTCCGCGTGCTGCCTCGATGGTCCTGATTGCTGGCGTGCAGGTCCCGACAATCCGTTCCAGTGCCTCCTTCAGGTCTTCATGGGACATGAGGGAGGCGCCAATCTCCAGTGCAAGGCCTGTCGACACGTTGCTGACGATATGGATAGCTGTTCCCGCCATCGGCGGCAGCGCATCTGTCACCTGCGAAAGCGAGCCCATGTCGACCAGAATCACGACTTCGCGTGCAAAGGAATACCGGCCAAGGATTCGAGCCAGCGGCGAGACGACATCTGCCATCTGCTGGTCATAGGTCATATCGACCGCCTCGAATACCCGTGCGTGCAGGATGCGGTTCACGGCGTCGGCAATCGAGGTCGCCGTCGCATATCCATGGCAGAGGATGACGCCGCAGAAATCGCGCACGTCTGTGCTGGCTTCGATGACTTCCTTCACATCGACAAGGAGCACTACGGCCGTAAGCTCGTCGATCTCGACCCCGAGCGTGCTCCTGACCTTTGCCGCTATCTGCTCGACGATGGTGGTAGCCATGCGGGAGCTGTGGGAGAGCGCTGCAGACATCCGCACCAGCAGCTCGCGCTTGTCCCTGCGCCATTGCGAGAAGCGAATCCCTCCCCAGAGCTGCAGAGTCAGCGCCTGTGCCAAGGCACGTGCAGTCTTGCGTGTCAGCTCTATGCCATAGGCAGAGTCGATCTCTTCGATAATGGGATTCAGCACCTGCTCATAGGTCTCTATGCGCGGGTTCGTGACCTTCCCGTCGAAGTTGAGGAAATCCTCATAGTCATGAATGGTCTCGAGAGCGGCATGGCAGAACTCATCGAACGTTATGTCCCCTGATTCATAGGCACCGAAATGGTCGGCAAGGCGTTGGAAGAAGGCAAGTATGCGGGCATTGGGTGTGACCGGAGCACGCCTTGTACTTGAGACAAGCTGGTCGTCATCCGAGCGCGATGATGTTGCACTCAGAAGATGGAGGGGAAGATGATACTGGCGGATTACCAGCTTGCCCTCGCTACAGCCGATATAGGCATTCGCGCAGCAGGTTGCAACGCACGACTTCAGACCATCGATATTCTCGGCAAAATCACCCTGAACCAGAGCTCTCAGCGCACCACGGGATATCGATACATCAGCTGCGACACGTCTGCCTTCCGTTCTGAGGAAATGCATGACCAGGACCATGCGCTCATTTTCGTCTCGTTCAGCATAGCGTGGAAGCTGGACCGTGATGGGCAGGACGCGTGAGAGTCCAAGAACGCGCGGCGAGGAGGCCGGACGCGCCGTGCCAAGGATAAAGCGTACCGATGATGCCGCATCGGATGTCCCATCGGATGACGAGACACCCTCCAATATGCGGGCGACAATACGGTTGCCTGCCGTCTGCGACAAATGGTCGAAGCGATGAATATAGACCACACCGCCATGAGCTTCCTGTACCGCTCCGTTCCGGCTGCCATTCCCGAAGATGTCGGCTTCCGCTCCCGAATCGCTTTCCTCGTAGCGCGAAGCATCCACTTCGACAAAGCAGGCCCCTTTCGGCAGGGCGCCCGAATTGACGCCGTACTCGAATGTCAAATTGGCAAGCAGCTCCTTGCCCGTACCATGGTCTCCGACCAGCAGCACAGGAAGGCCCTGCGGCGGATAGGCAACAGCGCTCTTCAGCTGTTCGACGCACACGCTCAAGCTCAGGTCATGCCCTATCGCCTTCTCGAAATCCTGCTGTTCAAGAGCGCCGCCCCGCGCAAGAAGCTCTTCCATGGAGGCATACTCCATGCCTGCAATCCTGCACTGGAGGAACCGTTCCATGGCAGCGTGATGGAAGAAGAGCTTGGGACGTCCTTCAACCTTGATCACGTGTCCTTCTCGCACCAGCTCATTGAGATACTGGCTTGCGAGGTTGCGGCTGACATGGCATTCCGAAGCTATGCGCATCGTAGTGAAAGGCGCGAGCGAACCCGGAGAAAGCTCGCGCGTCACGCGGTCGAGATAGCGAAGCAGATCTGCCTTCGTGTCAGATAATGCCATTCTCAATCCTCCCCTTCCGGGTTCTATTCTGGCACAGATATCGACCTCGCCCCCCTGGTATCCATTCATGCAGACGCACAGGCCTCGATTCGGGCACATGAGGACAGGCATTTTTTTCTGTCAGGCTGCCAATCCTGCTTGATCAAGAATCTGCGGCAGGGCCGCCTGCACCAGCCTTACGCCGGAAATATTCCTACGGAGCTCAAGGCAACACGATGGTAACCGACTGAAGTGCTGTATGGTCATATTTCAGATCTAAGGTTTAGCAGTTCCGCAGGGAACTGCCACACCGATCGCATCAAATGGAGGCCCACATGACGCAGGTGTATTCGGAGATAGGACGTCTCAGAAAGGTGATGCTCCACCGGCCCGGACGCGAGCTCTGCCAGGTGCTTCCCTCGCAGCTTTCGGGCATGCTCTTCGAAGATACGCCGTATCTGGCAGAGGCCCAGAAAGAGCACGATGCCTTTGCCAAGATCCTGACAGATGCCGGTGTCGAGGTCCTCTATCTCACCGACCTCATGAAGTCTGCCTTCGAGTCTCCGAAGGTCCGCTACGGATTCGTCTCCGAGTTCCTCGAGGCATCCCATATCACGAGCCCTGCCCTCGTGGAGAAGCTCGAGGACCTGTATCTGCGCATGTCGCCAGACGAGCTCGTCGAGACCGTGCTCTGCGGCATAAGGAGCGACGATGCGCACCTCCAGGATGTGACGTCGTTCGGAAACCTCGGTGCCCGCGAGGCCGTCTTTGCCGTCTGCCCGCTCCCCAACATCTACTTCATGCGTGACAACTCGATCTCGCTCGGCCATGATGTCATCTACTCCCACATGGAGAAGCGTGTCCGCAAGCGCGAGGCGATCGTGCTTCGCTATGTGCGCCAGCATGCGAAGGAGTTTCAGGATACGAAGGAAGAGGACCTCTACGACCTCTCCTTCCCGCAGCGCATCGAAGGCGGCGACGTGCTCGTCCTTTCCGACCATTCTGTCATCATCGGCTGCTCGGAGCGCACGAGCCCTGTCTCGATCGAATACATCGCTCACAGCCTCTTCGAGCGCGGCTACACGGAAGTCTATGCCTTCGATATCGGCATGCATCGCGCGTCCATGCACCTCGATATCTCGCTCTCGATGGTCGATGTGGATACGTTCCTCTACAACCCCCTGATCGACGGCACGACCGACATCTACCGCCTCTTCCCGGCACCCACAGGCGTCGGCTATGACTATGTCGGCAAGGACTGGCACAGAGCGCTTGCCCAGGCGACCGGGAACCCCGATGTGCGCCTCATCCCCTGCGGCGGAGACGATCCGGTCGATACGGAATGGGAGCTCTGGAACCTCGGCGCCAATGTCCTCGCTATAGCTCCTGGCGAGGTCGTGGGCTATGAGCGGACACCGATCACGCTCGATCTCCTCGACAAGGCAGGCATCGCAGTCCACACATTCCCCTCAGGCGAGCTCTCGCGCGGACGTGGCGGCACGCACTGCATGAGCATGCCGCTCGTACGCGACCTCCTCTAGCTCACATTCCGTCAAAGAAGAAGGCGGCTGCAGCCCTGAGACTGCAGCCGCCTTCCGCATATCCCGGGCGTGCCTCACTCTTCTTCTGCAGAGAGGGCGCAGAGCGCAGCTCCATACATGCCGGCCTGGTTGCCGAGGTCTGCCGGCACGATCTTCGTGTTCCTGCAGATCGGCAGGCAGTGGGCCTGGAAGCGCTCGGTGAGCTCGTCCTTGAAGACATCGAACGAGCCGACGACGCCACCGCCGATAACGAAAGCCTCGGGATCGACCGCGCACGACAGCTGTGCCATGGCGCGAGCAAGATACTCGAGCATCTGGGAGATGGCAGTGCGTGCGCACTCGTCCCCTGCTGCCATGGCCTTGAAGACAGAGTAGGAATCGGAGCGGCCCGAGAGCGCGCAGGGCTCCTTGCCTGCCTTCTCGCAGGCCTCCTTGTAGAGCGTCACGATGCCGGAGGCGCTTGCATACTGCTCGAGGCAGCCATGGCGGCCGCAGCCGCAGGTGCGCGTCTCCTCGTAGTTCATCGTCAGGTGTCCGAGCTCGCCGCCGGCGCCATTCGCTCCTGCCACGAGCTGGCCATTGAGGACGACGCCTCCGCCGACGCCCGTGCCGAGCGTGATCATGATGAAGTTCTTGACGCCCTTGGCGCCGCCCATCCACATCTCGCCGAGCGCTGCGGCATTCGCATCGTTCACGAAGGCAAGGCGTGCCTGGAAGAACGTCTCCTTCAGGGCATTCTTGAGTCCGTCAGGATCGAGCTTGATGTTCGGAAGGAAGCCGACATTGCCATTCGCATCGACAGGACCGGGGATATCGAGACCGACCGCTTCCACGTCGGTGATCGCACCATCGACCGAGGATACGAGGTTCGTGAGGCCGTCTGTCACCTCGGCGAAGGCCTGAGGTGTCGTGAGGTCCGAGGTCGGAATCGTGCGGACTGCCTTGAGCTGGCCTTCAAGCGTGAAGATGCCTGCCTTGATGGATGTGCCGCCGACATCAATGCCCAATACATACTTCATCGGATATTCCTTCCGTAAACGTTTCCGGGACTCCAAGTATGGCGCAAGGAAGAGTCCCTTGAGACGAGATATCCAGCAATGGTGCATCCTGCGACACGATTGGCACCAAGCACGCATGTATGGCCATCTATCTGCCATTGCTGAGCGTATCCCGTTCTGTCCCTTAAGCTGAGGCACGTCTCAGGCTACACTGGAAGCTATTCATAGGAACATGCGCGCAGACGCGCGAGAGGAGCTCGAATATGGCTGATACGAACGAAAGCGGCAAGACCGAGGCCCAGGTGAGCGAGCCTGCGCAGAAAGCTGACACGCAGGCAGCGCCCGCTCCAGCAGGTGTCCCTGCTGCTGCCTCCCCTGCCGCTGTCATGAACCCGAAGGCAGATCTCGCTGCCCTGAACTCGCTCGAGATGCATCTCTATGCCCACAGGTATGCCGAGACAATGATGGGCTGCTTCGGTCCCTCGATCGACCCCAAGAAGGCTGTGCATGACCGCGGCGAGGCACAGGCCATCCTCGACGAGGAGGACCAGGAGCTTCTGTGCGCAAAGAACACCGGCGAGCTTCTCGACCGTCTCCAGAGGAGCTCGGCGCTCCTCGACCGCACGCAGCGCGCACAGGTGCGCGTGCTCAGGCGCGAGCGTGCCCGTCTCGAGAATGTCCCGGCAGCAGACCAGGCAGCATTCACGCGCCTGCTCGCCGAGTCTGGCGCCGTCTGGCATGCCGCAAAGGCTGCAAACGATTGGGCAAGCTTCGAGCCCTATCTTGACCGTGTCGTCAATGCCATGCGCCATCTTGCCAGCTGCCAGGACCCGCACAGGAACCCGTACGATGTGTGGCTCGACTACTTCGAGCAGGGCACGAGCCGCGCATTCTATGACCACTTCTTCCGCGAGGTGAAGAAGTGCGTCGTGCCGCTCCTCCAGGAGATCTCCCAGCGTCCGCAGCTCTCCCGCAGGGTCGTCGAGGGCCGCTTCGAGGCAGAGCGCCAGTGGGCCCTGGCACGCGACCTCATGGACCTCGAAGGACTCGATCCGGATGTGATGGTGCTCACGAAGACCGAGCATCCCTACTCTGATGGCATCACGACGAACTATGCGATGATCGCAGCGCACGTCTATGAGGACGATGTGCTCTCGAACCTCTACACGATGCTCCATGAGGGAGGACACGCCCTCTACGAGACCGGCGTCGACCCCGCCCTCAACTACACGTCGCTCAAGGGCGGCACGTCCATGGGCATGCATGAGGGGCAGTCGCGCTTCTTCGAGAACTATGTCGGTCGTGCCGAAGCCTTCGCGCCGTCTCTCCTTGCGCTTCTGCGCAAGCACTTCCCGGGCCAGTTCTCCCGTGTGAGCGCCCGCCAGTTCTACATGGCCGCAAACCGCGTCGAGCCGGGCCTCATCCGTACCGAGGCAGACGAGCTCACCTACCCCCTTCACATCATCATCCGCTACGAGATCGAGCAGCTCCTGATGGAGGGCGACATCACGGCGCAGCAGGTGCCGATGCTCTGGGCCGACCGCTACAAGAAGTATCTCGGCGTCCGCGTTTCTGACTACACGCACGGTGCGCTCCAGGATACGCACTGGGCAGACGGCCTCATCGGCTACTTCCCGACCTATGCGCTGGGTGGCGCCTATGGCGCACAGTTCCGCCACCAGATGATGGCAGAAGGCATGGACTTCGACGGCGTCCTTGCGACCGGCAATCTCGAGCCGATCCGTGCCTGGCTCAAGAAGCATGTCTGGCAGTGGGGCCGCACGTTCGACCCGGCAGAGATTGTCGTCAATGCCTGCGGCGAGCCCTTCAATGTGGCCTACTACACGGACTACCTCGTGCAGAAGTTCACGCGCCTCTACGGGATCGAGATGTAGCGTGCGCGCGCTCATCCAGCTCATAGACACGGCAGAGGTCACGGTCGAAGGAAAGCTTGTCGGTTCCTCCGGCCCCGGCCTCTGCATATTCCTGGGTGTCGTGCCCGAAGACACGGAAGTTGCCGCCGCGCGCCTTTGGAAGAAGATCCTGCGCCTGCGCATCTTTCCCGATGCTGCCGGAAAGACGAATCTCTCCCTTCAGGACACGGGCGGCTCTGTCCTCATCGTGAGCCAGTTCACGCTCTGTGCCGACTGCTCACACGGCAACAGGCCCTCCTTCACGGGAGCTGCCAAGCCAGAGCCGGCCAAGAGGCTCTATGAGGCGTTCCTCGAAGATGCAAGGGCAGACCTCGGAGAGAGCCGCGTGGGACACGGCGAGTTCGGCGCGATGATGGATGTCTCGCTTGTGAACAAGGGTCCCTTCACAATCTGGCTCGATACCGAAACGCTCTGATGAAATCGGCCTCCCTGCCCACAGGGCAGGGAGGCCGCTTCTTTCTCATCTGAAATCAGCTCTTACGAGCCTATGGCACGGCGGAGATCGTCTGCAACCTCGCGGGTGCGCCTCGAAGGCACGGGCAGGCTCGTTCCCTCGTCGAGCATCACATAGCCCGGACGCATGCCTTCCACATGGTCCACGTTCACGGCAAAGCCACGGTGGATACGTACGAACTTGCCATCGAGACGCGTGAGCAGATGCGTGATGCCCTCGCTCATGCGAAAGGTGCCTGTCACTGCATGGACAAGCGTCGACTGGCGGGAAGCCTCGATATAGACGATATCGGAGAGGCTCAGGAAGTGCGAGATGCCGTCTGCATCACGCAGCACGATCGATTCCCTGAGCGCATGGGCCGCTGCCCCTCCATGCCCCTCCGTCACGGCGACCGAGAAATGGGCATGGCAAATCTTGAGCTCGCCCTTGAGCTCCTGCCAGATGAGCGTAAGGCGGCAGGGAATCATGCCTTCGCGGGTGATGGCAGCAAAGCGGCTTACGGTCACACAGGCATCTTCATCGAGCGTACAGGCATGCACATCGCGCTTGCCGACGCCCCTGAGCTCATACGCTTCTGCAAGCTCTTCGAGCTCCTGGAGGAAATCATGCCGGTCGAGCAGCCAATCCCCTTCCAAGGGACCTACAGCCTGGAGCGTTTCAGCAAAGAGCGGCTCGAGCTTCTGCGCCGCATGGTCAGGGAGCCGGTCCACAAGGCTCTCCGCCATGCGGAGTGCATCTTCCTGAAGCTGCTTCCTCATGCAGGAGATCGCCTCCATCCTGACCCGATCAGGCATGGAACCCGCAAGCTCCAGACATGAATCGTTTCGTTTCTTACGTATGTGCGTAATGAGTCTAACGTGCCTAGCAGCGAAAAAGTCGAAGAGGTCACGAAAGACCGGCAACGCTGAACAGAAAGCTCGGCGTTGCCGGTCTTTGCTGCTGCATCCCCGTGCAAACGCAAAAGACAGAAAGCTGCTATGCCCTTCCAAGCGCGCGGATTGCCTCTTCCACCTCTCTGCGCACCTGCACAGAGCGACGCTCCGGCATGGGAATGGCCGTCCCTTCATCGAGGATAATCTGGCGCGTATGGATCTCCCGCACATGGGCGACATTGATCACGAAGCCGCGGTGGACACGCAGGAAATTCGGCGGCAGCTCGGCTGCGACCTTGCCCAGGACCTTTGCCAGGCGGAAGATGCCCTCCGCCGTATGCACCATCGTGTACTGCCGCTCTGCCTCGAGATAGATGACAGCATCTGCATCGAGGAAGTGGGCGACACCCGAGGAATCGCGCATGACAAGAGGATGGGAATCAGGATGGAGACGGACGGAGACCGTGCTGGTACCACCCACCTGCCCCTCTCCATGCATCGTCTTCTGCCCATGGCTCTGCCACGTCGGCGTCGAGATATGGAGATGCACAAGCTGGAGCCTGTCGTCCTCGACGGTCCAGAACAGCGTGACACGGAAGCGGTGGAAGGCCACCTCATGTGGCCCTGTCGGATACGACGCAAGCACGTGTCCTGTCACAAGCATCCCGTGCGGGCTCTGCACGCGCACCTGGAAATACTCCTCGGAGACCTTCTTGGCCTCGATGCCGTCCTTCGGCATATGGTCCATATAGGCATCAAGCGACTGGGGGACAAGGCAGTACTCGTCCGCGCTCGGTCCGATATAGGTGAAGCCCTCATGCAGATAGGGACGACAGGACTCTGGATCCTGTCTCCACAAGGCGCGGACAATCTCTTCGGATGTTCGCAGTGCTTTCTCCGAGAGCGTACCCTTCATGGCAACCACCTTTTTTGGCGTGTCCTGCAAGAAGCGCCGCATTGTTATCTGTCGGTACAGATATACCAATTATTGAACCTTGTATTGCAGATTCTTAACGAACGATGGGTTATTGCGAACAAATACATGTCTAACCAGATGAAAGCGATATCGAAGCATAATAATATGCCGCTTGCGGCGGAAAACCTGCCATCCGCACAGCCCGGGCCTCCAGCACCTGAGTACCGGAAAGTGCGCACTTCGGCTTTGCCCTGCCATCCAGCAGGAGCACTTCCCGAAAGCAATGTTCCCTTGGCCGAAACCCAGCACGCCAGGTACCGCACTTTCCCGCCATCGGGTATGCTTCCCTGCAAAGAGGCTACGAACATCCTCTTTCTGCCACCAGCAAGAGGAGCCGGAAATGAAAAAGCGGAAGATAAAGTTCGCAGAGACAGCTGATGCCTATCTCCTGGCAGGCCATCTTGCGCTCATCGCATTGGCAGCGGACGCATCTGTCTGGGCAGACCCCGCTCTCATCATCTTCGTCCTTCTCTTCTCCTGCTGCATGCTCATCTCCTGGCACAAGGCTTCCTGCCGCGTCTTTGACAGGACGTACACCCGTGCCAAAGCCCTGCGCCTCGCCTGTCTTGCGCCAGCAGCAGCGCTTCTGGCGGTTTGCGCGCATCTTCTTCTCGGCTTCTGGCCACTAGCGGCCTTTGCCCTCGCTTGCGCTTCAGCCTGCCTCGCCTATCTCTGCACCCTCAATCTCGTACCTGCGAAGAAAGCTATCCGATAAGAAGCTTCTCCCTCAGTCGGATTCTCATGCGCAGACCGATTCTCCTCATGTTTTGCTTGCGTCCAAAGACCGGAGGCTCCCATGCGAAAGGCATTCATGGTGGCAGCTGCCGCATTGGCTGCCTTGGCTATCGCCGAAATCGCTCTCATAGCGAGCTTTTCCCACGCTGAAGGCGTATCGAACTATGTCCCACCTCTCGCGACTGTTGCCGGAACCGTCGAAGATATCAGAACCTTCTCCGATGCGTCCGACGACGATGGCAGCATCGCCTATATCGAAATCAGAGTCGCAGATGCGGACGCAACCGGTGCAGCGGCAGTCCAGGCAGAAAAGGACGGCTCCTCCCTGCCAGAGGCAGGCGATACCCTGACGCTCATCCGGAACGACCACTCCGAGAGGACATATGGCCCAGAGCCCAAGATTGGCGATGAGGTGGAAGCCAAGATCTGGTACGACAAGGAAGATGCCGTGATAGATGGCGAGCACCGTGCAGCCTACGACATCTGTTCCATCGAGACCTATAGCTGGCTTATCGAATCTGGCCAGAGGTCCCGCTATCCTGAAGTCAGATGAACGAATCCCAGAAGCATGGAGCCTCATGACCCGGCTGCCAGCTCACACGCTCATTTCGGCGGCAAGAAGAAAGGAGAGCATCCCGTGGATGCTCTCCTTCCTGTAGCGCTCGATCTGTCTGCTGTATGGTCTCAGCCGCCAAGGTAGGCGCTCTTGACGGCAGGATCGTTCAGGAGCTGCTTGCCGGTACCCGTGAGGACGATATTGCCGACCTCGAGGACATAGCCCCTGTCTGCAATCGAGAGGGCCATCTGGGCATTCTGCTCGACGAGCAGAATCGTCGTGCCCACCTTGTTGAGCGTCTCGATGATGTCGAAGATCTCGTCGACGAGGATAGGTGCCAGACCCATCGAAGGCTCGTCGAGCATGAGGAGCTGCGGGTGGCTCATGAGAGCACGGCCCATGGCAAGCATCTGCTGCTCGCCGCCGGAGAGCGTGCCGGCCGTCTGGGCTTTGCGCTCCTTCAGGCGCGGGAAGTACGTATAGACCTTCTCCATCGTGTCCGCGTTCTCCGCGGCTGTCCTCAAGTAGCCGCCCATCTCGAGGTTTTCCTGAACCGTCAGATGCGAGAAGACGCGCCTGCCCTCGGGGCAGAGAGCCATGCCCTTCGCGACGATCTTGTGGGCAGGAAGGCCTGTAATGTCCTCGTCCTTGTAGACGATCTTGCCTTCCTTCGGCTTGATGAGGCCTGCAATCGTGTTCATAGTCGTCGACTTGCCGGCGCCGTTGGCACCGATCAAGGAGACGATCTCGCCTTCGTTGACCTCGAAGGAGATTCCTTTCACGGCGTGGATTGCGCCGTAGTAGACCTGGAGGTCATCAACCTTCAGCATGGTCATTTCTCCACCGCCTCCTTGGCAGCCTTGGCACCCTGCTTGCCGAGGTATGCCTCGATGACGCGCGGATCGGACTGTACCTCTTCCGGCGTGCCCTTGCAGATGATCTTGCCGTAGTCGAGGACGCCGACAATCTCGCAGATGCCCATGACGAGAGCCATATCGTGCTCGATCAGAAGGATGGCGATCTGGAAGTCATCGCGGATCTTCTGGATGTTCTCCATGAGCTCTTCGGTCTCGTTCGGGTTCATGCCGGCGGCAGGCTCGTCGAGAAGCAGGAGCTTCGGATTCGTGCCCAGGGCACGCAGGATCTCGAGGCGGCGCTGTGCACCATAGGGCAGGTTTCCTGCAAGCTCATTGGCATACTTCTGCATGTTGAAGATGCCCAAGAGATCCATTGCCTTGTCGTGGAACTCCTTCTCTTCCTTCCAGTGCGCCGGGAAGCGCAGCATGTCCTGGAGAAGCGAGGTGTTCATCGAATTGTTCATGCCGACAAGGATGTTCTGCTCCACCGTCATCTGGCTGAAGAGGCGGATGTTCTGGAACGTACGGGCGATGCCGAGGCGGTTGACCTGGATCGTGTTCATGCCGGCGGTATCGACGCCGTTCAGAAGGATCGTGCCGCGGGTCGGCTGGTAGACCTTCGTGAGGAGGTTGAAGATCGTCGTCTTGCCGGCGCCGTTCGGGCCGATGATGCCGGCAATCTCGGTCGGGCCCATTGCGATGTTGAAGTCATCGACTGCCGTGAGGCCGCCGAAGTCGATGCCGAGGTGCTCGACCTCGAGGACGAGCGGCTTTCCGAAGTCGCGCTCGGTGACCAGGTTGGGCGTCGGTACCGGAAGCAGCACCTCGCGCTGACGCTTGCGCTTGATCTCATTCGGGCTATCGGCCATCTTTCGCCACCTCCTTCGTCTCTTCTGCTACTGCTTCTTCCTTCTTCTGCTTCTTCCAGGGGAACTGGCCGTTCATGATCTTCTCGATCGTATTGCCCATCGAGAAGTCGTAGGTGCCCATGAGGCCCTGCGGACGGAAGATCATGACGACGATGAGGACGACTGCGTAGACGACCATGCGGTAGTCGGAGAAGGCACGCAGTGCCTCAGGCAGGATCGTGAGGACGGTCGCGGAGAGGACGGAGCCGAGCATGGAGCCCATGCCGCCGAGGACGACCATGACGAGGATCTCGATCGACTTCATGAAACCGAACTTGGCAGGCATCATGACGCCGACGCAGCCTGCATAGAGGCCGCCGCCGATGCCGGCGAAGAAGGCAGAGACGACGAAGGCGAGCGTCTTGTAGTACGTCGTGTTGACGCCCACAGACTCTGCGGCGATCTCGTTGTCGCGGATCGACAGGATCGAGCGTCCGTGCCTGCTCTTCATCATCGTGTGGATCAGGAAGAGCGATATGGCGACGACTATGAACGTGTTCAGGAAGTTTGTGTAGGACGGGATGCCCGTCAGGCCCTTGGCGCCGCCCGTGAGCTGGAAGCCGAGGACGTCGTCGATGTTGAGCATGACAACACGGATGATCTCAGCGAAGCCGAGCGTGACGATGGCGAGGTAGTCGCCCTTGAGGCGCAGAGCCGGGATGCCGATGATGAGGCCGGCAAGGGCAGCGCAGAGGCCGCCGAAGATGAGGCCGCAGACGAAGAGCAGCATTGCCTGGGGCGTGCCCGTCGAGAAGTCGCGGGTGCCGACACCGAAGACGTCAGCCATGCGCATGATGAAAATGGCGCAGGAGTAGCCGCCGACCGACATGAAGCCGGCATGGCCCAGAGGAAGCTGTCCCAGGTAGCCGGTGGCGATGTTCAGCGACACTGCCATGATGATGTAGATGCCGACCTGCTCCAGGACCGTCGTCTGGTAGCGGGAGATGACGCCTCCCGAAATCATGAGCTCGCCGATTGCGAGAAAAGCAACGACCAGGATCGAATTGATGAGGTATCGCTGCTTGGTAGAGAGCGTGCGGTACGCCCTGTTGATTGCTTCAGCCATTATTATCCCCTACACCTTCTCGGACATCGGACGGCCGAGGATGCCCGTCGGCTTCACGATGAGGACGATGATGAGCAGGAGGAAGACGACAGCATCCTTCCAGACGGAGAGGCCCACAGCAGAGACAGCCACCTCGGCAAAGCCGACGAGGAGTCCGCCGATGACGGCGCCTGGAATCGAGCCGATGCCACCGAGGACTGCTGCGACGAAGGCCTTCGTGCCGAGCATGATGCCCATGGTCGGCGTCGCCTGGCTGTATGCCATCGAGTAGAGGACAGCACCGATGCCAGCAAGCGCAGAGCCCACAGCGAACGTGAAGGAAATCGTGTTGTTCACATTGATGCCCATGAGACGTGCAGCACCCATATCCTCAGAGACGGCACGCATGGCCTTGCCGAGCTTCGTCCTGTCCACCAGCTGCGTGAGGATGATTGTCGAGATGGCCGTCACGATGACCGTAAGAAGGGCGACCGACGAGATCTGCATGCCGCCGATCTCGACTGTCGTGGAATCGATGAAGGAAGGCACAACCTTTGCGTCAGCGCCGAAGACGAGCTGTGCGCCGTTCTCCAGGAAGTAGGAGACGCCGATGGCCGTGATCAGGATCGACAGACGCGGCGCATTGCGAAGCGGCGCATAGGCGACCTTGTCGATGAGTACGCCGAGCAGCGTGCAGCCTGCGATAGAGAGTACGACAGCAACAAATGGAGGCATGCCCAGCTGGGACATGACAATCCATGAGATGTAGGCGCCGACCATGATGATGTCGCCGTGTGCGAAGTTGAGCAGCAGGATGATGCCGTACACCATCGTGTAGCCCAGGGCCACAAGCGCATAGACGCTGCCCAGCTGCAGACCGTTCATGATCTGCGTGACGAGTGTCATGCCTGACCACCCCTTTCATAGCAATGGTTAAATACTCGATATTTAGAATAGCTTCGCCCAAGAAGAAAAGAAGAAATTGCTATAGCTAGTATCTCAATGGTAACAGGCCGTTTACCTGCGTATCCTCGAGCCCAAGAAGAGCGGGCGCCCGGCATTTGGCCGGATGCCCGCTCCTTTGGCTGAGCTATGAGCTTGCGTCTTAGGACTCTGCCTCGACGGTCTGGAAGACCTCCTGCGCGCCACCCTTGAACGTAATGACCAGGGTCGGCTTGACCGGGTCGCCCGTGCCTTCGTACTTGATCGTGCCGGTCACGCCGTCAACGGAGCCAGAGGCGATAGCATCGATGATGGCCTGGGAGTAGTCGGCAGTGCCAGCCTTGGCCTTGCCGTCCTTCTCCACGGTCTCGATGGCGTTGGCCATGACCATGGCAGCGTCGTAGCCGAGGGCGCAGAAGTTCGACGGCTCGTCGTTGAACTTTGCCTTGTAGTCGGAGATGAACTTCTGGGTCTTCTCGTCCGGGTTCTCGGAGACGAAGGAGCAGTCATAGTAGCAGCCCTCGAGGTCCTCAGCGGATGCGTACTCCTCGGAGCCGCCCACGATGTTGGACCAGCCATCGGCGCCCATGAAGACGCCCTTGTAGCCCTGCTGGCGAGCCTGGGTGACGATCTTGCCGTCGTCCTGGTAGTAGTTCGGGCAGAAGATGGCATCAGGGCTCGTAGCGATGATGGCGGTCAGCTGGCCGTTGAAGTCGACGTCGCCGTCAGCATAGCCCTGCTGCGTCGTGATCGTGATGCCCTTCTTGCCGGCTTCCTCGACGAATGCGTCGTTGACGCCCTTCTCGTAGTCGCCGCCGGAGTTGTAGATCGTGCCGACCGTCTTGTAGCCCTGCTTTGCAGCGAAGTCTGCCATGAGCTTGCCCTGATACGGGTCGGTGATGCAGGCACGGAAGGCGTTGGAGCCATACTGGACAAAGCCAGCAGCCGTTGCAGATGCAGAGATGAGCGGCATGTTGTCGTTTACGGACTGCTGGGCCACAGCGATGGAAGGCGTCGAGGTGACGTCGCCGATGATTGCGACATCGCCATTCTCGACCATCTTCTGGTAGGCGTTGACAGCCTCGGTGGCATCGCCCTTCTCATCCATCTCGTCGAGCTCGACGTCCTTGCCATTGATCTTTGGGTTCAGCGAGAAGTAGAGCTCCACGCCATTGCGGACGGCCAGGCCGTACTGTGCGACGGAGCCCGAATAGGGGCCGAGAACACCCAGCTTGATCGAGCTGGAGTCAGAGGAGCCGGAGCCCGAGTTGCCGCAGGCTGCCAGGCCAAGAGCAGCGGCAGAAGCGCCGGTTGCCTTCAGGAACGAACGACGTGAGATGCTTGCCATAACAGATTCTCCCTTTCTGTTGTGCCTTAAAGCTCTGATAGAGAACTTAGGACCAATTGGAAAGCAGCTTTGCAAGAACCGACAGGTTTTGATGTATCAGTAACTTTGAGATTCTTTTCTGAAACAATCTGTCCTCGCTGCTGCAACAGAAGCGCTGCGGCTACCATTCCCGCAGCTCAGAAGGCCTCCCCCGCCGGCTATAGCCAGATGCGAGGTACGGCCATGGTAATTCGTAGGCCGAGGACAGCCGCTGCACCGACAGAGGAGAGAGCTGCTTCAGCGTGCTTGGAAGAAGCGCATTCCATCTCGATCCCCTTTCCGGCTGGCTGAAAGAAAGCCTGTTGCTTTCTTGATATGCGTACCCTAGCGCACGCACACACAGATGGGCATCTACGTTACCTATGAGTTTTCCTGCCTGAAACAGAATGTCCTGATATCAGCCAGCGATATGGCACATATTCGAGCCAGCCCTGTCCGAACATGCATGAGGACCTTACTCGCCATGCATAGGCACGCCTGTCAGCCCGCGGAAACGCTGCACAATTCAGTGCGCAATTCCTCCATGCAACAAAGTTTTCTTTGGTTTACTATTGACACCATCAGGCCAAAGGTGTTTAATCCTAGCCAACAGATGGGAATTAGCTCTTCCTTCCCCCTCGTTTCGGAGCCCATTCCCAGGGACACAGACGTGTCCGAGATCCAGCAGACCCTCTCCCTGCTGGATCTTTTTTATGCCAAGAGAGCATCGAGACATGGAAAAGCACTGGTTTCCGGAGCTTCGGCATGCTCTGGATTCCAGCGCTCTCCTGCAGATAGACTTTTCCTTACGCGACTTCCTCTTCAGAGGCATCCTGCTCAAGGCAGCTTTGGAGGAGCGGCAGGGTCTCGTCGACCACATCAGCCACACGCTGAGCGATCGTGACGCAGGCATCGCTTGCACCATGGCCCTGGAGCAGAAGATCGTAGTGTCCGACGATGTAGTCGGAGGAGTTCAGATTGAACTTGATCCAGCGCTGCTGGTTGTTGGCGGCATTGCATACCGAAAGCGCCTGGGAGCGCTGGTTCTGGGGAACGCGCGCCAGCGGGGACGTCTGGAAGTGCACTTCTTCCCCGTCCTTGGAAAAGATGGCATAGACATAGAGCTGAGGCAGCTGCTTCTTGCCGACATGCTCGAAGACCTTCGAATGGCCCGAGCGCGGCTTGGCTCCGAAGACGACCGAGACAATGGGAGATGGCCCCATCCTCAGCACGTCATACACATAATCGCTGTTATCGAGTTTGCGGATAAAGGATTGAAAGCGTTTCTCTGCGGATGACATGGCACTTCCTCCTTCTTTTCGTTCCGGCCATGACTCTCGCCCCTCGCTGCCCCTTAGTTTGGCCAAAATTCATTTCGGAGGCGTAAAAATTGAACAGCGATGGGCCGGCGGCCGGTACTTTTCCGTAAGCGGTTCGATACCACCCCAAAAAAAATGCAGATATGTTATATCAGACAAGCTCGTATATACAAGTTTAGAAAGCTTTCAGAAAAGGCGCCCGGATAAATCCAGGCGCCTTCAGGCACTGCCTCTCTGCTCTCCGAAAGATCCTACATGTCATCCTTCGAGAAGCTGTTCTTCATGCCCATGCTTGCGAAGAAGAGGACCTTCGAGAGGAGCGCATCCGTCTCTTCCTTGAGCTCGTCAGCCATCTTCTGGTTGGCTGCCTCGAGCACAGCCTGGACATCGTCTGTGCCCTTCTCCACAGCAGCATCTGTCTCGTGGAGCATGGCATGTCCCATACCGCCGACCTTCTCCTGGTAGCGCTCGACATCTGCTGCTGCATCATGGAAGTGTGCATCTGCAAGCGCTGCAATGATGCGGTTCTCCCAGTAGAAGCACTCGGTCGTGACGTGGGCATCCGTCTTCTCGAGATAGGCAGGCGTCGTCCGCACATTCGTGTAGAACGGCACGAGCGCATTGAAGACATTGCTGCCGAAGGCAATCCACTGGACAGCACGGCACGCTTCAGGCCCATAGGGGCGCAGCTGCACGACAGAGAGCTGGCTGTTGCGGTTGATGCCGATAGGACGATACATGCCACGTCTCTCGTCGCCGCGGCGGCTGTAGGGGTCGAAGGGCGTGCCCTGATAGTGCAGGGACAGGGCATACTTCACGTCCTCGATCGTGAGCTTGCGCTCCGGCACGCGGCTCCAGGGGATGTCATCCGCTTCCGGCGTGAGATCGGCATCCGGTCCGTCCCACTTGAGGGCATGGGGATTGAGGAAGCGCTGCATGGCCCAGGCACGCGGCGTGTTGTAGACGTGGTCGGAATCGGAGTGCGAGCCGAAGGCATCGCGCGGATTCATGAGGCCGTCTCCGAGCGTGAGGTCGAGGTGGTTCTTCTCCACGAACTCCCTCATGTCGGCAGAGCACAGGTAGTCCTTCTGGGCACCGAAGGCATCATCGAAGTCGAAGGCATCGATGCCAAGCTGGTTCGGCATCGTCACATAGGCATCGTCCGGGACGCGCTTTGCAATCCAGTGGTGTCCGCCCACCGTCTCGAGCCACCAGATCTCGTCCGCATCGGAGAAGGCGATGCCGTTCATCTCATAGGTGCCATACTGCTCGAGAAGGGCGCCGAGGCGCTTCACGCCCTCGCGTGCGCTCTTGATGTAGGGAAGGACGATCGTGACCATGTCCTCCTCGCCGATGCCGCCTGCGACCTCAGGCTCATAGCCCTCTTCGCCTTCCGTGCCCTTTGCCGGCTTGTAGACGACGAAGGGGTCGGCGCCGAGCACACGCTCGTTCGTCGTGAGGGTCTCCGTTGCGCTCATGGAGACATTGCTCTCGTTCACGCCAGCCTCAGCCCAGATGCCCTCGTCGAGGATGGCATTCGGCAGTGCCGTGTAGCGCTCCGGGTTGTCAGGAAGCTCGATTGCGAGATGGGCGATCTTCGAGACGTAGTGGCGCGGCTGCTCATCGGGATGCACGACGACAAAGCGCTTCGGGCAGAAGCTGCCCGATCCTGAATCCTCGTTCCTGGCCACGATCGTGGAGCCGTCGTAGGAGGCCTTCTTGCCGATCAGAAGGGTTGTGCAAGGCATAGAATCATGCTCCTTCTTGTCTTTGGCAGCGCATGCTGCCGCTTGTATGCTCCCCTATCCTACCCGCAACACGCACTTCCGGCAGCGCATGCACGGAATGCCCAAGCACAGAAAAAGGAGGCCAGCCCAAAGCCAGCCTCCCTGCAAGATCTTGGGAAACAGATGCTAGATGCGGTCTGCAATGTGCATGATGAGGTTTTGCGTCTTTGCCCAGCCGAGGCAGGGATCCGTGATGGACTTGCCGTACACGCCGCCGCCGATAGGCTGGTTGCCGTCCTCGATGTAGGACTCGATCATGAAGCCACGGAAGAGCTTGCCGATGGCCTCGTTCCTGTGGGCGGAATCGAGGACCTCGTTGCAGATGCGGATCTGCTCGAGAGGACGCTTGCCCGAGTTGTCGTGGTTCGTGTCGATGATGACAGCCGGGTTCTGGTACTTCTCGTTCTCCTCGTAGGCAGCAGCGAGGCGCTCGAGGTACTCATAGTGGTAGTTCGGGTAGTTGATATCGTCGAGGCCGCGGTATCCGCGCAGGATGCAGTGAGCAAGCGGGTTGCCGGTCGTCTCGACCTCCCAGTTGCGGTAGATGAAGGTCTGCGGATGCTGGGCTGCATAGACGGAGTTCAGCATCACGGACATGGAACCGCCCGTCGGGTTCTTCATGCCGACAGGAACCTCGCAGCCAGAGGCGACAAGACGGTGCTGCTGGTTCTCGACCGAGCGGGCACCGACGGCGACATAGGCCAGAAGGTCGTTCAGGAAGCGGTCATTCTCCGGGTAGAGCATCTCGTCAGCCGTGAAGAGGCCCGTCTCCTCGATGACGCGCAGGTGCATGTGGCGGATGGCCTTGAGGCCCTCGAGCAGGTCGGGTGCCCCTTCGGGATCGGGCTGGTGCAGAAGGCCCTTGTAGCCGGTGCCGTTCGTGCGCGGCTTGTTCGTGTAGACGCGCATGACGATGACGAGCTTGTCCTGGACGCACTGCTGGAGCACGGCAAGACGGCTCGCGTAGTCGAGCACGGCGTCCTCGTTGTCGGCAGAGCAGGGGCCGACGATGATGAGCTTCTTGTCAGACTCGCCACGGATGATCGAGGCAACCTCGGCGTCGACTGCCTTCTTGCGCTCGGCGCTCTCATCGGAAAGCGGCATCTCCTTCTTGAGATCCTGCGGGATGGGAAGGCGCCTCTTGAAACTTGCAGACATGGAACCTCGCTTTCAAGGATAGCTGCAGATATCCCCTGCAGCGGACTATCGAGTTGTGGCTATGGTACGTGCAAGTCCGGAGATGTCTCGGACCTGTAAACAGACGGAAACTATTTCAGCGAGGCTCAAGCAAGCTGTCAGAGCGCGCAGGACCAGCGCTTGTTCTCATCGTCGTCGAGGGTATTGCCCTTCTCCTCGCCCAAGAGGCTCTTCACCGCAGCCTCGCCGTCCACGAGCGAGAACTGGGGCATCTCCCAGCAGCGATGATCCTTCACGATATGGGCTGGGATGCCTGCAACCGTGACATTGGCCGGGACATCCTCGAGCACGACCGCATTCGCGCCGACCTTCACGTTGTCCCCTATCGTGATCGCTCCGAGCACCGTTGCACGCGCGCCGACCATCACATTGTTGCCGAGGGTAGGATGGCGCTTGCCGGCATGGTGTCCTGTCATGCCCAGGGTCACGCCCTGATAGAGCATGCAGTCATCGCCCAGGATGGCGGTGGAGCCGATAACGATGCCGATGCCGTGGTCGATCACGAAACGCCTGCCGATTGTCGCGGCAGGATGGATATCGATGGCATAGCGCTTGCGCGTATGGCTCTGCGACCACATGGCAAGCGAATGCATGCCGTGGGTCCACAGCCAATGCTGGCGCCTATAGGCCCAGACCGCACGCAGGCCCGCCGCAAAGAACACGACCTCATGCACAGACGACACCGAAGGATCGCGTGCGACGACCGCACGTGCATCCTCCTTCATCATCTTGATAAGGCCGATCTTGCCGTGTTCACGGCTCATATCTTCCGGAGCTTCGAGGAAGCCCCTCTCATCTGCATTCATTGCCTCTCCAGAGAAAATGCCGCATTCCGCTGCTGCAACAGCTTCAGCCACTGGCAGCCTCCTTGCCGAACGTGCCGATATGACCTAGCGGGATATACAGAGCGCGCCTGGCACATGGCCCAAGGCGGCTCCCGTCTGTCTCCTGCCAGCCCTTTGCATCGAGCACCGGCCCTTCTAAATCATACTTGCGTAGCGGTATTTCAGAGACAGTTATACCGCTCGAAGGGCACTCCGGTCAACAGGAGCAGCACGTCTCGAGCCAAGAAGAGGGAGGGCATCCTGCGATGCAGGCTGCCCTCCCCCATCTGTGCATATCTGCTTTAGAGGTCCATGGAGAGATAGCGCTCGCCGGTATCCGGCATGATCGCGACAATCGTCTTGCCAGCATACTCGGGACGGTTGCCAAGCTCGACGGCGGCAGCGACAGCAGCGCCGGAGGAGATGCCGACGAGGATGCCGAAGTCGTCGGAGAGCTTCTTCTTCGTGTCGATTGCAGTCTGGGAAGCGATAGGCACGACCTCGTCCACGACGGAGGCATCATAGGTCTTCGGGATGAAGCCAGCACCGATGCCCTGAATCTTGTGGGGGCCTGCCGGCTTGCCCTCGAGCACAGCAGACTCTGCCGGCTCGACAGCGATGCCCTTGACGGAAGCCTTCTGCTCCTTCAGGAACTTCGCGGTGCCGGAAATCGTGCCGCCCGTGCCGACGCCTGCGACGACTGCATCGACGGTGCCTTCGGTGTCGCGCCAGATCTCGGGGCCGGTCGTCTTGTAGTGGGCACGCGGGTTTGCAGGGTTCACGAACTGGCCGGCAACGATTGCGCCCGGCGTCTGGGCCTTGAGCTCGTCTGCCTTTGCGATGGCGCCCTTCATGCCATCCTTGCCCGGCGTGAGGACGATCTCTGCACCATAGGAGGCAGCAAGCTTGCGGCGCTCGATGGACATCGTCTCAGGCATCACGAGAATCATATGGTAGCCACGCGCTGCGGAAAGCATGGCAAGACCGACACCGGTGTTGCCGCTCGTCGGCTCGATGACCGTGCCTCCTGGCTTCAGGGTGCCGTCTGCCTCTGCGGCATCGAGGATGGCCTTCGCGATACGGTCCTTCACAGATCCGCCAGGGTTCGTTGCCTCGTACTTGCCGAGAATCGTGGCCTTGCCGTCGACGAGGGCGGAGAGGTCCACAAGCGGGGTGGTGCCGATCAGTGCCTCGACGTGCTTTGCGACCTTCATGTTCGTGCCTTTCTGTTGCTATCTGCTGGATACGAGGGTGGTTTGGCCGGGGACACAAGTCCTGGATGGCCTGCAAGCTCGTTGTGTACAGAATGGCACTTATATTCCTACCATTCAAGTGGGAATATGGGATTGCTCTGTTAATTCCTAGTTACATAGAGGAATTAAACCAGCCCAGATCGGGCCTAGGCCTCTGCCTGCTCCTTCGGAAGCGCAAGGCCAAATCCGAGCATGAGGGCAGGTACGATCATGCAGAGCGGGTACTGGGCCGCAATGAGGACGCAGACGACGACCACGACCTGAAGGGCCGACGGCAGATATGCTGCCACGAGCGAGCCTGCGACGACGAAGAGCGTAAGCACGCAGCCAAGCACAAGCGAGACGATCCTCTGGGTTTTGCCGAGGCGCAGGTGCCCGAGATGCACAAGCGTGATCATGCCGGCAAAGGCGATACTCTCGACAAGCAGGGGCGAAGAGACGATATAGGCAAGCTGCAGGCCCATGGAGGCCGTGACGAGCGACTCGTAGGCGCTCTCGGACATATGCGTCCAGAGGACCATGGCAAGCGAGAGCACGGCAACAGCCGCAGAGACGATCATGAGAACGATATAGGTCTTCCTGTTCATGTGTTCCTTTCGATGAGGATGCCACACTCCATAATCGCCTCTTGAGGCAGGTTTCCTGCCGGCCCTTAGGATCGGCAGGAAACCGACACGGAGCGCCTATGAAGCTGAGAGAAGTCTCAATCAGGCATCGATGAAGCCCTGGTCCAGAAGGTCTGCGACCTCGGCCAGGTCCTGGCAGATGTAGGATGCCGTGCCTCGCATCTCATCTGTCACGGGCGAGAGATCGGGCACCATGATGGTTATGAAATGCCCTGCGGCTCCTGCCTTGACACCCGAGTAGGAATCCTCGAGCACAAGCGTGCGCTCGGGCTCTACCCCAAGCTGTCTCGCCGCCTCGAGGAAGATATCGGGTGCCGGCTTGCTGTGCGCGATGCCGGAATCCCTGCCGCTCACGATGGCCTGGTAGGCTCCTTCGAGCCCGAGATGGCCGAGGTGGAGATGGATGAGCTCGAGCGGAGAAGATGACGCCACGGCGCAGGGTATATGCCAGCCGCCGAGATAGTTCATGAGTTCGAAGAGGCCAGGCTTTGCCGGAACACCCTGGGTCCTGAAGACGACGCCTGCAAGCTCATGAAGCCTTCTGATCATCTGCGCCCCGTCGACATCCTTGATGTCACTATAGATTTCCTCGAGGATTTCAGCTCCCCGCTCGTCCGTCGTGCCGCGCGTCCTGTCTGCGACTTCAGGGCGATAGGGCACTCCCGCCTCTTCGCAGACCTGGGGCCACTGGGCACACCAGACGCGCTCGGAGTCGACCATGAGGCCATCCATATCGAAGATTGCGCCCTGGATCATGCCTATACCTCCTGTGCGAAGAACCAGCGGTAGAGCGCAAGCTCCTCCGGCGTATTCCTGCTCGACCGGAACTCGACCGTGCCTTCCTGCGACGCAGGCGCAAGCCTGCCCGTCTCCTCGAGACGGCGCCTGAGCTCGCGCGCCGTGCCGGCACCCGATTCGAAGAGCGGCACATCGCCGACGACCGAGCGGATCTGACGAGCCACGAAGGGATAGTGCGTGCACCCCAGCACGACGGAATCGACCGTTCCGGCATACTGGCCGACGAGGCGCTCGATGAGCTCTGTGAGGTCGGGAGCATCGAGGTTGCCATGCTCTATCCTTGCCGCAAGCCCCGGACAGGGCTGGGAGATGACTTCGGAGTCGGAGCCCCAGGTAGCTGCGAGCTGATGGTACTTGTCGAGTCTGAGCGTCACCGGTGTTGCCATGACCAGCACTCTTCTGTGCTTCGGAGCAAGCGTTGCCGGCTTGAGCGCTGGCTCGACGCCGATGATCGGAAGATCTGGATACTCGGCACGAAGCGTCGCCGCCGCGACCGAGGTCGCTGTATTGCAGGCAATGACAATGGCCTTGCAGCCTTCATGCACCATGTACTCCACGATGGCACGGGAGAGCTTCATGACCTCTTCGTCCGTCTTCTCTCCGTACGGTGCATTCGCCGAGTCCCCAAAGAAGAGGAAGCGCTCATGCGGAAGCTCGCGCACGAGATGCTCGAGCACGCTGATGCCGCCGACGCCCGAATCGAAGACGCCGACCCATCCCTCATGTTGTCCCATGGAACCCATGACCTTCCTTCTGCTAGAGCCTGATGACGGCATGATTCGGGCAGCTCTCGAAGCAGGTGCCGCAATGGATGCAGCGCGGCTGGCTGATCATGACCGGGCTCTTCGTGAGATCTATCGCAAGCTGCGGGCAGGCCACGACGCAGATGCCGCAGCCTGTGCAGGAGTTCGTGACGTAATACGTTGCAGGCGGCTCTGCCGTGCCGACGCCGAACTTCCATTCGGTGCCATCCTGGCGAAGTATTCCCCGTCCATCGAAGAGGACAAAGCCGGCAAGGCTCCCATAGCCTCCTGCAAGGACGCTGTCCGCATCCGTGCCTGCCTCCCTGAGGCGAAGCGAAAGGTCGCTCTGGGAGAGCTCATGCACACGTCCTGCAAATCCCACGAACGCAGGCCTTCCCTCCCATACGACGTCTCCCATCGCCGAGACATAGCGCCTATGGCGAAGAGACGACGAGAGCGCCGTGCCTGCGCGCACGGCAAAGGCGAGGCCCTCCCCATCGAAGCCATTGAGCCACACTTCGTCTGTCCGGGGCCTCTCGTCTGCATCGACAGCAGAACCGATGAGGACTGGATGCTCCCTCGAGACCAGCTCCTCGAGTGCAGGCACAAGGGCCTCTCCGTCTGACGCTATCTGCATGGGTCACCTCTCTGGCAGAGCATTTCTGCAAACGTCTATAGTGTATGGCAAAAGAAGGGGCGAATGTTCATGCTCTATCTCATCCATGGTTCGGTCGCAGACCAGAAGACCGACGCAATCGTCAATGCTGCAAACCGCGCGCTTGCCGGAGGGGGCGGCGTCGACGGAGCGATCCATGCGCTTGCCGGTCCAGAGCTTGACCGTGCCTGCAGGAAGATTGGCTTCTGCCCGACGGGACAGGCTGTCGTGACGCCGTCTTTCAGCCTTGAAGCCCGCACCGGCTGCCGCTTCATCGTGCATACCGTCGGCCCCATCTATGCAAGGGAGACTCCTCAGCGCGCACGCGAGCAGCTTGTCTCCTGCTACCGCACCTCATGCGAAGAGGCAAGACATGCAGGCGCGCGCACGATCTCGTTCTGCTCGATCTCGACCGGCGTCTATGGCTATCCCCTCGAAGAGGCACTGCCTCTGGCGCTCGAGATCCTCCTTGCAGAAGCGCCCTCTTTCGACGAGATCCGCTTCTGCCTCTTCAAGGACGCAGAGTTCCGCCAGGGCAAGGCTCTGGCAGAGCAGCTCTTTGTCTGCAAGGATGCGCCAGAAGGCATAGCGGTGGAGAAGCTGCGCTAGTCCTCCACTGTCTCGTTTCTGTACTTCAGGTATTCCAGGAACTTCGAGGCAATCTTCGAGATGTCCGGACGTGTGATCACGCGGATGTTTCTGAAGGCTGGCTCCTCGAGGTGCAGCAGCTTGATGTGATAGGGATTGCGCTTGAGCACGAGACTCGGCAGCACGGAGACGCCGAGGCCGTTTTCCACCATCGACATGATTGCATAGTCATCCCACGTCACGAAGCGGACGTCAGGTGCAAGATGCGCAGCCTCGAATATGCCTGAGACCTCGGTGTCGCCGCTCTGCTGCAGCATCATGAACGGCTCGCGGCAGAGGTCCTCGAGAGCGCAGGAATCCCTGGAGGCGAGCCGGTGCCCTTCGGGCACCACAGCCAGCATCTCGTCACGGTCGAGCAGCCTGTCCATGAGGGTGCTCTTCGGCTTTCCGGCAATGAAGCCACAGTCGACCCTGCCCTCCTGCACCCAGCGCTCTATCTCGGTGTAGTCGCCCATCACGAGCTCATAGTCGATCTGCGGGAAGTCCTTCTGGAAGCGCGCGATTACATGCGGGAGCCAGTGCGTGGCCACGCTTGTGAACGAGCCGATGCGCACCGTGCCGACTGCAAGGCCGTTCACGTCGTCGATCCGGCTGTGGAGCTCCCGGTCCTCTTCGACGACCCGGCGCACGTACGGCAGGATCTTCTTGCCTTCAGCCGTGAGCGAGACGCCGCCACGGCCACGTTCGACAAGGCGGACGCGCCAGTCATGCTCGAGATCTGCAATCATGCGGCTGATGCCCGGCTGCGAGCATTCGAGGACCTCTGCCGCCCGCGAGAAGCTGCCCTGATCGACTGCCTCGATAAGGGCGCGGTACTTCTGGATGTTCGTGTCCATGCCCGCTCCTTTCCATCACAATTCATAATACAACATATTTATCATATTCGCTTTTATTGTAAGAAACGCTCTGGGAAAATGGGTGGCACGGCAATCATCTGGAAAGGTGCATCCATGAGGAAATCCCTGCTCCGCTATCTCGCAGCGCTGCTTCTCTTTGGCTCCAATGGCATTGTAGCGGCACAGATGCTCCTTCCTTCCACCCAGATCGTGCTCGTGCGCACGTTCCTCGGCAGTCTCCTCCTCGCCGTCATACTCGCAGCCGGCCTTCTCCGCAGCCATGAGACGCTCCAGAGTGCCGCACACCCGAAGCAGGCGCTCTTCCTTGCCCTTTCGGGAGCAGCCCTTGGTGGCGGCTGGATCTTCCTCTTCCAGGCCTACCGTCTGATCGGCGTCGGCGTCTCTTCCCTTCTCTACTATTGCGGCCCTGTCATTGTCATGGCCCTCTCGCCAATCCTCTTCCATATGCATCTCGGCGCCCGCAAGCTTGCCGGCTTTGCCGCTGTCGTCGGCGGATGCTTCCTCGTCGTCGGCCAGGGACTTCAGGGCACGCTCTCTCTGTTCGGCCTTATCTGCGGCTTCATGTCCGCGGCCATGTATGCCCTCATGGTCATCTTCTCGAAGAAGGTCACCGACATCTGCGGCCTCGAGAATGCGACCGTGCAGCTCATCGGCAGCTTTGCCTGCGTCTTCATCTATGCGCTTCTGACAGGCCAGGCACTTCCTTCCTTTGCTGCCACCGATATCGCTCCTGCCCTCATGCTCGGCTTCGTCAATACCGGCCTTGGCTGCTTCCTCTACTTCGCTGCGATGCACGACCTGCCGGTCCAGACCGTGTCGGTCTGCGGCTATCTCGAGCCGCTCTCTGCTGTCGTCTTCTCCGTCATCCTGCTCGGCGAGCCCATGAGCGCAGCGCAGCTTGCAGGAGCTGCCCTCATCCTCGGCGGCGCAGCCTTCTCGGAGCTCTCCGGCAAGGCGAAGGCCAAGCCTGCTGCAAAGACAGCATCCATCCCCTCGAGGAGCCTCCAGCAGGCACGCTAGCGCAGAGCCATCAATGCTCATGCAGGGACCCGATGCCAGAAGGCACCGGGTCCTTTTCTTCTCCCCTAGATTGAGACCTGTCCGAGCTCCTTCAGGTAGTAGAGCGTGTCGATGCCAGGCCCGCGGTCATCTGCGAGGCAGCGCACCATGCGATAGCCGCCCTTCTCGAGCAGCGAGCGCTGCGCCCCATTTGTCGACCAGGTCCTTATGAGCATGGCAGAAGGGCAGATCCTCTTCTCGAGGGCGCGGTAGAGCGCCGAAGCAACACCGCGATGGCGAAATTCTGGCGCGGTGCAGATGGTCGTGATGTAGACCGCGTCTGCACCGAGACGGATCCATCCCGCATCGAAGCCTCTGATATAGGAGAGAAAGCCGGCAAGCCTCCTGCCTTCCCACGCAAGCAGGAACGGCTGGCCTGCAAGCTCTGCAAAGTAGGCTTCGACCCCAGTCCTGTCTGAGGCTGCAGGCGTGCTCAAGTCTGTCTGATGGGTCGATGCCCTCTTGGAGAGCGGCGGCACGAACTCGTCTTCCGTCTCTTCAAGAAGTGCCAGGACGGCTTCTTCATCTTCGTCGGCAAGATGCTCTGCGCAAGCAACCGAAAGCTCATTCATCGGCTGCGTCTGCCACACCTTTCTCGAGCCTGTCGAGCAGGATGCGGAGTGCCGGCAGGTATTTCTTCTCCACCCGCTCAAAATCCTTCTGGCCTGCCTCGGGAAGACGCGCGATATCGAGGTTCTGCGCAAGGTCCGAGATCTTGCACCGGATAGCCGCGGCAGAGCCGCTCTCGGCGATATGCCTTACATAGTCAAGGTAGGGCACGCCCTCTTCATGCGTCAGAAGCCCCACGGCATCCCCTGCCGCGTCTCCGAACTCCTGCCGTATCTCATCGAGGTCCACGCCTCCATCCTCCACCACATCATGGAGCAGGGCGCAGACGAGGGCATCTTCATCTCCGCTTGCCATCACTCCCTGAGCCACGCTCAGAGGATGCAGGATATAGGGCGCTCCTGCCTTGTCGCGCTGCCCTGCATGGGCACGCCTGGCAAGGGCATAGGCACGCATCGCACGTTCATCGGTGCCGAAGAGCGCCTCTGCCAGAGCATCGGGGTCGGCCGTCTGCACATCCATGCAAGCCGTCCCTATCCGCAGATATCCGGCAGATGCTTCGCGAGGGAAGCGGCGATGCCGTCCTCCTCGTTCGAGAGCGTCACCTCGTCGGCCGCTTCCTTCGTCTCGTCGACGGCGTTGCCCATAGCGACCCCTATGCCTGCCCACCTGAGCATCGTGATATCGTTCTGCGCATCGCCGAAGGCAATCACGTTCTCGGGAGCGATGCCGAGAGCAGAGAAGCTCTCGCGGAGCGCCTTCGATTTGTCGACGCCCTTGGCGGTGAACTCGTAGTAGTAGGGTGCCGTGAACATGGAGCTGAGCTCGCCCTCGAAGGGCTCTGCCATCTTTTGCCAATGCTTTTCGAGGTAGGCAGGCTCGCCGGCGACGAGGATCTTGTTCGGCTCCCAGTCGACGAACGCGGCAAGGTCGCGCTCTTCGCAGAGCAGGTAGCTGTTCGAGCGCGACTCGTACTCGATGATGTTGCGGCGGGTGCCATCCGGATTCGTGACCATGCCGGCAAAGACATCGTTCACGTACATGTAGCAGCCGTGGTCCATGATCGGCCACACACAGAAGCGCTTCATATGCTCGAGGACACGCTTGGCAGCATCTACGCTCATGGCCTGGTTGAAGAGAATCTCTCCTGTCTGGCAGTCCACGGCCTTTGCGCCGTTGTAGCAGACGAAGACACCGTCGTGCTCATACATGCCAAGCTGGCGTCCGAAGCGCGAAAGGCCGTTGTCGGTCCTGCCGCTTGCCAGCACAAGCCGGATGCCCGCCGCTTCAGCAGCCCTGAGCGCAGCCTCGGTCTTCGGCGTGATCTCCTTCCTGCCGTTCGTGAGCGTGCCGTCCACATCGAGCAGAATCGCTTCAATCATGTCTGCCCCAATCTTTCGGGTCCCCTGCTGTCCTGCCAGATGCTCACATCGGGCAGCAGCTGTTCTGTGTAGCCTGCCTGTGCAAGCATCCTGCTTGCATCGAGCACCGTCTCTGCCGTCATGACGGGGTCCTGCCAGCCGCGCTCGGGATAGATGACATTGCGCTCGACATCGCCCACGAGCACCGAGATGAACTCATGCTTCGAGATCGGTGCCAGGCCGCTTGCGTACCAGCGTGCATACTCATCGTAGCCGATATCCGGCACGGCAACCTGGAACGTCAGTCCCGGCCAGAGGCAGCTCACGGTCGCCCTTGTGCGAAGCGCACGGTAGGGACGCTCGACGACAATGAGGCGTGCCTTCGCAATCCCCTTCTTCCTCATGAGCTCCCGCGTGAAGCGGATATTGTCGCCCGTATTCGTGGAATCGGGCTCAGTGACGATCGCATCGGCAGGAACGCCCGCCTCCTCGGCGATATGGGCAAAGCGCTCTGCTTCCGGTTCCTGCCAGAGCCTCTTCGTTATGCGTCCCAGGCCACCTGTGAAGATGATGAAGGGAGCAAGTCCCTCATGCCAGAGCTCCGCTGCCCGCTCCGCCACATGCTCGTCGTGGCTTCCGAAGGCCAGGATGGCAGATGCAGGCATAAGCTCTGAATCTGCACTCTCGCCGTATTCGAAGATCAAGCGCGCCAGCCGATCGATATCCTGAGAATCCATAGCAGCACCTTCCTCGCAGCTTCTGCTTCAAGACTAGCAAGCCGCCGGTGCACGAGGTGCAGGAATCATCAAATCCCGACAGCTTCCGCCATCTTCGGGTAGCATGAAGGGCATGCTTTTCAGACCGTCCCGAAAGGAGCATCCATGAAACCGACCAAGCTCGCACGCCGCGTCTGTGCCCTCGTGTCGGGCCTGCTCCTTGCGGCAAGCCTTTCTGCCTGCGGAAGCACGGGCGAGACCACGACCGCTGCATCGCAGCAGACATCCGGAGCGACGATCACGACCGGCATCCTCCAGAATGCCGATGTCGCTATCAGCTGCGATACGTCGGATGGCTATGACCTCGTGCAGCAGGGCGTGAACTTCGATGTCTCGAAAGACGGCAAGGTCGCAGCCTATGGGTTCCTGATCCTGAAGGCCGACTACGACTCCTACGTCGCCTCTGCAAAATCCGCTTCAGACTACACGACGACCGAGATCAACGGCTCCTCTGTCATCACCTATACGGACTCCGGTATCGCAGAGGCCTTGATCGAGGTGCCTGATGGAAAGAACTACATCTATCTGCGCGATGCCTCTGGCATGGACGATCTGGATACCGTGCTCGGGCATCTGACGTTCACAGCAGCCCAGTAAGAACATCCGAAGGAATGCAAAAGCGGGAGAGGCTTTTCGTGTCCCTCCCGCTTCTCTTACAGGTCTCTGAGCGAGCGCTCGATGCCGGCAATAGCATCATCGACCGAGTCTTTTGCCTTCTCGATCCTGGACTGGACCAGGATGTCGGCAATCGCGCCATCAAATACGAAATCGGCAAACTCGAGGAAGCCATCCACATCGACCTTCAGATGCTCGACATCCCGGACGTCGCCGAGCTCCTTCTGGAAGGCCTGGACATCGCGCTTTGCCTGGCCGATCGCCTCGCGCGCCTCGGCAAGGCGGGCATGCTTCAGCGCACCGGAGATGAAGTTGCCGCCGAAGAGGTCGACGAGGCCCCAGCTGCTTGCCTTTGCAAGGTAGCCCCGGGCTTCCTTCAGGCTCTTGAGCGCACGCTCTCCTGCCTCGCGTGCCTCTCTGCGTTCCTCTTCATCCGACGGGACCACGTACTCAGCTTCTTCGTCCATCATGCCTCCCCAAGTTGTCTTTCTGGCTCCAAGCTATACCCAGCCTGCAGCTTTTCAGACACGCCCGACATGAAACAGGGCGGACCGTGCCCGATTGCGCGGTCCGCCCCACAGCTCAGCTATCATCGAGAGCGAGGATAGCGAAAAACCGAACGATTGGATAGATCGTCTCTATTACTTCGGTATCCCCTCCTCCGCTCTGCCGCCTTCCATCGAAGTGCGGCAATCCGATAGATGCCTCAATGAGGGAGCTTCTGCTCCCGCTCGCTAGAACTTTGGTGTCATCCCCATTTCAGATGACGGACTACAGATGCCTGATGTGGGGAAAGATCCCCTGCTGCTCAGAACTTTGGTGTCATCCCTCTCGGCGCCAGGCGCCAAAACGGAATCGGAACTTTGCTTCCTGCATCATGCCGAAACAGACGTCGGAACCTTCCTCAGGCTCGCAGTGCCCATTCCCGCCGCCACAGCCACGCGCTCGTCACGTGCTGGACCAAAGTGAAATGGATGCACGAAGCACCGGAGCTCACCCAGCTGAAATATCATACGTCTGCTCGATTGCCCGGCTGGCATTGCTCTGTCTCGGACAGCCAGTACGCGGGGGGCTGAAACCCACACCCGTCAGATAAGGTCAGCGGTCCTCGGGCAGACGCACTATAGAGCTCTCATCTATGCCCATCGGACTCACCCCCTTCTCTCGTCGCAGCCTCTTTGGTGCGACCCTTTTCTGTTCGCTTATATTCCTACCCAGGTCCTTCGCCTCTTTCGGGACTCCTGTGCCGAGCGGTGCCAATTTGGCGCCGAACGGCCGAGTCGCCAGGAATCCCACGAGACAGCTCTGCCTGATATGCCTCTGCCAATCCCTTGGACAGGCAGAGGCAACAGGGAGGGAGGGGCTTACGGTCGGCTGGAATAGATTCCCGTTTCCCGCTCGCCTGAAGCCAGTCTAGGATGGCTTGGTGCCGTGAAGCTTTCCCGAAGCACTCTTCTAAGTTTCTGATTGCGCACGCTTCTGTTACGGCGTCCACCCACAGAATCCAGCTGTCCAAAGCCGGAGATGTGGTGAAAATCTGAAGCCGTACGTGGTAGTCTTTCGGCTTGTGGGAACTGCATCCACACATCACCTCTACTCTTCGCTCACCCAGGGAGTGACCATGGCTTTGAATGAGGAACGCGACACCGAGGCGACCGAGACCACGGCACAGGAAAGCGTGCCGGATGCGCAGAAGGCAGACGAGGCAAAGACAGAATCCAGCACAGAGCCGGAAGTGCAGCCGAATCCTCTGCGCGAGGCTGACATCGCAAAGAAGGAAGCGCTCGTCAGCGAGCTCCAGGAATTCGTACGCACATCCGACTGGCGCCACGGCTCGCAGCAGCTGAGGCCGACGATGGACGCCTGGCGCGCCATCCACAACTGGCATACCGCCAAGGAGGACGAGCTCTGGGAAGCCTTCCAGACCGCCCGCCACACGATCTATGCAGAGCGCACCCATGAGCGGGAAGCATCGCAGGCCGCAAAGGAGAAGCTCGCCGAGGAAGCCGACAAGCTCCGCGATTCGCGCGAGTGGAAGGCCACGACCGAGCGCTTCCACCTCCTGATGGATGCGTGGAAGAAGGCAGGCTCTGCCGGCCACGAAGAGGACGACCGCCTCTGGGAGAAGTTCAATGGCGCCCAGCATGAGTTCTTCGAGCGCAGGAATGCCCATTACCAGGAGCTTGACTCCCTCCACGCAAAGGCCCGCGCCAAGAAGCAGGAGCTCATCGAGCGCCTGCGCGCGCTGCCGGAGCCTGACGAGTCCTGGGGCGCCTCGCAGTGGAAGGCACAGACGAACCAGGTCCATGACCTGATGACGGAATGGCGAGCTGCCGGCCAGGCAGGCCGCGAAGAGAACGACCGTCTCTGGGAAGAGTTCAATGGACTCCGCCAGAAGTTCTTCGATGCCCAGCATGCCCACTACGCTGCGGTCGAGGCACAGTACAAGAAGAACGCCGAGGCGAAGCAGGAGCTCATCGACACCGCCAAGCGCGTTTCTGCCGCTATGGACTTCGGTCCCGAGGCGACCGAGACGATGAAGGGCCTGGACGTCAAGTGGAAGGCCATCGGCTATGCCGGCCCGAAGACGAACGATGCGCTCTGGGAGAGCTTCCATGACGCAAAGGAGAAGTTCTGGCTCCAGAAGCGTGCCTACCATGAGGCGCGGCACGAGATAGCCCAGAAGAAGTCCGAGGAGGCCATCGAGCGCAGAGAGGCACAGATCGAGAACCTCCAAGGCCAGATCGACCACCTCCGCGACAAGATGGAGACGACGACCAGCCAGGAGTACCTCGACAACATGGAAGGCTGGATCCAGGAGAAGGAAGAGCGCATCCAGGATCTGAAGGCACAGATCGAAGACATCAGGCAGAAACTCAGATAAGCTGAGAGGGCGGCATGCAATTGGGCATGCCGCCCTTTGTCGTTTGGAGTCCCTATGCGCCTCGCTCTGGCACAGATGCAGATGCAGGAATCGATGGCAGGCAATCTCGAAGCGAGCATTGCCTATCTGAGGCAGGCCGATGCCGCAGAGGCTGACCTCGTGCTCTTCCCTGAAGCGCAGCTCACACCGTTCTTCCCTGCCTGGAGAAAAGACGAGAGCCCCTATAGCGGAAAGCTCGACGAGATGTGCCCCGACCTCGGATCTCCTGCCTTGGGACAGCTCCTCGGCACCTGCCGCTCTCTTGACATCGCTGCCTCGTTCAATCTCTGGTGCAGGTGGCCTGATGGCCATGCCTACGACACGTCGATCACGGCAGGTCCGGATGGCACGCTTCTGGGCGAGCCTGCCCGCATGGTCCATGTCGCAAGCTATCCCGGCTTCTTCGAGGCCGACTACTATACGCCCTCCCCTTCGGGCTTTCAGGTCTACGACACCCCCTGGGGCAGGATCGGTGTCGTGATCTGCTATGACCGCCACTTCCCGGAAAGCATCAGGAGCTGCGCTGCCCAAGGTGCCGCGCTTGTGCTCGTGCCGACCGTGAATGTCGTGAGCGAGCCGCTCGAGCTCTTCGAATGGGAGATGCGCGTCCAGGCATTCCAGAACACCTGCTATGTCGCACTCTGCAACCGATCGGGCAAGGAGCCGAACGACGGCCCCGTCTTTGCTGGGGAGTCGCTTGTAGCAGCACCCGATGGCACGCTCGTCGGCAAGGCAGGAGCCGAGGAGAGCCTCTTTGTCGCAGACATCGACCTTGGCCGTGTTGCCAAGATCCGCAGCGAGCGCACCTGGCTCGATGAGCGCAGACCCGATCTCTATCTCTGAGGCTGCGGCATATGGCAGATAGACATGAGGGAGGCCGGATGCCTGCAGCATCCGGCCTCCCTTCCTTCTGGGCCTCTTGAAGCGTCTAGGCCGTGAGCCTGGCAACGAGGTACTCGACGATCTTTGCGCAGTGCTCTGCTGCCTGCTTCTCGAACGTCGGATAGTCGACAGAGGCAGAGCCATCTGCCTTGTCGGAGATGGCGCGCACAACGACGAACGGCACCTTGTTGAGGTAGGCGACCTGGGCGATAGGTGCGCCCTCCATCTCGGTGCAGTCAGCGTCGAACAGGGACTTGATGCGGTCCTTCTGCTCCTGCGTGCGGACGAACTGCTCGCCCGAGGCAACGCGCCCTGCGAAGCCCTTGATCTCCGGAGCGACGGCAGCGACTGCATCGAGCGCAGCAGCATGGAGCTCAGGATCTGCCGGGAAGGCCACGGTATCGAGCCCCGGCACCTCTCCCGGCTTGAAGCCGAGGTTGCAGACGTCCATATCGTGGTGGACGGCGTCGGTCGCAACGACGATGTCGCCGATGTTGATGTCATTGTTGAGCGAGCCTGCGACACCGGTGTTGATGAGATGGGTCACGTGGTAGCGCTCGCAGAGGGTCTGCGCGACCATAGCGGCATTGACCTTGCCGACGCCGCACTCGCAGACCACGACATCCGTTCCGCCGAGCTTGCCCTCGCAGAAATCGCGCTGGGCAATCTGCGTCGTCTGAGAGTCCTTGAGCTGGGCCTTGAGCCAGTTCACTTCTTCTGCCATGGCACCGATGATGCCGACCTTGATAGCCTCCATGGATGCTCCTTTACGCTTCGGGATAGTTGAGGTGCGCTTCGTCGATACCATCAAGCGTCTCGCTGAGATAGCGGCGAGCCCACCACTTTGCCTCGTTCAGGTCCGCGTCATGCCAGTTGCCGCAATCGCGCGGCGTGGCGCCCGGAATGTCCCCTTCGAAATCGCGGATGAATTCGAAGAGCCTCGTCACGATATCCACCATGTCCTTCGAGCTATAGTCGCCGAAGACGACGAGATAGAAGCCGGTGCGGCAGCCCATGGGCCCGAAGTAGACCGTACGTTGCGCCCACTCGGGATCGTTCCTCAGATACGTGGCACCGAGATGCTCGATAGCGTGGACCCCTGCCGTGTTCATGACAGGCTCGCGGTTGGGTGCTGTGAGCCTGAGATCGAACGTGCTGATGATGCAGCCCGTCTCAGGGTCCTTGTCCTTGCGGGACAGATAGATTCCTGGCTCGAGCAGAAGATGGTTGATCGTGAAGCTTGCAATCTTTTCCATTACGAACTCCTTCACGGTTGCTGACAGAACTCAGGATAGGCGAGATTGCCCGGATGCAAAACAATGTTCCGGCACTTCACGGTCCATCCTCGCAAGCCAGGGCGTGCCGGCGATGGCACGCGCCACCCTGTCGGCAGCCAGAAGCGAGCTCTGGTCTGCCTTTGCATGGAAGATGGCCTTTGCCTCTATGCCATACGTCCCGAACGAGATGAGGCAGAGAAGCGGCTTGAAATCGGGGTCCGCCCAGTCGCCCAGCGCCTCCTGTCCCTTCTTCAGGATGTCTGCTGTCGCCTCATCCACATCCACATCGCTTCTGAGCAGGAGCGGCACGGTGCAGGACGTGACATCGGAGGCAGAGCGGATCGTCACAGCCGTCTTGTTGAGGACCGAGTTCGGGATGATCTGGGTCGATCCTGTCGCATCCGTGAGAAGGGTGTTCCTCCAGGTGACATCGGTCACGATGCCCGACTGGGAGCCGACCGTGATGTGGTCGCCCGGCTTCACGACCTGGCCGAGCATGAGGGCAAGGCCGCCGATCACATTCGAGACCGTATCCTGGAGGCCCAGAGAGATCACGACGGAGGTGACGCCCAGGGCTGCGACAAAGGCAGTCGGCTGGATGCCAAAGACAGGCTGGAGCACCGCGAGCAGGGCAAGCGCCCAGATGAAGGCCTTCACGATGTTCACAAAGATCGAGGCAGCCGGGATATCCGTCGCATCGAAGACGCGCGAGAGGAAAGCTGAGAGCGCCCGCTCAATCACATAGGCGATGCCTGCCACGACAGCGAGATACAGGATCTTGCCGCCGATTGCATCGAGCGAGAAGAATGCCGCCATTGCTCCCCAGTCCATGCTATCCCTCGATCTTCACGATAGGCGCAAAGCCCTTCATGAGCTTCTTCGTCTTGCCAGTACGGTCGAAGCGCACATCGATCGTATCGCGGTCAGCCTTGATGACAACACCAGGGCCGAACGTCTTGTGCGTGACCTTGTCGCCCGGCGCAAAGGACGTCTGCGCCGCACGCGACGGCTGCGGACGCTCAGGAGCGCGCTGTGCCTCTGCCTGCGCATGGGCACCGGCATTCGTGGAGCGCGTGACCGAGCCGAAGACATGGCCGCCGTAGACCTGAGAGCCTCGGCCGCTGCCGAACGTGCCGCGGCGGTCTCCCCTCTTCTCCCAGCCGACACCGGAAAATCCTGCAGAGCCGACGCCGACGGGCTCGATATCCTTGGCTGGAATCTCATCGACGAAGCGGCTTCTGGGATTTGCCTGGGTCGAGCCGTAGGTACGCCTCGTTGCCGCATACGTCAGATAGAGGCGCTTCTCTGCACGCGTGATTGCGACATAGGCAAGCCTGCGCTCCTCCTCGAGTCCCGCAGGGTCCTCCTGGTGTCCGGAGTGCGGGAAGATGCCTTCCTCCATGCCGGCAACGAAGACGACTGGAAACTCCAGGCCCTTTGCGGAGTGTACCGTCATGAGCGTGACAGCGCTCGTCGAGTCGCCGAGCGCATCGAGGTCGCTCCTGAGCGCCAGCCATTCCATGAAGGCAGGGAGCTTGTCGGATGCCGGAGGCGGCAGGATGTCGCCCTGAGGCGCCGCCTCCTCAGGCGTCCCGACGCCCGAGGCTGTCTGTGCATCGAGCGCACCCGCCTCTTTGAGCTCTTCCAGGCTCTCGAGCGTCGCTGTCATGTCCTCATGGCTCTCGTCGAATTCCTGCGCGACGCCGAAGAATTCCTTGATGTTCTCGATGCGGGAATCTGCTTCCTCGGAGTGCTCTGCCTCGAGTGCCTTGATGAGGCCCGACTGGTCGACAATCATCGAGACGACCTGGGAGAGCTCGCCTGTGTAGTGGCGCCCCGCCTCGATCGTCTGCGTGAAGCTCATGAGGGCATTCCGTGCCTTGGCAGAGAGCAGCCCCGTCTCCGTCGCCGCAGCCTCGCAGGCGCTGAAGAACGAGATGCCTTCATCGCGTGCGAATGCCTGAATCTTCCCGATGGAGGTCGAGCCGATGCCGCGCCTCGGCGTATTCACGACGCGCAGGGCGCTGACATCGTCATGGGGGTTCACGACGAGCTTCAGGTATGCCATCACATCGCGGATCTCGGCACGGTCGAAGAAGCGCGTGCCGCCGACGATCTTGTACGGGACGCCGGCACGCAGGAGCATATCTTCGAGGATGCGGGACTGGGCATTCGTGCGGTAGAAGAGCGCCATATCGTCGTAGGATGTGCCCGCATCGTGCAGCTTCTCGATCTCGGCACCGATCCAGCGTCCTTCATCGCGCTCGTCTGCTGCCTGGAAGACGCGGATCTTCTCCCCGTCCCCCTTGTCCGTGAAGAGCCGCTTCGGCTTGCGCTTCGAATTGTGCGCCACGACCGCATTCGCGGCGTTCAGGATGTGTCCCGTCGAGCGGTAGTTCTGCTCGAGCTTCACGACCTTCGCATCCGGATAGTCCTGCTCGAACGAGAGGATATTCTTGATGTCAGCACCACGCCAGGAATAGATCGACTGGTCGTCGTCGCCGACGACCATGAGGTTGCGGTAGCGGCTGGCCAGAAGGTTCGTGAGCGCATACTGCACGCCGTTCGTATCCTGATACTCGTCGACGCTGATCTGGCGGAAGCGTTCCTGATATTTGCTCAGCACCTCAGGATGCTTGCTCAGGAGCTCATATGCCTTGAGCAGAAGGTCATCGAAGTCCATCGCATTGGCTCGCTCGAGCCTGCGGTCGAGCTCGCGCCAGACGCGGGCTGCCTTCTGGTCGAGCGGAGAGTTCGACTGGGAGCCAAGCTCGTCGGGACCGATCATCGCGTTCTTCGCATTCGAGATGCGCGAGCGGATGGCAGGAATCGGGAACTGCTTCTGGTCGATATCCATGCTTGTCATGATCGACTTCACGAGACGCTTCGAATCATCGTCGTCGTAGATGGAGAACGAATTCGTGTAGCCGAGAAGCTCGCCGTCCTCGCGGAGCATCCTCACGCACATGGCATGGAACGTGCAGACCCACATGCCACGGATGCCGCCCGGCACGACCTGGGCGAGACGCTCGCGCATCTCGGTCGCCGCCTTGTTCGTGAATGTGATGGCAAGGACCTGCCAGGGACGCACCCCTTCATCGGCAATCATGTGCGCGATGCGCATCGTGAGGACGCGCGTCTTGCCCGAGCCAGCGCCGGCAAGGACGAGAAGCGGGCCCTTCGTGCAGAGCGCCGCCTCCCTCTGCTGGGGATTCAGGGCAGAAAGGTCGGGTCCATTGAATGTTGCCTCGGGTGCCTGGGGCGTTTGAGGTGCATGGTCGGGCTGGAATAGCGAGCGTTGGGTCAAAGGCATATGTGCTTCCTTGGAAAGATCAGTCGTTTGCAAGATTCAAGTCTAATGGCTGCACGCGACAGGCAAGAGCGTGCATGCGCTCCTCCGCGAAAAGAGGAGAGCTAGAGCTCCCGTGCAAGCACGTCTCCGGAAGAGACCGCAAAGGGAACTTCCATGCGGCAGCGCCCCATGGTCTTTGCGAGCGAGGGCACATCCTTCCAGGATGCGCTCTCCTCATCCCAGGCTTCCAGATGCTCAGGCACGAACGTGCGCACCGGCTCATAAGGAGAGAGCACCGCAAGCGCGCATCCTGCGTCGACCCGGTTCCTGAGCGGGAACTCTGCCCAGCACGTGCCATCTTCCGTCTTCACGTCAGCGACGATGCCTATGAGCGCACGGTCGCGGGCATACTCGGGCTCGCCCTGGTTCTCTTCCGGGTGCCCATAGTAGTAGCCGCATGAATAGGGACGATGGCTCACGTGCTCGAGCTCCTCGCGCCACAGGCCCGCCTCTCCCCCGTCGAGCACCTGCCTATAGGCATTCGTGACGCAGGCCACATAGTAGGCGCCCTTGTTCCTGCCCTCGATCTTGAGGGAGTCGACTCCCGCCGCGATGAGGTCGTCGAGATGCTCAATCATGCAGATATCGTTCGAGGAGAGTATGAAGCTCTCCTTGCCTTCCTCGATGAGGGGAAGCCTGCGCGAGGGGTCCCGCTCGTCTGCAAGCGCCCAGCCCCAGCGGCAGGGCTGCGCACAGGCACCGCGCGATGCAGCACGCTCGGGTCCCATGAGGGCAGAAGAGAGAAGGCAGCGCCCCGCATAGGCAAGGCAGAGCGAGCCATGCACGAAGGCTTCGAGTTCAAGCTCGGGCGGCAGCTCGTCGCGCATATGCGCAATCTCTTCTATTGTCATCTCACGCGCAAGCACAATCCTCTTGGCGCCCAAGCTCTGGAACGCCTTGGCCGTCTCGGCGCTCGTCACATTGGCCTGCGTCGAGACATGGAGCTCGATCGTGGGAGCATATGTCCGCGCAAGCTGCATCGCACCGAGGTCGGCCACGATCAGGGCATCGACGCCTGCCTCTTCGAGCGTCTCAAGGTAGGCCGGAAGCTCTGCCATGTCTGCATCGCGCATCACGGCATTGAGCGTCACGTGCACCTTCACGCCGGCCGCATGGGCAGTCTGCACAGCATGCGCGAGCTCTTCGAGCGAGAAGTTCCTCGCCCTTGCACGCATGCCCCACCTCGGCCCTGCCAGATACACGGCATCGGCACCGAAATGGATGGCCTCGAGCAGCTGCTCGGGGCCACCAGCCGGAGCAAGGAGCTCCGGCACGCTCTTCTGTTGAGGAGAAGCTCCCACTAGGCCACCAGCGCGAAGTAGGCAATGACCAGGGCACCGAGGATGATGCGGTACCAGCCGAACGGCTTGAAGTCATGCTTCTTCACGAAGCTCATGAGGAAGCGGATCGCAAGAAGCGAGACGACAAAGGCGACGATGCAGCCGACGCCCAGGACCTGGGCCTCGGTCGTCGTGAAGCTGTTGCCCTTCAAGAAGTACTTCACGAGACGAAGGCCGGATGCGCCGACCATGACAGGAATGGCAAGGTAGAACGTGAACTCTGCTGCCACGGCACGCGAGCACCCGAGAAGGAGGCCGCCGATGATCGTGGAGCCAGAGCGCGAGGTTCCCGGCACCATCGAGAGCACCTGGAAGCAGCCGATGCCGAAGGCAGTCTTCCACGGCATCTCCTTCACATCCTGGACAGCCGCATCGGCGTCAGCAAGCTCGGACGGCGTATCGAAGTCCTCGAACGTGCGGACCGCGAAGTGCTTTGCATGGCCCTCTGCTGCCTGCTCGTCTGCAAGGCGCTTCGCCTTGCGCTCGCGGTGGGACTCGATTGCGATGAAGGCAATGCCGTAGACGATGAGCGCTGCAGCGATAACGAAGGGGCTGCCAAGATGCTCTTCCATCCAGTCGTCGAGCGGCACGCCGATGATCGCAGCAGGAAGGCAGGCAACGATGATCTGGCCCCAGAGGCGCCAGGTCGCCTTTCTTCCGTCCTTGCCCTTCGAGGGCGAGAACGGGTTCAGCTGATAGAAGAACAGCACGACGACAGCGAGGATGGCACCAAGCTGTATCACGACGAGGAACATGTCCCAGAAGTCCTGCGAGACATCGAGGGTGACGAACTGGTTCAGAAGGAGCATATGGCCGGTCGAGGAAATCGGCAGCCATTCGGTGATGCCTTCGACGAGGCCGTAGAGCGCAGCTTTCAGAAGCTCGATAACGGGCACAGGTATCTACCTCCTACAAGGGCACGCACCCTGCATGCCCACAATCTTTCTCTGACGTTTCATCAAACCCATCATAGACAGCAAAGCTGCCGCTCGCCGCAAAGTCCGCCGCTTTCGCGCAAAGCGCATCATTTCCGGGGTACAGGACGAACAGATGCCCCTTTGAGGGTTACCGGCGCTGCTAGACACAAAAAGGCGCCCCGTGCGAGGAGGTTGTCATGACAAGCTTCCAGGATCTCGGCTACGACAAGGTATTCGTCTCTCTCGATGGATCGGAGCAGCAGGACAAGGTGCTCGACCGCGCCATCATCGTGGCGGCAAACAACAATGCAGAGCTCTACATCGGCCACGTAATCGACTCGACCGCGCTCGAGACGGCAGGAACCTATCCGCTCGAGCTCATCCCGACGCTCGAGGCAGGCTTCCGCGACTCCATAGCCGATCAGGTCAAGCGTGCCGAAGGCATCGAGCAGATCAAGAAGGTCGAGGTCGTCGTGAAGGCAGGACGCATCCGCGAGACCCTGAAGGAAGAGATGCTCGATGTCATCCAGCCGGATATCGTGATCTGCGGCGCCCGTGGCCTTTCGTCGATCAAGTATGCCCTTCTGGGCTCCATCTCGACCTATCTGATCAGGAGCTCGAAGTGCGACGTGCTCGTCGTGAAGTAGCAGGAATCACAGCAGCAGATATGCCAGAAGCGGCGCCCGCAGGCGCCGCTTCTTCTATGCGGTGAGATAGACCATTGCGATAACGAGGACAAAGCCGACGAGCGTAGCCGGATCGAACACGGTGCCGAGCCATACGACCGATGTCACTGTTGCCATGGCCGGCTCCATCGTGCCGAGAAGCGTTGCCCGGAGCGACCCCACTTCCTTCACGCCCTGGAGATAGAGACCGTAGGCACCGAAGGTGCCGAGGACGATCGAGAGCGTGATGAGAAGCCAGCCGAATCCGTCAAGTGCCGGCATATGGTTCCAGGGCTGGAAGAAGGCTGTCAAGATCAGGCCCGAAATCAGGAAGCCGACGCCGTTCACGGCAAAGCTTCCCCACCTGTCGAGAAGCTTTGCAGGCTGGATGGCAAGTATTGCACCCGCAAGGGCAGCGACAAGTCCCCAGAAGAGCCCCAGAGGCGGCAGCTGCAGCGTGCCTGGATTCCCGCCGGTTGCGATGAGGTAGGTGCCTGCCAAGGCCAGGGCAGCCCCCAGAAGCTCGCGCTTCTTGGGGCGCCTTCTCACCTTCGCACAGACATAGGCAAGGCAGATGAGCATCTGCAGGCTCTGGAGAACTGTTGCCGTGCCGGAGTTCGTCCATTTGATGGCCATGAGGTAGGCGACCTGGGACAGCAGGAAGGATCCGAGCGCCACGCCGAAGACGCCCTTGAGCGCCTGCCGGTCATGCACAAGCTCGCCGACCCTCCCCTTCTGCGCGATATGGGCCGCAAGCAGGAAGAGCACGCAGCTGCCAAGCTGCCGGAAGCACGCGATCCAGAGCGGATCTGCCTCATAGCGCTCCATGAGGACCTTGGCAATCGTGCCATTCATTCCCCAGAGCGCCGCGCCTGCAAGCGTGATCAGGATGCCGCGCACCAGCACAGGCCGTGCCGGATGCTCGCTTATCTTCTCCTCTGCCATGCCGCTCCCCTCAAGTGCCGAACGCTCCTCCCGAGAGTCCGCACAAAGAGTATAGCGATGGGCACAGCACCCAAGCAGGACAGATGCCAGGATGTCTTGGCGGACAGAAGCTAGCAGTCGAGGCTCTGGCGCGGGCTGTAGCCCTCATCATGCAAGCCGCTCATGAGAAGGTCCATATGGGAGGGCTCTATCTTCAGGAGATGGAGACGGGTCCGCACACGCTCGAGCATCTCCTGGGGTATGCCCTTCGCTGCGGCAGCTGCCGCATACTCTGCACTCTCGGGGTCCACGATCTCGGCCGTGCCGGTGACCTGGATGCTCGCAAGCTTGCCGAAGCCCGCATACGGCTCGAACACGGCAAGGCTCACACGCAGATTCTTGCGGAGGGCGTGGAACTTGAGTCCGCCTTCGGTGAAGATCCAGATGGCCCCGTCACGCCAGACATATTCGAGCGGCGTGCAGCGCACGAAATCGCCTGCACCGCACGCAAGCGCGCAGGTATTGTGCGACGTGAGGAATGCCTCGGCTTTCTCTCGCAGCACCTCGGCCGGCATCTTCTTGGCATCCTTTTCCTGGCTTGTCCAGTAGCTTTCCGCCTTGTCGAGCTCGTCTTCTGTCATCATCTGCACGGCGCCTCCTCGATTTGCTGTTCCATCCAGATTGTAGCGCCCGAGAGGAAGCTTCCTTCAGGACCTCTGGCGTCCTTCCGGCATGCGGAGACATGAATAAGTTCCGAGCCCCTAGACAGGCTTGAAGCATCTCCGTGAGCAAGCTGCCTCCCGTTCTGCAGCATGCCGCTCTGCTGGCGGCTCTTCTCATCTGGGTCTTCTGCCATTGCCCTGTCCGCCGCAATCGCCTCATCCATGGATATCGATGCGAACTCAGGAGCCTGCACGCCCTCCACGACGCCGCACCTCGGGCAGACCCAGAGGCCGAAATCAGGGCTGCAGGAAGCAGGCTCAATAGAGAGCTTTGCTGCACACTTCGGGCAGAGCGCCCCCTGTGCTTCGAGATGCCTGAGATAGGGATTCACGACGCATCTGAACTGATGGAGCTTGCTCGTGTCTATCCGCTCCATATCTCTTCTCCTCCCGTCCCATGCTTTCCGGTACATCTTCCAGAGAGTGCCTGGTTTCCCCCGTGGAAAGCGCAGCGCGTGCCGCCGACAACAATGTTGCCTTGGCGCAGGCCTGAAGCACCGCCCCGACTCATGCTAAAGTCTTGAAGCATGACACATAAGAGCTGTCAGGCAGCTCTCGTACGCAACACATGCAAGGAGGCTCCATGCCTGATTCTTCCGAGGGAGCAAAGGCTCCCGATTTCCTCAAGCCCGATCCGTCTCTTGCTCCGGGCACCGTCCACCATGGATTTAAGGTCGTCTCTGCCGAGCCCATCTCGGAGCTCCCCGGCTGCGCCTATGTGATGAAGCATGAGGCAACAGGAGCACGCCTGCTCTGGCTTGCAGCCGACGATACGAACAAGTCCTTCGCGATCGGCTTCAAGACGGCGCCACAGGATTCGACCGGCGTCTTCCATATCCTCGAGCACTCCGTCCTCGATGGCTCGGAGAAGTTCCCCGTAAAGGAGCCTTTCGTCAACCTCCTCAAGACGTCGATGCAGACGTTTTTGAATGCAATGACATTCCCGGACAAGACGGTCTATCCCGTGTCCTCCACGAACGAGAAGGACCTCGAGAACCTCATGGACGTCTATCTCGACGCCGTGCTGCATCCTGCCATCTATACGCGTCCGCGCATCTTCGAGCAGGAAGGCTGGCACCTGGAGCTTGCCTCGAAAGACGCCCCGCTCACGTATAACGGTGTCGTCCTGAACGAGATGAAGGGAGCCCTCTCCGATCCCGACGATGTCCTCTACCACGGAATGCAGGAAGCGCTCTTCCCGGATACGCCCTATGCCTTCGAGTCGGGCGGCGACCCGAGGAAGATCGTGACGCTCACCTACGAGCAGTTCCTCGACACCCACGCCCGCCACTACCAGCTCAGGAATTCCTACACCGTGCTCTACGGCGACATGGATATCGAGCGCGAGCTTGCCTTCATCGGCGAGCGCTTCGAAGGCGCCACCGACCGCCATGCCAAAGACCCCAATCCGCTTCCGCTCCAGAAGCCTCTCAAGAGCCTTGAGATGAAGAGGCTGGAGATGGCAACAGCGAAGGAGAACGCTTCCGCTGCCTTGGGCTATGTAATCGGCACCTCGCATGACCGCGAGCGCGTGCTGGCCACAGATGTCCTGCTCGATACCCTTGCCGGCTCGAACGAGGCACCCTTGAAGCATGCCGTGATGGAAGCAGGGCTTGCAGACGACTTCACGGCGACGCTTGTCGACGGCGTGCAGCAGCCGCTTGCCTTCCTCGAGCTCAAGGGGCTCCACGACGGAGCTGCAGAGAAGTTCCGTCCCTTCGTCGAGGACTTCTGCCAAAAGCTCGTCTCCGACGGTATCGACCATGAGAAGCTCGAAGCCTCCCTTGCCCAGGCAGAGTTCAACCTGCGCGAAGGCGACTGGGGCTACTCCGACGGTGTCGCGCTCTCGATCCAGGCTCTCTCGAGCTGGCTCTACGACGACGATCGTCCCTATGACTACCTGCGCTATGAGGATGCACTGGCCCATATGCATGCAGGCATCGAGAAGGGCTACTTCGAGAAGCTCCTCTCCGAGCTCATCTGCGAAAGCGCACACACCGCCGCCGTCGAGCTCGTGCCTGCCGAGGAAGGAAGCCACGCCGAAGAGGAGAAGGAGCTCTCCGACCTCAAGGCCAAGATGGACGACGCTGCCCTTCAGCAGGTGATGGACGAGGAGGCTGCGCTCAGGGCCGAGCAGGAAGCGCCAGACAGCCCGGAGAACTTGGCGAAGCTTCCCGCCCTTGCCCTCTCCGATATCGATGAGGGAACGAAAGATCCTGAAGTCGCAGAGTCGAGCACGCCTCTTCCCTGCTGGCACCACAGGATCGAGACGCACCACATCGACTATATCTATTACTACTTCGACCTCAAGCGCGTCGGCTTCGAAGAGCTCCCCTATGTCGCGATCCTTTCCGACCTTCTGGGCAATCTCTCGACGCAGCACCACACGGCATCCGATCTCGACACGCTCGTCGAGACGAAGCTCGGCAGCTTCAGCGTGTTCTGCGAGGCCTATGGCAAGCAGGGCGACCTCGGCTTCGTGAATCCGAAGCTCGTCGTCGGCGCCTCCGCACTCTCCGAGAACGTGGCGTCCCTTGCCTCAATTCCGCGCGAGGTCTGGGCAGAGACGCTCTTCGGCGAGGACACCGACAAGATCTACCAGATCCTCCAGCAGCGCCGTGTTGCAATGGAGCAGGAGTTCATGAACAACGGCCATGTCCTTGCAATGAACAGGGCCACGTCGAAGATTCTGCCGCTCTCCCGCTTCATGGACAAGCTCTCGGGCGTCGACTTCTATCTGTTCCTGAAGAAGCTCCTGGACCGCTGGCAGTACAGGAAGCAGCCGACCGTCGAGGTGCTCTACAACCTTGCCGGCCGCATCTTCACGGCAGACGATATCCAAGTGAGCTTCACCGGTTCAGACGAGGACCTTGCCCGCTTCTGGGATGCCGCAGGTGACCTCGGCCTTCCCTTCAAGGGCGGCCAGGTCACCGAGGAGAATCTCAAGATTCCGCCTGCAGAGCCTGTCGACGAGGCCTTCGTCGTGCCATCGAACGTCGTCTATGTCGGGACGTCCTCGCTTCCCTGCCCTGACGATACGAGCTCGCTCGGTGTCTGGCAGGTCGGTACCCGTCCGCTCTCCTTCGGCTACCTCTGGAACGAGGTCCGCGTGAAGGGCGGCGCCTACGGCGCCGGCATCCGTCATCAGTCGAACGGAATGACGCAGAACTACTCCTACCGCGACCCCCATATCGACGAGACGCTTGCGCGCTACGAAGGCCAGGCTGCCTCGCTCAAGGACTGGGAGCCACAGGACGGCGAGCTCACGGGATACCTTGTCTCGACCGTCGCCGGCATCGATGCGCCGAAGAAGCCCCGCTCCTGGGCACGGCTCCAGGATGGCGCACGCTTCCAGGAGCGTCCCGCCACGTGGCGACAGGATCTGAGGCACGAGGTGCTCGAGACGTCTGCAGACGATATCAGGGGCCTGGCCACGCCGCTTGCCTGGTGTGCCGAGCACCACGTATCCTGCGTCTTCGGCTCTTCTGACATCATCGCCTCCTCGAAGCATCCGTTCGAGGTCGTCCAGCTCATGTCACCGGACGAGGCATAGATGACGGCAGACGACATTATCGCCTGGTATGGACGTGTGGCCGACAATGCGCTGGCCACACGCCCTTCCTTTGCCCGCGCCTGGCTCATGGCAGGCTACAAGGGCATGGCGGCAAAGACACAGATAGCAGGAGACAGGCGCTTCCTGCCTTCGGGACGCGAGGGCTATGCCCTCTTCATGTCCCGCGTCGTCTCTGCCATGGCACATCCTGAGCGCATGGCAGTGACGAGCGTCTTCATGCCCAACGAGATCTTCCATGCGCTCGGTGCCCTGCCTGCGACAGCCGAAGCCATTGCAAGCTTTGCAAGCGGCGCCCAGGCAGAGTCCGGCATCATCGCAGCCGCAGAAGCCTCAGGCATCCCCGAGACCTACTGCAGCTACCACAAGACGCTCATGGGCCTTGCCACGACAGGCGTGCTCGAGGCGCCCCGCATGCTTGCTGCGACCTCCGTCGCCTGCGACGCGAACAATCTGAGCTTCAAGACGCTCGCTGCGCGCTGGGGCGTGCCCTTCTCCTTCATCGATGTCCCCTACGAGCTCTCCTGCGATGCAATCCTCTACGTCGCAGACGAGCTCAGGGACATGGGGAAGATGGCAGAGGAAGCCTTCGGAAAGAAGCTCAGCGAGACGAAGCTCACAGAGCTCTGCGAGAGCTCGGAACGCACGAGGAAGGCGCTTCTCTCTACCCTTCCCCACCGCAGCGGCAAGAATCTCAGGAACACGATGACGCTCGAGATGATGGAGATGCTCGACCTGCATCTCCTGCTTGGCACGCCTGAGGCAGAGCGATTTGCGACACGCATGAAGCACGATATCGCCTACGCCGATACGTACCAGGGCCTGAACCTTGTCTGGGGCCATGTCTCCCCGTATTTCCTCGAAGGCATAGGAAGGCAGATCGACTGCACAGAGCGTGCCCAGATCGTAGCGTCGGACATGATGTTTGACTTCCTTGAGCCGGAGGGCGAAGAGGCCAGGCTTCAGGGTGCCCGTGCGGACGGGCTTCTCTTCGGACCAGGGACTCCCTATGAGTTCATGGCAGAAAGGGTCGTCAGGAACTGCTTCAACGGCCCTGCCAAGCGCCGCGGACGCACGCTTGTACGCCTCGCTCAGGCGACGCATGCCGATGGCGCCGTGATCTTCTGCCATTGGGGATGCCGACAGACGGCAGGCGCCTCACAGCTCATGCGCCAGATGCTCGAAGACGCAGGATATCCGGTCCTCGTGCTCGACGGCGATGCGGTCGACCGCGCAAACTGCATGGAAGGACAGATGACCACGAGATTCGATGCCTTCCTCGAGCTTCTGGAGGCACACCGTGGCTGACGAGATCTTCTACGCCTGCAAGTACACGCCGACGGAGCTCTTTGCCGGCTTCGGCACCACAGCACACCTCGCCGAGACAGACACATCCGACTTTCAGGCTGCCGCAACGCTCGCGCACGCAAACCTCTGCGGCTACGCAAAAGGCATGCTCGAGCGCCTGCTCGAGGACGATGTGCACGAGGTCGTGCTTGTCACGTGCTGCGACGCCGTGAAGCGCGTATTCGACGTGCTCAGAGAGACCGAAGAGAAGCACCCCGGACGCTACCGCTTCCTCTATCTGCTCGATCTTCCGAGGAAGCGCGGACCGAGAGAGGTGGCCCTCTTTCGCGCGCGGCTCGAGACGCTTGCGAAAAGCTATGCCGAGACTTGCGGCAAGACGTTCGACCTCGGACGTGCGCTAGCCGCTCTCGAGCCGACAGTCCCTCTTGCGCAGGATCACGTGACGCTTGCCGGCGCCCATGCCTCGAAGGCCCTGCTCTCTGCTGTCAAGCGCGAGGTAGCGCTTCCTGTCGAGAATGCGACCTGCACTTCCCGCCATCTTCCTGATACGCTGCCCCGAAGCCTCGCCCGCATGGAGAGGCAGGGGCACTGCGAAGCCTGCGGCCCTGAAGAGAAGAGAGAGCCTCTTTCTGCCTTCCTCGACTGGTACGCAGAGGCACTCCTCGACCAGATGCCATGCATGCGCATGCAGGACGACACTGCACGCCAGAAGCTCTTCAGTGAAAAGGGCGAGCGCGGCATCATCTACCACACGATGAAATTCTGCGACTACTACGGCTTCGAATGCCGCGACATGAAAGGCAGCGTGCCCACCGTGAAGATAGAGACAGACGGAAGCTCCCAGAGCGCAGGCCAGCTTGCCACGCGCATCGAGGCATTCACGGAGACGATCGGCGCCAAGAAGCAGCCAGCCGCAACACGTACAGATGCCCCGGTCCGCTATGTTCTCGGCATCGACTCAGGCTCAACCTCGACCGACGCTGTCCTCATGGACGCCGATGGCCATATCCTCGCAACGAAGATCCTGGCTACCGGCGCCAAGGCGAGCCGCGCCGCCGAAGCGGCAAAGGCAGCCGTGCTCGAGGAGGCAGGCCTTTCTCCGGAAGACATCGGCCTCTCTGTGGCTACCGGCTACGGTCGCATGAACATCCCTGGCATGGATACGACCATCACTGAGATCACCTGCCATGCTGCCGGCGCCCATTTCCTCATGCCCTCTGTCCGCTCGATCATCGATATCGGCGGCCAGGACTCGAAGGCGATCCATCTCTCCCCCGAAGGCGAGGTGCTCTCGTTCGCAATGAACGACAAGTGCGCCGCCGGCACGGGCCGCTTCCTCGAGATGATGGCAAGGACGCTTGAGCTGCCGCTCGACGAGTTCTGCCGCCTCGGCCTCACCTGGAAGCACGAGGTGAAGATCTCGAGCATGTGCACGGTCTTCGCCGAGTCGGAGGTCGTGAGCCTCGTCGCACAGGACACGCCTGTCCCTGACATCATCCACGGCCTCGATGTCTCGGTTGCCGCCAAGACCGTGGCGCTCGCAAAGCGCGTGCACGCCGAGGGCCCCTATCTCATGACCGGAGGCGTCGCCCAGAACGCAGGTGTCGTCACAGCCCTCTCCGAGGCACTCGGCTCCCCTGTCGCCACGCATCCCGACTCCCAGCTCTGCGGAGCCATCGGAGCAGCGCTTCTGGGACTTCAGGGCCTGAAGAGATAGATATCGCGGGAGAGGGTCCAGACATGGAAAGGCTCCTGGCGGACCATCCGCCAGGAGCCTTTCTCGCATCTTGCAGTCCTCTCAGGCAGCCATCGGCTGCGGCGTCATCCTGAGCGTGAGCGCGGCATCTGCTCCCGCAGGAAGCGTCACCGTGTAGGTGAAGGATGCCGACTCTCCCGGACCGAGGCTGAACGTGCCCGCCCACACATCGGTCCCATAAAGCGAAAGCTCATCGTCCGACTCGGATGCTGCATCGCAGGAAAGCTTGGAGATTGCAGCACCTGCAGGGGCGGTGATAGCAAAGCCCATGAATGTCGAGGGCTCCTCTGCCTCCTTGCCCGGAGCCGAAAGTGTCCGCTCTTCGTCTGTGTCTTCGGCACTGTTGGCAAGCTTCACGGTCACGTCGTAGGAGATGCTGCCATCGGATGCGACCACCGCATCGCCGATGGTCCCTTCGATCGAGATCGAACTGCCGAGCCCCGTATCCGAAACATCGGAGAGGAAGAAGCCGGTCTCGGACGTCGAGGCATCCTCTGCAAAGGAGCCAGCCGCACCGATAGCATCGAGCACCTTCTCCTCATCGTCTTCTGCCATGTAGAAGAGCAGGCGTCCCTCGTCCACGCCGGCATTCAGGACCTTTGCGAGGCTGCCGTAGGACATCTCGTCCATGTTCGAGAGCACGGCATTGACCGCAAGACTCGCGGTCTGCGCAAACGACGTATTGGCGGTGTCCTCATCATCAGGGGCAAGCAGCAGGGCTGCGAGATTTGTCCCGTCGAGCTTCGTGCCATCGGATGCCGTGACGCCACGCGTAAGGCCAAGCATGCTCTGCAGGAACAGCGGGTCGACCGCAATCACGCCGTCAATCTTCGTCTTGCCAGAAGCCTCTGCGGCCTGGATGAGTACCTGCGCGGCGCGGGAGAAGCTCGGAAGCGAGCCTGCGTCGTCTGCCGTGAAGCTGCCATCAAGCCCCATGAGACCGAGAAGCGTCTGCTCGTCGTCGGTCAGCACATCATCTCTGACAAGCTCATCGGAGAGATCCTCGAAGCTCTCGAGCCTGATTGCTCCATTGTCTATGGTCATGACCGCAGCAGCCGTCGCAGCGCCGCCGACCGAGCGGATGTCGGAGGTGTCCTCGACGACGAAGAGATAGGTCCTCTCCCCCTCTGCCCCGAGCATGCCGGAGATCACCGGCGAGAGCTCCTCGGCACGTCCTGCAACAGCGCCAATCGTGTCGAGCCTCTCCTGCATGGCAGCAAGCGGTTCAGCAACCTCAGCGAAATCTGCTGTGCCGAGACTGTCGACCGTCTCCTGCGCCGCGGCAAGCGAAGGCGCAGCATCGGCCAGTGCGTCGCAGTAGGTCTTCAGGACCGAGGCATTGATTGCATGATCGGCAAAGGGCTGCTCGCCTGAGACGGCAGAAAGGCTCTCTGCGACCGGCTTCGCGACATTGTCCGTCAGGTCCTGGACCACATCGGCAAGCGTAGCCACACGCGATGCATCGTCTCCGATGACAGGAAGGTGCTCTGCGATCTTCCAGACCGGACTCTCAGTCTCCTGCTCCATCGAGGCGGCATAGCGCGCAAGGCTCTCGGCATTCCCGGAAAGCGAGGTGGTCGAGCCCGACTGCACCGACGACATGAAGTCAGATCCTGTCGCTGCCACTGCACGTGCAGAGGAGGCGACAGACTGGGCACTCTGATGGAACTCGTAACCGAAGACACCTGCCGCTGCAATGAAGAGGACAAGAAGGAAGACGATCAGGTTCCGGATTGGGTGATGCTTCTTCGGCTCCGGCTCAGGCTCTGCCTTCAGCTGGACAGGTTCAGACTCTTCCTGCATCTCAGGCATGAGGTCGAAGGGATCGTCCCACGCATCTCCCGCCGCAGAATCCACGACATCGGCTATCTGCGTGAAGCCATCCTCGTCTTCTGGTTCAGCTTCGGGATACGCAGCGGCCTCTTCCCTCTTGGCGGGACGCTGAGGAGCCTTCTCTTCCTTGGTCTTTCTCTCTCTGCGCCGGCGCTTCGGCTCCTCTTCCTTGAAATGGCGTGCATGCTGCTTGTCTGTCATTGCTATCACTCCACCAGCCTGGTGCCTGCCAGGCGGACGATTCTGTCTTCAGCCTTTCCCGTGAGATCTTTCCTGTCTCTTCCTGCAGGACCTGCCGCTCCGGCAAAGCCGGGGGTTTCGTCTTGTGTGGGGCAGAGAGAGCTCTGCCATGCGGTCTTGGGAAGGGATATCCATACGGGAAGGATTCATGCGCATGAATCATAGCGCCGAGAAAGGTCTTGACCTCGAGGATAGCCGAAATTCCTCAGCATCAGCCCATACATTCACACTACCGAAACGCGTCCTTGAAGGCATCTTCAGAAGTTCCTGTCGAGTTCACGCTCAGGGGTGTCGAGTTGAGACTTTTCCCTGTCGAGTTGGTCTTCCGTCCATGCCTTCGCCCAAAGAAGAAGGGCTCCCGGAATATTCCGGAAGCCCTTGAGTCGCAGGTTTCCCTGCCGCTTATTTCTCAGGCAGGATCTCGATCCTCTGCCCGTCAGGATCGCAGATGAAGTAGAGTCCCATCGCGGGATTCTCCTTGTCGATGACGCCCATCTGGCGGTGAAGCTCGTGGTAGGCCTCGAAGTCATCGACCGCAAAGGCGATGTGGGTGTCCCTCCCGCCATTGTCGTAGGGCTCCGTGCGTCCCCTGTTCCAGGTAAGCTCGAGCTCGAAGGGCGCTGCGTCGTTTGCCATGAACGTGTTCGACCAGGAGCCGTCCTCGGGTCCCGATACCCTCACGACATGGAAGCCGAGCGCCTTCTCATAGAACTTCTTCGTGGCTTCGAGATCGAGCACGTGGGTGCAGCGGTGGATGAAGCGTGCCTGCATGGTTTCCTCCTTGAAGTCCGGATCTGCTTCAAAGCGTAGCAGAGTGGAAGCTCGGCTCAGCAAAGCTCCATCTAGTGCGCTTCAGCCTTCTCCTCGCGTGCTGCGACCTCGTCGATCAAGATTGCGTCGCCGTGCTTCGCAAGGACCAGCGAGATGACCATAGCAAGACCCATGAGGGCGATGTAGAGGAAGAGCGTCCCAGGCGCCACATCCATAACGAGGCCAGAGAGGATAGGCGTTGCGACCTGCGCTGCCATGGACACCGTGTAGTAGTAGCCGGAATAGCGTCCGACGGAGCGGGCCGAGCAGAGCTCCAGGATCATGTTGAAGACGCAGAGGTCGACGCCGCCCAGGCCTGCACCCATAACAAGGAAGAGGGCATAGAAGGCAGGATGGAAGCCCGGCACAAGCCACAGAATCACGGGGCACACTGCCATGGCAGCGCCACAGAGGAGGCCGACCTTCTTCCTGCCGATACGAAGCGACAGGTTCGCCAGCGGCACATAGGTCGCAAGGGCACCGATGATCGTCACGATGTTGATGATCGCAAAGGAGCCTCCCTGCATTCCGTAGAATGTGTCGGCATACCTGCTGATGTTCGTGGTCATTGCGTTGTAGCTCATGTAGTAGAAGAAGTCTGCCGCAAGAAGCAGCACGAGCGAGCGGTGGATGTCAGGGTCTGTGATCTTGTCCTTGCCGCCCGCCTCAGGCGAGTCGTCCTTCTCGATCTCGTCTTCCTTGATGCCCATCTCGAGGCTCTTGGCATGCATCTCCTCGACGAGCTTCGGCTCCCTGACCTTGGCAAGATAGAGAAGAAGCGAGAGCAGGATCATCCCTGCCTGCACGAGGAAGAGCGGCAGATAGTCAGGATGCTCTGTCTTCGGCACCATGGCCGAGATGCAGACAAGCATGACGCCGGTACCGGCATAGCCGACAAGCTTCTTGACGGAGTCGGTCTTCATGCGCAGGGGACGCGGCGTGATATCTGCCACGATTGCCACGGTCATGGTCCTATACATGCAGATCGCGACAAGCGTCAGGATGATGGCAGAGATCAGAAGGGCCAGGCTGCCGACATTGTTCGCAATTGCGATGAGCGGCGTGCCGATAACGGCCAGGATCGAGCCTGCAATGATGAAGGGCGTGCGGCGCCCGAGCTTCGAGGTGCAGCGGTCCGAGAGGATGCCGAAGAGCGGCAGAAGGAACAGCCCGAAGATGTTGTCTATTGCCATCACGAATCCAGTCACGGCATTCGAGAGGCCGAAGGTCTGCGTGAGCATCTTCGGAATGATGCCGTCAAAGACCTGCCAGAAGCTGATCATCCCCATGAATGGCAGGCTCGCGAATGCAACCGTCGCGTAGTCGATCTTCGCTGCCTTCTTGCGCATATCCTTCCCGCTCATGCAAACCTCCTGCCGATGGATATCTTCTTGCTCTATGCCAGCTCCTCGAGGTGTCCCAGAAACGCCACATAGAAGCCAATGCCGCGTCTGAACACATCGACGCCGATGCGCTCATTCGCCGCATGAATGAGGGAGCGGGCTTCCTTCGAATAGATGAAGCCGGCAAAGCGGTAGACCCGCTTGCAGATGGCACAGAACTGGAGCGAATCGGTCGAGGAGTTCTGCACGTAGGGCGCAAAGCCTGCTTCGGGATAGACGCCTGCCACACAGCGATGGATATAGTCGAAGGCGCGCTCATGCTCCCAGGGGCTGATGGGAGCCGGCTCTCCGTAGGGGCACTCCTCACGGATCGAGACCTCGACCCTCGTGGGCGGCACACCCGATGCCTTGCATTCTGCTGCTGCAAGCATGCGTGCGCGCTCGAGTGCATCGGAGATCGTCTCAAACGGAGCGACACGCACATTGAGGTTCGCTTCGGCAACAGCCGGCAGCACGTTGTGCGCTGCCGACCCCTTGAGCTGCGTCACGGCATACGTGGTTCGAAGCATTGCGGCCGTCTCCGGGCTCTTGCTCATGAGCTGCTCGACAAGAGGCTTCGTCGCCCAGAGGTTTGCAAACACGGCCGGATACGGCCCTCCTGCCCAGGCGCCAATCTCTGAGAGCGTGCGTGCCACGACAGGAATCAGGTGCGGTTCGGGCGGGTTGTCCACGATGCGCGAAACGACACGGGAGAGCAGTGCCGCCGCATCGTTTCTGCCCGGCGTCGAGGCATGGCCGCCTTCGGCATACGCCTTCACCAGCAGGTCGACATGCCCCTTCTCGGAGACGCCGACCATAGCAATCGGGGTCGTGACGCCCAGGCCTGCATCTGTTGCTAGCGCCCCTCCCTCATCGAGCACCATATAGGGCGTGACGTTGTGCTCCTTGAGCCAGGCAACCGCATGCTTCGAGGTCGGCGCATTGATCTCCTCGCCGTCCGAAGAGAAGAACCACACATCGCGTGGCGGCACATAGCCCTCACCGATCAGATATTCCATCGCTTCGAAGAGTGCACAGTCGATGCACTTCGTATCGAGCGTTCCCCTGCCCCAGATTTCGCCGTCAGAGATCTCTGCCGCAAAGGGATCGTGCGTCCAGGCCTGCCCTTCTGTGGGCACAACATCCTGGTGCGCCATAACGATGACAGGGTCGAGGGAAGCATCGCGTCCTGGCCAGTGGAGGAGGATGCCGAAATCATCGATGCGATGAAGCTCCGTTGCCGCAAGCGTCTTCGGATAGAGCCGCTCGAGCGTCGGGATCCAGCGCCTGAATGCCTCATCGTCGCGCACCGAGACATTGTCTCTCGAGACTGTAGGAATCCGGAGGAGCTCCTGGAAGCGCTCGACCGCATCCATCCCTGCCTCATAGCCATCCGCTCCGATCGGAGCACCTTTGGGCCTGGAAGGCTTGAGAAGTGCCGTCTTCACCGACGCCAAAGTTGCCACGCATGCCGCTGCTGCTCCGGCAGACACCAGAGCCGTCCGTTTCAAATCAGCCATGATATGAGCTCCTCCCGTAGGCCAGAAGGTCTTTTAGGGAGGAGCTTACCCGAAATGCGACTTGACATGAGCACAATCGCACACATTGTCTCTGTCTTGTTATCTCAGACCTGCCAGCGGCAGATGCTTCCTTCTACTGGATGCCCGGAATATGGGGAATCGTATCGAAGCCAGCCTGCAGCTCTTCGTCCGTGGGGATATGGTCCTCGAGCTCGCCCTTGTTGTACTTGTCATAAGCGACCATATCGAAGTAGCCGGTGCCGGTGAGGCCGAAGAGGATCGTCTTCGCCTCGCCCGTCTCTCGGCAGGCTTCTGCCTCGCGGATGGCCTGAAGGATTGCGTGCGAGCTCTCCGGTGCCGGCAGAATCGTCTCAAGCTTTGCAAACTTCTCTGCTGCAGCGAAGACATCAGTCTGCTTCACGGCGACAGCCTCCATACAGCCATCGTGCTTGAGCTTCGAGACGATTGGGCTCATGCCGTGATAGCGCAGGCCACCTGCATGGTCAGAGCTCGGGATGAAGCCATTGCCGAGCGTATACATCTTGCAGAGCGGGCAGGTCTGGCCCGTATCAGCGTAGTCATAGGCATAGACGCCGCGGGTAAGCGACGGGCAGCTTGCCGGCTCGACACCGATGAAGCGTGTATCAGGATGCACGCCTGTCAGCTTGTCGCGCATGAAGGGGGCGATGAGGCCAGCGAAGTTCGAGCCGCCACCGCAGCAGCCGATAACAATGTCAGGATATTCGCCGAGCTCACGGAGTGCCTCATAGGACTCGAGGCCGATGATCGACTGATGGAGCACGACCTGGTTGAGCACGCTGCCGAGCTGGTAGCGTCCCTTGTTGCCCGGCACGTTGAGCGCACGCTCGACCGCCTCGGAGATGGCGGTGCCGAGAGATCCCGTGCACGTCGGATCGGCGGCAAGGATCTTCCTGCCTGCCTCGGTCGTATCGGACGGCGACGGCGTGATTGTCGCGCCGAACGTCTGCATGACAGAACGGCGGAAGGGCTTCTGCTCATACGAGCACTTCACCATGAACACGTCGAGGTTGAGGCCGAAGTGCGCTGCTGCCTCGGAGAGCGCCGTGCCCCACTGGCCAGCACCGGTCTCGGTCGTGATGTTCGTGATGCCCTGGGCATAGGCATAGTAGGCCTGGGCAAGGGCGGAGTTCAGCTTGTGCGAGCCGGACGTGTTGTTTCCCTCGAACTTGTAATAGATCTTCGCCGGGGTGTCGAGCGCGCGCTCGAGGTTGTAGGCACGACAGAGCGGGCTCGGCCGGTAGACCTTGTACATCTCCATGACAGGAGCTGGAATCTCGAAGTAGCGCGTCGTGTCATCGAGTTCCTGGCGGCAGAGCTCGTCCGCAAAGACTGGCTTGATATCGTCGAACGTCGCGACCTTGCCATTCGGCAGCCTCATCGGCTCGGGTGGTTCCGGCATATCGGCACGCAGGTTGTACCAGGCGGTCGGAATCTGGTCTTCCTTCAGATAGATGCGGTAAGGATCGGTCTTTGCTGCTTCTGCGCCCATCTTGCTCCTCTTTCTCTTCAGGGAATGCTGTGCGTCTGCATACAAAAAAGGGGCTCCCGGTACGTAACCGAGAGCCCCAGATGTGTATGAAGACAAGGCCGTCGTCACGCCGGAAGTTTCGAAGTCCTTGTACGCCACCATGCACCCAGCACGCGCTGAGCGCTCAGAGCTGCATTGTCGGTGGCTGCGAACATGAACTGCATCCTTCCTGTGGACGATAAGACGAGCATACGGAGATTCTGTTTCGACCATATTACGGTTCGCCCGCTTTTTCCTTCAGCTTTTGTGCAGAGTCCTCAGCGCCCTGTTCGAATTTCCGTAACAGATGGCTGACAGATGGCTTTCTCTGCGCTTATCGGAGCTGCCTAGCATAGGCTGCAATCCGCTTCTTGTCCGGGAGGCCATGATGGAAGACATCTCGTTTCAGGAATACAGCCTCTACGCCGCCTGCGTCCTCGGCCTCATGCTCGCCGTGGAGTGTCTTGCCATTTGGGTCGGGGGTGCCTTTGCCGCCTTCTGGCAGGTCATCCTCCCCATCGTGACGGCCGGCTTCTTCGCGCTTGCCTGCTATGTCGCACACGAGGCAAGGAAATCCTGAGCCTTGCCGCTCCACACAAGAGAGAGGAGACCCGAAGGCCTCCTCCTCTTCCCTTCCTATAAGCAAGCTCGCTTACGAGAGCTGGCTTGGCGAATAATAGTCCGACCCGATCGAGAAGCTCTGAATCTCGGGCTTCACAGAGACGGCCGCATCGGCCTTCGTGCTGTCGAGATAGCCTTCGAACTGGACGGTCTCTCCCGGAGCCCAGCTTGTCGCATTGGCATAGGTCTCGCCGATGCGCATGCCCGATGCATCGTAGATGCCGATGACAAGAGACACATTGCTGTAGTCGTTCTCCGTCGTGTTCTGGATCTTTGCAACGTACTTCCAGGTGCCGTATCCCGATGTGTCGACCTTCTCGAAGTCTGCTCCGTCAAGCATTGCCTGCATGGCTTCGATCTGGACTTCCTGAGGGCTCTTGACGGTCTGGTCGATGGAGTCGGCATCGAGTCCCGGAATCGAAATCTTTGCACCGAGCGCAGATGTATAGCTCACCTGGCCCTTGCAGTGCCCATAGACGCCGATATACTGCCCCTCCGTCAGATGCGCACCGTCGAGGATATCGGGATCGTAGGCAACGAAGACGATATCGTCGTAGCCGTTCGTGGCAGTCGCGACGCGCAGATCCGTCTCAGAGTCGCCTTCGATGACCTGCACGATCTTACCCTTCGCATAGAGCTTCTTGCCCTTGTAGGAGTCGGGATTCTGCGCGACTGCCGCGTAGTCCATGCTCTCATAGGTGCTCGGATCGAAGGGTTCGTCCGATTTCTTCTTGCTGCCGCCGAAGGCACCGACAAGAGCGATGAGGACGACGAGGACGATTGCGGCAATGAGGACGACGCGTCCCCTCCTGTGCTTCTTCTCAGGCTTTCCCTCCTCAGGCTCTTCGGGCGCTGGCGCCTTGTCTTCATCCTTCTCCATAGCTGCTCCTTCCTCTCCGCGGACGCTATTCTTGCGTCTGCGCATCCTTGCGTGCGTCGGTGATGAAGAGTCCTGCCCTGACCTGCTTCCAGGGATCTGCGGTCGGGTCGACCGAAAGCACTCGGCACTCGATAACATCGCCGTGCCCGAAGCGCAGGAGCTGGGCTGCGAGCGCATTCTCGTCAGCCGGGATATAGCCGAGCTTCGTCTTCTTGCGCCAGATTGCCACGGCGTTGTGGTCGTAGGCATTGTCGGGCTCTGCCACAAGGCGGAGCTTCTTTCCCGGCTTCAGGTCGGAGACGACGAGAGCGCCATCCCAATAGCGCATGCCAGCCACGAAGAAATCTGCAAGATGCCTTGAATCCTCTGCCATATCTGCCCCTTTCAGCTTCCGTTCTCAAAGCTTATGGTATCCATCGTCCTTCCTTTATCTGTCCCAGTTATGGGACAGTACCGTTTATGGGACAGATGGAGATTGTGGGGCTCGCCGAGCCTATCATGGGGTCCGAACAGCAAAGGAGGACACGTGGCCAAGACCGGAAACGAGAAGCTCAAGATCCTCTATCTCTGGAAGATCTTCCAGGAGGAGACCGACCCTGAGCATGGACTCACGATGGCAGAGCTCATCGAGAAGCTCAAGGCGTATGGCATAGAGGCAGAGCGCAAGAGCATCTATCGCGACATCCAGGCACTCCGCGATTTCGATATCGCAATCGCGACCTATGGCACGCATCCTCCGCGCTACGCTCTGGCACATCCCGACTTCACGCTCGGCGAGCTCATGCTCATGGTCGATGCAATCGAATCCTGCCGTGCCATCACGGAGCGGCAGGCCAGAAACCTCGTTGCAAGCATCAAGACGCTTGCAAACAGCTATGAGCAGGAGAAGCTCGACAGACGGATCCACGTCGTGGGACGCATCAAGTCGCAGAACAGGAGCGTCTTTGGAAACATCGACCAGATCCATGAAGCGCTGAGAGAGAGGCGGCAGATCTCGTTTCCCTATTTCCACCTCGATGCGACAGGCACACCGAGAGCTGTCCACAACGGCAAGCGCTATGTCGTGACGCCGCTCGATATCGTCTACGACGAGGGCTTCTACTATCTGAGCGCCTGGGAGGAAGCACGGCAGGATATCGCAGAGTTCAGATGCGACCGCATGGGCCCCGTACGGATCGAGTATGCCCCTGCAGATGAGAACGAGACGATAGCCTCCTGGCACTATGCAGAAAGTGCCTATGAGGCATTCGGACGCTTCAAGGGAAGGAAGGCAGACGCCTTGCTTGCCGTACGTGATGGCAAGACCGAGATCGTGCGCGACCGCTTCGGGACATCGGCCACATTCGAGCCAGCAGGAGATGGCTGGGTCCTGGCCCATGCGAAGGTCTTCGAATCAGACCAGTTCTTCGGCTGGATAGCCGGCATGGGCGGCATGGTGAAGATTGCAGGACCGTCCTGGCTCAGAGAGGATTGGCGTGCCTTCCTCGAGAGGCTTCTTGCCGAGACAGAAGAAGAGGGAGGAAGCGCACCTGCTTCCTCCCTCCAATGAAGGTATGCGGGCCTCCTTCCCCAAAAGGCCCGGGGGATGGTCTAGATCTCCTGCGCCTGCTGGCGGAGCATCCAGAGATTCTTCGAGAGCTCGGCCAGGATATCGTCCATAGCGGCGCTCACGACCGTGCGTCCGGACTCATCTGCGAGCGACTTCACGGTAGCAGCATCGCTCTGGAGAAGCTCGAAGTCAGCCTTCACGATCGAGAAAGCTTCCTCGCTCGATAGCGGCTCGGAGGGACGCTCTTCGACCTTCGAAAGCGCAAGGGTCTCCTTGAGGGAGGCAACAGGACGTCCGCCTTCCTGGAGGATGAGCTCTGCTACCTCGTCGATGTGCGGGAGCACGCCGTCATAGAGCTCTTCGAGCGTTGTGTGCACCTGGAAGAAATCCTTGCCCGTGATGTACCAGTGGGCATTCTGGAGCTTGTGGTAGTCGACCGTAAGATCTGCGAGGAGCTGGTTGAGAGCGTCGATGTTCTTGGTGGTTGCCATATCAGTTCCTTTCTTTTGTTAGGACTTGTTTTTGTTAGTGACAATATACCCACCAACCAGTTTTTATTAATGTGATTTGCTCTTAGTTTCTTCTTCACAGTTTCTTCAAGTTGATACTATTTATCATTAATAAAGGAGAACCATTCATCTTCAGCTTCCCTGATCTCTTCCTTGCACTCTCCCATCTGCTCGCTATAGTAATTACTGACATATGTCAGTAATAGGAGGCTTCATGGCAGGAAGGCCAGAAAAGCGCAGGAAGGTGCAGCTCGTACCCGAATATACGGGATTCGCACCCATAGGAGTGCCCGCATGCTGCTGCTGGAAAATCGAGCTTGCAGCAGATGAGCTCGAAGTCCTGAGAATCCTCGACTACGAAGGCAGAAACCAGAAGGAAGCAGCTGCCTCGCTCGGCGTCTCGCGTGCGACCATCGCGAGCATTGCCGCTTCGGCACACCGGAAGGTGGCAGATGCCCTCGTGAACGGCAAGACAATCGAAGTCGTCCGCGGCGCTGCCAACTTCGAAGGCGAGCCAGAAGTCTCCTGGACAGGGAAGGAAGGAAACATCATGCGTATCGCTGCAACCTATTCCGACGGAGAGATCTTCCCCCACTTCGGAAGGGCCGAGCAGTTCAAGCTCTACGATATCGAGGACGGCGAGGTGAAGCGCTCCGAGGTCGTCAGCTCGAACGGTGTGAGCCACGGCGCGCTTGCTGGCCTTCTTGCACAGGGCGGCGTCGATGTAGTGATCTGCGGCGGCATCGGCGGAGGCGCGCTCGCGGCACTTGCTTCGCAGGGCATCCGCGTCGTGCCGGGCGCCTCAGGCTCTGCAGATGAGGCCGTCAAGGCCTTCCTCGCAGGCACGCTCACACCTTCGGCGGCACCGACCTGCGGTGCCCATCATCATGAAGGCGGCCACTGCGGCGCGGGCGGCCACTGCTGCCACTAAGAGTGCATATATATCTGCCAGGAGGGCGCGGGTCCTTGTGGACGCGCGCCCTCCTTCTCGCTTACGCAACGATTGGATGCTCGGCATCTGCGAGCGCAAACGTCGCCGTGCAGCCGAAGATGTCTTCGAGCTCCTTCTTGAGGTCTCCGCAGGCGGACTCTACCTGGCCGAGATTCCTGTCCGTGAAGCCATCTATCGGGAAGGCGACAGAGGTCGTCTCGGGCACGATCTTTCCGTTCTCGCTCTGCCGCCAGGTCCAGCGCCTCGTGTGCACGAGATTGCCGACAGCGTAGACGAGCTCGCCTGGCTCGAGCGTCGGATCGGGCGCATCCTCTCCGAGCGCGATGAAGACATCATCCGGACGCGAGAAGCGAAGCTCGAGATGCTCGTCAGGCGTCTCGAGCGCATGGGCGCCCAACGGCACCCCATAGCCGATCGAGATGGCATTGCCGAGGTCGACAACAGGATTCACGCGCCAGAGCGCCTTGCCCTTCACGATGCGGCGCAGCAGCGCAATGTTCGATGAAGGATAGCGCGAGGGACTCATGCCGAGGGCATGGAAGGCCTCCCGATAGGGCTGGACTCTCGGGTCTTCTGATGCATTCATGCCAGAAAGACGCTCTCGTGCTTCATCCACCGCTTTGTCGAGCACGCCGTCGACTGCCGGATAGTCTTTCGTATTGTCGATGTTATGGGCTACGACAAGGCCGACGCAGAGCGTCGGCAGCACATCGAAGACATCCTTGTCGATGGAAAACATGCCTGCCTCCTTGCTTGCCATATGCTGTGGAGTATAGAAGCAGGGATTTCCATCAGGCAGAACCTTCTTCAAGATGCAAAGAAGGAGACAGCTCCTAGCGGAGGCGCTCTGCAAGGGCTACGATGCGGGCAAGCCTCCTTCCGGCACGCCTCAGAGCATCCGGCGTCTTCTCGATGCATTCTTCGAGGGTCGATGGCGCCATCACGCAGGAAAGCACGATATCGATGCCAGCCTCGTGCACCGCCTCGATATCATCTGCGCAGGAGCCGACGATGGCAGCTACCGGCACGCCGTAGCGCGCAGCACGCCGGGCAATTCCGACAGGAGCCTTTCCCTTGGCGGTCTGTGCATCCATGCGCCCTTCGCCGGTGACGACGAGATCGGCCTCGCCGAGGTGCTCGTCGAAGGAGAGCGCATCGAGCACGGCATCGATTCCCGACCTGATCTTCGCTGCGCAGAAGGCGGCAAGGCCAGCACCGAGGCCGCCTGCTGCCCCCGCACCAGGAAGACAGGATATGTCACTGCCTACTTCCTTGCTGACAAGCTCCCCATAGCGCTCGAGCGTCCGGTCAAGCTCGGAGAGGCGTGCGGCAGGAAGGCCCTTCTGCGGCCCGTAGACGAAGACGGCGCCATCCGGTCCGGCAAGAGGATTCTGCACATCGGAAAGCGCCTCGAACGTGCAGGCAGCAAGACGCGGATCTATCCCGGAAAGGTCGACCTCCGCAAGTTCTTCGAGCCCTGCAATGCCGGAACCTATGGACTGGCCTGCACTGTCGAGGAAGCGCACCCCGAGGGCCTCAGCCATGCCCGCTCCCCCGTCGGTCGTGGCACTCCCTCCGAGGCCGACAAGGATATGCCGGCATCCCTCGTCGAGCGCATCACGGATGAGCTCGCCTGTGCCGTACGTGGAGGCACGAAGCGCTTCATCTTCTGCCTGATGCGTGAGCGTGATGCCGGAAGCGGCCGCACATTCGATGAGGGCAGAGCCGTCTTCGAGCACGGCATAGGATGCCTCTGCCATATCCCCGAGAGGACCATGCACGAGCCTTGTGCGGAGCGTCCCCTTTCCTGCCGCCACCAGCGCTGCAACCGTCCCTTCCCCGCCATCGGCTACCGGATAGGAATAGATTGTGGCATCCGGCAGAAGCGACCAGATGCCTTCTGCGATAGAGCTCTCGACCTCCCGGCTTGTGGCAGAGCCCTTGTAGGAATCGGATGCAAGGATGAAGGTATGTGCGCCCATGGCAGCCTCCTGGAATCGACTGGACACTATCGTAGCGCTCAGGTCCTCCAATCTTCCCTCGCCTGTCTGCAGGAGCAAGCCTTATGCTTCTTGCAGGAGGCGCAGCTCATGGGAACACACCGCGGATACGACCCGAAGGACAGAAGGACCTTCTCGCCTGAGAATGTCAGACGCCTCAGGAAGGCGCATGAGGAGCTCGGCTATCTTCTCGATCATGGCTATCCGAGAGACACCGCTGCCGCCTTCGTCGGCAACCGCTACCAGTTCCAGGAGCGCCAGCGCCTTGCTCTCCTGCGTGCGACTGCAGGGAAGCGTGCCGCTGAAGCACGCCAGAAGAAGCTCCGCGCGCTTTCTGACTGTGCAGACGCAGTGCTCCTCATCGATGGCTTCAATGTGCTGATCCCTCTCGAAGTCGCCCTCACAGGAGGACCTGTGATCCTGGCAGAAGATGGCTCCATCAGAGACCTTGCCGGCCTCTCGGGCACCTGGCGCCCGATTCCTGCAACGGAGCAGGCCCTCTCGCTCGTCGCGCAGGCACTCGCTGCAGCACCTATCGCCGAAGCGCACATCCTCCTCGATGAGCCAGTCTCGAACTCAGGAAAGCTCGCAGGGCTTTATGAGGAGGAACTCAAGAATCTCCCCTATCCGGTCTCCATCACGCTTGACCGTACCTGCGACAGAACGCTCGGCAAAGCTCGGTGCGCAGCCTCGAACGATTCCCATGTGATAGACGAAGCTTTGTCCTGGGTCTCGCTCGACCGAGATCTCCTGCGCCTCTGCCCCGATGCCTGGCTCCTCGACTTCTCGTGACAGAAGAAGGGCTCCCTTCCTGCGAAGAGAGCCCTTCCAAATGGCTTTTCCGCAGACCTGTGCCTACTTCTCCCCCGCCATGGAGATCGTGTCTGTCATGTTGTCGATGACCTCAGTGGCTGCCGTCTCGCTTGCCTTCTGCCACGTGAACTCGAGCGCAAGGATGCGCTCTGAGTCGACATACTCGCGGATGTAGTAGCCTTCCGATCCCTTCCAGTAGCTCACGACGAACCAGTTGTTCAGGGTCGAGACGTGGGCATATGTGAGGTTCGTCACGTCCATGGCCTCATCCGAGAGCTGGTCCAGGGTTGCGCCCTGCGTATTGGGCTTCACCCAGGCATTGATCTGGACACCGTCCGTCTCATCCGTGAGATCGAGGCCATAGCCGTCAGAGGAGACAGCCGCGGTCATGCCGGTCGGAAGCGTCACGGAGAAGCCGTAGTTCTCCATCGTCAGAAGCCCCGTATCGGAGTTGTAGGAGACCTCGTCGGATGCTGTGACCGGAGACGTCACTGCCGGCTCGGGTGCAGCGGCTTCCGTATCGGTCGCGGCGGCCTCGGTCGTCTCTGTATCGGCGGTGGTCTCAGCTGCCTGCATGTTCTGATAGATCAGATAGCCTGCAGCCGCGACGGCGCAGATGAGGCAGATAGCGACAATGATGGGACCCTTGGAGCGGCGCTCTGCGACATAGACGCCACCCGAAAGCGCGCTCTCCGCACGGCGGGCATGCTCTTCCAAGCTCTGCCCCTCCTCCGGCCTGAAGGCCGAAGAGCTGCGCTGAGACGCTGCGCCGGAGGCTTCGCTCACTGCCTCCGTGTAGCTCTCATCCTGCATGCGGGATTCATACACGGAGCGGGAGACCGTCTGCGCGAACGGATGCGACTGCTGGGCTTCGGCACGGGCATGGCGGCGGCGCTTCACGCTGTTGCGGTAGTCGGACGTGTCATGCGAATTCACGGGCACCTTGAGAAGCGGCGTTGCACCAGCAGATGGAGAGATTGTCTGGAACGGCTCAGGATGCGCCGCTGCAGGAGCATTGCTCTGCACGATGCGCTCCGGCTCAGGCATCCTCTGCTCGGTACGCTCCGGCGCTGCCGGCACCTCGGGTACACCAGGAACCTCCGGCACATCGGAAGCTTCGGGGACCTCAGACACCGCAGGCTGCTTCGGCAGGAAATCGGAGATGTCCGGTTCCGGCTCTGCGACAGGCGTTCCCTCGATAGGGATGGCAGGAGGCATGTCAGCAGGAGGCTCGTCGATGCGGGGAAGCTGGGCCAGCTCCTTTTCGGCTGCGGCAGAGTCTCTGTGCGCAGCGAACGCACCGGGGCGCACCATGGTCTTGTCTATCTCGGGCACCTGCTCTGGGCTGGGTGAAGAAGATGTGCCAGCTGCCCCCTCAGGCATGAGCTGGGTCTCTCCTGCACCAGCGGCAGGCTCTGCCGTACCGGCAGGAGCATCGACAGGAGGCACGCTCCCTGCAATCTCTGCTGCGCGCGCATTTGCCTCGGTACCCGGAGCCTGTGCCTTGGCTGGCTCAGCTGCAGGAGCGCCATCCTGCTGAGGCTCAGCAAGGCGTGCTCCGCACTGCGCACAGAACGTACTGTTGTCCGGTATCACGGATCCGCAGTGAGGGCAAATCATGAGTCATTCCTCCTCGTTTCGTCTGCCGGGCAGGCAGACCAGAGCGCAGGCATAGGAACCATTGCGCCCTCTCATATCCTAGACCCTTGCCCGCATACGGACCCTGCGTCCAGAAAACCTACGCAAGCAGAGGAAAGCGGGCAACCGGCGTATAGATCAAAGGCGCCCCCTCCGGATGGTGGCTCCACATGAGCGCGACCTCTGCATGGTGTGCATAGAAAGGATGGAGCTTCTCCGACAGGTCTGCAAGAATCTTATCGATATCCTCGCCTTGCTGCGCTGCCGCTCCGCGAACAAGCGTCACGTGGGGCACAAACGGCCTGTCGTCGAAGGGAACGTCCTGCTCCTTGAGCTCTGCAGCGATTCTGGCCTGCAGTTCCCGAAGCCCCGACTCCTCAGCCACTCCTCGCCATATCACAGAAGATCGCCGGTGCGAGAAGGACCCAAGGTCTCCGAGAGTCTCTGAAACTGGTCCCGCTGCCTCTGCAGCTGCCGCCCCTGCAAGCCTTGCCGCCTCCTCGGTCCTGGCATCACACATGCCGAGGAAGGCAAGCGTCAGATGGAGGTTCTCTCTGAGTGCAGGCGTGCCGCGCCTCATCCTTGCAGCAGCGGCACAGGCTATTCCTTCAAGCTCGTCTCTTTCCGCATCTGTGAAGCGCAGCGCCAGAAAGAGGCGGCGTGGCGCACCCTGCTCCTCAAGCATCATGCCTCCAAGGCCTCCTTATGCAGCATCCGCTGACGTATCGGTTCCGGACGTGGTCCAGGACACCTTGACCACATAGCCGTCGCGGCTTGTGCCCGAAAGGATCGAGGAGACGACAGATTTCACAATCTTCTCTGCATGCGTACGTGCCTTGTCGAGCGTGCCGTTCGTCTTGGCCTCCTCTTCCTCCTTGTCCTCTTCAGACGAGAGGAAGCTCGAGACATCCGAGACCTGGATCTGGTTGATCGGATTGAACGTCTGGTCGTAGGCCTCGATCGTCGAGGGATCGATTGAGCAGCTCAGGATCTCGACATCCGGAAGCGTCACGGTCACGGTCTTCGTGCTGTCGTCGACCGCGACATCGGCTGCCTCGATATCAGAGATGCCTGCCTTCACGGTGCCTTCGTAGGTTGCGACAAAGGAGCTGCCCGTGAATGGAATCGAGATGCCGAGGACCTTGAGGTCGTCTTCGGTATACTTGCCGACATTCGCGAAGCTGTACTCTTCCGTGGAGAGCTCCGAGATGTCCGAGAGCGAATTCTTGATTGTCGTCGAGGCGGTGGATGACGGCTGCGCTGTCTGGAAATTCGAGAACGCTGCCACAAGCACGATAGCAAGGACTGCACCGGCAAGCGCTGCCAGGACCAGAGGACGCCAGCCCTTCGTGCGAGATGTCTTCGGGTCTTTCCCATTCTTCTTGAAAAGATGCATGATCCTCCTTCTTGAGTCCCATAGATTGAGGTCGTACCCCATTCGGGGAGGCCCCTCATGCCTCCAGAAAACCTGCAGCCACTTTCCAGCTTCTCTCTATAGGCACTTCACGGAATCGACAGCTCCCTTCAGAGAATCCTCAGAAAACTGTCCCTCTTCCTGCGCCATGCTTCATGAAGCAGCTTTCCCAGACCGAAAGGGGCCTCCATGCTCCAAGACTGCCACGTCCACTCCAGCTACTCTCCCGAGTCCGACTATCCGATGGAGCAGGCCACGATCGATGCAATCAGGCTCAACCTCGATGGCATATGCTTCACAGAGCGGGTCGACTACGGCGTGAAGCCTGACTGGGACCACCCAGAAGGTGCCCGCTTCGAGAACGGACGCCCCCTCACGAACTGTGCCTATCCTGCCTACTTCGCAGAGCTCGAAGAGATGCGCGAGCGCTATGGCAAGGTGCTCTGGTGCGGTCGTGGCCTCGAGTTCGGCATCCAGAAAGAGACCATCCCTGCCTATGAGAAGCTCTTCGGCGAGTGGCAGGACCACCTCGATATGGTCCTTCTCTCCGTGCATGAGATCGGCAACCTCGAGTTCTGGACGAACGAGTATCAGGAAGGCAAGACGCAGCTCGAATTCACGCGCGGCTACTATGAGGCCGTGCTCGGCTGCATCGAGCATTTCGATTCCTGGTCCGTGCTTGCGCACCTCGACCTCATCCGTTATCACGACTACTCAGGCGAAGGCCCGCTTCCGTTCGAGAGCACAGAGGATATCGTGGCTGCCATCCTCGAGAAGACGATCGAGGGCGGCCATGGACTCGAGATAAACACTTCAGCCCTGTGCCACGGCGAGAAGGCGCCCATGCCGTCAAGAGACATCCTCACGCTCTACCGCGACCTCGGCGGCACGATCCTCACGTTCGGATCGGGCTGCATCCGCCAGGGCCAGCTCGGCGCCTACCTGAAGGTCGCCGAGGACATGGCACGCTCGCTCGGCTTCTCCTCGTTCTGCACGTTCGAGAACCTCGAGCCGCACCATCACATCCTGTAGCAGATGCTCGCTGCAAGAAAGGCGGAAGCAATGAGGAGAGAGAAGACGGCACAGGCAGGATGCCCCAGGACGTCCCATGAGGCAGGGCACACCCTGGCCGGCCTCTCGCGCGAAGAGATCGACGCCGCACTCGAAGGGCTGCCTCGAGCGCCCGAGCCTCTCGGGACCGCAGCATCAGCATCGCTTTCCGGCATCGGCAAGCAGGACCTCGACGCGGATATGGACTATTGAGAGTCCGAGGTCGCCCGGACAAAGACGAGATGCCCTCCGAGAGACAGCGTAGGCGCGAAGCGGTAGCCACGCTCGGCAAAGTGCACGAGCTCTGACGCATCCTCTATGCCTTCTTCGGCACACCAGCGCACGAAGCAGCCCCGCGCTGCCTTGACCTCAGGCGCTGCCTCGGCGAGCTTGCCATCCCGCTTCCGTGGTGCCATGAACTCGCACGAGAGGACAGCCACGCCCTCCGGCACATGCGGGAGCACGGCGCGCGCATACTCATGCGAGGCGCACAGCACGAAGGTCTCCCCTCCTCGCTCCTCTGCAAGAGATGCTGCGATCTTTCCTCCCCAGAAGCTGTAGAGATCCTTGCCTCCGCCCACGGCGAGCTTCGATCCCATCTCGAGCCTGTACGGGACGATTCCGTCATTCGGTGCCACCACCCCATAGAGCCCCGAGAGAATCCGGAGATGCCGGTCGAGCCACAGGAGCTCCTTCTCTGTCATGACAGAAGGCGCCAGATGCTGGTACTGGATGCCGACATATGCCATGACAGCAGGGGTGCGCACGCCGTCAGCAAGCTCTTCCGGCAGGTGCTCCGTGATCTCCCAGGCACGCTCCGTAAGCGTGTCGCTCGTGCGCCACACCTTCTGGGCGCCCTGCTTTCCCAGAGAGCAGAGAGCGCCGGCAAGCTCCTCTGCCTCGGCCAGGAAGCGCGGCTCCTGGAGCCTGAGCGAGAATCCGTCGTCTCGCTGCATCTGCTTGGCGGGAGATATGAGAAAGAGCACGGAGACCTCCTTCGTTTCGGTGCTTGTCCCCTTCAGTCTATACTGGGAGCTCCTCCAGCTCACAAGAGAAGGGATGCATCGTGTTCAATGTCGTGCTCGTCGAGCCCGAGATTCCTGCCAATACCGGAAACATAGGCCGTACCTGCGTCCTTGCTGGCGCCCGTCTCCACCTGGTCGGCCCTCTCGGCTTCTCCCTCGATGCGCATGCCCTGAAGCGTGCAGGCCTCGCCTACTGGCAGAGCCTCGATGTCGTGACCTACCCCGGCTGGAAAAGCTTCGTCGAGGCAAATCCTGCAGTGCGGGCTGCCCTTGTCCGCAATACGGAAGAGAGCTCGGAGGCGGCCTCCGATATCCACGTGCATCTGCTCACGAAGGCAGGAAAGAGAAGCATCGGCGAGAGCATCTACCACGACGGCGACTATCTCGTCTTCGGAAAGGAGAGCGCAGGCCTTTCCCGCGAGCTCATCTCAGCCCATCCTGCCCTGGCTGAACGCATCCCGATGAAGACCGATATGGCGCTTGCAAATGCCGAGAGCTGGCATGAGCGCTTCGACGCCCTCCACCCCGAACTCGAGCGCGACGCCTGCGGCAACTTCGTCGACCCGAGAGCCTCGGTCGTGACGTCGCTCAATCTCTCGAATGCCTGCGCCATCGTGCTCTTCGAAGCGCTTCGGCAGTGCGGCTATCCCGGCCTCAGCTAGACGCTGGGTGCTCCGGAGGACATCCCCCAGAGCACCAGACGTTCAGATGAGCCTGCCGAAGCGGGCGATGTAGCGCCTGCGCTGCAGCAGCACTGAGACCGCATAGCCGAGCGCCAGTGCCGGCAGGAGCGCAATGAAGCTTGCCGGAAGCGCTGCAAAGCCCAGAGAGGCACCGATGGCAGTCTCGGGAATCAGGAGCGACAGAAGAGCGGCACCTGCGCTGAGACCTGCAAGGCGCACGTCTGCACGCGACTCCATGAAAGGCTTCTTCTCCGTCCTTGCCAGATGGACGAAGAGCATCTGCGTGACCATCGACTCCGCAAACCATGCTGCCTGGAATGTCCCGGCAAAGAGCAGACGGGCAGCAGCATCTCCAGCCAGTGCCTCCCAGCTTCCTCCTGCCACAGCAGGGCAGATCCAGAAGAAGAGGGCCACAAAGGTCAGGATATCGAAGGCAGAGCTCACGGGGCCGAAGAGACGCATGAAGCCCGAGACGGCACCCGACTGCCACTTCACAGGCCGTGCCAGCACTCCCTCGTCCACGCGGTCCCAGGGCAGGGCGCAGGATGCGCAGTCATTGATGAAGTTGAGAAGCAGGAGCTGCACGGCGGTCATGGGCAGGAAGGGCAGGCAGATGCTTGCCACGAGCACGGAGAAGATGTTGCCGAAGTTCGAGCTCGCACACATCTTCACATACTTGTTCATGTTGACAGACGTGCGCCTGCCGCTTACGATGCCCTCTTCGAGCACGGCAAGATCCTTCTTCGTGAGGATGATGTCTGCTGCCTCCTTCGAGACATCGGCTGCCGTGTCGACCGAGATGCCGCAGTCGCTTGCCCGCATCGCACCGGCATCGTTCACGCCGTCGCCCATGAAGGCAACGACATGGCCCGCACGCCTCAGCGCCGAGACGACACGCACCTTCTGGTCAGGCGTGAGCTTTGCAAAGATCGTCGTCTCCTCTGCGCAGCGCTCGAGCTCTTCATCCGAAAGCGTCTGGATCTTCGCCCCTTCGAGCACATGGTCAGTGGGGATGCCGATTGTCTGCGCCACGGTCACGGCGACACCCAGAGCATCGCCGGTAAGCACCTTGGTTGCCACGCCGTGTGCGGTGAGCGCCTCGATGGCAGAAGCGGCGCTCCTCTTGGGAGGATCCAGGAAGGCAAGATAGCCGACAAGCTTCATGTCGCACTCGTCTTCTGCCGTGAAGGCACCCACGTGTCCTGTGCATACCTTCACTGCCACAGCAAGGACACGCATGCCGCGCCGCCCCAGATCTGCCACCTTGCGCTCGATGAGGCTGCGCACCTCAGGAGTCAGCAGCGTAGCCACGCCTCCGAGCTCAGCTTCCGTGCAGGTCGCGAGCACTTCCTCGACAGCCCCCTTCTCGACCATAAGGAGCGTGCCATCATCTGCACGTACGATGACCGAGACACGCCTGCGGCTGAAGTCGAAGGGCAGCTCGTCTGCATGCTGCCAGGCATCCGCGAGCCTGTCCGCATCGAGAGCGCCTGTGCGCTTCGTCTCGAGCGCCGCACGCTCGATGATGGCAGAATCCATCAGGTTCTTGACGCCGGTGCCGAAGAAGCTGTTGAGGTAGGCATAGCCCAGGACCCGTGCATCCTCCTTGCCATCCAGATCGAGATGGCGCTCGAGAATCACATGGTCTTCCGTAAGCGTGCCGGTCTTGTCTGTACAGAGCACATCGACCGCACCGAGGTTCTGCACCGCATCGAGCCTCTTCACGATGACCTCATGCTCGGCCAGGTCGCGTGCACCCTTTGCAAGGCAGGTCGTGACGATCATCGGCAGCATCTCAGGCGTAAGGCCCACCGCCACGGAGAGCGCGAACAGGAGCGCCTGGAGCCAGTCGCCCTTCGTAAGGCCGCAGATAGCAAAGACCAGAGGCGCCATAACAAGCATGAAGCGCAGAAGCAGCCTGCTCGTGTCGGCGATGCCCTCGTCGTAGGCCGTCTTCGTGCGCCCCTCGTCGAGTCCTCTTGCCATGCTTCCGATCAGCGTATGGGAGCCCGTCGCGAAGACGACCGCCTTGCCGCTTCCGGAAACGACGGAGGAGCCCATGAAGACGATATCGGAAAGATCGGCCACGGGCACCGTCTCATCTGCCGCAGCAGGTCCAGCCACACGCTCCACAGGGAGGCTCTCGCCCGTGAGCGAGGACATGCCGACAAAGAGATCGCGGGCAGATATCAGGCAGGCATCTGCCGGCACGATGTCTCCTGCCTGAAGATGCACGATATCTCCTGCGACAATCTCGGAGAGCGGCAGCGCGATGACGCCCTCCCCTGCCCGCTCGACCGAGCAGAACGTCTCGATGGAGCTTGCTAGGGCATCTGCCGCCACGCTGCTCTTGCCCTCCTGGACAAAGCGCAGGATGCCGGAGACCAAGATCATGCCGCAGATGATGAGGAGGGACAGCGGATTCCTGTCTTCAGGCGCGGCAAAGAGCACATCTCCCGCAAGGGTCACGAGCGCAAGAAGTGCGAGCACACCGGTGAAGGGATCGGCAAAGGCCTTGAGGAAGCGGAGCCACTCTGGGTCGCGCTTCTTGTGGCTGAGCTCGTTTGCGCCATATGAGGCGCGCGCCAGCTCGACCTCATCAGGCTCGAGCCCTCCTGGCCGTGTGTTGAATTCCTCGAAGAGCTCCTCGGTGCCAGAAGCGGCAATCTGGCGCACCCAGGAGACGGGATAGGCCTCTGCCTTGGAGGCACGCTTGGAGGACAGATGCTTCAGATTCTTGATGGTGAACATATATGGTCCGCCAATCCCGGGGACCAGCCGGAAGCAAGCATGCTCATCTCCCGGGCTGCATCAGCTCCAGAGGAGCCCTGCAGCGATGCCCCGCTCCCCGATGTGCGGGCATCCCGTTCTCGGTTCAGTTCGTTTTCCGGATGGAGAAGAGCCGTCGCTCATAGGAAGCACCTCCCAGAAGTTGGGGCACAGGGCCAAAGGATCGATGCACGCCTCACGCATGTGGTGATAAACCGTATCATGGGACCTTGCCGCACCACGGAAGGCCCATATCTTCCTTGTACCCGGAAAGCGCCCTGTCCGCAGTGTCTGCAGCACTGCCAGCACCAGCTGCCTGTTTCTATCTGTCTCTCTGCTTTCACGTTATCTAAGTCTTATTGACTTAATTTTTCTTCTTTCTAGTGTATAAAACTATCTCAGCCGGCAATATATATAAGCGAAACCCGAGGAGGTCCAGAAGGGCCTCCGGAACACTTGAAGGAGTGGTAACGATGGCAGGAATGGTTCCCTATAGCGACTACGAGAAGGCTCTCCGCAGGGCATGGCCGTTCGGCGCGATCGATGACTTCTTCGCGCCTGTGCTCTCGGTGGATGCGTCCGACGCATTCCCGATGGATGTCGAGGATGCAGGCGACCACTACGCGGTGACGGCCCATCTTCCGGGTGTCGCGAAGGATGAGGTCGACGTCGAGCTCAACGAGGGCAGGCTCTCCATCTCCGTGGACCACAGGGAGTCCGACGAGGACAAGGGCAAGAACTACCTGCAGAAGGAGACCTCGGAGTGGCAGGCAAGCCGTGGCGTGTATCTGAAGGATGCCGCCAACGAGGGCATCACGGCCAAGCTTGCAGACGGCGTGCTCACCGTCAACGTCCCCAAGATCGCAGAGCAGAAGACGAATGCGACCAAGGTCGAGATCCAGTAGCCTCACGCATGGGGCTGCACGGAGGGACAGCGTCTCAGGGCGCTGCCCCTCTTTTTGTTTTCACGCCTTCTATGGGAGAATGACGGCATCCACACGAGCACGGAGGGACCATGGATATCTGCCAGATCGTCTCCTGGTTCGGACTCTTCAGCGTCCTGGGCTGGGTCTATGAATGTACCTATTGCGCCATCAAGAACAGGAAGTGGGACAACCGGGGCTTCCTCTTCGGACCGGTCTGCCCAATCTATGGGTTCGGCGCTTCCTTCGTGATCATAGCGGCGTCAGTCCTGCCGAAAGGATCTCAGGATACGGTGTGGTGGCAGGTCTTTCTGGCCTCGGCAGCAGGAAGCGCCGTCCTCGAGTACTCGACATCCTGGGTCCTGGAGAAGTTCTTCCATGCCCGCTGGTGGGACTACAGCAACATTCCCTTGAATCTCAACGGCAGAATCTGCCTCCCCTTCGCGCTCTGCTTCGGTGCCGTAGGCTGCCTTCTCTATTGCTTCGTCTTTCCTTTCGTCTCCGCCTCGGCACCCTCCCTACCCCAGTATGCTTGGGAGCTCATTGCCCTTGCCACAGCAGGCCTCATGTCGGCAGACCTGGCACTCACCCTCTCTGCCCTCACCGACCTCACGAAGCGTGTCGAGCGGGGACGTGACGACTTCGACGCCGTGATGGAGACGGCTGTCGACGATCTTGCCTCCGGCAGGCGTCCTCTCGAGCATGACCTGGAGGCTGCCGCAAAGCATACGGCTCAAGAGCTCTCCTCGATGCAGAAGCGGGCACTCAGAAACATACGCACCTATACGGAGGAGCACCGCGAAGCAAGCGCCGAGCGCCTCCGCCATGCCCTCGAGAAGGCAGAGGAGCAGAAAAGGAAGCGCTGACGGCGCATCTTCTGCCCCGTTCAAACGCCCGCTCTGTCACGTGAGGATGCCAAAGCTTTCTCCGCCGCCCTGTTCCTGCCAGACTGGAGTGACCGAACAATCCAGCAGACAAGGAGCTGCCATGGGAAAGAGCAAAGAGGTCTGCAGCTGCAAGCATGTCACGAAGGACGAGATCCGGGAAGCCGTGCATGAGGGAGCCACGACCTTCAAGGACGTGAAGCGTGCGACAGGCGCCGGCTCAAAATGCGGCAAATGCCGCAAGAAGGTAGAGAAGATCATCGAAGACGAGCTCAAGGAGATGGAGAAGGAAGCCGAGAAGATGGCAGCTGCCACGCTCGAGGAAGATGCGTCTGCGTCTCGGGACGATCAGGCAGCACCCGAAACTGCACCAGCCGAGGAAGCGTCCTCCTTCCCCGAAGAGCTTTCCGAGCGTGCCGTGCCGGCTCCCCAGCAGGAACTCAAGGTCGGCGGCATCTACCGCCATTTCAAGGGCGACTACTATCTCGTCGAGGAAACAGCGACAGGCTCCGAAGACGGCAAGCAGTACGTGATCTACCGCAAGCTCTACGGCGATGGGGCCCTCTGGATCCGCCCTCAGGAGATGTTCCTGTCTCCCATCGACCGCACGCGCTATCCCGATGCCACGCAGAAGGAGCGCTTCTGCCTCATGGACGTCGCGAGCGTACGCAGCGAGTAGCAGCAGAGAGCAGCACAAAGAAGCAGGGCAGCCATCCGGCTGCCCTGCTTCATGTTCTCTCGGATCTCTTCTACCTCAGCGACTTGCCGAGCTCATAGGCATCCTTCAGAGCCGGGCTCTGCGCGATACCGCCCAGCTTCTCGAGATTCGGTGCCGTGATGATGCCCATGTTCTTCCAGTTCAGATAGTTGCACATCTGGCGGTACTGGCTCACGGCTGCATCGAAGACATGGTCGGAATCTGCATCGAGCAGAAGCGCCACCCGGTTGAATGCAAAGCCATTCATGCCCTTTGCATAGAAGCGGTCGATTACAGCCTTCAGCTGCGACGTGATATCGAACCAGTAGATCGGAGATGCAAAGACCACCATATCGACGGTATCGAGCGCCTTGAGTATTGGCTGCATATCGTCACGCTGGACGCACTTGCCCTCATGTGAGCGGCAGTACTGGCAGCCCTGGCAGCCCGCGATATGCTTCTTCGCGACATTCACGAACAGGATCTCGTTGCCGACCTCTTCGGCTCCGCGCGCAAAGGCTTCTGCGAGCTTGCGCGTATTGCCCTGCTCCCGCGGGCTTCCATTGATAACGAGTATCCTCATCGGCTGCGTCCTCACTCCCGGAAGGGCCACAACCCCGCTCTCCCGCTTCGTACAGATGTTTCACCCCATCCTACCAGATACTTGGTGCAAGATGAAATTTCTCCGTGAGCCGCAGGAACGAGGCGCCCAAACGGAGGGACGCCGGCTGTCTCAAGGGAGCAGAGCCTGCATCTTCTGCCTCAGGCGCACTCGAGGCAGAAGCCATGGCCGACTGCGACAAAGCGCGGCGAGAGAGCCGAAAGCGTCTGCTGGAGCCTGCCGCGCTTCTCAGCATGGGACACACGCTCTGCATCGATAGCGAAAACCTCGTCTGCCCAGGATGCCATCATGGTCTGGCCTACGCCGTTCCCATACCTCAGAAAGGATCCCACCTGCATAGTCCAGCCCGGAAGCCCGCGGGCTGCAAGATGTCCGCAGATGACCTTCATATCATGGAAGGCCTCGTAGAGGGCGAAGACGCCGCCTGCCTCGTCTGTCTCCATATGGCTCACGAAGACATAGTCGAACGCTTCCGGAAGAGCGGCTCTCGCGATATGGACGAATATCTCCTCTTCATGTTCGAGACCTCCGCACCTACAGGCAGGAACTTCTCTGCCTCCATCGTGCAGGAGCAGCCCATCTTCTGCTCGGCGAGCTCAAGGAGGCCTTCGGCGTGGAGCGTGCCGCCAAGACGAAGACCCGCGTCTCCAATACGCGCTTGCCTACCATGTGGGAGGCATCTATGCAGACCTCTTAATATGGTTTGGCAGCGATATGGAAGAAATACCAGAGCAGATGCGCGATGTCGCCCATGCGGTGAGGCCACGTGGCGCCTTCACGCTTCCCAGCTTCTGAGCGCCCTGTCCTCTAGCGGTCCCCATCTGCCTGCTCTTCCCGCCATGCTTTTGCATAGACACAGAAGCGCTCCTTCGTGCGCGAGAAATGCTCGTCGAAGAGAAGGCAGACGGCCGAGGTATCGGGAAGCTCCCTTGCCACGAGCCCCTCATCGAACCTTGTCATGAATCCATGCAGCACTGCCTTCCCCTCCCCGAGCTCGACTGCGACCATCGTGTCCTCGATCGGCGGCCGGTCGCGTTCCGGCGTACGCATATCGACAATCACGGGAAGCGAAGCAGGGTCTTTTCCAGGAGCGCTGAACTCCATCAGGGGGTAGCGGCAGAGCTCGAGGGCCTCGATGCCGGGCCGCGCCACGCCGATGCCGAGGTCGAGCGAGCCGTCCTGGATCCTGTCAGCAATGGCTCCTGACTGCATCGTATGGAAGTGGCAGCGGATGGCGGGATAGCGCTGTCTGAATCCGCGGAAGAGCTCGACGACGAGAGCAGGATCGATGTAGGTCATGATCCCCACTTCGAGCGTACCAGCTGTGCCATCCCGCCAGGACTCCATGTTCTGGCGCATGAGGACATAGCGGTCCCACACCGCCTCTGCCTCCTGCCTGAAGAACCTGCCATCTTCCGTCAGCGCTATATAGCGGCCACGGACAAAGAGCACGACCCCAAGCCCCTCTTCCAGAAGCTGCATCTGCTTTGTCACAGCCGTCTGCGAGACGAAGAGCTCCTTCGCTGCTCCTGTCATGCTTCCGCACCGTGCAACAGCGAGAAACATCTCGATCTGCCGCAGGCTCACATCACCCACGCTTGCCATAGCATCTCTTCTCTGTCTGCATATCAATAACTTCTAGTTATTGATTATAGAGCTAACGATATTTGTAACTCATCATATGGCCTCATAAACTCAAAGACGAAGACAGAGAGAAAGGATGCGCATGACAGAGAACGTACGCAAAGAGATCAGCCGCTGGACCATCTATCTTGCTGCAAACCAGCTTCTGGCACTCGGCATCATCCTGAACACAAGGACAGGACTCGGCGTTGCCGCCTTCTCCTCCGTATTCTATGCAATGGCAAAGATTGCAGGGCTCACGCTTGGCACCTGCTCGATGATGCTCTACGTCGTGCTGATTGCCATCCAGATCTTCCTCTTGAAGAAGGTCACGCTCCAGATTGTCTGCGAGATTCCGTTCTCGCTTCTCTTCAGCCTGCTTACCGACTTCTACGACGCAATCGTCCCTCAGCTCACGCTCACGATGCCTGAAGCCTACCTCCTTCTCGCAGTCGCACTCCTCTGCTCGACGCTCGGCGTCTACTTCTCCGTGAACTGCGAGATTGTCGTGACGCCGACCGATGCTATCGTCCGCACGATCTCCGATGTCTTCCCGATCAAGTTCGCCCTTGCAAAGAACGGCTTCGATCTCTCGATGATCCTGATCTCGGTCGCGCTCTGCCTTGCGCTTGGCAGGCCCTTCTACGGCGTCGGTCCAGGCACGCTCATCTCCGTCCTTGCAATGGGCCGCATCATCGCCCTCTGGGCACATCTCTTCCAGCCGAAGATGGATGTCTTCAGAAGGAATGCCGCACCCCAGGCTGCCTAGATGCCTCTATAAGAATCGTGCTGAGCAAGAACAGCCGCCCCTTTCGGAGCGGCTGTTCACGTTTCTGCTGCGCTTTCTGGGCTCAGACAAGCCCGAGACGGACAAAGGCATTCCAGAGCCCGTCTTCGTTCACATCGTCGGTCACGAAGTCGGCTGCTGCCTTCGCTTCAGGTCCGCCATTTCCCATGCAGACGCTCGTGCCGGCCAGCTCGAACATCGGGATGTCGACCTTTGCATCGCCGAAAGCGATGGCATCTTCTGCAGAGGCTCCGAGATGGTCGAGAAGCACCTGCATTGCATGGGCCTTCGTGATGTCCTTGACGCCGAGGTCGCCAAAGAGCGCCGTCTCGCCTGCCCCTCCCCAGGTGCCTGCCTTGAGGTCAGGAAACTCCTCAACAGAATCCAGATGGTCCTGGTAGCTCGAGAGGATGAAGGAGACCTTGTTCACGTCGTCGCGGACGAGCTCTCCCCCATACACCATCCCGTGCATTGCATCGTCGGTCTCGAGCTCATCTGCACCAGCCATGCCCTTCCTGCCAGCATAGAGGCGAAGGACCGGACGGGCTGCCTCACGGAAGTTCCTGCTCGCGAAGAGGCCGTTGTTCGTCTCGAGGTAGAACTCGAGGCCTCTCCCCTCGAGCCATGAGACGATATGGCGGCACTGGTCGAGCGTGATGAGCTGGTGCATCACGACCTCGCCTGCATCTTCGACGTAGGCGCCATTGCCGCCGATCATCCCATCGAAGCCAATCTCGGTGAGTTCGGGAGGATTCTCTGCCTTCGAGCGGCCCGTGCACATATAGACGCGGTTGCCCTTTGCACGGGCCGCCTTGATGGCGCGTTTCGCAGATGCGGGAATCCTGTTCTCGTAGTCGGTTATCGTGCCATCGACGTCCAGAAAGACGACCTTGCCCGAAGACATGTCTCCTCCGAATTCCCTCTAGCCGAGATCTGCGCCGTTTGTGGCGATGACCTTCTTGTACCAGCCAAAGCTCTTCTTGCGGTAGCGCTTAAGGGTTCCTCTGCCCTCGTCGTCGCGGTCCACGTAGATGAAGCCATAGCGCTTCGACATCTGCCCGGAGCCGGCGCTCACCAGATCGATCGGCCCCCAGGTGGTATATCCCAGGACCGGCACGCCGTCCTCTTCGATCGTGTCGCGCAGCACCTGGATGTGCTGGCGGAGATAGTCGATGCGGTAGTCATCCTCGACCGTATAGGAGCCCTTGCCGTCAGGCACGAGCTCATCCTTGGCGCCAAGGCCATTCTCGACGACGAAGAGCGGCTTCTGGTAGCGGTCATAGAGCTCGTTCATCGTGATGCGGAAGCCCAGAGGATCGATGGCCCAACCCCACTGCGACTTCTCGAGGTAGGGATTCATGGCGCCAGCAAAGGCATTGCCCTGCGTGCGCGGTGCATCGGTCGTAGGAGCTGCCGAGCAGCGGGTCGAATAGTAGGAGAAGCTCACGAAATCGACCGTGTTCTCGGCGAGGATCTTCTTGTCTTCAGGGGTCATGCCGAGGTCGATGCCCTTGCGCTCGAGCATGAGCTTCACCCATGCAGGATAGGCGCCACGCGCCTGCACATCGATGAGGGAAAGCTCATGCTGCGTGTCGAGCTGGGCTGCACGCACATCCTCCGGACGGCAGCTATAAGGATAGTAGGCACCAGCCGCCAGCATGCAGCCGACCTTGTTCCTGGGGTCGATCTCGTGGGCGATCTTCGTCGCCCAGGCAGAGGCGACAAGCTCGTGGTGCACGGCCTTCCACTCGACCGCTTCCTTGTCTTCCCCTTCCTCGAAGACGATGCCTGCACCCATCCAGGGCAGGTGGAAGATCATGTTGATCTCGTTGAACGTGAGCCAGTAGTGCACAAGGCCCTTGTAGCGCGTGAAGAGCGCCGTCACGAGATTCTTGTAGAAGCCGATGAGCTTGCGCGATCTCCAGCCACCATAGGCCTCGATCAGATGCATCGGGCAGTCGAAGTGCGTGATTGTCACGAGCGGCTCTATGCCATGCTCCTGGCAGCAGCGGAAGAGATCCTCGTAGAAGGCAAGGCCTTCCTCGTTCGGCTGCTCTTCATCCCCCTCAGGGAAGATCCTCGACCAGGCAATGGAGCAGCGGTACGTCTTGAAGCCCATCTCGGCGAAGAGGGCGATATCGTCGCGGTACGTGTGGTACATGTCGATGCCGGTCTGTGCCGGATAGTAGTGATCGGCATCGAAGCCATACATCTTCATCTCTCCGGAAACGACCTTGAAGCGGTCGGGGCCTGCCGGCGCCACATCGACGTTCGCAAGGCCGCGTCCTCCCTCGTTCCAGCCACCCTCGCACTGGTTTGCTGCGGTCGCTCCGCCCCAGAGGAACCCTTCAGGAAATCCCATAGCACGCCTTCCCTTCTGACTGGCGCATGTCGAAGCATGTGCATCTCCACCACCTCCAGTATGTGCGATGCATCGGAACCTTCTGCATCTGATTCCGCCATCTGGCATCTCTTTTCGCTGGAAGCTCCCTGTCCAGGTGCTCAGATGACACGTTCTGACACTTTCCATGCGATGGCAGAAGGCAAGAGGCAGGCTGCGCAATATCGGGAATGGGCTGGCCATTGGGAGAGCTCAGAGATACCTTGCCAGAGCCTCGTGCTACAGTGGTCAGCATTGCATGCATAGGAAAGGAACCATCATGGGTGCAGGCATCGCACTCATCGTCCTCGGCGTCATCATTGCCATCTGGCAGAGCTCGAAGCGGAAGAATGCCGAGGGCAAGATCGACACGAAGCCAGAAGAGGAGGCTTGGCTCTCCCAGCAGGCACGCAAGGTGGTCGATGAGTACCGCGAGGAGAAGGCAGCTGCAGAGGCGGAAGAGGCAGCAGCCGAAGCGAAGGACGAGGACTAGCCCTCTTTCATAGGATTTTCTGTATCTTCGAGCGGAGCTTCTGCCTGAGAGGCAGCTGCCAGCTCTGAAGGCTCTTCAGCGATGCACTCGACTTCAGAGGCGTCCTGCGCCGCATCTTCAGCGTCTGCGTATGCATCTTCGCCGAGCGTGAGTGTGGCAAGCGTCTCTTCAACGGTACGTATGCACTCGTCGGTGTGCTTCATTACGTCCTTGCTCCAGAAGTGGATGATATGCCAGCCGCTCTCCGTGAGCTCGGCATCCACTTCCTGGTCGCGCTCCATGTTGCGCTTGATCTTCGGCAGCCAGTAATCTGGATGGTTCGAGTGCTTGAGCTGCTCCTCGAGGCTCTCGTACTTCTTGCTCTCAAGCCCTCCGTAGAATCCCTTCCCATGGAAGAACTCCGAGTCCACAAAGATGCAGAGCCGGTATTTCGTCATAACGATATCAGGCGAGCCAGGAAGCTTCCGGAAATTCTTGCGGTAGCGATAGCCCCTGTGCCAGAGCTCCTTCCTGAGCAGGACCTCCGGCTTCGTATCCTTCCCATGGATCTTGGACATGATCTTGCTCCGCACTTCAGGAGAGACCGTATCTGCCACAGATGCTCCCCTCGACGCGTGCAGGATACAGACCTAGAGCCTCAGGGCACGATTATAGCCAAGCCCCGTTGCCTGTCAGATCCTGGGCTCTAGCTCAGATAGAGGAGCTCCAGGAGCTTCGTGCCTGTCTGCGTCCTGAAGATATGGCGCTTCGCCTGCTCGGCTGCATGCCTTCTCGCTTCTGCATTGTCTGGTGCATCCTCGTAGATGTTCACGAGGAAGTCTGCCTCGACGAGGATCTGGTAGTCTGCGCCCTCGATATTCGCATACGTATGGTGATGGGCGATGAGCCAGCAGATGCGCTCAATGGCCTCAGGTGCATATTCTGCCTTCTCGAGAAGCGGTCGTGCTACGCCAGGCCCCAGCTCCTCCTGGTGCTTGCCGCCCGCATTTCCATAGACCCGCTCCGACTCATGGATGCCGGCATCATGCACGATAGCAGCAGCCTCGACGATGTAGCGGGTCCTCTCGTCCACACCTTCCGCCTCTGCGATATCGCGTGCGAACGTACGGACCTTCGCGAAATGATGGATGCGCTTGGGATCGCCCTTGTCGTATTCCGCCATCGCAAGCTCGAGAGCCACATGATTCTGGGGGCCAAGCTCCTCAAGTTCCTCTGCTTCAGACATGTTCTTGAGCCTTCCTGCCCTGTGAGCCTCAGTCGAAATCCGATCTGCGTCGAAGCTTCTTTATCTGGCCACGGTGAGCCTTTGCATCGAGCCTCCGGGCAACCGATGCCTTCGTCGGCTTTGTCTTCCTGCGCTTCTTCGGACGGCGTGATCGGCGGACAAGCTCTGCATGTATCTTCTCGAGGCAGCGCTGCCTGTTCTGGAGCTGGCTTCTCGATTCGCGGCTCACGACCGTGATGCCGGTCGGCACATGCGCCATCCGGACTGCCGAGTCTGCCGTATTGACGCCCTGGCCGCCAGGACCGGTGGCATGGAATGCTTCGGCATGGCACTGGCGCGAGAGCTCTCTGTCAGAGAGCCTGGCATAGCGTGCATATTCCTCATGGCTCAGATGCCCTTCCGTGCTCATGCTTCAGCTCCTTTCCAAGACGCATGTGCTTCGGATGATACCCGTCCCCATGCCTGCCTGAGCAGATGAAGACCGCCTGTCTTCTGTCCGTAACATGCAGGCACGCTATTTGCAGCTGCTGCGCGACTGGCAAGACGTCTTGGTCTGCTTTTCCATCAAGCCGCTTGAGAAGAGGCCAGCCAGGCCAGAAGATGCTTATCTGGAGTGCGCAGGGAGCCTCGCCTTGTGCTGCCCATGTGCTCTCAGAAATCGATATCGGGCCAGACGAAGTCGAAGCTCCCCGCCTCTCCCCCGTCGATCAGGATATTCTGTCCTGTCATGAACCGGTTCGTGACTGAGGAAAACAATGCCGTCCAGCATTCTTTCTAGGCAAGTCATCTGCACTTTGCACAGCATATCTCTATACAAGAAGTCATCTGGGCATGACAGGCTTCAAACGAAACACCCTTTAAAGTCAATGAACTCATTCCTTGCGCAACGCAGATACGGCGCTTCTCAAAGCGAATATACGGTATCCCTGATGCCATACTGCAGGATTTAGCAAACAATGTCCCGTGCGTAGCCTCCAGCCTCGATGATACATGTCACAGAACAATTCAGGAAAGGGCGGAAGGCTAGCCAATATCTGTAACAGACAAAGATTGTTAGCTGCAACCGTTACGCAACTGATCGGACAATTAGGACTCCTATTCTTCGAGTCGTTTCAGGAAACCAGGAAGAGAGGAGCAGCTATGTACAAGGACATCGTGACCGTGAGCACTGTTGCATTCCACGCTGAATGGGGCGACAAGGAGCGCAACCTGAATCGCATACTCGGCTACATGGAAGCTGCCGCCAAGAAGGGATCCGACATCCTTGTGATGCCGGAGATGGCACTTACGAGCTACGACGACGAAGAGGATGTGCCTGTCGAGAAGAAGATGCAGCACCTGCTAGCAGAGACCGTGCCAGGACCGACCTCCGATATCGTCTCTGCCAAGGCAAAGGAGCTTGGCATCTATGTCGTCTTCGGCATGCCGATCAGAGACGACAAGGATCCAAAGATCGTCTATAACGGCCTCTGCATCGCAGGGCCGGAGGGCCTCATCGGCAGCTATCACAAGATTCACCTGCCAGCACCGGAACCCAACTGGGCTACCCGTGGCGATACCCCCTTCATCATGGACACGCCGTGGGGACCCGTCGGCTGCGCCATCTGCTACGACACGTACTGCTTCCCCGAGCTCATGGACTACTATGTCGCGAAGGGCTGCCGCCTCTACCTCAACCCGACCGCTGTCTGCCACGGCCACGGCGAGCATCTGATGGATGACACCGTCCATGCCCAGGTCATCCGCGAGGGCATCTTCATCGCCAGCGCCGACCTCGCCGGCCTCGACAAGACGAACTGGTTCTGGGGCGGAAGCTCCATCATCGGTCCGAGCAAGAAGACCTGGGCTTACCACTACTACGCAGGCGGTCCCTTCGTGGCAGAAGGCTCCGACGAGGAAGCCATGTATACAGCGACAATCGACCTCTCACTTGCCACCCGCTTCCTTTACAAGTACAACCCCTCTGTCGGCGGCACCGACTGGCGCCCCGATCTCTATGCGAAGTGGTTCTCCGAGCTTGCAGGCGACCCTGAGTTCGGCAAGAAGGAAGCATAGGACAGAAACTGAGTCTTCTGCCTTTGGGGCCTGTGTGCAGAGTGCACGCAGGCCCCTTTCTTTCGCTCCGGCAGCCTCAACGGTTCAGAGCCTTCGGCCTTCAGCCTCTGGCACTGTTTGCCATTCACGGCTCGTACCATACCGTTCAGCGGAATATCTGCATAGGTGCTGTAGGATGCGCAGTAGGATGCACCTACTTGATGGACATGTAACCGGTCATGCGGGCAGGATTCATCTGGCGCCATGGATGCGTCAGGGTCCTGCTTTTTTCATGCCCTCCGCTTCCAGGCAATCTGCCAGAAGTGCCCAGATAGGGCACCAGAAACGGAGGAGCCATCGTGGATTACAAGAGCCTTGCAAAATCTATCGTGGAGAACGTCGGCGGCGCCGACAATATTGTCCACCTCGAGCACTGCTCGACCCGCCTGAGATTCCAGCTTGCCGACCATAGCAAGGTGAATATCGACGCCCTCAAGAAGACCCCTGGCGTCATGGGCGTCATCGATGCCGCCCAGTTCCAGATCGTTATCGGCAACGACGTGATCGAAGCGTACGACGCAATCACGTCGGCCTATGACCTGGGAGGCGTACCTGCCGCTTCTGCCAAGAAGGAGAAAAGGAGCGCCGGTGCCGTATTTCTCGAGTATCTGATCGGTATCTTCCAGCCGCTCGTCCCTGCCATCGCAGGTGCCGGCGTGCTGAAGTCCATCATGCTGCTTCTGGCCATGATCGGCGCCATTACCTCGACAGACGCGCTTTACACGACGCTTGTCGGCATCTCCGATGCAACGTTCTACTTCCTGCCCCTCATGGTTGCCGTGACGACCGCAAACATGTTCAAGACCGACCGCCTCGTCGCTGTGGCTGCCGTTGGCTTCCTGCTGCTGCCGGCCACGACCACCGCCCTGAAGGACGGCCTGGTCCTCTTCGGCATCACGGTCCAGAACATCACATACAGCTCCCAGGTCTTCCCTGCCATTCTCGAGGTCATCTGCCTCTCGCTTCTCGAACGCTGGCTCAACAAGGTCTCTCCGAAGGCCATCCGCGTCTTCTTCGTCCCGATGGTTGCTCTTGCCATCACGATACCGGTGACGCTTCTTGTCCTTGGACCGCTGGGCTACAACGTTGGTGTCCTGCTCACTGACGCCATTCTCTTTATGTACAGCACGTTCGGCTGGATTGCCCTCGCGGTCCTTGCCGCCATCCTTCCGCTCATGGTCTCGATGGGCATGCACAAGGCCCTCGTCCCCTACGCCGTGAGCTCGATGTCGACCGCTGGCTTCGAGTCCCTCTATATCCCGGCCTCCCTTGGCCATAACATCTCCGAGTCCGGTGCCTGCCTCGCCGTTGCCCTGCGCACGAAGGACGAGCGCCTGCGCCAGACCGCCCTTTCCGCTGGCATCTCTGCCCTCATGGGCATCACCGAGCCTGCCCTCTACGGCGTCACGCTTCAGCACAAACGCGCGATGACGGCAGTCGTGATCTCCGGCGCCATCTCCGGTGCCCTGATCGGCCTTCTCGGCGTCAAGGCATTCGTGACGGTCGGCCCAGGCCTTGCGAGCATGACCATGTATGTCGACGCAGCCAATCCCCAGAATCTCGTGAATGCCTTCATCGGCTTTGCCGCTGCGCTTGTCTGCTCCTTCGCAATCGCTTTTTCGACCTGGAAGGACGACGACCAGGCAGAGGCTGCCGGCACGACCGACAAGCCCGCTTCCACGGCGGATGCAGCGCTCGAGCTCGTTGTCCCTGTCAGCGGCACTGTCGAGGACATCACCAAAGTCCCTGATGAGATGTTCGCTGCCAAGACGCTTGGGGACGGCATGGCAATCGTGCCGTCGCAGGGCATGCTCTACTCCCCGGTCGATGCCGAGGTGACCATGGTGTTCAAGACCCGTCATGCCATCGGCCTTACCTGCGCGAACGGCGCCGAAATCCTCATCCATGTCGGCATCGATACCGTCAAGATGGACGGTGACGGTTTTACGTCCCATGTGAGCACCGGCGATCATGTCGGTGTCGGCGACGAGCTCATCTCGTTCGATATCGACAAGATCGAGAAGGCAGGCTTCGACCCGACCGTCTGCATCATCGTGAGCAACGGTGCTGACTTCTCCGTCGAGAACAAGACCCAGGAGGGTGCAGCCACGGTCGGCGACGCGCTCTTCACGGTCGAAAGAAAGGCGTAAAGCAATGAGAAAGACATTCCCCGAAGGCTTCCTCTGGGGAGGAGCGACTGCTGCAAATCAGGTCGAGGGTGGCTGGAACGAAGGCGGCAAGGGCTGGAGCGTAGACGATGTGGTACGCGAGCACTTCGATGCCGACGTCACGGACTACGCAAAGAATACCGGCATGAGCACAGCCGAGATCGAGCGTGCCTTGGCAGAGCCCGACGACACAGCTCATTATCCCAAGCGCCATGGTTCGGACTTCTACCACCACTACAAAGAGGATATCGCGCTTTTGGCAGAGATGGGCTTCAAGGTCTACCGCATGTCCATCGCCTGGAGCCGTATCTTCCCAAACGCCGACGATCCCGTACCGAATGAGGAAGGCCTTGCCTTCTACGACAAGGTGTTCGCCGAGCTCAGCTCCTACGGCATCGAGCCACTTGTCACGCTCTCGCACTACGAGCCGCCGCTTAATCTCGTGCTTTCCTATGAGGGCTGGCACTCCCGCGAGGCAATCGATCTCTTCGCCCGCTTCGTGCGTACGTGCGTGACACGCTGGAAGAGCCAGGTGAAGTACTGGCTCACGTTCAATGAGATTGACTCCATCAAGCGCCATCCCTTCATCTCGGGAGCTCTCGTGGAGGACCGTTTCCCGGGACAGAGCTTCGATGAGGTGATTGCCCAGGCCATGCACCACCAGTTCGTGGCATCTGCCGAGGCGACCCGCATCATCCACGAGGTGGACCCAGATGCAAAGGTCGGCTGCATGCTCACGAAGCTCACCTACTATCCCTACACCTGCAAGCCGGAAGATGTCCTGAAGGCGCAGCAGATGATGAAAGCGACGTATGCTTTCTCGGATACGCAGGTCTTCGGCGTCTATCCGAGCTACCTTCTGGCCGACTACCGGAACCGCGGCATCCATCTCGTCACCGAGCCAGGAGATGCTGCCCTCATGCAGGAGAACCCGGTCGACTTCATCTCGTTCTCCTACTACATGTCTTCCTGCGCCGCAGCGGACACGACAGGCCTCGATGTGACGCCGGGCAACACAGTCCTCGCCGTCAAGAACCCCTATCTGCCCACAAGCGAATGGGGCTGGCAGACCGACCCGACCGGCCTCAGGATCTCGCTTGTCGACCTCTATGACCGTTATCGCAAGCCTCTCTTCGTCGTGGAGAACGGCCTCGGTGCCCACGACACCGTGACCGAAGACGGAAAAATCCATGACAGCTACCGCATCGACTACCTAAGAGACCACATCTCAGCCATGTGGGATGCCATCGCACTCGACGGCGTCGACCTTACGGGCTACACGTCCTGGGGCTGCATCGATCTCGTCAGTGCCGGCACGAGCCAGATGTCGAAGCGCTATGGCTACATCTACGTCGATGCAGACGATTATGGATGCGGCACATATAAGCGCCTGCGCAAGGACAGCTTCTACTGGTATAAAGATGTCATAGCGTACAATGGCCTCACTGATTAGGCCTTGGATTTCCCTGCGGGCTGGGGGCGTACCAGCCCGCATCCCAGAAGAGGTGAGCTCCCATATATACAATCAGGAAAGTCCTCAATTCCAGCGTCATCCTCGTCGAGGATGACAAGGGTCATGAGTTCGTCCTTCTGGGCAAGGGCATAGGCTATGGACGCAAGCGTGGAGAATTGTCTCCGGAGAAGGTGCCAACCAGGTCTTCGTTCCCATCGAGGCTGCCCGCAAGCAGCAGGTGCAGGAACTCACGAGCTCCATTCCTGCGCAGATCTTCGAAGTATCGAAGGACATCGTCGATGAAGCGCAGCGCATGCTCGGATGCGAGCTTTCGAAAGATGTCTACCTTATCCTCGCAGACCACCTGAACTTCGCAATAGAGCGCATGCGGCAGGGCATCCGTCTCACAAACAAGGTCTTCTGGGAGATCAAGAACTATTATCCCGACGAATTCCGTGCTGGCCTTACCGGCATCGCACTCGTGCAGTCGCGCCTTGGTATCGAGCTTCCCGAAGAAGAGGCAGCAAACCTTGCCTTCCACTTCGCGAATGCGCGTTCTGACCAGTCAGGCTATGACTCGATGCGCTATGCGAAGGTCATGGGCTCTCTTGTAAGCCTCGTTACGCTCTCCCTCAACCGGACGCTTGACACGAAAAGCATCCACTATCTGCGTTTCCTTACCCATATCAAGTACTTCGTGGAGCGATATTTCTCAGACGAGCAGCTCCACGACGAAAACGGTGAGCTCTATTCCCAGCTTTCGAAGACCCATCTGCGCGAAAACGAGATAGCCCACAAGGTCGCAGCCTATATGGAGGAGCATTTCGGGCAGAAGGTCGAGCAGGACGAAATCGTCTACCTCCTCGTTCACATTGCACGCCTTGCACAGGCGTAGACAGAACGCGACGGCACACTATGGGGGAGCAGCGCAGAAGTGCAGCTCCCTCATTTCCTAGAAGCCGGTATCCGGCCAGACGAAGTCGAAAGATCCCGCCTCTCCCCCGTCGATCAGGAGGTTCTGTCCTGTCATGAACCGGTTCGTGACTGCGACGAAGTAGATCCATTCCGCTATCTCTTGAGGAGTTGCCCAGCGCTTCAGGGGCGTGAGCTCCATGATGCGCGACCACAGCGTCTCGTCTTCCATCACAGGAAGATTGAGATCGGTCAGCACTCCTCCCGGGTCGATGCTGTTGCAGGTGGCCTGGGGCGCCACCCGCTGCGCCAGGTTCTTTGCATAGGCAAGGACGCCGCCCTTCGAGGCAGCATAGGCAGGAAACTCGGCACCCGTGTGTCCGCTCGAGGAGCCGACCAGCACGATCGCCTCGAGCTGCGGTGCTGCCTTCCTGTCCTTGAAGGCATAGGTCTCGCAGACATTGAGCGTGCCCTTGAGGTTCACGTCGATATCATCTTCGCTCGCCTGCACGCCGGCATTGCTCACGATCACATTGGGGGCAAGGTCCTTGGGCAGAAGATCGCGTCTTCTGACATCTGCGATGAGATGCGTGTAGCAGTGATGCTCGATCGTGGCAGGAGCGATATCGAGGCCCCAGACCTCATGTCCCCGCTCGAGGAAGAGCTCGGCTGCTGCCCGCCCGATGCCCGAGGAGGTGCCGGTGATCAGCACCTTGAGCGAGCGTCCACCATGATCGAGGGGGAGGCTCCTTCTCTCAGGCATGCTGGGCCTCCGGCGTCTGGCGCGCTTCGGGATGGAGCGCAAGATACTCTTCTCCCACACCGTCACGTTCCCAGCCCTTTACGACACGGAAGCCTACAGGCGAGAGGAACACCTCGCAGAGGAGCTCCATCACGGCACCGGTGAGCGAGCAGGCAATGACCTGTGTCCAGGTCCACCCGAAGAAGTTGTGGCTCACGATAGCGGCAAAGACGAAGTTGTCCACGAACTGGCCAATCAGGGTGCTGACATAGGAGCGGATAGCGAAGCTCGCGAAGTTGTTCTTCCTGAGCTTCCTGCCGATGCTGACATTCAGGAACGAGTTTGCGATCGACGAGCAGACCATAGCGCAGGACGAGCCGAAGACCACATACCAGCTGCCAGCAAATGTCGCATTGAGCGCTGCGTTCACATCGAGCGAACCGTAGCTGTAATAGGCACCCCACATGCCCGGCGTCAGGCTCATGAGCCAGAACAGGATGGATACCGCAAGATTCACGAGAAGCGCCAGGATGCTGACCGTCACAGAAGCCTTGGCGCCGAAGCGCTTGCAGATCATGTCCATGCAGAGGAAGCTCACCCAGCTCACGCAGAAGCCGCAGTCGAGCGCGAGGTACGGCAGCGAGATGAGCTCCTTGTTCGCAAGCAGGTTCATTACAACGACAGCGACCGTGAAGAGCGCAACCGTCGGGCTCGGAATGGAACGGAGCAGGACGCGGCAATCTTGAAGCGATTTCTTGAGCATGAGATATCTCCCGGTTTTGGATTGGCAAGCAGGTTTCTACCTGGGACTGCTTGGAGGGCCGCTCTCGGCCGCAGAACATGGTAGCAAAGAGGGCTCTCTATCACACGGAACTCCAGAAAAAGGCCTGAAAGAGAATTGCCTGCACCAGAGCCTGAGCCTTCCGGCATCATCAGACAGAATGCAGGCTCGTATAGAATGGATGCGTCCACAACGCAAGAGAAAGGTTGAGCATGGATACAGAAGAGAAGACCGAAACGGCAGAGAACGTGCAGGCCGAAGCGGCTCCTGAGGACGCTGCTCCTGAGAAGACGGCAGAGGCCCCTTCGATCGAGCCCTTTGCCGAGGAGATCTCGTTCGATACATTTGCCGCATCCGATATGCGTGTCTGCAAGGTGCTTGCCTGCGAGGCCGTGAAGAAGAGCAAGAAGCTCCTGAGGTTCACGCTCGATGATGGATCCGGCACCGAAAGGCAGATCCTTTCCGGCATCCACGCCTACTACGAGCCAGAAGAGCTCGTCGGCAAGACCGTTGTCGCAATCGTGAACATCCCGCCGAGGAAGATGATGGGTCTCGACTCCTGCGGCATGCTGCTTTCTGCCGTCTATGAGGAGGATGGCTCCGAGTGCCTCTCCCTCCTCATGCTCGATGACAAGATCCCTGCAGGCGCAAAGCTCTGCTAGTTCCCAAGCTTGAGAAGCGCAATGAGAAGTTTCCGCCATCTTTTGGGAGCCATGCTCTCCTGCATCCTTGCCCTCCTTCTGGCTCTGGGTACCTGGGCCTGCAGCACGCCAACTGCTGCACCCCAGGATGCTCAGGCCACCTCTTCAGCAGGCACGGTCCAGGTCGAGCATGGCTCTTCCTATACAAGCAAGGAGGAGGTTGCTGCCTACCTCCACGAGTACGGAGAGCTGCCACCGAACTTCATCTCGAAGACAAAGGCGAAGAGGGCAGGCTGGGTTCCCTCGGAAGGAAATCTCGACGAGGTCTGCCCGGGCATGAGCATAGGTGGCTCTGTCTTCTACAACGACGACGGAAAGCTGCCAGACGCCGAGGGCAGGACCTGGCATGAATGCGACATCGACTACCATGGGGGCAAACGGGGTCCTGAGCGCATCGTCTGGTCGACAGACGGGCTCATCTACTACACGCCGGACCACTACGAGACATTCGAGCAGCTCTATTGAGGGGAGGCCGGACATGATCGTGCTTTCTGAGGCAGATGCACTCGCCGAAGAGGACATCTGGAATCTCCTGTCCGATCGCCTCGGCTTCCCCTCCTGGTTCGGCCGCAACTTTGCAGCGCTTTCTGACCTCCTCGAAGATGTGGCAGTTCCAGCCGAGCTCGAGATCGTCCTGGACAGCCAGGATGAAGACCTCGCCCGGCACCGTTTCTTTGCAACGCTTGCCAAGGTTGCCTCGCGTGCTGCCGAGGAGAATCCGACCCTCCAGGTAGCGATATATACGGTCTGAGAGGAGTTTCTGCCATGATCGAAAAGCATGACATGTGGTACGCGCCGCACGAGGGCATCCGGACGCTCCATATCTGGCTCCCCGATGACTACTACGCAGACGGAAACGAGGAGCGCTATCCCGTCACGTATTTCTTCGATGGGCAGAACCTCTTCTCTGATGCCGAGGCAACCTACGGCACCTGCTGGAGGCTTGCCGAATTCCTGCGCAGCTGGGAGAAGCCGATGATCGTCTGCGGTCTCGAGTGCAGCCATGTCGGAAACGAGCGCCTCGACGAATACTGTCCCTGGAGCCTGAAGATCATGGACTTCGATGTCCACGGCATCGGCGAGAAGACGTTCCAGTGGATCATGAACGAGGTCAAGCCCTGGATCGATGCCACGTACCGCACGTGGCCCCACCGCGAAGCAACTGCCATCGCAGGCTCGAGCATGGGCGGCATCATGAGCGTCTACGGCGTGCTTGCACACAACGATGTCTTCAGCAAGGCCGGCTGCATCTCTTCCGGCTGCCGCTTCATGAACCGCTTCTTCGTGCCGCTTGCAAACATCTCCGACATCTCTCCCGACACCCGTGCCTACTTTGCCTGGGCAGAAGGAGAATCCGGCAGGATCTGGGGAGACAACCTCCTCGAGGACTCGGACGAAGCCCTGGCTGCCGAGAGGCTTGCCACGATCCTGCGCAATGAAGGCGCTGCCACGTCGCTCTGGTGCATACCGGGAGGCGAGCACAACGAGGCGAGCTGGGCAACGCAGAACAAGCGCTGCTTCGATTTCCTGTGGTGTGCCCGCGAGGATGCGCCAGACGAGGCCTGACAGCCATCTGCTGCAAAGATCCAATCTTGGAGGGAGCGCTGCATGTTCAGCCCATTCCGTGACGAGCAGGGACGCGAGAAAGCGCTGAACGATGTGACGTGGGACGACCTTGCCCAGCTCCAGGAGCTTGAGGAAGGCTTTGCCCTCGAGTTCAAGCAGACATTCGGCCCTTCAGTGCGCCGCAAGATCCCGAAGATCGTGGCCTCGTTCTCGAACTCCCATGGCGGATGGCTCATCATCGGCATTGCCGACGATTCCCGCGAGGTATGCCCCTTGCCGAAGGGCTCTGCCGACTACTCCCAGATCATCGGCGAGCTCTGCCGCCACCATGTCTCGCCAGCGCCCCGCTTCGAGGTGCGCTTCCTTGCCAATCCCCAGGATGCAGAGACCGGCGTCGTGCTCGTCCGCATCGACGAGGGAGATTTCCCTCCCTATGTAGCTGATGGGATAGTGGAGATCCGGGAAGGCTCGACATCAGGGCCTGCCGACTCGGCAGCGCTGGTCGACCTCTACGACCGTGCCATGAGGAGAAGGCAGGAAGTCGAACGCTTCTGCACAAGGACCGTCTTCTATCCGATGGCAGACGGTGCGGAAGACGATGCCGCGCTCTTCGATCTCTATCTCTTCCATATGGGCCCCGATGCAGAAGACGTCCACTCGCGCACCCGCGTGAACGAGGGTGCTGCCTTCATGCAGGAAGCCTTCCGCCACAACGGTGTCGCATGCCATATCCAGCATGCCCACGACAGCCTCATCTTCAGGAGCTCCCAGGCAGACGATATGGTCGTCCCCCACTCTGCCATCGAGCTCTTCCCTGACGCATCCATGAAGCTTTCGGTCCCTGCTGTCATGGTCCGCGGCAAGAAGCGAAAGAGTGCTCTCAAGACATTGCGCGAAAAGACGGGTGCCGCGCTGCCCGACGAGATCCGCCTCATGGATGCCTCGGCAGCCCTCAAGCGCGTGACGCGCATGGCATCGCTGCTTGACCGCTTCGTGCGCATCTATGGCCTTTCCTGGCAGGAATATGCCGTGGCATACGAGCTCGAGCACATGGCAGGTGTGACGCTCTGGTCGAAGGATGCGACCTACCTCAGCTATGCAAAGACGCACGGCGTGCTCTGGTGCGCAACAGCAGACTGCCTTTCGCGCGTGCGCTACCTCGACGACGGAGCGCATGATACTTTCCGTGCCCGCCAGTTTGCGGGCTCCCACTTCTTCGAGGCCTGCGGCCTTCCGCTTGGCTCTCCCGATGCAGAGGATACGGCGCTCGTGCAGGCGCTGCTCTCGACAAGCCAAGAAGAGGATGAGGAAGACGCACAGGAGGAGTGAGCGCATCCTCCTTGAATTTCATGGAGATGGAACGAACGGCAGCATCTCTTTAACAAGCCTGTAGCTATCGTGCGCTACCGTATCCTCCAAAACTTCTCGGAGCAAGGAGACCCATGGAACGCGCTGACACCGAACGCTATCTCACTATCCTGAGGCGCGAGCTTGTCTGCGCGCTTGGCTGCACCGAGCCGATAGCAGTCGCCTTTGTGGCGGCGCTGGCGCGTGACGCCCTGGGCACAGCTCCCGAGCATCTCTCCGTTGCCTGCTCTGGCAACATCATCAAGAATGTGAAGAGCGTGACCGTGCCGAATTCCGGCGACCAGCGTGGCATCGAGGCGGCAGCGACCCTGGGCTGCGTCGGCGGCAAGGCAGAGGCAGCACTCGAAGTGCTCGAAGGCGTCACGGAAGATGAGCAGGAGCGCACCCGCGAGCTTGTCTCCTCCGGCTTCTGCGACGTGTCTCTTGCCGAGGATGTGCCGAACCTCTATGTCCGCGTCGTCGCGACAGGAGAAGGCCATGAGGGTGTGGCCTGCGTCTCGGGCAGGCATACGAATGTCGTCGAGCTCACACGTGATGGGAAGGCAGCCTCGGTCGACGGCGTCACGGTGCAGGAAGGTGCTGCGCAAGAGGACGCAGAAGCAGAGCCCAATCTTGCCTGCCTCTCGCTTGAAGGCATCTGGGAGTTTGCCCATACGGTCCCCATCGCCGATATCAAGGACATGATCGAGCGCCAGGTGACGCTCAATGAGGAGATCTCGAACGAAGGCCTCTCGGGCGACTGGGGTGCCCGCATCGGCAAGACCCTGCTCCTCACCCGTCCCGACGATATCTCCTGCCGTGCACGCGCTGCGGCAGCTGCAGGATCTGACGCCCGCATGAGCGGCTGTCCCATGCCTGTCGTAATCAACTGCGGCTCGGGCAACCAGGGCATCACGTGCTCCTTGCCTGTCGCAGAATACGCACGCTTCCTCAAGGTCTCCCACGACGAGATGCTGCGTGCCGTCGCGCTCTCCGACCTTACCGCCATCCATGCGAAGCGCTTCATCGGCGAGCTCTCTGCCTTCTGCGGTGCTGTGACCGCGGCAACCGGTGCTGGCGCTGCCATCTGCTACCTGAGGGGCGGCTCCTTCGGCCAGTACCAGGCAACGATCGCCAACACGCTTGCCAATGTCGGCGGCATCGTCTGCGACGGAGCAAAGCCGAGCTGTGCTGCCAAGATCGCCGCTGCGGTCGATGCCGCCATCCTCGGCTGCGACATGGCATTGGCGAATGTGGACTTCAATCCCGGCGAAGGCCTCATCGGCGAGACGACGGAAGAGACGATCCGCTCCATGGGATACGTCGGACGTGTCGGCATGCATCCCACCGACGTCGAGATCCTGAACATCATGATTGGAAAGACAGTCTGCCAGGACGCCTGAGGCTCACGCACTGCGGATGGCAGAGGCAAGGGCCTGGACGGCGAGCTTCGTGCCATCCAGGCTGGGGTGCCTACCATCGCGCCCGTAGAGCCTTGAGGCAAAGCCCTGTTTCCTGAAGGCCTCCCCGGCCTCGGCCAGCACGAGACGATCCTTGTCTGCGATGCTGCGGCAGACAGAAGTGATTGCATCCTGCATGGAAGATGGAGCGAGGCCAAGCGCAGCAAGGCGCGGGCATCCTTCGCAGAATGCCCAGGTCTCGAAGAGTACCGGCGTCCCTCCCTCTTCCCGTACAAAAGAGGAGAGCTCATGCACGCTTCTCTCGAAGCTTTGCGGCGACGTCACGGCGGCCGTGCTCATCTCCTGGAGCACCACGAAGGCATAGCCTCCTGCTTCGAGCGAGGCGAGCGTCTGGCTCCCAAGCTTTGTCTTCGGGTTCAGCTGTTCGGCGAGACGTGCCCCTCCCCGCGCGTGCACCTCGACCTCGCAGGAAAGCTCCTCGGCAAGAAGCTCTGGCAGGCCATTGGCCCGCGTGAAGCTGTTTCCGAGCATCAGGATGCGGAATGTATCGGAGCGATCCATAGACCTCATGCCTTCCCGAGAAGATGGACAGCGACCATCGGTCTGCGCAATGCCCCTGCCAGCGCCACACCAGCCTGCCTCACCTTCACACCATGCGCTCCCACGTTGCGCCAGCATCCTGACAGACCCTCATGAGGGGCCCAAAAGCGGCCCCTATGCCTTCTTCGGCGCTTCCTTCTCCTCGTCTTCCGTTTCGAGCAGCGCTTCTGCCTCGTCGAGCGCGGCTCCCTGAGCAAGAGCGCGCAGTGCAGCTATCTCGCGCCGGTAGCCAGAGAGCTCATTCGGCGTCTCCAGTATCATCGGCAGATCCGAGATGCGCTGATTCGTCACGATGGCCTGGAAGGCAGCCAGGCCGAGCGTGCCCTGTCCGAGCTTTTCATGGCGGTCCTTGTGGGAGCCAAGAGGATTTTTCGAATCGTTCAGATGCAGCGCCTTCAGGCGGTCCAAGCCGATTACCCGATCGAACTCGTCGAGGACGCCGTCGAGGTCTTCCGCTATCGGATATCCCGCGTCGTTCACATGACAGGTATCGAGGCAGACGCCCATGAGCTCGTCGTGCTCGACGCCTTCGAGGATGCGCTCAATCTCCTCAAACGTGCGGCCCACTTCGGTCCCTTTCCCTGCCATGGTCTCGAGCAGCACGCAGGTCTTCTGTCCGGGCACGAGCACCTGGTTGAGCCCTTCGACGATGAGGCGGATGCCTTCATCTGCTCCCTGCTTCAGATGGTTGCCGGGATGGAAGTTGAGGTAGTTGCCGGGCAGCTCTTCCATACGCTCGATATCGGAAGCGAACGCTTCACGCGTGTATTCCACGACATCCGGCTTCGCCGAGCACAGATTCATCGTATAGGGAGCGTGCGCGACGAGCTTTCCGAACTGGTGGCGCTCCATAAGATCGAGAAGTGCCTGCACATCTGCCGGATCGGGCACCTTGCCCTTGCCGCCTCGGGGATTCCTCGTAAAGAAGGCGAAGGTATTTGCGCCGATCTCGAGCGCGCACTTCCCCATCGCCTCATAGCCTTTCGAAGCCGAGAGATGGCAGCCTACTGTGATGTCGCCCATGTGCCCTGTGCCTTCCTGTCCAGATGTATGCACAGAGATTCTATGCCCATGAGACACCAGCCCGCAAAAGAGCAGAAAGGCTGCAGATGCCCAGGCATTCCACCATACATAGCAAAGGCAGACCGGAACGTCTGCCCGGACTGCCTCAAGCTGCATTGGATATGGCGGATGGGCCTAGCGGCGCACCTCGCGTGCCGCGATACGTCCTGCCGCAAGAGCCGATGCCACAAGGCCCGCCTTCATCAGGTCGAAGACGACGAAGGGCTCGACACCTGCCGCGAACGCTGCCGCAGGAGAGAGCTGCGCGACAAGCACCAGCTGTGCCCAGCCGGCAAGATAGACCGCTGCCGTCATACCCACAAGAGAGAGAAAGCAGGACACGGCCCAGGGAAGGCGCGTCTTCGAAAGCTGGGAGAGAAGATACGATCCTGCCCAGGCGCCGGCAACGAAGCCGAGGATGAAGCCTCCGGTGGGACCTGCCAGACGCCAGACGCCGCCAAGCCCGCCCGCAAAGACCGGAGCACCGAGCGCGCCTGCCGCGACATAGGCGCCGGCAGCAGATGCCGCCTCCTTCGGCTTCAGCGTCGCAGCGATGAAGCCAAGCGCCAGGATCTGGAGCGTGAAGGGCACTGGCTGGAGTGGAATCTCGAGATTGGCGCTGAGTGCCAGAGCAAGAGCTCCCGCGCAGATGCGCAAAGCGCCTGCCTGCGCGCTGCTGCCCTGCACCAGGCTGCGCAGCCGCGTGCTGGCAGGCGATTCCTCGAGGAGCATCCCGTTCGTTCTCTTTCGCATATCATTTCCTTTCGACACATCGGGCAGGGAATGCACGAATAGCATAGCAACCCGCTGCAGCCTGCTCGTGCAGCCTCTCGTTCAGGAAATAAGACCCAAACATACGCTGCCTTCATGCCTTCGAACCGCGCGCCTGAAGGAGGCTGTGATGGATACCCTGCATGAGCGCAAGCTCCGCGCTATCGTTGTCTCGGCACGGCTCTTCGCCTGCGGCGGACCGGCCGTCTCGCCTGCCACACACACCGGGCATGACGGAGCAGGCAAGATCCAGCTGGCGCGGGAGCAGACAGCTGCTCCTGCCGAAGAGACGCTCCCTTTCCTCCAGGCCGGTCCTGCGACAGAGCAAGACCTGCCTTCGCCCAGATGAGCCGGCAGCAGGCCTGGCCGTGCTCTCCCATATCAGATGTCTTCACGGCAAGCATAGCGAACACGCCCTGTCCAGCAGCTTCCAGACAGCATCGGGCAGCATCGCCTACACGGCAGGGCGCCAGCCTCTGCCAGCCCCTGAGAAGAAGGTGCAGCAGGCCCTCTCAAGAACGACATGCCATCCGGATGAGCAGACGCAGGAGGAAGCGCCCTAGCGCCTCTTGAGGTAGTGCTCCAGATTGGAGCGGAAGACAAGCTCCGCATCGCCGACGATGAGTCGTTTGTCCACCTTTCCATACAAGAGGCAGGCAGAGAGCGTGGCAGCCGCACGGAAGGCAAGGCCTTCCGGATCCTTGAAGAGCAGATTCGTGAAGGTATGGTTTCTGAGCGCTTCCACATTCTCCGGGAAGACATCAGAGCCGATGGCAGGCACCTTGCCGGCAAGGCCGGCAGCGCAGAGCTCCTGTGCCAGCACCATGCTGCCCGTCGCAAAGACGCTGCTGGCAAACGAGGGCACACACCCTTCCAGAGCCCTGCGCACCCTGTCGGGGAGCTCGTCCCGCTCGCTGTGGCCGCCCGGGACCTCAATGATGCGTGCTTCCGGCAGCATTCTCCGGAGCTCTTCTCTGAAGGAATCGGCCACGAGACGATGCGCCTCGACCGTCGCATCGCCCGAGAGCAGGACCGCCGAAAGGCCTGCATCTCCGTGAGCCCTACCTGCCATAAGGTTCGCTGCCTGTTCTGCCATGAGAAGGCCTGCAGCATGGTAGTCGGGAACCGCTGCCCCGATATGGTCAATCCTTCGGTCTGTGCCCATGACAAGCTCGATGGGGATAGCATGCTCCGAGAGACGCTTGAGCTCCAGGAAATCCCGTTCCGTCTCGGGCGTGAAGGCAAGAAGGCCGCTCACATGTTCCCCTGCCTCGATCTTCCCATAGATCTCGGAAAGCACGTCCGCATAGCAGCCAGGACGAAACGAGCAGCGCCTGAACTCGATGTCGCCCGAACTATGGGAGGCAGCGAATGCCTCGAAGCCGCTCCAGAGCTGGGCATAGAAGAAGCGCCCATCGTCTTCTGCGCTTGGCAGCACGACATAGACAACCGGCGCCTTGCGCCTGAGCATCGAGGCGCTTTCGTTGCGCTCATAGCCGACCTCTTCGGCATACTGCAGGATCTCGGAGCGGGTCTTGGCACCGACGCCGGGCTTTCCCGCTATCGCCTTGTGGACCGTATTGACGGAGATGCCGAAATGGGCCGCGATATCTCTCATCGTTATGCGTGTATCTGCCATGCAGAAAGCCAATCCAGATCTTGTCCTGTACGTGCCTCTCCATCATACGCGTTGCAGCATATGCACGTGAAGTGGCATGCCAGAAGAAACGTGCGCAGAAGGCGGGGTCCCTTTGGCCATGTCTTTTTGCTTGAGGCTCTTTGCTGGTCGTTATCGGAATCGTCGGCGCAATCACCGCAGGTCGGGCAGACTCAGGAGCCATCCTCGGCAGCATGGAGCTGGCGTGACATGCCAGCTTGTGCCCCCGCAGCAGCTGCTTCGGGAGCTGCCCTGCCCTGGGAAACCTCCGCCAAGCTACCAGCAGCTTCGAAGGAGGCACCTCCTGCGCTGCTGCATCCGGTGCTCCCCGCTGGGAAAGATCTGCCTCTTGGTCTGTGCCGGTGCGCCCTGGGGATAGCCTGCCTGAGCAAATCCGTTCTGACGTTGCTGATAGCCACCCTGGCTGTAGCCCTATCCTTCCTGCGGTGGGTAGCCGCCCTGGCCATCCATCTCTGCCTCGAAGGTCACGAAAGCTTATATGGGCGTCTCCGAGACCGGCGGGACCATATTCTGCATCGGCAGCAATGACGGATCGAAGACCGGCATCTTCTTCCTCGATGCTGACAGCATGGCGCACGTGAACTTCATGGGCACCGTCACGATCGATATGGGTTCCGAGCTTGGCAAGGCAATACGTGCCGAGTGCAAGCTTCCGAGGCCATCCAGACGATCCGGGGCTGCACGGACCAGATTGCCTGGCTCTGAGCCTGCCTTCCTGAGAGGGCCAGGGCACATGCACCGTTCTCCCGCCGCACCCTTCCCTGCTGCCTTCTCGGACAGGGCTATCCAGGCAAGGCAGCTTCCGGCTTGCCGCGCATATGCTGGCAACTCCTGGCGGCTCCCGCACACCCATCAGAATCGGGCAGATGGAGCATATCCATCTGCCCTTTCTTCATGCACGAGACCTTGTTCCTGCTTCCCTACATCCAGCCTCTGCGGACAAGGAAGATCGAGAGGATGACGCAGACAATCGCCGTGCCGCCGCAGATGATGCCAAAGCCATGCGGGACCGTGGCGAGCGGCATCCAGCTCAGGTCGACGTTCATGCCATATAGTCCCGAAATGACCGTCGGAATCGAGAGGATGAGCGTGATCGACGTGAGGCGCTGCATCACATTGTTCAGGCGCGAGTCCATGAGCGAGCTCACGAGGTTTCTCGTGCCATCCATAATGTCACGGTAGATCTGGGCCATCTCGATGGCCTGCTGCGTCTCTGTCGCAGCATCCTCGAGGAGATCTTCTGTGCTGGGGCCAGGATGGAGCCTGCCCGAGCGCTGCAGGCGCGTGAGCACAGACCCATTGCCCCTGAGTGATGTCTGAAAGTAGACAAAGGTCGTCTCCACCTCATGAAGGCTCATGAGGTCGGCTTCCGTCGTGGACTTCTTGATCTTCTCCTCGAACTCGCGCCTCTGCCTGTCGATGCAGCGCAGATCTCTCTGGTAGAGAAGAGCAGCCCTCAGCAGGATGCGGTAAAGGAACTGACGGCGCAGCCTTGTCGAAAGCTCCAGACCAGAGCCTGCCCGCCCCGGAGAGAGGATCGGCGTATCCTGCGCACAGACCGTGATCACATTGTGCTCGAGGATGAGGATGCCCAGAGGGATGGTCTCATACGTCGAGACGCCGTGGCGCACATCGTCGACCGGGATATCGATAAGGACAAGGGAGAATGCTTCCTCGTACTCGACACGGGACTTCTCTTCCGGGTCATTGGCAGCAGCGATATCGGCAGGATCGACACCTTGGAGCTGCGATGCGACGGACTCGATCTCGTCGAGCGACGGCGAGGTGAGCTTGATCCATACCCAATCATCGATTGCATCGACTGCATGCGTGCCCGCATCGTCTGTCCGGTAAAGCTCTATCACCTGCCGCCTCCTGTCCTGTCTGTCCAGCTTCCAAGGATACACGTGGGGAGGATTTCCGCGGAGCTTGTGCTGGAGATCATGCGAAGCCTTGACATGCTGGGAGAAAGAGAAGGATACATGAGGAAGCTGTCACAGAGGCCAGAACTTTCAAGTGCTGTCCCCTGTTTCGCGTGCAGGACTCCTGCATGCGATGCCAAAACGAAATACGGGAGTGCTGTACCGCCGCAGATATCTCCTCGAGAGGTGCGGGACAGCGCCAGGGACCCCGTTCAGGCCATCGAAGAGAATCTGAACAGCGCTTCCGAAAAGCTCACGCCCAAGGCAATCGGCAACAACATCCTGAACTACCTTTCTGGCTCGATGGTGCCGCTCATCCCGGTCCTTATGTGCGCCGGCCTCTTCAAGACGGTCGGTGTCATTCTCGGCCCGACGATGGCGGGCGTCATCTCGGAGACGAGCGACATCTATATCCTCATGAACATGCTCTATGACGCTGCCTTCTATTTCCTGCCGATATATCTCGGCTACAACGCAGCAAAGAATATCGGCGTGACACCCGTGCTTGGCGCCTTCATGGGAGGAATACTGATCGATCCGGCCATGATACAGATGGCACAGGATGGCGCTGCCTTCTCGGTCTATGGGATCCCCCGCATTCCGGGCAACTATACGCAGAGCGTGATTCCTATCCTTCTTTCGGTCTGCGCCATGCGCTATGTCGAACGCTTCTTCAAGAAGGTCATTCCCGATACGCTGACGACCGTCTTTGCGCCCTTCCTGACGATGGCTGCAGCGGTTCCCGCTTCTCTCTGCCTGCTGGCACCTCTCGGCAGCTGGCTGGGAGGATGCCTTGCTGGCCTCTTCACCTTCCTTGGCACTTCAGGCGGCATCGTCGCCATCATCGGAGGCGGCATTCTTGCGGCGCTCTGGCTTCCCATGGTCATCTCGGGCATGCATATTGCCCTCATCATGATCGCAATTGCAAACTTCATGGCAACGGGCTCTGACAGCTTCATCCTTGCCGCCACGACCGTAAGCATCTGGGCAGCCTACAGCTGCGAGGTTGCCACCTGGCTCAGGCTGCGCAATGAGGAAGAGAAGAGCATGGCACTTGGCTATGCAATCTCCAATATGGTAGGAGGTGTCGGAGAGCCCTTCATCTACGGCATGATGTTCAGATATCGCAGGCTCTTCCCCTGTCTGATGGCTGGATCTTTCGTCGCCGGAGCAATCGCAATCGCTCTGGGCGTGACCGTCTATGTCGCAGGAGGTGCGTCCAACGTCCTCAATGTCCTGGTCTTCGTCGGCGGCTCCACTTCCAATCTCGTCAATATGGGCATATCGGCTTCTGCCGGTTTCGTGACATCGTTCATCCTGACGTTCATGTTTGGCTTCACCAAGGATGAGCTCGAGTATGGACCTGCGCAGGAACGTGTCTAGATTCGAAACATGTGCCGCCTCTCCGACAGGAACTGCCAAGAGGCGGCAGACCAAGGAGATGGAACAATGAAGATAGAAGAGGCTATCCAGTCGATTCGAAGCTACTGCTCAGATATCGATGCCTTCACAGGCAAGCCCATCGATCCAAAGACAACACGCGACCAGGTGCTCTATGGAGAACGCTTCCTCGGCGCAGAGTGCACTGGCATCATCACCTGCATCTGGCCCACAGCAGACATCATCAAGCGTGCCCAGAGCATAGGCGCGAATCTCATCGTATCTCACGAAGCAATCTTCTGGAACCATGGTGACCGGCGCGATATCTTGGCCGGAAACCGCACATTCCAGGCAAAGTGCAGGCTTCTCGATCAATGGGGAGGCGTAGTGTGGCGCTGCCATGATGCAATCCATGCTGGCGTACCTTTGGAAGCAGATGGCAGCCTGGCGGACGGGATATTCTTTGGCTTTGCTGAAAAGCTCGGCTGGCTTGATTTCAGAATCGACAAATCATGCCTGGACTTCATGCTGCCGGAACCAATTCGTGCCAGCATGCTTGCATCCAGGCTTGTAGAGACGCTTGGCCTTTCCGGAACACGCATCATAGGAGACAGCACTGCTCTTGTTCAGCGTATCCGCATTCCCATTCATATCTTGGGCATGCCCGAAGCAGATACCAGCCTCATCAATGAAATAGACAGAAGCTCGATTGACTGTCTCCTCGCAATGGAGCTCATCGACTTCACCGTCAGCGAGTACATCCGCGATGCAGCGATGCTGGGAGCCGGCAAATGTGCCATCCATCTGGGACATTTCAACCTCGAGGAGCCTGGAATGGAATACATGGCGGAATGGATCCCGAAAGCTCTGGCTGCTGCCGGCTACCAGAGAAAGATCCAGCCTTCCGTCTCATTCCTTCCTATGGGCGATACCTATGGCTATATAGCCTGCCATATGTCCTGAAGCAGCTGCCGACAGAAGACGTGCCAGGATTTCTGCCCTGCTTTTTCACAGGAGCAGGGCTTCATTCTGCACACGATGAATATGCTGAAGAAAATCCTGCACTAACGGAATGAAGCCCCCATGCGCACCCGCACGCCACATCTGCAAAATAGGTCATTTAACAGATATGGGGGCACGGTTCGAACTGGGCACAGCAGAAATTTTCACCGGCAAAAGCCCAGCTGGCGCATCTGTGCGCAATTCGACCAACAAGAAGGCCCACCAGTGCGAGCAGCACGGACGCCGCAGCGAGCATCGCCGCGGCGGCACCGGAGATGACGGGCAGCCACCGCGTGCATATGGGATGCTTTGCCATGGCTGCTCGAATCCTGGAAGGTCCATCTGCCTGGCTGGTTCAGCCCGCAGGCAAAGATGCCGAACTCCCCACTGATTTCCGACGGCATGCAACACGCGTCATCCCAAAGCATGATTTCCCGACGAACGTGGACGGCTGCAGCATCCAGGCGTAGGGCCGGGTGCAGGCAGAAATGTGTCGTGGGTACGTGTGTCTTCCCAGAGGACCAGGACGATTCAAGACATGCAGCGGTTCGTGCCAGGTCCGCAGCGCTTGGACGGCAGATATGAAAGCAGACCAGAGAGCATAGCCTCTGGTCTGCGAGTTTCTGGTGGGCGTTAGAAGATTTGAACTTCTGACCTCTTCCGTGTCAGTTATCTAACTTGCAAGACAGGCAGAATCAACAAGGACATAATAACACATACTAGCCATGTTTACCTGCACTTTTAGGACAATCTAGAATCCAATAAGCCACGGTGGTAGAATGGGGACAACAACTTTTGGTGTCCGTTTGGTGTCCTGATTTGGTGTCCCAGAGTGGAGGTATCGAATCATGAAGTTCACGCATTACACGAGTGCAAGCATCCGCAAACGCAAGGGCAAGGGCTGGCAGGGCATCCTCAAGTACAAGGACGAGGACAACAAGTGGAAGTCCAAGTACAAGACCTTCCCCGACGCCGAGCTCAAGCGCGAGGCCACTGCCGCCCTGGCCGAATGGCGGGAGCAGGAAGAGCGTGCCTGGCACGAGACGCGCGGCGACGTGAGGGTCCTCGCGTCGACCGTCGCCGAGTACGTCGAGCATCACATCGAGACGCTTGAGAAGACTGAGTCTGCCGCGAAGTCGACCACCACCGGCTACCGGTTCATGCTCGCCCACATAAAGTCAGACCCCATCGGCAACGTCTCCATCGACGAGCTGACGGCTGAGGACGCCGAACGATGGATCGGCAACATGCTCTCGAGCGGCAAGTCCGCAGCAACGGTGCGCAAGGCGTTCAACGTGCTTCACGTTGCCGTCCGCCATGCGGTCGAGGTTCATCGTCTTCCCTACGACCCCCTCTCGGCGGTCAAGCGTCCGAAGCTCCCCAAGAAGGAACCGAACTCGCTGGACACCATGCAGCGGGCCCGTCTGGTGTCCTACCTCGATGCGACGGGATGCTCGCCCGTGAACGTCGCCATTTCGCTCGCCCTCTACACCGGCATGCGCGAAGGCGAAGTGTGCGGGCTTCGCTGGGCCGACGTCGACTTAAAGACGAAGACCCTGCACATCCGGCGCACCATCGCGCGGGACGGCTCCCGTACATATGTAAAGGAACCCAAGACGGTACGCTCGATGCGCAACATCCCCATCGACCAATCGCTCTCGGATCTGCTCACCACCCGCATGGAGACCGTGAACGCCGAGTGCACGGTGGCGGGCATCAAGTTCTCCGAGGACATGTATGTGGTCGGCGGCATCGGTGACGGCGTCGCCTACGCCTACATGGACCCGCACTTCCTCTGGCAGTCCTGGAAGGCCATCGCCAAGTCCCTCGACCTAAAGGGCACGCAGGGCAAAGTGCCCACCTTCCACGACCTTCGCCACACGTACGCAACCGCTGCAATCGCCAACGGCGCAGATGTGAAGAGTGTGCAGGGCCTTCTCGGCCACGCTTCCGCCAAGACCACACTCGACATCTACGCTGGAAACGATGACGAGGCGATGCGCAGGGCGGCGGAGAGCACGGCTGCGGCCATGCGCGAGGTGCCGGAGGGCGCGAAGACGTTCAAATAGCCAGTTTCGACATACTGCTGGCCGTCTTTACCATAACGAGGGCGGCCAGCTTAGCAGAAAGCGAGGATAGTGTGGACAGCAAGCAGACCGATATAGAGGCCGACGAGATCCTCGAGGAGAACCTGACCGAGGAAGATAACGAACGCGTTGAAGCCACCATGAGAACAATCGCGCGAAAACGGGGCGCTGCGAAACCAGTGGGCGCATTTGCACGTAGCGACTGGTATTGGACATGGAGCAAGGGCGTGGATCTTCTGGACGCAGTTTCCATCGACGCGCATCCCGAATACGCCGATGAAGCAAAAGCGGATGTTGATGCCTTCGCGCTCAAGCTGGCCAGGGACAGAATGGAGCGCGAGGTTGGTGAAATCTGTGATGCAGTGAGCTGGAACATAAGCGAGTATCGAAAGATCTTCCACATCACCATCACTGAGCTCGCAAAGACAATCGATGTAAGCGAGTCAACTCTTCGAAAGAAGTTGAATGAGGGCACCCTAACTCTCAGAGAATTTCTGACACTATGCTCTGTGTGTCTCACCGACCCATGTGTTGTGCTCGGTTACGTAGACAGCGAGGACGCCAACCTCGTCCGTAACATCCACTGCTTGGACAAAGCATCAGACCACCGTGCCGTCGGTGAGTTCGTGCAGATCCTTTCCCATAAGCAAAATGGTAGGACCATGATCAGACAATCCATCTCGCCAGTAATTGAGGCGGACATGGGCTGGAGCGATGACTCTGATGATGACGATGGCCTTCCCGAATGGCCGCTCTGGTGGCAAACGAGTTTCGATTACACCGTGTTCAACAATCTCATTATCGAGTACCTTCGCTCCGTAAAGCACATTGTTCCCTGGAAGACAACGTACGAGATGAAAGCCGAAGCGGCTTGCGAGCTCGTCAAGCTGCTGCATGAGTATCCCGAGCTAAGAAGCAAATACGACCAGGTGCTGAAGGTTAGGTCCACCATTTCCAGCCTTCAACTAAATGATTGTGAAGAGCAGGCAGAAAGCCTAAAGAGCGTGGAATCTGCTATTTACGTCGAGTTTCTCAAAATGCTGAAGAGCAAGGCGGACGAAGCGGAATTTGGAGGTGACGCCTGATGTCAAAGGGACGCACGCGCGGCCCTAACAGGCCGTCCGGCAAGTTCGTACGGCATGACTGGATGTGGCTGTGGATGGCCGGGTCCAAGTTGAAGCACGAGATCCTTTTCAAGAGCACGCACGGAGGACCCGGCGCTACGCCGAATGCAAAGATTCAGTTCTTCAGCCACGATAACGCCATCAAGACATCGGTTCAAAACGTGGAGCGCACCGTCGGCACAATCGACGAGTCAGCATATGACGAGCCGTACGACTTCGATGCTGAGATAGACGCAGCCCGCGACTCTCTCAACGAAGAGGTGAAGGATGCATGCTCGGTCGCCGCCGAGAACCTTGAGGAGTACAGGCGCTTGCGCCAGATAACTGCCGCGCAAGCCGGAGAAGCCATCGGCGTGAACGAGTCAACCTTCCGCTCAAAGATGCGAGCGGTCGAGAACATGAAGCTGGGAGAGTTCCTCGCTCTGTGCGCGACCTTGGAGGTCGATCCCGGCGTAGCCCTCGGCTTCATCGACGGCGAGGATGCATCTGCCGTAAGAAACATGCACCGATTAGGAGCCGTCGAGGACCATAGGTACATCGGCGAGATGGCCGAGTTCCTCACTGGGAAGTCTGGCACATATATTCCAAGACATGCCGTCATCCCCCATGCGCTCGCAGACGCAGAGCACACAATCAGTGGTGACAAGACGGACGAGGACGATCGGTGGCCGAGATGGTACGAGACCGACGAATCCTATAGCGAATATGGTCCCTACTTCCATGCTGAGTGGCGCGACGACGAGGACGAATATGGCCCAAAGAGCTCGGACATCACCGGTTACTTCATGGAAGCCGACGGGAGCATCTATGACCCCGAGCAGGAACAGGCAGACGAGCTCTTTGCTGACGAGGTTGCAGAATACTTCATGAGTAGAGGGATTGAGGTCCATAGACTTGGTGCCGGACGCCTCGCATTGGGCCTTGGGCAGCAAGAAGATGGAGATAATGTGGAGACCGAATCCGAGGAGTGATGGAGCAAACCGTCTACCAGCGAACGGTTTACTTTTAGGCTGACTCGACACCCTCCCGAAAGCAAACCGCTCGCCAGATAACGCTTTGCTCGCCGATGTAAGCGCCACCCCAAGGCATTCCGCCGACAGGATGGCGCTTTGCTTTTTGGTCTATCCAAGAACAATGAGATTTGATACAGCGCAAACCGTTTCCATACGCGCGGTTTGCTGGTCATTTATGCCTGTTTACCTGCGGTTTCTTCGATTGCGCCATTTGTGACAGCGCCGTATATTCGAGTTGCTAGCAGACAAGAAGGACGTGCACGAT
>Ga0256406_1000080_pt1 | contig 170820 bp, 138 predicted proteins | sample RumenRJG_03DNA_FD_185986 | JGI IMG/M metagenome (GOLD analysis project Ga0256406, IMG submission 185986) | Bovine rumen microbial communities from Lethbridge, Alberta, Canada - RJG_03 | ecosystem: Host-associated > Mammals > Digestive system > Stomach > Rumen | place: Canada: Alberta... | reverse complement strand
CTTCCTTTCTCAACTATGGAGGACAATACGGTGTTCCTGCTCTTTACCGCCATGCTGAAGAATTTCTACCAGTACTTGTTGTCCAAGGTCAGTGCCATTTTCCCCGGCATAGACATGAAGAGTCGCCAGAAGCGCTTTGTCTTTGCCTTCATTGTTGTTCCGGCGAAATGGATACGTGTCGCCAGACAATGGACGCTGAATATCTATTCGAAAGACAGATAGCTGCACTACTGGACCATTTTCAACGCCAGCTACGGATAAACTAAAAGTTTTGGAGGGCTTACAATGTAATATCCCTAATGGGGGGGTAAGGGGGCTTTATACGCACATGTCAGCCCGTACATGGCAAAAAGTCTGTCTGAACAAGGAAAAGCACATTTCTGATGATTTGGGCTGTAATGAACTGAGACTTTTAATAGGATTGCGGAATTGAGGTATTTGAAAATTCATATAGAGCATTTTTTTTGATTATGATGCCGTTTTGGGCTGATGCCCACATGAGAAAGGAAATGAAAGTCTCTGTCTTGAGAATATGATTTTGACGACTTTTTGAAAGATTAATGCCTCAAACTTTTGCTATCTTTGTAACCTTATCTAAAACTTATCAGATATGGATCATAGCGCCATTGTCATGGGTGCCAGTTCGGGCATGGGACAGGAGGTGGCCCGTAGGCTGCTTAACAAAGGCTGGACGGTCGGCTTGGCTGCACGTCGTATTGACCGCCTTAGAGAAATGGCCGAGGAATATGGCCCAAGGGCGGTCTGTGCTCAGATAGATGTCAATGATGATGGATCGGCCAAGCAACTTCTCCATCTGTTTGAACAGCTCTCCACGGTAGATCTTTATATCCATACTTCTGGCGTGGGCAAGGTCAACTGCCAGCTGGAGGAGGACATTGAGCTTCAGACGGTGAAAACCAATGCGCTCGGCTTTACTCGATGCATAGGGGTAGCCTATCGGTGGATGGCGGAGCACGGCGGCGGTAAAATAGTCGCCATTTCCAGCATCGCGGGCATATGTGGGCTGGGCCCGGCGCCTAGCTATAGTGCCACCAAGGCCTTACAGCATACTTATATACAGGCGCTCGAGCAGCAGGCTCACTGTCGTCATCTGAACATCCACTTCACGGAAATACGTCCAGGCTTTGTGGACACGCAACTGCTGAATGGAAGTCATTACCCGATGACGATGCAAGTAGACGGTGTGGTGGACGAGATGATGCGGGCGATACGACACCGTCGACATACGTGCGTCATCGACTGGCGTTATCGGCTGCTCGTCGCGCTGTGGAGGCTGGTCCCTGCATGGGTTTGGCGAAGGATGAGACTCTCCAACTATAAATAACAATGGATTATGAATAAGAAAACTATACTGACGCTATTCTGCTTTTTCTCGTTCTCTGTCTTGTTCGCTACAGCACAAAGCGGAGTGAAGCAAGTGTATAATCCCGCCCTTGACCCCATGGCGCAAATAGACAGCGCTCTGGCCTTGACACAGCGTACGGAGGAGCCAAAGTACGTCCTGTGTCAACTTGGCGGCAACTGGTGTCCGTGGTGCTTGCTCTTTGCGGAGTTTGTAAGCAGGGATACAGACATCAACCAGCTTATCCAAGACAATTATGTCTATATCCATGTCAACTATGATCCGCACCTCAACCACGATGAGTCACAGAAAGCTAAGACGAAGGCGCTGCTTGACCGTCTCGGCAGGCCGCAGCGTTTTGGATTTCCTGTACTGATTATTCTCGATCAGCAAGGCAAGGTGATACATATTCAGGATTCCAGTTTTTTGGAGGAAGGACAGGGATATAATAAGAAAAAAGTCCTCCGCTTCCTCAAGAGCTGGAGGCCCAAGGCCGTTAATCCTTCAATATGATGGAGAGCGCCGCACACTCTGGGGAGGCAGACACAACATCGTTTCATATGGACAGAAAACGACATTATCAATCCGTCTTCCAGCAAGTACAGGCCTTGATGCAGGGGGTAGACAATCGCGTCGGAGTATTGGCTAATATCTCAGCCTTACTCCATGAAGAATTGCTGCACTATTTCTGGGTGGGCTTTTATATTGTTCGTGGGGAACAGATGGAGCTGGGACCGTTTCAGGGATCAGTGGCTTGCTATGCTATACAGCGGGGACATGGTGTGTGTGGCACTGCTTGGGCACAGGGAAAAACGCTGATCGTACCGGATGTGCATCAATTTGAGGGGCATATCGCTTGTTCCTCACTCTCCAATTCGGAGATTGTCGTGCCTGTCATGCGCACTAGGGAAGTAATCGCCGTCATCGATGTGGACAGCAAAGAGTTGGACGCCTTTGATCAGGAAGACCGCCATCTGCTAGAGCAAATAGCAGCTCTTGTCGAGCCCTTGCTGTAGGTTTGGGGCTAGTGATGGCTAGGGCACGTCATCTTGGACTGAATAGGATGTCTCAACTCTGAGACCCTCAGTCGCTTGGCTCGTCTTGCCGCCCAATCTGGGGTGGATGGAGTCCTCGGGGGTGACTACAGACTGACGAACGGATAATGCGTCAAGCCTATTTGGTTTATGAGGCAGAAACACAGAGAGAAGGGTGTGGCTTTTTGTCTCAAAGGCTTTGTAAATCGGATATTTTGCCGTAATTTTGCAACTTAATTATAGAAGTGTAAGATTACAAATCTGTTTATCATATGAATATCTCATACAATTGGCTTAAAGAGTATGTTGACTTTGACCTCACAGCCCAGCAAGTGGCAGATGCGTTGACATCGATAGGACTGGAGGTAGACGCGGTTTCAGAGGTCGAGACTATTCGGGGCGGTCTAAAGGGTCTCGTAGTAGGCCAGGTGATGGACTGTCAGCCTCATCCCAATAGTGACCATATGCATATATGTCAAGTGGACGAAGGTACGGGGGAACTTGTACAGATTGTCTGCGGCGCGCCTAATGTAAGCCAAGGACAAAAGGTTATTGTGGCTACCTTGGGCTGCAAGCTCTATGATGGCGACAAGGAGTTTGTCATCAAACGTTCCAAATTACGCGGCGTGGAGAGTCTGGGTATGATATGTGCAGAAGATGAAATAGGCGTCGGGACTGATCATCAGGGCATCATCGTGCTGCCTGAGGATACACCGGTCGGAATGCCCGCTGCGGAGTACTACAAGGTGGAGAGCGACTGGCTCATCGAGATAGACATCACGCCCAATAGGGCCGATGCTTGTTCACACTACGGAGTGGCACGCGACCTGTACGCTTGGCTCGTGGAAAACGGCTATAAGACGAGTCTCCATCGCCAGAGTGTCGATGCCTTCAAAGTGGACAACCATGACTATGAGATTAAGGTCAATATCGTGGCTCCCGAACGTTGCCGACGCTATACGGCCGTCTGTATAAAGGACTGTGAGGTCAAGGAGAGTCCCAAATGGATGCAGGACAAACTGCGCATCATTGGCTTGAGGCCCATCAACAATATTGTGGACATTACCAACTATATCATGATGGCCTATGGCCAGCCTTTGCACTGCTTTGATGCAGACATGATAGAGGGAAAGGTTGTCAATGTACAGACGCTCGAAGAAGGCACTCCCTTTGTCACACTTGACGGAGTGGAGCACAAACTCAGTTCGGAGGATCTGGCCATCTGCAACGCCAAGGAGCCGATGTGTATTGCCGGCGTACTGGGTGGCAAAGGAAGCGGCACCTATGAGTCCACCAAAAATATTCTGTTGGAAAGCGCCTGCTTTGATCCGACGTCCATACGCAAGAGCGCCCGGAGACACGGACTAAGTACAGATGCAAGTTTCCGTTTTGAACGTGGCGTCGACCCCAATGGCTGCATCTATGCGCTCAAGCAGGCAGCCCTCCTCGTCCAGGAACTGGCTGGTGGTAAAGTCGCAATGGATATCGTTGATGTGTACTCCCGTCCACAGGAGCCATTTGCCGTATCCCTCTTGTATGACTATGTCCACTCGCTTATAGGCAAGGTCATCCCCGTCGACACGATTAAAAGTATATGCAAGAGTCTGGAGATGGAGATTGTCTCGGAGACACCGGAGGGCTTGAATCTCAGAGTGCCGACTTACAGAGTCGATGTCCAGCGTCCATGTGATGTGGTAGAGGATATCCTGCGTATCTATGGATACAACAATGTTGAGATACCGGAGATGGTACTCAGTTCGCTTACGGTCAAAGGGGACATTGACAGGGCCAACAAATGGCAGAATCTCATCTCTGAGCAACTGACGGGCGCAGGATTCCGCGAAATCATGAACAATTCGCTGACCAGATCTGCTTATTATCAAGACGGTGAGACTTATCCCGAGAGCAGATGCGTCAGGATACTCAATGCGCTCAGTGAAGACTTGAGCGTCATGCGGCAGACGATGCTGTATGGCGGACTGGAGAGCATCCGGCGCAATATCAATCACCAGATGCCCAATCTGAAATTCTATGAATTTGGAAACTGCTACCAGCACTATGCCGAGAAGGCTGACGCCGAATCGCCCTTGAAGGCATATGCTGAGGAACCACGTCTTGCCCTTTGGGTCACAGGAAAGGCAGTTGAGAGTAGTTGGGCCCATGCTGACTTGGATTACAACTTCTATATGCTTAAAGCTCATGTCATGCACGTCTTGGAGCGACTCGGCATCAGTTATCAGGCATTCAAGGAAACGTCTCTGAGTAATGACATTTTCAGCCAAGCCCTCCAGCTCAGCGCGGGCGAGCAATGGATGGTGCGTTACGGTATTGTCAATACGAAGCAGGCAGACAAGGTTGACTTGCACGTGACTGTGTACTACGCAGAGTTCAATTGGCATATGCTACTCCATCTCGCAGCACGTGGCGGGGTGAACTATGCAGATCTTTGCAAATATCCTGCTGTACGCCGTGACCTGGCGTTGCTCCTCAATGAGGATACGACCTTTGCCCAAATTGAGGCCATCAGCCGTCAAGCCGAGCGTAAGTTGCTCAAGCATGTCGAGCTCTTTGACGTGTACGAAGGCAAAGGACTGCCAGCCGGAAAGAAGAGCTATGCTGTTGCTTTCACGCTGCAGGATGAGGTAAAGACAATGAGTGACAAGCAGATAGAGAAATCTATGACGCGTATTGTCGAGGCGCTTAAGCAGCAGCTCGGCGCTCAGCTCAGGTAGACATAGACATATCATAAATCAATTAAAATAATAATCTAAACAATTTACTCCAATGGGAAGAGCTTTTGAATATCGCAAAGCTACTAAACTCAAGCGATGGGGGCATATGGCCCGCACTTTTACCAAGATCGGTAAGCAGATAGCCAGTGCTGTCAAGACAGGCGGACCAGATCCGGAAAATAATCCTCATCTACGTGCAATCATTGCCAATGCGAAGCGCGAGAATATGCCGAAGGACAATATTGACCGCGCTATCAAAAATGCCATGGGCAAAGACCAGAGTGACTTCAAAGAGATGACTTACGAGGGATATGGTCCTCATGGAGTCGCCATCCTTGTTGACACCCTGACTGACAATACTACGCGCACAGTGGCAGACGTGCGCTCCATTTTCAACAAGTTTGACGGCAATCTCGGTACGATGGGCTCCTTGGCCTTCCTTTTTGATCATCGCTGTGTTTTCTCCTTTAAGAAGAAAGAAGACACCGATATGGACGAACTGATACTCGACCTCATCGAGTATGGTGTAGAGGATGATTATGACGAAGACCCAGAAGAAGGATCTATCACTATCTATGGCGACCCCAAGAGCTTTGGCCAGATCCAGAAGTATCTTGAGGACAAAGGACTCGAAGTTGTAGGTGCCGAATTCACGTACATCCCCAATAATCTCAAGGATGTATCAGCAGAGGAGCGTGAGACTATAGACAAGATGGTGGAGCGCCTCGAGGAGTTTGACGACGTGCAAAACGTCTATACAAACATGAAGCCCGCAGAGAAAGAGTAGTTCCTTCTGCCAAGCTTGAGAATGTCGGGTGATTGAGTCCTTGTTCTCAAGAGGCCAGACACAATGCAATATTTGGAGTGATCTGTGGGTTGAGCCGACAGGTCACTCTTTCTTATCTTTGAGTGGATTCTCTTTAAAACCGGTGCATGACGATGTCACTTCGTGTCGAGAGGGGAGGTCTCCAGGTGATAATGAAGAAAAGACGCAAGCAGACGAGATAATTTCGCCCCATAGTTGACCGACATCTACAAATGAATATTTATCTTTGCGTAACAAAATCAGTCACATCCCTTCATAGACAAAGATGATATTACACAAACTGTCAATCGTCAATTATAAAAATATTGCAGAAGCTCAATTGGAGTTTTGCCCGAAAATCAATTGCCTTGTCGGACTTAATGGGATGGGCAAGACAAATGTTTTGGACGCCATTTATTACCTCTCCTTTTGTAAGAGTGCACTCAATGCGATAGACAGTCAGATCGTCAAGCACGATGCAGAACTGATGGTACTGCAGGGGAACTACACTGACGAGGCAGGGAAGCCTCTTGACATTTACTGTGGGCTGAAGAAAGGGCGCCGCAAGGTCTTTAAGCGAAATGCCAAGGAATACCGTAAGTTGTCAGAGCATATCGGGCTCATTCCGCTGGTGCTCGTGTCTCCGGCAGACCAGGAGTTGATACTGGGCGGCAGTGACCAGCGGCGGCGCTTCCTCGATATGGTTATCTCCCAATACGACCCCAATTATCTCTATGAGGAAAACAGATACCGCAAGGCGCTTCAACAGCGCAATGCCCTGCTCAAGCGCGAGGACGCCCTGACAGACACAGATTATCTGTCTGTCTACGAGATGGTCATGGCCGAAGCTGGAAAATATGTATTTGAAGCTCGCCAAGCTTTCGTCGATAGTTTCGTCCCCATCTTCGGGCGGCTCTATTCCTGCCTGGGGCAGGGAGAGACAGTCAGCCTCTCTTACCAGTCCAATGTGCAGCCCGACCAGCTGGCCCTGCAACTTGAGCAGAGCCGTGTCAAGGACCAGATTGTTGGATTTAGTCTCCAGGGCGTCCATCGCGATGATTTGCAGATGGACCTTGACACCTACCCTATCAAGCGAGAGGGTTCACAAGGACAGGCAAAAACCTATCTCACTGCGCTGAAGATGGCTCAGTTTGAGTATCTTAAGGATAAAACCGGCCACCTGCCGCTGCTCTTGCTCGACGATATATTTGACAAACTAGACGCTAGCCGCGTTGAGCATATTCTGCAGCTTGTCGGTCAGGACAATTTTGGACAAATTTTTATTACAGATACTGATAAGAATTTTCTTTCCCACATGATTTCGACAACGGGAATAGACTATCGGATATTTGAGGTATGCGAGGGGGAGATAAAAGATGAAGTACAATAAAGCTGAAAACGTAACCGATCTCTTGCGGCAATTTTTGCGGTCAGAGGGGCTCGAGACCCCGCTCAATGAGCACCGCATCATCAGCGCGTGGCCTGAGGTGGTGGGGCACACTGTCGCAGTACACACCCACAAGTTAGAGATACATAATCAGACACTTTACGCCGAGATTGACACCCCCGTTATCCGGCAGGAGCTAATGATGCGCCGCTCCCAATTGGTCGAGCTGCTCAATCAGAAAGCAGGTGCCCGCACGATCGTAGATATACATCTCATATAGACCCATCTGTACGCGTGTGGCTGAGCGGTCCTCTCTTATCTCAAATAAATCTGTGTACGGGCCAGCTAGGTGGTCCCTCTTTTATTTCAAATAAATCTTGTGTGCGGCCAAGTGGACTTTTTTCAATGCCTTTGGCCGCCTTTCCCGCCTTACAGGTCAGGAGAGTATCTCATTCATCAGGACATCGTGAGCTTCTGCCTCCACTTTATCCAGTAGCTGAAAGGGGAAGCAGAGGCCGATCTTATACGTGTGGGCCATATCGGGGCTGGACAGCAGGTGGTCGTAGTAGCCGCGTCCGCGTCCCAGTCGATGGCCAGCCTTATCAAAAGCCATACCTGGAATAATCGCTATATCCACGTCGCCTAGCGATGTCAGCGCAGGAGTCGTCGGCTCCATGATGTGATAGGCGCCGGAGCACAGACTAGAGGGGCCAAGATAGGGGTGCACGGTCAACTCATCGCCACAGACCCGAGGCAGGAGCAGACGCTTGCTGTCCCGCCAGTGCTCCAAGAGTATGCGCGTGTCGACCTCGTCGGGCAAAGGGTGATAGAGGAGCACGCTTTTTGCCTGTCGGAACATGGGCATCTCTTCCAGACGCGACATCAGTCGAGCGGACCATTCGGCCAGTTGACCCGAGGTATACTGGAGCTTCAGCAGGCGTATGAGGCGTCGTTGTTCACTCTTCGACATCTCTATCTCCTAGCTTTTATAGCCTTTACCGGCCTTTTCACCACTTTGTGCGCACGCTTTGCCGGCGCTTGGGGAAAAGCTTTGCCTGCCCTGAAGATCTCAAGTGCCTTCGCGATATTGGGGTCATTTTCATTGAGGTACATCTGGCTGACGTCAGTGTCGTAGAAGTCATTGAGAATGAGATTGATTAGTGTGCGCTGCATGATGTGATAGGATTTCCGCAGGAGGAGGTTGCGACGTTTCAATCCCTTAGTCGCGGCAAAGTTGGCAAACTTGTCCGGCAGATTCTGCTTCTTAAGATACTTGACCATGTCCGTCCAGGAGTCCATTTTGTTGAGCCGGTTGCGATAGTAGTCGACATAGATATAGGCATATTGGGCCAGCAGGCCTTGGCTGGCAGCCTCTATATAGTAGCTGGTGACACCTGAGGTATCCTCCGGGACGAAGTAATCCGGCATGACACCGCCACCGCCATAGACCGTACGTCCGAGCCTTGTCTTGTATCGCTTCCCGCTCAGATGGATGCTGTCTGCTGACACATATTCTCCTTTCTCGGCGCGCTTGAGGAGGTCCATCTGGTAGTCACTCTCCTTGCCTTGTACATAGGGTTTCTGTAGGCAACGTCCTGACGGGCTGTAGTAGCGGGCTATCGTTAGCCGAAGCATGCTACCATCGGGGAATTGTATCGGCTCTTGCACAAGTCCTTTGCCAAAGGTGCGCCGGCCCACGATCGTTCCGCGGTCATTGTCTTGGATGGCGGCGGTGAAGATCTCGCTCGACGATGCCGAGGTCTCGTCGACCAGCACAATGAGCGGTATTGTCTGGTAGCTGCCTCGTCCGTCGCTGGTGTACTCCGATCGCGGCGATTTGCGTCCTTGGGTATAGACGATCAAACGGTCTTTGGGCAAAAACTCATTGGCTATCCTGATGGGAGGAGCCATAAATCCTCCGCGGTTGCCTCGCAAGTCGATGATGAGATTCTTAAATCCTCTCTGATGGAGCTTCGCCAGCGCTACGAGTAGCTCCGGATAGGTCGTGTCTCCCCAACTGTCTATTTTGATGTAACCCGTCGTCTTATCCACCATATAGGCAGTGCTGATGCTCTTGATGGGCACATTGTCTCTGACCACTGTGTAGCTGAGCAGCTTTTTGACGCCGGGACGGCGGATGCCTAGTCTTACCTTGGAACCCTTAGGCCCTTTGAGATGGGAGATGGCATAGTCATCAGTCAGCATTTTTCCGACAAAGTTTTTGCCGTCCACCGTCACAATGCGGTCACCGGCCTGTAGGCCTACTTCGTCCGACGGTCCGCCGCGTACCACACGGATGATGCGTGCTGTGTCGCTATAAATGGTAAAGACCACGCCGATGCCGGGAAAACTCCCCTTGAGATCCTGCATTTCCTCCTCCACGTCCTTGGCCGAGGTGTAGGAGGAGTGGGGGTCCAGTTCGGAGAGGATTTGCGGCATCGCCTTTTCCACGAGGTCAGACAGGTTGACCTTGTCGACGTACTGGTCATCGATGATATGCAGCAGATCGTTGATCTTGTTGCTCGAGGTATTGATGATGCTGAGTCGGTTGCCGGTGAAGTGGTTGGCGTAGAAGGAGCCGATAAGCAAGCCGACGATGAGGCTGATGGCCGTAATAAGCGGGATGAAACGGGAGTAATTATTGTTATTCATCTATAGGGGTGGTACTTTTGAGTGGTATGAGATATAGGTCTTGTTTGTTGTTATATGGGGACTAGTTCTTGAGCTGGAGCAGGAGTGTCTCTATATGGGCGCGCTCGAGCAGCTTGATGCCGTCGTCCAGTCGGTACAACTCGCCATATACGACCCTCTTGATGCCCGCTTGAATGATCAGTTTGGCGCATTCCAGACAGGGCGAAGCCGTGACATAGAGCGTAGCGCCGTCGCTGTTGTTGCTGGATCGGGCTATCTTGGTGATGGCATTAGCCTCAGCGTGGAGCACATAGGCCTTGGTCACATTGTGCTCGTCCTCGCAGATATTTTCAAATCCTGACGGCGTCCCATTGTATCCGTCGCTGATGATAGTCTTGTTTTTCACAATCAGAGCTCCCACTTGGCGTCGTTTGCAGTAGGAGTTTTCTGACCAGATGCGGGCCATTCTCAGATATCTTTCGTCAAGCTTCCGTTGCTTAAGCTCCTCGTCGGTCATGTCCTTTTCCATTGTCAAAAATATGTTGGGTCAATGATTGCTGTTTCACAAGATACCGTCGCGGCGCAGCATTGCTTCTGGTGTAGGCTCCTGCCCTCTGAAGTCGCGGTACAGCTTGTTAGGGTCTTCCGTACCTCCTTTTTCCAAGATGCAATGGCGGAAGCGGCCGGCCACTTCGCGACAGAAGATACCCTCTTGTTTGAAGAGGCTGAAGGCGTCGGCGTCGAGCACTTCTGCCCACTTGTAGCTATAGTATCCTGCTGCATATCCGCCCGTCATGATGTGCTGAAATTGGGTCGTCATGCAGACCTTCAGCCTGTTGCTCTTCAGCACTGCCTTGCTCCAAGCTTGTTTTTCAAAGGCGATCACATCCTTTTCCAGAGGTTTCGTGAGCGTATAGTAGGCCATGTCGAGTAGGCCCAGGCTCACCTGTCGCATACAGCTGCCTGCAGCGCCAAAGGTGTGGCTTGCCTTGATCTTGTCGATGAGCTCGTCGGGAATGACCTCGCCGGTCTTATAGTGGAAGGCAAAGGTGCGCAGGAAGTCCCGCTCTGTTGCAAAGTTTTCCATCATCTGCGAAGGTAGTTCCACAAAGTCCCAATACACATTGGTGCCGCTGAGCGCTTCAAATCTCACCTTGCTGAATATCTCGTGGAGGGCGTGGCCAAACTCGTGCAGCAGAGTGCTCACCTCGCTCAGAGAGAGTAGGGCAGGCTTGCTTGAGGTCGGCTTGGTAAAGTTCATCGTGATGGTCGCGTGCGGACGTACGTCCTGGCCCTTCTCGTCGAAGTGCTGTTCTCTCAGGCTGCTGGTCCACGCTCCGCTCTTCTTGTTATCGCGAGGGAAGAAGTCCGCATAGAGCAGCGCGAGATAGCTGCTGTCCTTGTCGTAGACCTCGTAAACCTTGACATCCTTGTCGTAGACCGGGATAGTCGGATTCTCCTTAAAGGTGATGCCATACAGCCTCGTCGCCAGCCCAAAGACGCCCTGAATTACGTTGGACAATTGGAAATAAGGCCTCAGTACCTCGGGGTCAAAGTCGTACTTCTTGACGTATAGTCTGTGAGAATAGTAGGCCGTATCCCACGGACGCATCTCAAAGTCCTTACCTTCGACCGTATGAACGAAGTCGATGAGCTCCTTGCGGTCTTTCAGCGCCTGTGGCTTGTAGCGGTCGATGAGCTGGTCCAAGAAGTCGGCAACCCGCTCCTTGGAACCCGCCATTCTCTCCTGGAGGGCCAAGTCCGCATAGCAGTCATATCCCAGCAGTTGGGCCCGCTCCAGTCGGTAGTTGACAAGCCGCTTGACCAGCGCCCGGTTGTCATAGCGACCGCCATGGCAGCAGAGGTGATTGTAGGCCATCCACACCTTGCGGCGTAGCGACCTGTTGGCGCAGTGGGACATCAGCGGGGTATAGCTCGGTGCTTGCAGCGTAAATGCCCAGCCCTTTTTACCTCTCTCGCGGGCCGTGTGGGCCGCGCGGTCCAGCTGTTCGGCCGTGAGGCCCTTGAGCTCCCGCTTGTCGGTGATGAGGAGAAAAAAGCGATTGGTCTCCTGGAGTAAATTTTGGCTAAACTGGAGCGCACTCTTGCTCGCCTCGACCGATATCTGGCGCAGCTGCTGCTGCTTGTTTGCCGGCAGGTCCACGCCCCTGCGCTTGAAGGCTTCATACACCTTGTCCAGCAAGACCTGTTCCTCTTTCTGAAGCCTTTGTTCTGCTGGAGCTGCCGCTGACTGCGTGTAGATTGTTTTGATTCGGTCAAATAGGTCCTTATTGAAGTCAATATTCGCCTCGTGCTCGCTGATCATCGGAGTCATCTCCTGCACCAAACTCTCCAGTTGAGGCGTCGAAGCATTGCCCAGTAGACAGCCCACGATGCTGAGCGCGCGGTCCAATATCTCTCCCGTCTGCTGCATTGCCAGCAGCGTGTTGCTGAAGGTCGGATCCTCCTTGTTCGCCGTAATGCGGTTGATTTCCTTGTCCTCTTGGCGTATACCCTCGACGATAGCCTCCCGGATATCCGCCAAGTCAAACTGGCCAAACGGCACCGACTCCAGTGGCGTATCAAAGGGCTTAAGTAAAGGATTCATCCGCTCGCTCCGAGGAGTAGGCGAGGACAGAACACTTGACTTTTTCATACTGCTGCAAAAGTACGACAAATCCCGCCCATATCAAAGTAAAAAGTTCCAATTTTAGCGTTCTTCTCAGCTTCATCATGACAAATTTTTCCGCGACCCATCCTCTACCTCTGTACCGGTTCCTCATCACCGTCCGCCCAGGCTTCAGTGTTCTGTCCTCTCATTGTCGGCCACATCCGCAGACTACCCTTTTTGCTATTCCCCTGGCTGCTTCGCAATGACAGGACGAGGATCAACCGATGAATTCATGGGTGAGAAATGATATGCCGCACACGCACATCTCAAAGAGAAGGTGGAAGCGTACAGTAATTAGTGCTTTTACAAGCATGGGGACATACCGGTTACAGTTGCTCCTTTACCTCTTCGATGGAGTGTCGCGATAAGATGATGATGGTTGTCAATGACGTCAAAAAAAATATCTCAGGTCAAGCTGTGTATATCTTTCGGGAGGCTCCAGTACAAAGTTCGTTTACCCTCATGATAGGCTGTCATCTTAGCTGATACGAGAGATAAGTCCCTTTTCTCTTTGTGTTGTATCGTAGCGCTGTCTGTCCTCTATAGATGGGAGAGGAAAAAATGGATGCTCTTGTAAATCTCCTGCCGATTTCAAAATTCTTCTCCGTTTGACATGAATTGGTATATCGGTCCATTCTCTGCTGATCCGACTAAGAATGAGACTTCGGGATTTGGCGTATGGATAAGTAATTTTATATAGATAATTTCTGTAAGTGGATAAAACGGGCACCGTCTTCGATGAAGAACATACCGTGTTTGCACTACAAGGTCGGACTTATTTTAAATTAGGTCCGACTTATTTTATTTTGAACTAGATGTCGTGTTGTTATCGACTGATACAGAGTAAGTTATAAAATATCTGATTTTAATGTAATTCTTTGATGATCAACTGCTTTAAGCTGCGTTTGGCTGTCGCCTTCTCCTTCTTTTGTGTTTCCGAGCTGACGGGATGAGGAATGATTCTTATATAACTTTTTGGAAGGTCTAAGACCGCGTGGGAGCCTAAGACTCCACGTATCATGTCCTGCCGAGATTGACCACTCCTGTTAAGACGAAAATCCGCGCAGCCTTTGGCTGCCCATCCAGCTTGCGCCCCTGTCAAAGCGGCGGCCTTAGGCCGCGCGTATCACGCCTAGATAGGACAGGGAGGCTGCTTTGAAAAGTCAACTTTGCAATGAGAAAAAGATAGGGGGCTGCAAGGTCGACAAGAGGAGCCAAAAGTGCGCTTTTGGGCGAAAAATGTTGTGTATGAACACAATTCTTCGTATTTTTGCATTGCACAAATAGTTAAAAATAGACGTTTTATGTTAGAAGAAAAGGCAGGACAACTCGCCGGTCAGGTCTGGGAGTTCCTCAATGCAAATGGTGAAACAGATGAAAAGGCCATCATGAAGGGCCTTAAGTTGCGTAAAGGTAAGGATTTTTATCTGGCTATAGGATGGTTGCTCCGTGAGGGCAAGCTCAATGTAGCCGGAAAGGAAGACAATCCTACTTTTTCTTTGAAGTAATAGGGCCTGCTTTCTGTTAAGTTAGGTTCTGCATCTTATATCATGGGGGCGCTCTCGACGATAGGTCGGGGGCGCCTCTATGGTGTCTGCCTGTCAGCGTGGTGACAGTGGAGGAGATGGGCGAGATAGGTGAGTTTGTAGACCTTAAAGACGAGGAGGCTGGGCGTGGGACTGAGCAGTTGCCGACGCAGGGCAGGGCCTGAGAGACGGTAGAGGAGGCGGACAGGACCGAGCAGGTGGAGTCGCTGGAGGCGGAGGACAAGGTGACTGATGCGGACGCGCTGCTGGAAGGAGCGGGGGAGACAGGTTAGATTTTGCAGGGCGAGCTCGGTATTGGCCACGAAGGTGGCATTGTTATTGATGCCGGTATGCTGGAGGGGATTGTCAATATGGCGGATGGCAATGCCCCGGCGGCGGAGCTGGTCTCCCATGAGAGTGTCCTCAAATCCGTACTGGGTGAGCTGGTCGGTGAAATTTACTTGGTTGAACAGGGACTTGTGAAAGAGAGTGTTGAAGGCCGTAAAGTGGTCGTAAGGATGGGTCTGCCGATAGCTTAGGGATTGGTAGCGGGAGGTGGCTCTCTCGTAGGCGTAGCGGAGATGATTGTCAGGGCGCAGGTCCTGAGGGGAGGTGGTGAGTCCTCCGTAGACGACGGGAGCGTCGTCGCGGTGGAGGATGTACTGGTCGATGAAATGGGGAGAGGTAATCCTTGCGTCTCCGTCGATGGTGAGGACGTAGTCGTAGCGCAGAATGGGTATAGCCAGGCGGCGATTGAGCGAGGGCCCCACGGGACGGACATGATGGATGATGTGGAGGCGAGAGGATGCATCAGGAGAAGCATGTGCAACAATCGTGGCCGCACAGGAGTGGAGACGCATTTGCAGAGCGGAAAAGAAGGGCGCTGAGGAGGCGTCATCGCTAATGACGATCTCGTAGTCCTCGAGGCCCACAGCATGGCGACACTGCTCAGCCAAGGCCTTGACTAGGGCCGTGCAGTCGTCATTGTGGGTGGGGATGAGGATGGACAGACGCATCGGACACTACGGCTTGAGCCAGCGGTCGAGCCAACGGAAGAAGGTGCGTTGCCACAGGATGCCGTTCTGAGGCTTGAGGACCCAGTGGTTTTCGTCGGGGAAGAGGAGCAGCTCGGCGGGGATTCCTCTCATGCGGGCCTCAGCAAAGGCGGCCTCGGCTTGGGAATGGAGGATACGGTAGTCGCACATGCCGTGGATACAGAGGATGGGCGTGTCCCACTTGCCGATGCTGAGGTGGGGAGAGTCCTTGTAGACAGGGGCGTCCGGAGTCACCCAGGGAGCGGCGCCGAGGTCCCAGTTGGGGAACCACATTTCCTCTGTCTCACCGTACTGCTGGCAGGTATTGAAGATACCGTCGTGGGCGATGAAGCACTTGAACCGCTTGTTGTGATGGCCTGCGAGCCAGTAGACGCTGTAGCCGCCAAAACTGGCGCCGACGCAGCCCAAACGGGACTTGTCGACATAGGGATCCTTGGACACCTCATCGATGGCGGAGAGATAGTCCTGCATGCAGAGACCGGAGTAATCGCCGCTGATCTCCTCCAGCCAGTCCATGCCGTAGCCGGGCAGGCCGCGGCGGTTGGGCGCGACGATGATGTATCCGTGGGAGGCCATAATCTGGAAGTTCCAGCGGAAGCTCCAGAACTGGCTGACGGGTGACTGAGGCCCGCCCTCGCAGTAGAGCAGGGTGGGATAGGTCTGGGTGGAGTCAAAGTGGGGTGGATAGATGATCCAAGCCTGCTCCTGCTTGCCATCGACAGTGGGTATCCAGCGTTCCTCGACCTTACCCATTGTGAGATGGTCGTAAAAATACTTATTCTCCTCTGTTAACTGGGTGACCGGGTGGCTCTTGGCCAGCTGGATGCTGTAGACCTCGTCAGCTTGGCTCATGCTGTGGCGCTTGACGATGAGATGGCTGCCATCGTGTGACAAGCCGCAGATGGAGTAGTCCCAAATACCGTCGGTGAGCTTGCGCACGCTGCCCTGCAGGGTGGTGGAGTAGACCATGGATGTGCCATGCCAGACGCCAGTGAAATAGAGAGTCTTGGAGTCTTTTCCCCAGCAATAAGTGTCGACTCCGCTCTCGAAGGACTCGGTGACGTAGCGCTTTTGCCCTGTGGCAAGGGTCAATACGCAGAGCCGGTTGCGGTCGCTCTCGTAGCCGTCGCGGGCCATACTCTGCCATGCGATGTAGCGGCCGTCGGGCGAAAATTGGGGGTTGGTGTCATAGCCGACATTCTGGTCTTTGTCCAAGTGATTAATGGCTTGGTCCTTGAGAGAACGGGTGTAGTCAGTGGCCGGCTCCTGGAAGTCTGCTGTCTTGCAGAGATTGGTCGTCTGTCCAGTCTCAGTATCGTAGAGGTAGATGTCGCTGTCAGTGCTGGTGGCGTACTTGCGTGCGACCTTCTTGCGGCAGCTGTAGGCGACCCGCTTGGAGTCGGGACTCCAGCACAGTTGCTCTATGCCGCCAAAGGGGGCCGTGGGGCACTCGTAAGGCTCTCCCTTAAGGATATCCTGGACGTGGCTGACGCCTTCATCACCGAAATTAGCGATGAAGGGGTGCGGAACGGAGGTCACGAAGTGGTCCCAGTGCTTGTACATCAGCTCGTTGATGACCATGCCGCTGGCTTGGGGAAGGTCCTGGTATTTGCGCTCGATGGCTGTCGTATCATCGACTTGCATGATGAGCAGGATCTTGTGTTCATCGGGCGAGATGAGAAATCCCTCGACGTCACGGTCGAGTTGGCTGAGCTGCTTGCGTCCTGACCCGTCGGCATTCATCTGCCAGAGCTGGCTACTGCCGCCCTGATTACTCAAGTAGAGGATCTGCTTGCCCTGATGGATATAGACGGCATCGGACTCATTGGCAGAGCTTGTTGTTAGCAATGAGGAGGCGTGGCGGTCCTGATTCAGGGTATAGAGTACGCGGTGGCTCTTGTTTTGGGGCACGCTATAGTAGGACACTTGATACACGGCATGTCGACCGTCGGGGGCGAGGCTGAAGGAGCCTACTCTGCCCATTGCCCAGAGCGCCTCGGGAGTCATGAGGTCAGAACCGTCGCGGAGGATGGTCGTATTGCGCCCGATGAAGTCTTGAGTAAGTGGCTTGCTATAGGACTGTAAGGGCATGGCGGAAGTTATCATCAATATATTTATGGCGAAAATGGAGGGTTTCATCTTGTGTGTGAAAGGATTGGAATGGGGAAACTAGTGCTTACCATATTTTTTCTGCTGCATTTCCTGCTGCTTCTGGAGAGCCTCGAGACGGGCGGCAAGGCCTTTGACCTTCTGCGGGTTGTTGCGATTCTTCTCATAATTCTCCTCGAGTTTGGCAAGGAGTTTCTTGTCATCCGTGCGCCACTTGAGATACCACATGGTGATGGCTGAGCCGAGCAGGGAAATCCAGTAGTAATAGTTGAGTCCTGCGCTGTAGCTATTGAAAATGAAGAAGAAGAAAATCGGCATGAGCATCATCATCCACTGCATCATCTTCATCTGTGAGGCGGCTTGCTGACCGACCATGGAGTCCTTTTGCATCTTCATATTGAGCCAGCTGTAGAGTAGATTGGAGGCGCAGAAGAGGACGCAGAATAGGCTGATGTGGTCTCCGATGAAGGGGATATTGGTGCTAAAGTGGATGACGTCATCATAGGTCGAGAGGTCGTTGGACCAGAGGAATTTCTGCCCGCGCAGCTCGATGGCGTTGGGCACAAAGTTGAACATGGCAATCCAGATAGGGGACTGTATGAGGATGGGGAGGCAGCCGCTCATGGGGCTCACGCCGTACATGCTGTAGGTCTGCATGATCTCTTGCTGCATCTTCATGCTGTCCTCCTTATTGGGATACTTCTTCTGGATCTCGTCAAGTTTGGGCTTGAGGACACGCATCTTGGCGCTGCTCAAGTAGCTCTTGCGAGTGGTCGGATAGACGAGTACCTTAAGCAAAATGGTGAGCAGCAGGAGCACGATACCCATGCTGAAGCCCAGCTGGGTAAGCCAGTTGAAAACGTAGATGGTGAAGTACCGGTTGATCCATCGGAAAAGGGGCCAGCCGAGGTCAACAAGGCGCTCCATCTTGAGATCACGCTTGTCGAGGCTCAGCTTGTTCATCTTCTGCAAGAGCTGGAACTGATTGGGCCCGAGATACATCTGCATAGTGGTGGGCTGCTGGCCAGAAGGGTCAAACGCGGTCTCCATCTCGGCATGATAGTACTTGAGACGTCCGGAGCCCTTGGGCATCGGGTCGCTGGACAACTTGACATGAGAAAACTCCTGATAGCCGATGAGTACGCTGCTGAAATATTGATTTTTGAAGGCAATCCAGTCAAGCGATTGGTCGATATCCTTATTTTCCTGCTTGGTCTCGCTGAGGTGGGAGATGTCGCCTTCCTGATCCTTGTAGGTCAGGCGGGAATAACGGGCTTCAAACTCGTAGCCCTTCTCTTGCTGCCTGATGGTGTCTTGCCAGTCTATGCCGATGGTCTTGATGCTAGGCATGATGTATCGGTCAAGGCCATGGCTTTCTATGGAGAGATTGACCATATAGGAGTGGGGCAGCAGGACGTAGTGGAAGATGAGGCTGCTGCCGTCCTTGGCCGTCAAGGCCAGCGATACGGTGCTGTCACTCACTTGCGAGGGGATGAAGGTGTAGTCCTTGGTGTGGAGATTCTCCTCCTTCATCGCCAGGGTGAAATCTATATTGGTTGACAGGGGGGAGAGAAGCATCACATTGCGCTTCTGCTGGTCCTTGTAGCCCTTAAGCTCGGCTGAGGAGATGACGCCGCCGTGGGTGTTGAGCGTTACTTTAACCAGTTCGTTTTGTAAAGTGATAATCTGTCCTTTGCCTGTCTTGCAAGCTCCGAAAAGTGTCGTCGTATCAGGCTGGGTAGCTGCTGAGGCGGCCTGCTTTGCCGCCTCTTGTGCCTGAGCCTTAGCTTGGGCCTGTTTCTGAGCTTCTACTTGGGCAATACTGTCCTGTGTCTTGCGCTCTGCGATCTCTTCCTTGCTGGGCTGGGAGAAGTAAGTAAAACCCATGACGATGGCCACCATGAGTATAAAGCCGATTATGGTATTTTTATCCATGTAAAGTGATTGATTTCTTATTTTATTAGACTTACGGCATGCAAAGTTACGGATTTTTATCAGATTAACTTTCGCTTTAAGGGTATTATTGACTCGCTGACCAAAAAAGTTGCTTTTTGAAGGTCTATTTAAGCGCAAATGATTAAGTTTGCACTCGGTTAATCTATCAAATTGTTTACTTAGTCCTAGTCATCATATGCGTAGGGTATTGCTTGTCATCAGCCTTATTCTGGCAGCCACTTCGGTGGTCGCCCAGCGTCACCATACGCATTTCGCGAGTCCCAGTATGGCCCAGGCCATTGCTGCACGCTACGCCGACTCTCTGTCTCGTCTGCGAGTGTACTACGACTCGACATGGGTCTACGACGGCGAGCGTCCGCTGGTCAATCCCTACTATTACCGCCTCTTTGTACAGCCGACGCTCTACTACAGCTCTGTCGACCAAGCGATGGGACTAAGGGCGGACTCCATAAATAAACCGTCGCTTCTGCAGCCTCATTATGATCAGAAACTGCGGGTCAATACGGCGCTTAACTCCTTCTTTGCCAGCCTCTACACGACTCGGCCTGACCTCATCAGACTCACTCAGTCTGCTATCGATGAAAAGCAGGGAATACGCCAGGACTTGCCATCTGAAGTCAACCGTAAAGTGGCGATTACCGACAAAGTGACGCCCTCAAAGCCTGTGGAAGTCTATGAGCCGGTACAGGTCATCAGTCATAGGCCAAACTTCTGGTCGACCTCCCAAAGATATTCGCTCCAGTTCATGCAAAACTATATATCATCCAATTGGTATAAAGGAGGCAACAGCAGCAACTCTTTCCTGGCGACAGCTTATCTGACACTCAACTATAACAAAAACAATAAGGTCATATTTGAAAACAGCCTGGACGTCAAACTAGGCTTCCAGACGGTCAAAGGAGATACGGTCCACAAATTTCAGACGACTACCGACGAAATACGCATGGTCAACAAAGTTGGCCTTCGTGCCATCAAGAACTGGTACTACTCCATCTCTTTGCAGAGCTGGACGCAGATGTTGCCTAAATATCATACCAATAGCCATACCATATACTCCGACTTCATGTCCCCGTTTGAGACGGTCCTATCCGCCGGTATGGAGTACAAGTACTCTAAGTCAAAATTGTCACTTTCTGCAAATATCGCGCCCCTTTCGTTTGATCTCAAGTATGTGGCACGCGAAGCGCTTGAAAAGCGCTATGGAAATCTGCCGCGCCATCATTTAAGAGAATATTATGGCTCTAATATCACAGTCAACTATACTTGGAAAATTCTCAAGGAACTTTCTTGGACGGGTCGAATCTACTATTTCACCAATTATCAGAAAGTACAAATGGAATGGGAGAATACTTTTAATTTCACCATCAACAAATTTATCTCGTCCAAGCTCTATCTGTATCCCAGATTTGATGATACGCAGTACAACGCCAATCGCGAGCATCGCGTCCAATTCAAAGAATGGATATCTTTAGGATTTAACTACTCTCTATAACTCGTCTGTCATGTAAAAACAACGGACGATTTCATCGTGTTATTTTCTCCTAATACCGATATTTAGCCATGCGAATAGATATTATTACTGTCTTGCCTGAAATGCTTAATGGATTTGTCCATGAGTCTATACTCGAGCGCGCCCAGCGCAAGGGACTCGTCGAAATCCATGTACACAATCTCCGCGACTATACGACAGACAAGCACCGCCGTGTGGACGATTATCCCTACGGAGGCTTTGCGGGTATGGTCATGCAGTGTCAACCGATTGACGCCTGTGTCAGCCATCTGATATCAGAGCGCCACTATGACGAGATTATTTTTACTTCTCCTGACGGCGAGCAGTTCACACAGCCTGTAGCCAATGAATTGTCATTGCTCAACAATCTGATTATCCTTTGCGGCCATTACAAAGGTATAGACTATCGTATACGCGAGCACCTTATTACGCGCGAGATCTCCATTGGCGACTATGTACTCACGGGAGGTGAAATCGCCGCTGCCGCAATCGTCGATGCGGTAACCCGTCTTGTGCCCGGCGTTATCGGAGATGATCAAAGCGCGCTCTCCGACTGTTTTCAAGATCATCTACTTGCTGCTCCTATCTACACGCGTCCTGCAGTTTACAAGGGATGGCGTGTGCCCGACATCTTGCTGAGTGGCAACGATGCGAAGATCAAGGACTGGGAGCTTCAGCAGTCACTTGAGCGTACTCGCCGTCTGCGGCCTGATCTAATGGATGAAGGACCAGATCTTTAGGGGGACAAACGGCAAAAAATGGGACTGCCCCTGTAGACAGTCCTGCTGCGGAAAGTGAGGGATTCAAACCCCCGATACCCACAAGGAGTATAGCGGATTTCGAGTCCGCCCCGATCGGTCACTCCGGCAACTTTCCTTAATAATTTCGTTTGCAAAGATACAAACTATTTCCTCAATAATTCTATCTCTTTATCGTTTTTTTTGACATACCGATGCATTACTTGTTTCTTGGCCGTTTGGTTGCAGCGATCTTTCTTGTTCCGGCTCTTGCGATGTCTTATGCACAAAGTGGCTTACGCATATGTGAACTCAATTGCGAGAACTTCTTTGATTGTCGGCACGACAGCATGAAGGCTGATCAACAATTTCTGCCAGAGTCCCCTCGGCGATGGACGTTTACCAGATATTGGCGCAAACAACAAAACATAGCCAAGGAGATTATCTCTATGTCCAATGGAGTGCCACCAGACTTGGTTGCCTTGGTGGAAGTGGAAAACGACAGTGTACTTCATGATTTGACCAGACGATCTGTCTTGCGCAGAGCTGGTTATGAGTACGTGATGACGGCGAGTGCAGACCCGCGTGGCATTGATGTGGCTTTGCTTTATCAGCCATCTGTGTTCCGACTATGTCAGCATCGCGATCTTCGCCTGCATCTAAATAGCGAGCCGGATTACACAACCCGCGATGTCCTCTATACAAAGGGTGTCGTCTTCACAGGCGATACACTGCATGTCATAGTCTGCCACTTCTCAAGCAAGGTCTCTGGAGCCCGTAAGTCTGAGCGCTATCGCATAGCGGAAGCGTCAATGGTGAAGTTTCTTGTGGACTCAATATGTCAGCAGGAGACAGGTGCGCGAGTGGTCATACTAGGCGATTTCAACGAACCGCCTACGGGCCAAGCCATAACGGAAACATTGCAGGCACGCCCTTGTGAAGGGGTGATTGATAAGCGATTGATATACAATCTAGCATACCCTGTGGGCCATGACCAGAGATGGCCGCACGGCACGTACTGTTATCAAGGTCACTGGGAGCGACTTGATCATATCTTTGTCATAGGATCTTTGTTAGACAGTTCCCGTACACTGTACACAAGTCCTACTGCTTATCGGATACATGCTCCCAAATTTATCCTGACGACAGATCCTATGACACGACGCCTCATTCCCTTTCGCACCTACAATGGCTATCGTTATCAAGGTGGATATTCTGATCATTTACCCGTATACATCGACCTTGTAACGAAGATTGTTGAGGAGTAGAGCTGCGCTTTCTGTATTAATATTGGCACTTTGATTAATGCGGCAAACTTGGTGGACACATTTTCTAACTTAGCATAGACGCCCCCAAAGTATTATAAACATATCAAAGACCTAATGATATTAGGCTTAAAATAAATTTGGCTTAACCAGGTATACTCTATATCCCAAAGGAGACTTTGGTGATCATATTCCCGCCTAGCCGTAAAGCCTCTTCATTAAGCGGTATCAGATGATGATGTCGCTCTGGTAGGGTCTCGTAGAGTGCTGTACGGATATCATCAATTGTTACTATCGGATTGACTTTGATAAGACCGCCCAGGATAACCATGTTGAAGGTCTTGATATTCTTGAGCTTGGCCGCAGCATCCATAGCGTTGATTTCGTAAATGTTGATATCGTGGCGTGAAGGCGGTTTGGCAATACCGTATGTGTCATAAATAAGGGTGCCGCCTGGCTGTATCTTGGGTAGAAATCGGTCAAGTGAAGGCTGATTGAGAAGAATAGCCGTATGGTAAGTGGACAGAATTGGAGAGGCTATCTTTTGATCACTAAGAATAACTGTAACATTGGCAGTTCCGCCTCGTTGTTCTGGACCGTAAGCAGGAAGCCAACTTACTTCTTTTCCTTCTTTCATGCCTGCGTATGCCAATAGCTTACCCATGGAGAGTACGCCTTGGCCGCCAAATCCGGATATTATAATTTCTTCTTTCATAACAAAATCTGTTCTTAATGCGTACTTTGCTCTTTTGTAATATCCTTTATATCTCCGATATGGTAGTACTTAAACATATTTTCTTCCATCCATTTGTTGGCCTGAACTGGAGATGTCTTCCAACCGGATGAACATGTTGATACAATCTCAACAAGATTGGAGCCTATGCCATTCATCGAATTTTCAAAGGCGTGCCTAATTGCCTTTTTAGCCTTAAGTATAGCTCCGACGGTCTCAACGCTTTGACGCGAGACAAAAGCTGTGCCTTCCAACTGAGCTGCGAGGTCAGTGATGTTGAGGGGATAACCATGAAGATCAGCCTGACGACCATAGGGACAAGTTGAGGTCTTCATGCCCATAAGTGTGGTAGGAGCCATTTGTCCTCCGGTCATACCATAAATGGCGTTGTTGATAAATATAATAGTGATTTTTTCACCACGATTGAGGGCATGTATAGTCTCGCCAGCACCTATACAGGCTAAATCGCCATCTCCCTGATAAGTAAATACAAGGCGATCGGGCCATAGTCGCTTAGCAGCCGATGCTAATGCAGGAGCACGTCCATGGGCAGCTTCAAGCCAGTCTACGTCAAGGTACCGATAGGCAAATACTGCACAACCAACGGGACTGATGGCAATGGTCTTTTCCGCAAGGCCCATCTCATCAATAATCTCAGCAATCAGTTTGTGAACTACTCCATGACTACATCCCGGACAATAGTGCATGGTCAAGTCATTAAGTAAACGCGGTTTGGTAGCAACGAGATTTTCCGGGCGTATAATATCTTGAGTCGTCATTTGTTATTGGTTTTACGGTTTCGAGTCTGAATACGCATGAATACTTCTACCATTTTTATAGCAATGGCTGCAAAGCTGCATGAAAAGAAGTATGGGAGTCCGTCAGGCAAGGGCTTAACAAAATACAGAACAATTGTCATGATGACAAGCAGGGTAAAGATGATATTAAGCACTTGTCTAACCTTAAATATACGGATTGCGCGCGAATCATACTTGGGACGCACGTGGTGCATTCCTGTTGGCCGATTCTGTGTTGGATCTGGTATGTTTACACTGTCTGCCATATCTCTAGTATAAAATAGTTAGCCGATAATGTGTAACATCGCATCTACGAGTTCACCAGAGTCAGGCACAACACCGCCCATGCGGCCAAAATGTTCTACGGGACGCGAACAATCAATGGCAAGACGCACATCGGAGATCATCTGTCCAGAATTTAACTCGCAAACAAGTATTTTTTTGACACGGGGCAAATAACTGCGTAGTTTATCCTCGGGAAACGGCCATAGCGTGATAGGACGAAAAAGACCGGCTTTGATTCCTTGCTGGCGCAGTTTGCCAACTGCTTCCTCTGCAATACGAGCGACACTGCCAAAAGCCACAAAAAGGTATTCGGCATCCTCACACGATATACTCTCACTGCGTTGCTCTGTCTGGCGCATGCGTTCATATTTTTGTTGTAAAGCTATGTTGCGGTCTTCCATTACATGCGGATCCATCTCAAGTGAGGTAAGGATGTTGGGCTTACGTCGGCTAAGATTGTGACCATTAACAGCCCAAGAACACTCCTCCCAAATCTGTTCCTCTGTACGGCGAGGCTTTTGGGGCGGGAGGCAGACCTTCTCCATCATCTGTCCGATAACACCATCAGAAAGCATAATGACGGGATTGCGATACTTGAAGGCGAGTTGAAAACTAAGATCAACAAAATCTGCCATCTCTTGTACACTATCAGGTGCAAGTACTAGAATATGATAATCTCCGTTACCTCCACCCACAGTAGCTTGACGGTAATCACCTTGAGAAGGCTGGATGGTACCCAGACCAGGTCCTCCACGCTGGACATTTACAATAAGGCAAGGGATTTCTGCCGCTGCCATATAGGATATACCTTCTTGCATCAGGGCAATTCCTGGACTTGATGATGAAGTCATGACGCGCTTGCCTGTACCTCCGCCGCCATAAAGCATATTGACTACAGCGACTTCACTTTCTCCTTGTAGCACAACCATACCTGTAGTCTCCCAAGGCTTGAGTAGAGAAAGAGTTTCAAGAACCTCCGACTGAGGAGTGATGGGATAGCCGAAGTAGCCATCGCAGCCACAGCGTACAGCTGCATGGGCAAGTGCTTCGTTGCCTTTCATCAAGGCGTATTTTTGCAGATTCATTTATATTATTTATTTACATTTTTACTTTGACACGGTAAACACTGATGCATGCATCCGGACATACGATAGCACAGCTAGCACATCCCGTACACTGCTCAACATTGACTTGCTCTGCATAAGGGTATCCTTTAATATTGACGCGCTTGGGTGCTAGACGTAAGATGTGCAAGGGACATGCTTCCACACAAAGGGAACACCCTTTGCAACGGCATGTATCTATGACAATGGCTCCTTGATTCATATTTTTTATATTTTTGTATCCTTTATATTATTGTCCATATATATCCTTACAGTAGAAGTCAAGTATTTGGTTGGCTATCTCAAGTGCCTGCTGAGCTGGCGATTGTGGGTTAATTGATATTGCTTCGAGATAGTTATTAATGGCTAACTGCCAGTTTCCCTGCTTCTGATAAGCCTTGCCAAGAAGATAGTAAAGTTGGTCGACTTGAACATCTGTCGGTTTTTGATCCGTCGTAGATGAAGTCAAATCAGCAATCATGTGCTCAATTTGCTGAATAACTGCATCTACATGTCCTTGACGGAGCTGCATAAGAATCTCGTCGATATTCATTCTATTTTTCTTCGAACACAAAATTATCTGATTTGACAACTTAAGAAACGATCCGAGACGAATCCTAATACTATTTAACTAAAAATAAACGCATTAAAACACATTTCTAATGTGTAACTCGCTTATTTTGTGTCAAATCTAAGTAGAATATTCTTAGTTTCTACTGAAACAAACAAGGCCGCTAAGATGTGAGCAATCAAGTATTGAATACGCTCAAAGACATCCCAGTTGCGCAAAAAAGCATTTGTATTTTCTTATAAATGACGATTACTAAGTAGTGTTCACTGAATAAACGTAATGTTTTGATATTCAATAAATAGCATCGTTTTTGTTTGGTGATTTAACATTTTGTTTGTGTCTTTGTGGTGTTAAAGGAAACAGAAGATGAAGTATACGTCGCAGAATAAAAACAGACAATTGACGCTTGACATTTTCAGGTCGTCGCTTGACAACCTGGACAAGTCCAACCGTTGGGTCGTACTCGGCGATACTCTTCCTTGGGTCGAACTTGAGAGGATCTACAACTCCAGACTGCATAATAAAGACAAGGGCGCAGGCAACAAGCCGGCCCGGATGATCATTGCCGCGATGATTATCAAGCACAAGATGAATCTCTCTGACGAGGAGACTATCAAGATCATTCAGGAGAATCCCTACATGCAATACATGTGTGGTCTCTCGGAGTTGACAGACCAACCTATTTTCGATTCCTCGCTGTTCGTCACAGTCCGCAAGCGCATCACCGAAGAGGAGATAAACGATATGACCGTCCGCTTGCTTGAAGAGCAGAGAAGGCGCAAGGTCGAAGCTGAGCAGCACAAGGACAAGGACGACAATGGAAATGCCGGGGCCAAGAATGACAACGGAGCCACCAAGGAAGAGAGTAAGGAAGATAGCGCAGAGGAGGACCCTTTCGCCAAGGAGTTCACAGACTCTAAGGGCAGGCTCCATAAGGGAGTGCTGAAGATGGACGCCACATGTGCCAACGCGGAGGTACGCTACCCCGTAGATGTTGACATCATCCATGACGGCTGCAAGGTCGTGGACAGATACATGCATAGCATTTGCAAGGCACTGAAGATTAGTGCCCGGCGCACGTCCTACAGGATGCCCGCAGAGCCTATCTCGTACTTGTGAAGATGAAAAAGAAAGGCGGCGAGCTTGTACGCCGGACCAAGTCCTACATGCTTGGTTGCCTGAACAAGGAGCTCAAACAGATAGTTGAGCTTTTTGTCAGTTACGCGGGCAGCAAGGCTCTTCTGACAAGCCATGAGCGGCATACGCTCAACGCCACCTTTGATATGTATGCCCAGCAATAGGAGATGCTCACCAATGGAACGCACACTTGTGCCAACCGCATCGTCAGCATCTTTCAGCCTCACATAAGACCCATAGTCCGCGGCAAGGCGAAGGCAAAGGTCGAGTTCGGCGCCAAGATAGGCGTAAGCGTCTACAATGGTTACTCGTTCATCGACCATCATAGTTGGGACGCATATAACGAAAGCTCCGACTTGGAGCTCCACACGCTTGTTTGAACAGCGATTCGGTTGCCTTCCGGCTACCATCCTCGCTGACAAGATATATATGAACAAGACTAGTAGGAACTTCTTGAAAGCCAATGAGATAAAGACCTACAGTAAGCCTCTCGGCAGACCTCCCAAAGAGCCCAGACCTCCCGAATATTACGACAACATGGCCAAGGCCATCGGGGACAGAAACGAAGTCGAATGCTCCTTCGGCATCGGCAAGAGAATCTACAGAGCCGACAACATACGACCAAGCTTCCCAATACAGCTGAATGCTGGACAGGAATGTGCTACTTTGTCAAGAACGTGATGAAGTTCCTTAGGGAACTTTGTCTTCGCCTTTTTGAGAATATCGACTTCTGGCTTCATATTATCATTTCGGAACAGAGAATACAAGTTAAAATTCTTTACAGTCCCCATGTCCCTATATTAATTCAGTGAACACTAAGTAGCACCTGTTTCATTGTGCCTCATAGCAAAAATAGGCCTTATGCAATATGTAAAAGCGGATGGCTATTATCCTATATCTTCAGATCTTTCTATATTCTATAATTTTCTGAGCCATTTGTCAAGATACTGCATTCCTTTACTCTCGAGAATTTAATCCTAGATTAAATATTTTAGAATGAGATCAAATCTAATGTTTTTGTTGCTTAGCCTCAGCAGCTTCCTGACGGTAATGCTTAATGAGACTATAGGCTGTGTAAAGACCGAGTTCACCAGCTTTTCCGAGATCTTGAAAACCTTGAGTGTAGTTGCCTTGATTTGCATAAAGTATACCGCGGTTGTAGTAAGCTTCTGCAAGCTCAGGATTAAGTTTAATTGCTTGTGTAAAGTCATCAATTGCACTTGTAAGCTCATTAATGGCGGCTCGCAAGCATGCGCGATTATAATATAGGCAAGCAGTGTGATTGGATAGACTGATGGCGTAATCTAAGTCACGAATCGCCAAAGTGAAGGGCATCGCTTTTCCAGTATTGTGAGACGGAATAACGGAGTTTTCCGCAACGGCTGTAGTCTGGTGGCTAAAAGCTTGACGTGCACGCACAGTTGAACGAAGGAATAGCGAAAAAATATCCTGAGGCGATTTGCTAAGCTTATTATCTAAGAATTTAAGTGAGGATTGGTAATCATGTTCAAGAGCACAGTATATCGCACGCGAAAGCAAATCCGAAGACTTGTCGCTAAGATGCGCAGACTCTTTATGTATGTCTTCAATGTCTGCAGCGGAGAGAGGGGTGTCGCGTGTTGTAAGATAGATAGTATGCGGAATATGGTGTTTCTCATTATACTGATTAACAAAATCTGCATATGGCGTGAGTTGTACAAGCCCACTCGGAGCGCTGTGTGTAGAGATAAAGAAAGGGGGCTGCAATTGTACTGCGACTTGTTTGTCTTGTATTCGGCCACGATAATCGCTTGTGTAAAACTTGGCAATATCCTTCTCATCATTACTGACTACTATCTTTTGATAATTATCAATGTCCTCGTCTTGCTGTTTACGAGTTGCATGAGCCGCGGGACGTTTGTGTGTACCAAACATGTTGTCGAGTTGGGCAATATAGACACGTCGCTCATCTTGTAGAGCATGGCGCTGATCGCCAATAAGACGATAGCAACGTGCTCGATGCTGATAACCCGTGATAAAGTGAGGGTATTGGCGAAGCACAGTGGTATAATCGCGGATGGCTGCTCGATAGTTTCCTGTAGCTTCAGAGAGAGTTGCACGATTGAATAATGCAAGGCGGTCATGAGGCTTGCGTCCAAGGACAAAGTCAAAGTCCAGGATAGCTGCATTATTTTCACCGACTTGCATACAAAGAAGGCCTCTATTATAATGACCGATATAATTGTCCGGGTCGATATCAAGAGCAATGTTATAGTCTTCCATGGCACCGCGGAGATTATTCTGACGATAGCGTGCAAGGGCTCGGTTAAGGTAAAATCCGACATCTTTCGGTTTTTGGAGAATTGCTTTATCATATGCATGTTCAGCATTGTGATAGTCTTCCCGTTGCATAAGTAGTGTTGCTTTGGCAGACCATGCGTCTACTTCGTGCGGATCAAGACGTAAGGCATGGTCCAGAAGCGTGTCGGCGGAGACTGTATCACGTTGTTGAATCGCGATCTGAGCTTTAAGCAAATAACAGCGCATATAGTCTGGCCATTTGCTTAGCATTGTATCCAGCATATGATCTGCTTGGCGAAGACTGTCGAGTTGGGCCAGACAGAGTACTGCATTATACCAGTAATCCCGGTTGTCAGCATGGCGACTGATAAGGAGACGATAGTCAGGGATAGCAGAAGCATATTGTCCTATCATGATATTGCATATGGCCCGGAGTCTGAAACATTCATCAATAAACGGATCGCGGTCTATGGAGGCGTCACAGTCCGCCACTGCTCCCTGATAATCTCCGAGATAATACTTGGCTACTGCTCGCAGGTAGTAGGGCTCATAAAGGTAGGGCTTAGCCTGGATGGCTTGATTGAAATACTGGATGGACAGAGCGTAGTCCTCGTAATATAGAGCGCTCTTACCGATAGAGATTACCCCATCAGTATTTGTCTGCCCGCAAAGGCGTAGGGGCAAAGCCAGCAGTAAAATGAAAAGGTGGTGTCTCAAGATTTGCGTATGGTCTTGACCTTGTAAGAACAACGTGCTTTGCCTTTCAGAAAGGCATTAAGTTTGCTCTTTATCATCTGCCGACGGAAGGGAGATATGTGATCGGTGAACACATTTCCATCAAGGTGGTCAAATTCGTGTTGCATGACGCGGGCAAGATAGCCAGAGACCCATTCCTCGTGGGGCATGAACTGATCGTCCAGATACTTAACGCGGATACGAACGGAACGTTTGACCTTCTCGCTAATACCCGGGAGGCTGAGGCAGCCCTCTTCCATTTCCTCTGTCTCCTCTGAATACTCCAGAATATGGGCATTGTAAAATGCGTGACGGAAGCCTTTGTATTCGGGTAGATCGTCGCTGATTATATCGAGGTCAATGACAACGAGGCGTATAGCCTTGCCTATCTGTGGAGCTGCAAGCCCGATACCGCCGGATGCGGCAAGAGTGTCATACATGTTCTGAGTCAACTGGAGAAGTTGCTCTTTGTCTGCAGGATCAATATCTTTGCTGACCTCTCGAAGGACGGGCTGGCCGTAAATATAAATGGGTAGTATCATGGTATATTTTTATGGAAATGCTTTATATCTTAGATTTTATTTTCAGCGGATTTTTGTTTTCTTAGTGATTCGAGATAAGACTGGAGAATAATAGTGGCGCTAATTTCATCGACGAGGGATTTGTTCTGTCTTGCCTTTTTGCCAATTCCGCTCTGAAGAATCGTCTGATGAGCCAGTACCGAAGTAAAACGCTCATCGTAACTCTGCACCGGCACGTGGGGGAACTGCCGGGCAAATTGTTTCATAAAGCGTTGAATATTGGCTTGATTGGGAGAGGGCGCGCCGGACATTTGTGTGGGGCGACCGATAATGACCAAGTCAACCTCTTCGCTGGCGAAATAGCCTGCGAGATAAGGAATAAGCTCTGCGGATTTGACGGTGGTCAGTCCGCCGGCAATAATGCGAGAGGGGTCTGTCACGGCTATGCCGGTGCGCCGGGCCCCGTAGTCGAGTGCCAATATGCGTCCCATGGCACAAAATTACGAATATTTGTCTACTCAGCTATTCCTCGAGTAGTTAATCTTTTGAAATAAAGTAGAAAACGCCTCTACACCATGCACGATGATATATGCCGATGCTGCTCCTCTGATTGTGAACAATATTTACATTTCCTATCGTCTTGCGAAGAGAAGGTGCATATATTGTTGGCCTCAAGGCAATGAAAACTATTTCATATGACACAATGAGCACAAGTCTACTTTTATTTCATTAATGCTGTGCGTCAGGCTTCGGTCGCCTTTTATTTTTTCTGATTAAGCCTAACGTAATACCTTGAATATGGAGTAGACGCCTTTCAGTATTCGATAAGCATATTGTGCTCCTCTGATTGTACGTGAGATAGAGTGGGGCGGAGTATCGGCCATCTGCTTTCGGGCCTCACGATAAGGCGCGAGGATTTGGCGTGATAAATAATCCATCGTCTCGCGTTCAGCATGTAGCATCCTAAGTGTCTCTACTTTCTGTAAACGGAGACCCTCGATGGAAGACAAAGATTGACTAGTCTTGGCGTGGAGATTTTTCATTTTCTTGGTCTAAGAGTAAATGTGTAAAAAAACGACTAAGCGGACCGACAATCCATCGTTGACGCATAGCGTAGATGAGCAGACAGAAAGCTATGAAAAGACCCGCCACGATAGCGTAAGCTGCACACGCACTGTCAAGCCATGCATGTAATGCGGCATATAGTGTAAGAGACAAGAAAATGACAGCGATAAGTCCGATGACAAAAAGAACCGCACCTAGGATAAGCACAGTGAGAAGGAGGGTTAACTTCTCAGAGAGATCAAGCTTGATGTAGCGTCCTCGAAGTCCCGCATAGCGCTTGACAGAAGCTATAAGTTTGACAATCAACTCGTCTGTGGTAGCCATCTTTTATTAGAAGAGTTTTATCCGAATGCAATTATCTGATATGTCCCGTTTCTATTATGCGGATATACCGATTGTTCCAGTGCCCCGTTTGACAATGCATAGCAAACGAGGCATCATACTAAAATCGAAGGAATAAATAGCCAAAGAAGTTAATCAGCCTGTCTGCCGCTAACTATTCCTCAGTCTTAAGCTCATCGGTGATATCGTCAACGAGATTTTCCATCTCCTTGCGATTGAGCTTGATACCTCTTTCTTTGATGGCTTCTTTAATACGTGCACGAAGATCTGTTCCCTTTTCAGGTGAGAATAATAATCCACATGTGAAGCCGATGACTACACCGCCTAATACTGCGGCAAAGACGTTGATACCATTTTTCATAACGCTATTCGTTTTAATATTCTTACTTGGCTTCAAAACTACTACTTTTTTGTCAATGACGAATATTTTATTCTGAAAAAAATGAGAAAATCCGCTATTAATTATTCTTTTCGAGTGGCAAAAGTCAGAAAAAGAGAAAGATTAGTGATTTTTAACTTCTGCAGAACGGTTAACATAGAAACAAACTGTAAATTTGCCTGAGAAATGAAATAACTTTTTTATCAATATGTTTGCAAACAAATTAAACCGTACCTCGATCCTGGCTATTGCCCTTTGCTCAGTAGCCATGTTTACTTCATGTAAGTCAAGTGAAAGTGCCTACAAGAAGGCTTACGAAAAAGCGCAGGCCCAAGCCGCAAATAATCAGACGGCAGTAGCAGAAGACAATTCTCAGGATGTCAAGATTTCTCCGGTTCAGAGTGCGCCTCAGCCTTCGTCTACAACTTCCGATGTGGCCAATGAGCCGGTTCGCAAGGAGAGTGTACAGCTCGTCAGTGGCAGTGGACTCAAAGCCTACAGCGTAGTAAGTGGAAGCTTCTCTCTTAAGGCTAATGCTGAGGGCCGCCAATCCGTGCTTAAGGGGCGCGGCTATGATGCTCAGATAGTTTACAACCCCAATGTGAAGTTTTATCGCGTTATCGCTTTTACTTCAGATGACAAGGCCGCTGCAGTACAAAGCCGCAACCAGATGCGTGCCAACTACTCCTCTGATGTCAACAGCAAAGAGGCGTGGCTGCTTTACAACGGAAACTAATATTCTCTAATTCCTTTGTGTGAAGAGGGGAATTTGCGGAGCCTTTGATCATCTCAGCTACCGGCAATTACCTAAAGAGAACAAGTATAGATTAAGCCCTGCTTGCCAAATATTGGGAAGCAGGGCTTAATCTATAATCAAATCTGAGGCTTCGGGTGAATATCAGATTAGGGCAATGCCCATCTGCTCACACTGCATGCGCATATCGTCTGGCCAAATGCTGGCCTGTACTTCGCCGATGTGCGCCTTGTGAAGGAAGAACATGCAGAGTCGACTCTGTCCGATACCTCCACCGATACTGAGCGGGAGTTCTCCGTTGATGAGCTTTTTGTGGAAATAGAGCTGGAGTCTTTCTTCTTTGCCCGAACTCTTGAGCTGGCGCAAGAGAGCCGTTTTGTCGACGCGGATGCCCATCGAACTGATCTCCAAAGACTGTCCAAGTACATCATTCCATACGAGGAGGTCACCGTTGAGGCCCGGTCTCCCGTTTTCCGGAGCGATGGTGGAGTAATCGTCGTAGTCTGGGGCTCGTAAGTCATGAGGCTTACCATCGCCGAGGGAACCGCCTATGCCGATGACAAAGACGCTCCCGTATTCTTGAGTAATCAGATTTTCCCGTTCCTTGGGCGATTTGTCCGGATAGCGCTCACGCAGTTCCTCTGCGTGGATGAAGGTCACGTCCGGACTCAGACGAGGCGTAATTTGGGCATATTGTTCACAGACATTAAACTCTGTGCGAAGCATGGAGCAGTAGATGGCTTTGACGACCGTCTTCAGGTAAGTCAGATTGCGTTGGTCCTCAGTGATCACCTGTTCCCAATCCCACTGGTCGACATAGAGGCTGTGCACATTGTCCAGTTCCTCATCGGCGCGAATGGCATTCATATCTGTATAGATGCCATATCCAGGCTTAATATGCTGAGCGGCGAGAGTAAGGCGTTTCCACTTGGCCAGGCTGTGTACGACTTCGGCCTGTTTGTCTCCCATATCCTTGATGCCAAAGCAGACGGGGCGTTCTACGCCGTTAAGGTCATCATTGATGCCGGTCCCTTTGAGCACAAAGAGCGGTCCTGTGGCACGGTGAAGCTTTAAGGCTGTTGACAAATTTTGCTGAAAACTCTCCTTGATGAGCTTTATGGCCAACTCATTTTGATGGATATTGAGTAGAGGCTTATAGTTTTTCGGTTTGATCAATTTGCTCATGATTACTTGTGCTTCTTTTGAATTTGGATTGCAAAAATACAAAATTCGTATCATAATGCAATTTTTGAGGACTTCTTTTGTGCAAATTTTGTCTCTCCTTATGCAGATGCAAACCGAAGGTATCAACTCGTGTGACAAGAGACTAAATGAGAAGACTTAAGGATGCTCGTCGGTTTTGTCTGAGCAGATATTCGGACGTTATCTTGGGGAATAAGCGTCTCGCCCCATGATGCAGTCTCCAGCCTGTGCGGTTATTATATTTAAATGTATGCATGAAGGCTTATTTTCCAATAGACTGCCGAAAATGGGCGCGGATGGCATTCGGAGACTGTGAGACTGGGCGTATTGCCTTCCCAAGAGAATTACAATGAACGTGTGAAAACGCAGGACGGCATCTGAGAAGAGACGGCAGCCAATTTTCGGGCAGGGGAGGCAAACGGCGTCCGAGAAAGAGCGGCTGTCAACTTCCGGCAAGGAGGATAAGCGGCTTCTGAGAAAAGGCAGCTAGCAACTTCCGACAAAGAGAGACAGACGGATTCCGAAGAGGGCAGACGACTTCCAAAGAAGGGAAGCTGTGCCGCGTCTCGACGCTTATCAGACGGCTTGTAAATAAGTCTAAGGAGGAGAGGGGGACTACTCTTTCCTTTTTTCCTTACGCGGCATGAGAATGGTGGAGATTTTCTGCTCGCGGTGGCAGATGTGTACCTCTATGCCATATTTGTCGTTGAGATGGTGAGCCAGATGTTCGGCGGCGTAGACGCTGCGGTGCTGTCCGCCGGTGCATCCGAAGGAGAACATCAAGTCCGTGAAGCCTCTCTGCAGATAGCGCTCCACGTGCATATCCGCGAGTTTGTATACAGACTCGAGATAGGTGATGATCTCTCCGTCGTCCTCGAGAAATCTGATGACCGGTTCGTCGAGTCCGGTAAGGTTTTTGTAGGGCTCATAGCGTCCCGGATTGCGCGTGCTGCGGCAGTCAAACACATAGCCTCCGCCATTGCCGCTCTCGTCCTCCGGTATGCCCTTGTGGAAGCTGAAACTGAAGACTCTGACCACCAGTGGCCCCTTGCCGTCGTACTTGGAGAAGGTCGCCTGGCCGTCAATGGGATTGGGCTTGTAGATGGATGAGGTCGAGGTCTTGAAGCCGTCTTTGCGCTTGGGCGCGGCCGGTTCGGCTTTGTTGAACTGGGGCAACTCTGTGATTTCCTTGAGGATATTGGCAAGGTAAGGGTAGGGGCAGAAGTTGTGTGCGAGACCGCTGCGGATATTGTCAATAGCCGGCGGTATGCTGTCGATGAAGTACTGCTTCTGCTCAAAGTAGCCTCTGAAACCGTAGGCTCCCAATACCTGGAGGAGGCGGAAGAGAACAAACTTTTTCAAGTTGTTGCGCAAATCCTTCTCATTGACCTCAGTGTAGTGCTTGAGTGAGTCGATATAGGTGTTGATCAGTTCGGCGCGGAGTTTCTCGGGATAGCGAGCCGAGGCTTGCCAGAGGAAGGAGGCCACGTCATACTCTATAGGGCCTCGGCGTCCACCCTGATAGTCTATGAAGTAGGGCTGATTGTCGGGAGAGAGCAGCACATTGCGTGCCTGGAAGTCGCGATACATAAAGGCTTGTCCGTTGCACTGCTCGAGGTCGGTGGCGAGAAGTTGGAAGGCGGCTTCGAGCTTGAGCTCATTGAAGTCTATCTCGAGCGTCTTGAGGAAGCAGTATTTGAAGTAGTTGAGGTCAAAGAGAATACTGTTTTTGTCAAAAGACTCTACTGGATAGCAGCGTTTGAAATCCAGTCCTCTCGCACCTCTCAGCTGCATCTCTGGCAACTTGGCGATGGTGCGTTTGAGCAGATTCTTTTCCTCCAGATTATATCTTCCGCCGAGGCGTCGTCCTGTCTCCAGCGCCTTGTAGAGGGAGACGGTGCCGAGGTCCGTCTGCAGATATCGCATGTGGTCGTCAGAGACGGAGAGTATGCGGGGCACGGGTAGTTTGCGCCGGTTGAAGTGCTCAGTCAGATAGATGAAGGTGTCATTTTCCTCGAGCGAGGAGCCGATGACGCCGATGACAGTCTGCGGGTCGATGCCTTCCGGAGCGTGAAATCGGAAATACTTGCGTTGGCTTCCCGACTGGGGCAATTCCTCGATACTGGCAGGCGGCACACCGGCGTAGTCTATATAGAGCTGAGTGAGTTTTTGCATAATGAATATTATTTTTTTGTTTAATAAAAAACGTTTTCTGATTGATTATCAGGATATGCGGTTGTAGATGCTCATCATCATTACGGCGGTCAACGCTGCCGTCTCTGTGCGCAATCGGCTCCGGCCCAGGGATACAGGGTGATAGCCTGCGGCTATGGCTGCCTGCACCTCATCTACGGAGAAGTCTCCCTCTGGTCCTACGAGTACTTGGCTGTCTGTCTGCGGATTTGCCTGCAGTAGGTCTGGCAGATAAGTCATGCCGTCGGGCCACAGTTCCAGATTGTCGTAGCAGTGGGCTATACACCGCAGTTCAGGGGCAGGCTGGCTGATGAAGTCGCCGAGGGGCATGAGCTCGTCTATCTGGGGAATCCGGACCTTATGGCTCTGCTTGACCGCCGAGAGCACGACGCGCTCTATGCGTGAGGTGTGGATGACCGTGCGCTCTGAAAATCGGCAGCGGAGGAAACTCAGACGGTCTATGCCTATCTCAGTCGCCTTCTCTGCCAGCCATTCAATGCGGTCCATATTCTTGGTCGGCGCCATGGCTATCCAGATCTGTCCTTTCCAGCCCGGAGCCGGCGCATGGGTGGCAACGATGCGGAAGGCGCATTCATGTCGTGTTGCCAGCGTGATTTCGGCGTCATACAGATGGCCTTGTCCGTCAGTGACGCAGATGGCGTCACCTGTCTTGAGCCGCAGCACTCTGACAGCATGCTCCGTCTCTTCGAGGGGCAGCATACGGCTTGTCTCGGGGTCTGGGCAATAAAAATAGCGTGTCTCCTTCATGACCGGCGTTTTATCTCATTGCGCAGCATCTCTGCTATTTCATATTGTTCATTGTCAATGGCATCATCAAGCGCCTCGCGGAGCACATGGAGACTCAGGGCCCCCACGGGTAGCATATAAGTGCCGCGGCCGGCTTCCGCATCAGGCGATATCAGCGTATTGGCCACATAAATCGGCGCTCTCGTCTCCAGGGCGACCATGATGCCGGCCGTGGCGTCGATGATGCTCTCGATGGCCTCGCCGTCGTGATTGAGCTCCAGATAGGCCAGATAGTGGCCGTTCTCAATCGCCGACAGGACCACGCGCTCGAGCACAAGGCCTGTGTAAAATAGCAGCTGCTTGAAGCCCTCGACCAGGCGCTTGGCCGTGAACTGATGCTCCTGCAGCAGGGCCGTCATCATCTCAGCCTCTCCGGCATCCATAGGCAGGGCAAAGATGCGCTCGCCTCCCTTCTCCTGCAGTATCAGGAGATAAGTGTCGCCAAGCCGAGTGCCGGAGGTAATCGCCTTGACCTGAAATTCATATATCTCTTGTCGGCTGTCTATACTCATGCGAGAAGCGGATATTTCCTACAAAAGTAAATAATTTATCCCGAAGTCTGCTCTTATGCGTCATTTTTTGTGCTCCTGCCGCAAAATAAGCGGAGAGCCGCACTCTTCCGTTGGCTGAGGGAAGGGGAGAAAAAGCCCTTCTTCTTGTTCGACCGCTGGAGGGACACGGATATTTTTTTCGGCCGACATCGGAGATTTATTGCGGCCGAGGCGGACGGGACGGGCAATAATCGCTAATTTTGCAGTAGTATTTATCATTAATATCCGGTTTTGCCCATGATTGCCATGATTTTTGCCGCTGGCAAGGGCACGCGCCTGCGTCCCTTGACTGACACTCGCCCTAAGGCGCTCGTCGAGGTAGACGGCACCCCGCTTCTTCAGCTGCAGCTCGACCGCCTGTACAGTCTCGGCGTGCGCACTGTCATCGTCAATGTCCACCACTTCGCCCAGATGATTGTGGACTGGCTCAGGGACTATCATCGGGATGGCTTGCAGATCTTCATCAGCGACGAGAGCCAGTTGCTGCTCAATACGGGCGGTGGACTCAAAAAGGCGGGGAGGCAGCTCTACCAAGCAGTCGACAGACAACCGATACTCATCCACAACGTCGATATTCTGGACAATGCGGACCTGTCCCAGTTGTACAGTGCCTGCCAAGGCGTCGATGCTGTGGTTCTCGTCAGCAATCGCCAGACGCAGCGCTATCTGCTCTTTGACGATGACATGAGGCTGTCGGGCTGGACCAATATTTCTACCGGCGAGGTGAAGACGCCTTATCAGAATCTCGACGTCAGCAAATGCAGCCGGCTTGCCTTTGCGGGCATCCACGTGGTGGCTCCTCGCGTGATTGACGAGATGGCGGGATGGCCAGACGTGTTCTCCATCATCGACTTTTATATTAAGAGCTGCGACCGCCTGGTCATCAAGGGCATGACTTACCCGGGACTGCGCATACTCGACGTGGGCAAACCGGAGACGCTGGCAGCCGCTCCGGAGATGTTGCGGAGCCTACAGCAGTTATAGGGTGGTTTAAGGGCAGCCTAAGATCGCCGCTCGGAAAAGCCGTAAAACGAAAATTTCATTTTCTTTTCCGCCTTTCTATCCGCTTATTCGTAACTTTAAATAATTTACTCACGCTCGGAAGTGCAAAATCTTTTTGCACTTCTCTCGCTAATTCGTAACTTTGCAGGCATACAAGCAAATCATATCTCTCATGCAACAAAAAATCATTATCCTCGACTTTGGCTCCCAAACGACGCAGCTGATAGGTCGCAGAGTCAGGGAACTCGACACCTTCTGCGAAATCCTGCCGTACAACAAGATGCCGGAAGACGATCCCTCTGTCATAGGAGTCATACTCAGCGGCAGCCCTTACTCGGTCCACGATGCGGAGGCCTTCGAGCTCGACTTGTCCCGCATATTGGGGCGCTACCCTATACTGGGTATCTGCTATGGTGCCCAGTATATCTCATACAGCCAGGGCGGACGTGTAGAGCAGACCGGCACACGCGAGTACGGACGTGCCAATCTGGACTACATCGACACTCAGTGCGCCATCTTCAAGGGTTTCGATGAGCACTCACAAGTTTGGATGAGCCATGGAGACACGATTACAGCCATTCCTCAGGGCTATCAGCTTGCCGCCTCGACCGACGACGTCAAGTATGCCGCCTTTGCCAATGAGCAGCAGCGCGTATGGTGCGTACAGTTCCACCCCGAGGTGTACCACACTTTACAGGGCAAGCAGTTGCTGCATAATTTCATCGTAGACATCTGCGGGAGCAAGCAGCAGTGGAGCGCCGCCTCCTTTGTGGAGAGCACGGTCAGCGAGCTCCACCATCAGATAGGCGACGACCGCGTCATCCTCGGCCTAAGTGGCGGCGTGGACTCCTCCGTCTGCGCCACGCTCCTCCACAAGGCCATCGGTGACCATCTGACCTGCATCTTCGTAGACCACGGTATGTTGCGCAAAAACGAGTTCCAGAAGGTCATGGCTGCCTATCATGGACTGGGACTTCATGTCATAGGCGTGGATGCCTCAGACAAGTTCTTCAGCGACCTCAAGGGTGTCACCGACCCCGAGCAAAAGCGCAAGATTATCGGGCGCGACTTCGTTGAGGTCTTCAATGCCGAGGCCCGCAAGATCACAGACGCCAAGTGGCTGGCTCAAGGCACAATCTATCCTGACCGCATCGAGAGCCTGAGCATCACGGGTATGACGATCAAGAGCCATCACAATGTCGGCGGCCTGCCCAAGGAGATGAGTCTCAAGCTGTGCGAGCCTCTCAAGTGGCTCTTCAAGGACGAGGTGCGCCGCGTAGGCCATCAGCTGGGTATGCCGGAGCGTCTTATCAAGCGTCACCCCTTCCCAGGTCCCGGCCTCGCCGTCCGTATCCTCGGCGACATCACCCGCGACAAGGTCCGTATCCTCCAGAATGCTGACGATATCTATATTGAGAAGATGCACGCCTACATGATGCCTGACCATACCAGCCTCTACGACCACGTCTGGCAGGCGGGCACTGTCTTGCTCTCCACCATCCGCTCGGTTGGCGTGATGGGCGACGAGCGCACTTATGAGCACCCCATCGCCCTGAGAGCGGTCACCTCGACCGACGCGATGACTGCCGACTGGGCGCGTTTGCCATATGACTTCCTCGCCGATGTGTCCAATGAGATCATACGCAAGGTCAAGGGAGTCAACCGCGTCTGCTATGATATCTCGTCCAAACCACCCTCAACGATCGAGTGGGAGTAGGTAGCCGACGGCTGCGCGGCGGCCTAAGGTCGCGCGTAAATCGCCTTTCGGCTTCCAATCTTGTCAAGGCGTGAATCGCGCAGCCATTGACCGCTATAAAACGGAGACTGACAATAAAAAACAGGCGAGTAGTCATTTTTTTACCTCATCCCCTTTGTAGATTCAAAAGAAAGACTTACTTTTGCACCGCTTTAGAGAAACAAAGCGAATTGGAAGTTTGGGTGAGTGGCTTAAACCAGCAGTTTGCTAAACTGCCGTACGGGTTTCCGTACCAGGAGTTCGAATCTCCTAGCTTCCGCGAGAGCAAGAGAGCTCTCTCCTTATGCAATGGCGCTTTCATCTAATGGTTTAGGATACATGCCTCTCACGCATGGTATACGGGTTCGATTCCCGTAGGCGCTACCTCCAGTACGGCTTCAGATGTTACATCTTGAAGCCGTATTTCTTTTGTCCCCTCGCCAACGGCGGCCGAAGGGTAGCCTTTGGCTGCTGTCCACCAGTCGGTGAAGTATTTGCAGCCGTCGGGGAGGTCGTGATGATGGAGGCTGGATAGAATGGACTGAAGCTGATGGAACAGCGCCTCGCACGGTGCATCCTTGTCAGGATACATGTGGAGCGACAACTGCTTCTCCTTGAGCGGCGCTAGGAAAGCAGAAAACTTGTGCGGCTTGAGCAGCGTAGCCGAAGGGATGGCGATGGCTTTGCGGACCTAGGAGTGCATCGCCCAGCAGTCCGAACAGTCCTCTGTCACCCACAATTTGTCTCCGTCGTGCAGCCGTAGCGGCCTGGCAGATTGTACAACGTGGCACTGACTGCCCGGTGGAAACCTAAAACGTTCGCCCTTTTTGCACACGGTCTTTTTCCAATTTAGATTATGGAACTGTATGCCAATCAGGTTGCCCAGCGTATCGATGTAAGAGATGGTGAGCCAGAGGATGCCTCCTTTGTTACGCCACGACGTTAGGGGGCCCAGCGTACCACACGGGGGCCGATGTACCGTTCATCGTAGAGGAAGTGGCGCGCCTCATTGCGCCGCCAGGGCTGAAGCTGGTAGCGCTCATAGCGGTCTGCATCAAAGGGCAGTCTAAGGCTGCGCGTATCACGCCCTGACGGGTTTGCCTGTATTCTGCCTCTGGCTGACGCAGGATGCAGTAGCCATTGCCCAGCCAACGACAAGTGTCGATGAAGTCCTTGCCCAGAACTTGGCGGGTGAGGTTGATGACATCGCCATGCGCCCTACACGACCAGCAACGGAACGTGTTGGTGCGCTCATGAAATGATATACTCGGGTGATGGCCTTTGTGGAAGTGGCTCAACTCTAAATCAAGATACCCTTCAAAAAATAACAGTATCTGTATAAAACTCATGGCTTTTTGCTTTACTCTAAATCTTTGTCATTTGTTTATTTCTTTATCGGCTTAATAGAGATAGGGGCAGAAGAATCGCTTGACTTGGTTGTCTCGAACAGTTGCTCCCACGTCTTGTTGAGCTCACTGTAGAGCATGGTGGTGAAGTCGTAAGGATTGAAGATCGTGTCGAGAGAGATGGGATTGAGGTTGATGCGGTAAGAGCCGTCCTTGTGTCGTCACCGAGCAAAACCGGCCCTGATAAATCTTTGGATTGGGCTGGTAGCGCATAGGCGCTGACTCTACAAATTTGAAACTGTTGATATCCAGTTGGGGGCAGTACACCGGGAATATCCTTAAAGAAGAGCTCGCTCTCTGCACTGTCTTGCAATGATGTCTGCAGATCAACGGCATAATTAATGTTGTATTTCATTTTGATAAAAGAAATAGAGGATTAAACATTGAGTGACTTTTGACTTCCGCTTGTCTCTCCTCCGTGCGATATTATAAGAAACAGACTCAGTATGTCTTGAAAATCACCCACAGGCGGTTTTTTACCCGACAGCAGGGCAAAGAAGGGGAGTCTTTACGGGGCGTTCTAGATACTATGTAAAACCCTACGAAAAAATGTCCCACCTCAGGGGCATGGTCAGCATGTCGGAGTCGGATATAAAAAAGGAGACTTACCTTTGCTTTCGTTAAGTTTCCTTAGAAGTTCATCACAAACGTTTTGCGGGCTGAAGAGAATGTTTGCTGACCATTCTACACTTGCTCTTGCAAGCCGCTCTCAGCGCATTTACAAGGGGGTGGCCTACACCGCCCTTAGGCTGCTTGTGCGGATTATTTCTCTTTCTTTACCAGCGCGGGAGTCTTGGGCTTGCGTCGGAAGAGGTCGGAGAGGCGATTGAAGGAGCGCTGGAACTGTATGCCGCCTCCTTGGGTGGAGAGAGAGGAGCGGGAGAAGTACCGATTGTTGGTTTCGCTATAAGCTTTGAGGCTGAGGGTGCCTTGCTTATTGAGCAGATAGCGGAGGTTGAAGTCTCCTACAAAATTGTTGGCATAGGTGTTTTGTTCCCGGTATCCGAAATTGCCATTGAGCAGGAGTCGGTGTTGGAGGAGGCTGCCCTGCAGTTGTCCGCCGACCTCCATGTCCTCCCATCCCAGGCGGCCGGTGGAGACAGAGGGGCCTATCTGCCAGTCCTTGATATGGAGGGCTTGATTGATGAAGTTGCCAAGCTGGCTGCCCAGAGTGCCGGCAAAGAGGCTCTGCATGGCGACGGTGGACTGGGCGGGAGTGGATGAGCCGGAGGAGGTGGCATAGTCGTAGGTATAAAAACGACCGACGGTAAGCAGGTAGAGCATCTGCGTATTGAGGTCTTCCTGAGAGGAGATGACGCTGTGGAGGGTGCGCTCGAGGTCGTCGCCTGCGGTGGGAAACTCGAGCCCGAAGCTGACCTCGGGACGGCTGCTCTTTCCGCTGAAGTTGAGCAGGCAGTTTACATTGGTGGTGGCATTGCTCATTTCTGCGCCGAGATTGAGGTCACTGAGGGAGACGGAGTGAACCTGGTAGATGCCTTGCAGGTCGATGTCGCCGTCGTCGGCGCGGCCGGAGAAGCGCAAGGTGCCTCCAGGCCGGATGTCAAAGATGCGATATAGAAGTTCGCGCATGGTGAGCTGGTAGCTGCCTCCGGTGGTCTGGTAGAGGCCGTTGAGACTGAAATGTCCCTTGTTGTACCAGCGGGCTTGGATGGGGCCGCTGCCGCGTAGGCGAAAGCCGTCGCCGCTCTTGCGGTCGGTGTAAATGACCAGCTGGGTTTCCGGCGTGACATCGGCATTGACGGTGAGATAGATGTCGGTTGTGGAGTCACGGAAGCCAGAGGCTTCGCGTATCACGCCCTGACGGGGTGGCAGAAAGTTGCGCGTATCTTGCCCTGCTGGGGCCAGAGGCTGCGCATAAATTGCCATTCGGCTTTTATTCCTGTCAAGGCGAACACCCGCGTAGCCTTCGGCTGATCTATTATGGAAGCGGATAAACTCAGTGCCATCGGAGCTGGAGCGGTCGGAGGAGTCATAGTAAAAGGTGGAGCCTGCGCGTGGCGTAAGCTGAAGCTTGGCATGGACAGCGGAGGTGGTGCCCCACAGGCGCGCATTGCCGTCGGTCCGTATGCTGCCCCAGAAGAGCTCTTCGTCAGGTCCCATGTGATGGTATGCCAGAAGGTGGTCGGCCTGCATGGAGAGATCGTAGCCGAAGTCGGAGAGATGGTCGTGAGTAACGGCTCCGCTGAGGGTACCGGTGCCGCCGTAGAGGTCGTGGAGGCGCACTCCATCGAAGCGGAAGTGGTCGGGCGTGAACCTAATCGTATCGCCGATGATGGCGTAATGTGCGCCCGTGACGGGCGGAGTGAAGGAGAGGGTGTCGATGACCTCCACGCCATCGAGCTCCATTTTGCCGAACGAGCCGTGGAGATGCAGCTGACCGCAGGCAGTGCCCGTGACCGGCCCGATGACGCCTGCCAGCCAGGAGTCGAGGAACTGAAGCGGAGTGTGGCGCGAACCAAAGTGGAGGCTGATGGCATTCTGCCCGATATCAACATAGCCGCGGATGGTCGTCTCGTCGCGCTGGGTGAGGCGAGTGACGGCGTCGATGATGATGCGCTTGGTCGGGGCTTCCCAGCGGGCGTCTACGAGGAGGGTCCCCATGGGGCCGCCTTCGAAGCAAAAGTCTTTGACTGTGAGTCGGGCGGGGATGTCCTTGTCCTGCGTAGTCGTGGGGAGGTAGGCTGTGCCGCTCAGTTTGCCCGAGAAGTCGACAGGGTGGAAATTGAGCAGGTCCTGTATATGGGCAATCTCGATGTCATGGAGCTCGACGCGATAGGGGGAGATGGCGGACTCGGAGTTGCTGACATACAAGTATTGGTCTCCCCGGCGTATCCCGAGAGGAGTGAGGCTGATGCCAGAGCGCGTCCACCCGATGCGGGCTTCGTCGATATGCCACAGACTGTCCTTGATGCTGACCTCTGAGGGGAGGAGATGGATGTCGGCGATATGGCCCGCGGAATCAGCGGCGTGAAACTGGCAGACGGCACGGAGGGTCCCACTGGTGCCGTGAGGGGCGACGGTGCTCCACTCGACCTGAGGCGTGAGCCTATTGTTTGAGATACCGGAGTGGATGGCGATACGGACATCGTCGTTGCCGAAGGTCTTGGTCAGCTGGGTGAGGAGCTGGAGCGAGTCGGCGCTGCCGGAGAGGTAGAGCGTGGCCTGGGAGTAGGGGGCTCCATCAATGTGGAAGCCGGGGGCCCAAGCTGTGAGGCTGATACGCTGTCTCCTACCATCGAGATAGCCGGAGACATGGGCTGGTCGGTCGAGGGAGATCGGAATGCCAAGGAAGTACTGCAGTGCGCGCGCGTCCTTGAGATGCAGCCGGAAGTCGGCGCTGCCGGCGTGGGTGGGGGTATAGCGGATATACTCGCGCAGGGACGGAAATGAACGGGCGATGAAAGTGAGAACGCTATGGGCGGTCTGCCTGATATCCTGACTGGCGGAGAGATGGGCTTCGGCGATATCGCTGTGAAGATTGAGGCGGCGGCCTCCGTCAGTGACCTCGACGAGGAGCGAGTCAAGGCTGTAGGGACCGTAAGGGCTCCTCATGGATAGATGGCGCAGTGCGAGCCAATTGTGGCCTCTCAGGTGCATATCGCTGATGGAGGCGGAGAGGTAGCCGCGCACCTCGGCATCCCCATAGTGTGAGGAGAGGTGGAGGGCCTTGGGCTTGAGCATCGAGACATCGGCCGTGAGCCTGATATTGCTGGGGCCTCCGACAAGGTCGGTCTCGACTTGGGCCCGGACGCGGGCATTGGGATCGTTGACATCAAGCTGAGCCTGCAGGTGGTGGGCTGTGAGTTGGCCGTCAGCCTGTACATGGGCATAAGGATAGCCGTGGAGCGAGAGCTGACTCAGGTTGGCGGTCATATGGAGGTCGAGTGGGGAGAGGGAGCCTGCTGCCGTCACGGTGCCGGAAGTGGGTAGGGGAGCTTGGGCACTCCATCGGGACAGCAGGGAGTTAGGGCAGAATTTGTCCCACCGGACGCCATTGAGACGAAGGGAGACCTGCAGACGAGGGCCGAAGCAGTCCAATTGCTCATCGATGATACCGGCGTCACACCGCGTGTGGCCCTTGAGTCGCAGGCGTGTGCCCTGGAGGGTGAAGTCGGCGCTTTGCTGCACCTGTCCCAAGGCGGCAACCTGCTGCCTGAGGCCTTGGCTTTGGTGGATGAGGGTTAGCAATGCAGTGGTCGCCTGAGGAGAGACGGACAGCTGCGCGAGATGGCCGGCCAGCCGGAGAGGACGCCCGTGGATGAAGTCCTGATACAAGCGTCCCTGCGCATCGACGGACAGGCTCTGGCGGCGACTGTCGTGCATCTGAACCTGAATGTCGACGGGGTGACCCGCAATGGAGCCTGCCGCACGGCGAACCTCCTGGGCTTGAATGTCGTATAATACGGACTGGTCGGCGAGAAAGTTACTCTCGGGCTGTCGCAAGCCAGGCATCAGACACGAGAAATCGGAGGGGGACAAGGTGCCGCGGGCGCGTAATTGGCGGACGTGCTCCTGTCCCCGCTGGAGACGGGCCGTAAGTTGAGGAATCTGCAGGCTTGAGTGGGGCAGGCGAAGGTCAAGATGATGGACTGTCAGGTCCTGTCCGGCAAGGAGGGCATGGCAGCGCAGACGCTTCAGTTGGAACCCGCTCTGCTCCTTAAACTGGAGTTGGCGGATCCGTATGTCAAGGTCGTCGTGGCGCAGACTGCCGGTGCGGAAGTTGCCGTTGACCTCTGAGAGATGGATGTGGCGGGGATTAAGCTGGCCCGGTGTCTGAAAGGCGTTGAGAATGTCGTAACGGAGGTCCACATTGCGGCAGATGAAGGAGCGCGCACTGAACTTCAGTTTGGGCCCTTGGGAGTCGGAGCTGCTTGAGAGGCTGTCAAGCAGGAACTGGTAATTGGGCTTAGCTCCGTCTGTCGCGCGATAGAGCCTCACCTTGCAGTCGTACAGGCCGGCATGCTTGACGACGAGCTCCTTGCGCAGCAGCGGTATCATCTCCAGCCGGACGCCGAGATGGCGGGCGCAGAGCATGGGCTGCCCCGACTGGTCCATGACCAGAATGCTGTCGACGTCGACCCGATTGAGCAGGCCGACGCTGATACTCCGGATGCTGACTTGTGTACCCAGTTTGGTGCTGAGCATGTCGGATACGTCTCGCCCCAGCTGCCGCTCGACGGAAGGAAGGCTCAGGAGCAACAGGGGACAGAGGTATACGGCCCCTGCCGTGACAAGTAGGATGCGTAGGATGTAGTTGAGTCGTTTCGTAAGGCCGGATATTTTTGCGGACAAATTTACTCAAAAATCTGTCCATATCGGTTTTGCGAAGTGACAAATTGCGATCCTCACAGACCGAATGGCGGTGGAGACAGGCCTTCATGGCCACTTTTTCCCTCACATTGTCCATATGATATACTCCAGAAGGCAGCGATATGAAATTAAAAGGCTAATTTTGCAGTCTTAAAGCGTATTTCAGATTTATGACGATGTCAATGAAAGACAACAGTATGACAGACCAATCCAAGGCGTACAAAGACGACCTGCGCTACCTCTCGCTCCTGTCGAGAGACTTCCCGACTATATCCAGCGTGACTACAGAAATCATCAATCTCGAGGCCATCCTGCACTTGCCTAAGCCCACTGAACACTTCCTTGCCGACTTGCACGGGGAGAACGAGGCCTTCCAGCATGTCCTGCGCAATGCCTCGGGCAATATCAAGCGCAAAGTCAAGGAGCTCTTTGGCAATACCCTGCGCGAACAGGACATGAAGGACCTGTGCACGCTCATCTATTATCCCGAACAGAAACTCGAACTGATCAAACAGGCAGACAAAAATATTGACGACTATTATCAGACGACGCTCAATCAACTCGTGGCCATCTGCCGGCGCGTCTCGTCCAAGTACACGCGCTCCAAAGTGCGTAAGAGTCTGCCGCCTGAGTTTGCCTATATCATCGAGGAACTCCTGCACGAGTCGACAGACGACCACAACAAGGAGGCCTATGTCAATGTCATCATCCAGACCATCATCGACACCAAGCGCGCCGACCACTTCATCATCGCCCTCTGCTATCTCATCCAGCGCTTGTCCATCGACCAACTTCACATATTGGGCGACATCTACGACCGCGGCCCGGGTGCCCATCTCATCATGGATACGCTTGAGAACTATCACAGGTGGGACATCGAGTGGGGCAACCATGACATGCTCTGGATCGGCGCCGCAGCCGGCAATCCCTGCTGCGTTGCTGCCGTAATCAGACTCTCCCTGCGCTATGCCAATACGACGACGCTCGAGGACGGCTATGCCATCAATCTGGTGCCGCTGGCCACATTTGCCATGGAGCAGTACAAGGACGACCCCTGTACCGTATTTCAGCCCATACTCGACCCACAGAGCCGCCAGCCGAGCGAAAAGACCTTGCGCCTGCTTAGCCAGATGCACAAGGCCATCAGCATCATACAGTTCAAACTCGAAGGGCAACTGTATCATGCGCATTCAGAATGGCATATGGACGACCGCGCCCTTCTCGAGAAGATAGACAAGTCCAAGGGCACCGTCGAGGTCTATGGCAAGGAGTATCCTCTGACTGACACAGCGTTTCCCACGCTCGACGAGCGAGCCCCCTACAAACTCACGCAGGAGGAGGCGGAAGTCGTCAGGCGCCTCTGCCACTCCTTCCTCATCAGCGACCATCTACAGCGTCATATCCACAGCATGTTGAAGCATGGCAGCATGTACGGCATATACAATGAGAATCTGCTCTTCCATGCCTCCGTGCCCCTCAATGAGGACGGCTCCTTGAAAGAAGTCGCCGTGGCTGGGCAGCTCGTGAGCGGCAAGGACCTTCTGGACCGTATTGAGCAGCTCGCCCGGGCCGCCTTTGACGACGGCGCCTCCGAGGCAGAGAGACGACAGGGGAGAGACTACTACTGGTATCTCTGGTGCGGCCCAGACAGCCCCCTCTTTGACAAGAGTCGGATGACTACCTTTGAGCGCTACTTCATCGCGGACAAGTCGACGTATCATGAGGAAAAAGGTTGGTACTACAAGCTGCGCGAGAAGCCGGAGATCTGCGACCGCATCATGAACGCCTTCGGCCTCAAAGTCGCACCGCACCGCCATATCATCAACGGCCATGTGCCCGTGCGCGTTTCCGGAGGCGAGAGTCCCATCAAGGCCAACGGCCGACTGATGGTCATTGACGGAGGTTTTGCACGCGCCTATCACGACACGACCGGTATTGCAGGATATACGCTCGTCTACCATAGTCGGGGATTTCAACTCGTACAGCACGCGCCGTTTAAGAGCACCGAAGAGGCGATCCTCAATGGTACAGACATCAAGAGCATCACGCAGATTGTGGAGATGAACAATGTACGTGAGATGGTAGGCGACACGGATAAGGGCGTGGAGCTCCGCAAACAGATTTCCGACCTCAAAAATCTCCTTACCGCTTACCGCAAAGGCATCATCAAGGAGCGCAACTAAAGTCAATACAATGTGGTCCTCGACGCACAGTGAGAGCCAGAAGTGGCTTCATATATAAAGCATACGCATTTCTCGCCGCAAACGGGGCTTAACTCTTGTCATGGCTTGGCTCTTGCCGTGGAGTAAAAGTTGTAGGCGGCCCCATAGTAAACACGGCCCAGTCTCGTCCTAGAGCGAGATCCGTAGGCAATTCCACCTAAACAAAGTAAGGGAGCCCTCGTCTAAAGTGAGTGCAGATTTGTCCCCTTGTCCGTCCGGAGAGTGTGCACGTCAAGCCCTAGAGGGGCTTGATGTCCTCAGCTGAAAGGAAAATTCTTCCAGAGGGTACTGGGCGTTGTCCACCGCGGGCAATTCTCTGAGTTGCAGACACAGTCTGTTTCCTTATTAGTACAGAGAAGCCCATGAACTGCGGGCAAAACAACTTGTCTCCGAAATCGAACAATATCGGATCTGAGACAAACGGAATCCGACATTTATTACCATAAACGACACGCCACTCCTTATCCAGAGACATAGTATGCGGGCTGTCTGACAAGGTCTCAAATATAAAAAACGCTTCTCCTCTCACGACTCAAGACGGCAGAAGAAGCGATAAATTCTAACCTATAGCGCGTCCGTTTCAGCCCTTCACTTACAGCTGTGCGAGGACAGTGCGACAATTGGCAGGAACTGCAGAGAAAAAGCTAGTGGAAGAGCTTGATGCGCTGTTCTTCAGAGATTTTGCAGACCAGAAGCACTCCGTCGCGCTCAGCTACGATATAGCCGTCCAGACCTTGTACTACGACTTGCTTGAGCCCTGAGGTGTGGACGATGCAGTTGTTGGAGTCAAAAAGTCGGATATTGGCCCCGACAGTAGCGTTGCCGTGCTGGTCTTGCGGCAGGCGGGAGTGCAGTGAGCTCCATGAGCCGAGGTCGCTCCAGCCCATATCCACGGGATAGACGTAAATCTCGTCAGCCCGCTCCATGATGGCATAATCTACGGAGATATTCTGACACTCCGCGTAGCGGGCATTGATGACCTCCTGCTCGCGGGGGGTGCCCAAGACGGGCTTGATTTCGTCAAAAAATGCGGCCATCTCAGGCTGGTATACGCGGAAGGCATTGACTATGGTGTTGACATTCCAGATGAAGATGCCGGCATTCCAGTAGTAGTTGGATTGGCGTATATATCGGAGAGCTACTTCCAGTTCGGGCTTCTCACGAAAAGAGTCTACGCGGTAAATGTTGTTGTTGGTCGGGGAGGCGCAGCTAAGATCCGCCTCGATATAGCCGTATCCCGTGGCCGGATAGTCCGGCTGAATGCCGAGCGTGACAATGCTGTCGGTCTCAGAGGTAAACTTGAGGCACTGGCTGATGGCTTCCCGATAGCGGGTGACATTGCCTATGAAGGCGTCGCTCGGTGTGACAACGATATTGGCATTAGGATTGACGGTCTTAATAGACCAGCTGACGTAGGCGATGCAGGGAGCTGTATTGCGCCGGCAGGGCTCGAGGAGCACATTGCGCTTGGGAATATCCGGCAGCTGCCGAGCGACAAGGTCAGCATAGCGCGCTGATGTGACCACCCAGATGTTTTGCTTGGGACAGATGCCTTCAAATCGGTCTACGGTCTGCTGCAGGAGGCTTCGTCCTGTATTCATGATATCGAGAAACTGCTTGGGCATATTTTCGCTGCTCATCGGCCAAAATCGGCTGCCGACTCCGCCTGCCATTATGACCACATAGTTGTTTGAGTTGTCCATCTTGTCAATTTGTCAATTTTTTATTATACTGTATAATTTTTGCTCATGTGAGACTGACCCTCTAGTTCCTTTTGTGTCGGGCTTGTCGCCCCTGTTCCCTAGTGAAAATGTCCGTGCTGTCAGAGTGCTTCCGGCTTCTCATGACCGAGCACCGGCCGGTGTCTACTTCTGGGCGTCTTCTGTCATATTGCCCTCGATGTAGAGGCGCACGAGGTGCGTCTTGGCATTGGAGCGTATGGTGATAATCTTTTTAAAATAACCCGGATAACGTCCCTTTCCGTTGTAGGTGACGGAGATTTCGCCCTTGGCACCCGGCGCGATAGGCTTCTCCGTATACGATGGCACTGTGCAGCCGCAGGAGGCTATGGCCTGATTGATGATGAGGGGAGCATTGCCGACATTGGTAAATGTGAACTTACAGGTGACGACGCTCTTGGATTCGGGGAAGGTGCCAAAATTGTGGACAGTAGTATCAAATTTAATCTCGCTCAGGGCTGTATCCCCATAGACACCTGTAAATGCAAGAAGGGCAACGAGGATGGTCAGTATACATCTCATATTGTAAAGTCTTTGTGCTTTTAATTGGGCAAAAGTAGAAAATAAATCTTGTTTTTAGCCTGTTTGTACTGCAAAAAGTGTCTTGCGCGCGATATTATTTGTACTTTTGTATGCAAAAATAGCATCTTAGGCATGTCAGACGAGATCATACTGGGGATAGATCCCGGCACCAATCTGCTGGGCTATGGCCTCGTGGAGGTCGCGGGCGGCCAGGCCAAACTGTTGACCATGGGCGTGCTCGATCTGCGCCATTGCAAGGATGTGTACACCAAACTCGGGCGCATCTATGAGCGCGTCAACAGCCTGATTAAGAGCTTCGGGCCCAAAGAGATGGCGATAGAAGCTCCCTTTTATGGCAAAAATGTGCAGAGCATGCTGAAGCTGGGACGTGCCCAAGGCGTGGCCATCGCGGCAGCCGTCAATAGCGGCCTCTCCGTCCATGAATATGCACCCACCAAGATCAAACTGGCCCTCACAGGACAAGGAGCGGCTTCCAAGGAGCAGGTCCGACGCATGCTCCAGCAGATATTTCACATCGCCGATGCCGACTTCGTGCCCTATCTCGACGCGACCGATGCTCTGGCTGCCGCTTACTGCCACTATCTGCAGCGAGGCCGCCTGTCAAGTGATAAACCCTATTGTGACTGGGCCGACTATGTCGCGAAGAATGCCTCCAAAGTCATTGTCAGTCCCCGGCCATCTAATACCAAATGAACGATTCAAATCATATACTATTCAGACTCACCGACGTGCAGCCGAGAAACGCCTTCCAGTTTCTCCATCCTCTCACGCTGGAGATGGCACGTGGCGAAAATTGGCTGGTCTACGGGCCCAATGGCGCCGGCAAGACTTATCTTATCAAGACAATCATGCAAGCTTTCCCGTACAGTCAGGGGACAATAGCGTATGACTTCAGCCCCAGCTCTTCCAAGAAGGTCAGCGAAAACATCCTCTATGTCACCTTTCACGACCAGTATGGCGAGACAGGTTCCACATTTTATCAATTGCGCTGGAATCAGGGTCTGCTTGGTACCGAGCGCTTGCCGAGAGTCAAGGACACCTTTGACAAGGCCTCGGTAAAAAACACTCAACTGCTCCATATACTCGAGACCAAGCTCCACATCGACGACCTCATGGACCGGTATATCATCTCTCTGTCGAGCGGAGAGTTTCGCCGTTTCCAGATAGCCAAGATTATTCTCCAAAACCCCCGGCTGCTCATCATCGAAAATCCCTATATCGGCTTGGACGAGCAAAACCGTGAACAGGTGGCCTACTTTCTGAGAGAGGTTATTCGCCAGTTGCCTATACAGGTAATCTTGGTGCTTAGCCGCATCCCTAAGGACTTGAGCGCATTTACCCATATTGTGACCGTCAAAGACCGAGAGGTCGTCAAGCGTCCGATATCAGCTATCCAAGACTTGTCCGGCCTCGAGCCGCAGTCTCTGCCCGACGGCGTGAGGGCACGTATCGACGACTGCTTTTCCCAGTTGCCGCCTGGGCTGAGCTATAGGGCTGACAGCGACGAGATCCTGTGCCTGCGTGACGTGAGCATCAAGTACGGCGATCGCACAATACTCAAAAATCTCAACTGGCTCGTCCGACGCGGCGAGCACTGGGCCTTGCAGGGAGAGAACGGGGCAGGCAAGTCCACTCTGCTCAGCATCGTCTGTGCTGACAATCCTCAGAGCTATGCCAGCGATGTGACGCTCTTTGGCAGCAGGCGCGGTTCAGGCGAAAGTATCTGGGACATTAAGAAACATATAGGCTACGTCAGCCCCGAGATATTCAAGTCTTATCGCAAACCGCTCCCGGTGGAAAATATCATTGCTAGCGGCCTCTATGACTCCATAGGACTGTATAAGAAAATTAAAGACGAGGATTTTGAGCGGATCAACCTCTGGTTGAGGCTCTTTGGCGTTGAGGACTTGCGTAAGCGCAACTATCTCGAGCTCTCTAGCGGGGAGCAGCGCTTGATCCTCCTTGTACGGGCCTTTGTCAAAAATCCGGACCTGCTCATTCTCGACGAGCCTTTCCACGGTATGGATGCCTACAACCGCCTTCTGGCCAAGTACATCATCGAGCGCTATTGCCAGATCCCCCACAAGACCCTGATCATGGTGTCCCACTATCAGGAGGATTTTCCGACGACTATCACGCACCACTTGCTGCTTAAGAAGAATAAATAGTCCGCCACATCCAGTTTCACTTGTGAAACGCACGCTCCGGCACGGATGTCGTCAGACAGATACCAAATAATAATTAATCACATAAACCCCATTACCCATGATGAAAAAGCTGTTGCTACTGATTGTCCTTTTTATCGGAGCCTATTTGCAGGGCTCCGCCCAGGAGATCTTTAATACGATCCTGCATGATGCCCAGGCGGTCGTGGACGATTCCACCTCGAGCGTAGTAAGCGCCAAGATTGCACAGTTTAAGGTGGATGCGCTCAAGTACATCCGCACCAAGGCGTTTGAGAAGCAAGATGAAGTCTCCAAGGTCTTCCTAGACAATCAGGCCTACTATATGAAGCAGTTTCTAAACACATTCTTCAGCGGCGTTGTCACCAATAGCGAACTGAGCAAGGCACAAAAGAAGGATCTCATCCTCTTCTTTATGGATGCATCGCAGAGCAATCCGCTCTACAATGATCCTGACCGCGAACTGGTTGACGCCTATGTACACAATAGTAAGACGCAGTTTACCCCCTTCTGCCTCGACACCGACTGGACCAAAGCCTACGCAGCTGTACAGTCCCGCCTCAAGGCCGCCGCGCAGCAGTAGACTTATATACCCTGAGCGCCGTCCACCTTACTCTCCATGAGGAGCGAGTCAAAAAAATAAGTCTTTTATATGCCCCGATGGCAACATTTCAAAATAGATTGTTTACTTTTGCATCAACTATATCGTAAAAAGAGTCAAAGATTATGGCAATTATAAAATGTCCCGAGTGCGGTCACGAGGTCTCCGATCGCGCAGCCCATTGTCCGTTTTGTGGAGTAGATATCGCAGGTAATCTCCTGACCTGTCCTGATTGTGGTAAAATACTGCTTAAGGGCACCAGGGTATGCCCCAATTGTGGATGCGACCTGTCCAATACTGCTCCGGCTCCTGTGCCTCTGCGTCAGGTCACGCCCAAGACGCCGCCCAAAGCTCAGCCAGCTCCACAAGCAGAAAGTCAGAAGGGGAAGGCGTGGATCATCGCCATCGTCATCGTCGCCGTACTAGCGATCGGTATCGGCGGTTATCTCTATATGCAGCATCGAAATGCCCAGCAAGACATGGAACAAGCCTACGCAGCCCTAGACCATGAGACCGACCCCGCCGCCTATCAGGCCTTCCTCGACCAGTATCCCAATAGCGAGCACGCCAAGGACGTCAAGGATAGGCTCGCAGAGTTGCAAAAGGCCCGTGACCGCTGGACTGAGATCTCCCTCTCGAGCAGCAAGGCCGACTTCCTGCGCTATCTCGAGGAGTTCCCCGGAAGCGTCTATGAGCAAGCCTGCAAAGACAAGATTGACAGCCTTGACTGGATAGACGCCAGCACAGAGAATACCCAGGCCAGCTATCAAGCCTACATCTCCATGCACCCAGATGGCAAGTATCTCGATATTGCCAACAAGAGCAAGGCCGACTTGGACAAACTGACCGTGACCTATGACGAGCGCTCTGCGGTGAGAAATATTATCGCCCGCTATTTTGAGTCCATCTCCAGCAACGATGCCGATGGCTTGAGCCAGATTGTCGTGGACAAGATGTATGACCAGAGTGTACAATTCATGAACAAACTCCACGAGGGGGCCAATCAGACCCAGTTTGTCGTCAACAGCCGCGTCAATATCTCTAAGGCACCCGCCACGACGAGTGACCAGATGAACTTTGTGGCCAAGTTTACGGTCAACAAGCAGGTACTCGCCGGGGCCGAGACCACCAATACGCTCTACAAGGCCAGCACCATTCTCTCGCCCGACATGCGCATCATCACCATGCGGCTCAACAAGGAGCCTCAGACTGAGTAAGGCGCACCCATCCCGCTCATTTCGATGGCCAAGACTGTGCGCCCGCTCGTATGCGCCCTTTCTCTCAAGTTCGTGCTCGTGACCTCCCGCCTTCTCGTCTGCGAAGTTATTGATAACTGACATGACAAAATCTGTTTCATACCTACAGTGAATGACGAAAAGCCGATAGGGTCTGCTAATTTTGCAAACTCGAGTGTGCTGTTCCTCTGCCATTACGGGACGCTGTTTCCTCTATGCTCTCGGTTGCAGCTATTATGTGCGCGATGGAATTAAAAAGGAAGACACTCTTCCATTTATTTTTTTATTAACCAATAAATTCAACATACACATGAAACGATTCACACTTGTACTCTCCCTGCTCCTGTCCGTGTTGCTTCTCCTCCCTTCATGCAGTAAGGACCATGACAACGATCAGCCCAGTGGTATCACTGGCACATGGCGGGCCACCAGTGATGGGGTCACTGCCTATCTGCGACTCGCGGCTAGCGGCGATATGACGCTATACGTTTATCAGGACTCGACAAACGCAGACGAGACGCTTAGCCAGATAAGCATCGGGACTTACAGCGTGCAAAACAATAAGATCCGCTTTGTCTCCAATCGTTTTACAGAGGAGGATACCTACACCCTCGGCAGCGATGGCGTCTTGTCTATCATCGACGGAGAGGACCGCTGGACCTTCAACCGCGCTACCAGTCAGGAGACGGAGACTTTTCTGTCTGACATCAAGGATATCAGCCGTAGTGCCATGCTCGGAGCTTGGCGTACCATCAGTGTCGACAAGGATACGGTATTTCTCTATTTCTCCCCAGACGGCAATTTTTCCAATATCGATGTTGTCGATGGCGAAGTTAGCGTCGACGACTTCCGGTGGACGCTCAACCGCAATGCCTTGCTCTTGACCGACATTGATGAGGAAGGCGAAGAGTCTGACTTTATTGATATGTTTGTAGACGCTGTCTCTCAAGACCATCTTACCCTTAAGTTTTTAGGTCATACGATGGATTTGACCAAGGTCGACGACAGCGAGGTCGCCGCCTATCTGAAGCAAAGTCTCACTCCCGTTTCGAGCAAGCGGAAGATTTGGACGCAAGTAATATCCATCCCCTCTGTGGGAAATCTCACATCAGCACGTCTGGATTGGAGCGTTCCGAGGTAAATTGTTTTTTGTCTAAGTCCGACCAGATACCCGCATGTCATAGCCCCAGCCCGGCAAGCCCAGTTCGCACCCCATCGACTGATTTTGCGGGGCAGAGGATTTTTATCGAATATGGCACGCGTTTTGTTCGCTCACTGAAATTTTTATATAATTTCTGCAGGTAGCCTAAGGCTGCGCGTATCACGCCATCCGGCATATGTGCCCGTCAGTGTGAACTTCTGCGAAGCCTTAGGTTTCCCGGAAGGCATTTTACACACAAGTTCATCCTTTATCATTTATCATTTATTATACGACCATATGCTGGAAATGAACTTCAGTATGTAGGTGTCGGAGGCTTGTCCTCATCTATCTGAACTCCTTTTGAATCAAAGATTGTGTATAAACGTTCTATTTCACTAACCTGCATCGTATATGGAGTCCCATGAAATAAAACTTTTAAAATCAGCTGAATTGCAAAAATGAACTTTTTGATTCGGTGTTATAATAGTAAGGAGCATCAAAATCATAACCACCAATAAATCAATATATTATTAGTAGAGTTACAGGGTTGTCAAATTTATTAGGATTGATTATGTTACACGGTTGCCACGCTGCATTAATATCCCTAATATAGCTAGCTCAATACCCAAAAGGCATAATGAATCTCCTAAGACATTTAAGCCATTAAGGTATTTTATAAGAAATTGTGCATAAGACATTGGAACCATTTTCTTGATAGCAGATTAATTTTACCTATTTTGTTTGATGTAATTTGTATATTTAAACCGAATTTGTGTTGTATCGTTCGGACGCTATCATAATCATCGCTTCTTGCTCCCACGATAGGGCGGATTGACAGTCCTCTCGCGAGGAGGGCGGAGAGGCTCTCTCTGTCTGGTCCACAGCGGGCGGGAACAGCTGTGTATAGGTCTATGATAAGGCTGCGATATGCGGGCCTTATGGCCTTTTTGGGGGTGCTCTCAAGGGCTCTTGTCCTATCACGCGTGATGGCCTTTATCTCTATGATGGTGGATGCCTGTGCTCACGGGATGGATTGTAGATGGATGCGGGGGCTATTTTATCGGCAGAGTAAGATGCATTTTGCTGGAATTTTAGTACTTTTGCAAACAAAATAGCAATATCATCATGGCAAAAGAGCTCAAAAATCTTACAAAGCGTAGCGAGGACTACTCTAAATGGTACAACGAACTGGTGGTCAAGGCTGACCTTGCAGAGCAGGCGGCAGTCAGAGGCTGTATGACGATCAAGCCTTACGGTTACTCGATATGGGAGAAGATACAGGAGGAGTTGGATCGCCGCTTCAAGGCGACGGGGGTGGTCAATGCCTATTTTCCGCTGCTGATCCCGAAGTCCTTCTTTGGCAAGGAGGCAGCACATGTGGAGGGATTTGCCAAGGAGTGCGCGGTCGTGACCCACTATCGTCTCAAGGTGGACGAGCAGAGCGGGCAGATTGTGGTGGACCCTGCGGCAAAGCTGGACGAGGAGTATATCATCCGGCCTACGTCGGAGACAATCATCTGGAATACCTTCAGAAATTGGATACACTCCTATCGCGACCTGCCTATCGTGGTCAATCAGTGGTGCAATGTGATGCGCTGGGAGATGCGTACGCGTATCTTCTTGCGTACATCGGAGTTCCTATGGCAGGAGGGCCACACGGCTCATGCCACGGGTGAGGAGGCTGACGCGCGGGCTCGCCAGATGCTCAAGGTGTATGGCGACTTTGTTGAGGGCTTTATGGCGATACCTGTCGTGAGGGGCGTCAAGAGCGAGACGGAGCGATTTGCCGGTGCGCTCAATACGTATACCATTGAGGCTATGATGCAGGATGGCAAGGCGTTGCAGAGCGGCACGAGTCATTTCCTGGGACAAAACTTCGGCAAGGCCTTTGACGTGCAGTTCCTGGACAAGGACAATAAGCCTCAGTACGCATGGGGCTCGTCATTTGGCGTCAGCACTCGCTTGATGGGAGCACTAATCATGACTCACGGCGACGACAATGGGCTGGTACTGCCGCCCAAGTTGGCCCCGATACAGGTGGCCATTGTCCCCATCTTTAAGTCAAAGGACGATCTCGACAAGCTAGAGGCCAGACTACAGCCGGTGATTGAGGGACTGCGGACCAAGGGCATCAGCGTCAAGCTGGATAATGACGACAAGAAGCGCCCGGGCTTCAAGTTTGCTGACTATGAGCTCAAGGGTATCCCGGTACGTTTGGCTATCGGAAGCCGGGACCTCGAAGGTAATACCATCGAGGTTATGCGCCGCGACACGCTGGAGAAGGTGACGATGAGTCTCGACGGCATCGTGGACCGGATAGAGGCTTTGCTAGAGGATATCCAGCGAGGCTGCTTCACAAAAGCCAAGGCCTTCCGCGACGCTCATGTCTACGAGTGCAACAGCTATAGCGAATTTAAGGAGAGAATAGGCGACGGGGGCTTCTACCTGTGCCCGTGGGATGGCACCGCCGAAACGGAGGCCAAGATCAAGGAGGAGACGCAAGCGACTATCCGCTGCATCCCCTACGCATACAGTCAGGAGAATCTGGGAGACGACATGGTCAGCGGCAAGCCGGCCAAGTATCGCGCCCTGATTGCGAGAGCCTATTAAAATAAAAAATACGTCCAGCCATGCAAATCGCCATTGTCAAGTACAACGCCGGCAATATCTACTCTGTCGTCCACGGCTTGAAGCGTATAGGCGTGGAGGCGGAGGTGACTGACGATATAGAGCGTCTCCGGCAGGCAGACGGCGTCCTCTTTCCCGGACAGGGTGAGGCGGCGACTACGATGTCTTATCTCAAGGCCCACGGACTTGACCAGGTGATCAAGGGCCTCCGGCAGCCTGTGCTCGGCATATGCGTCGGTATGCAGCTGATGTGCGCCCATAGCGAGGAGGGTGATGTCGACTGCCTCGGCATCTTTGATGTGCCTGTCAGGCGCTTTGTCCAGACCGCTCACGAGCAAAAGATTCCTCACATGGGCTGGGACCAACTCACGGACATCAAGTCTCCGCTCTTCAAGGGGCTCGCAGAGGGTTGCTACGTGTACTTCATCCATAGCTACTATGTGGAGCGCAATCCTTACAGCATAGCTCAAAACGACTATATCCAGCCCTACTGCGCGGCAATGGCGCGTGACAACTTTTATGCCACGCAGTTTCATCCGGAGAAGAGCGGAAGGGTGGGAGAGCAGATCCTGAGTAATTTCTTGGATATCGTCCGTCAAAATCAGTAATATCATGTTGCAACCCATACCAGCTATAGACATCATCGACGGCAAGTGTGTCCGGCTGACCAAGGGGGACTACGCGACCAAGATGGTTTATGACCGTGATCCGCTGGAGTTCGCAAAGCGGTTTGCGGACCTCGGATTCAAGCGCCTGCATATGGTCGACCTCGACGGCGCCCGCTCGCAGCATGTCGTCAACCTGGATATACTCAATCGGATAGCCACCCATACAGACCTCCAGATAGACTACGGAGGGGGTATCAAGGGAGATGACGACATCAAGGCCGTCTATGATGGCGGTGCCTCATGGGCAACCATCGGCAGTGTCGCAGTCAGAGAGCCTCACAAGTTTGACCAATGGCTCAAGGCTTACGGCGCCCAACACATCATTTTGGGTGCGGATACGCGCGATGGCTATATCAGCATCAATGGTTGGAAAGAGGATAGTCAGCAGACGCTGATTGATTTTATCGACAGGCATATGCGCGCCGGCGTCACGCAGGTACTCTGTACGGACATCAGCAGAGACGGTATGCTCAAGGGACCCGCTGTTGCCTTGTACAAGGAGATCCTGCAGCGCTTCCCGACTTGCCAGTTGATTGCCTCAGGCGGCGTGAGCGGCATGGCAGACCTTGAGGCCCTCGATGAGGCGGGTGTGCCCTATGTCGTCTTTGGCAAAGCGATATATGAGGGGCGTATTGATTTGAATGAGGTGGCCAAACGATTTAATCTTAACTGAACATGAGTCTTGCTAAACGTATTATTCCTTGTTTAGACGTAAAGGACGGTCAGACGGTCAAAGGTACCCATTTTGTCAACCTTCGCCAAGCGGGAGATCCGGTCGAACTGGGCAAGCGCTATAGCGAGGAAAATGCGGACGAGCTCGTATTCCTCGATATTACGGCCAGCTATGAGGGGCGCAAGACATTTACGGACATGGTCAAGCGTGTGGCGACTGAGATTTCTATACCCTTTACAGTAGGAGGGGGAATCAACGAGCTGAGCGACGTGGACCGTATGCTGGCCGCCGGAGCTGATAAAGTGAGTATCAATTCGGCAGCGCTTCGCCGCCCGGAGCTGATAAACGAGGTGGCACGCCATTTCGGCAGTCAGGTCTGTGTTGTCGCCATCGACGCCAAGGAGGAGGACGGCCAGTGGTACTGCTATCTCAAAGGAGGGCGTGAGCGTACAGACCGCACCCTATTAGAGTGGGCCAGCGAGGCGGCCGATAGAGGCGCGGGCGAAATACTCTTTACGAGCATGGACCACGACGGCGTTAAGCATGGCTTTGCCAACCAGACGCTGGCCCGGCTCTCAGACTCCTTGTCCATACCCGTCATCGCCTCTGGCGGTGCTGGCAGCATGGAGGACTTCAGAGATGCCTTTGTCATTGGAAAGAGTGACGCGGCTCTGGCTGCGAGCGTCTTTCACTATGGCGAAATCGCGATACCGGCACTTAAGCGTTACCTTAGAGAGCAATCAATCAATGTGAGAATATAATAATCAAATATATACTATGGAGATAGATTTTGACAAGATGGGTGGCCTCGTACCCGCCATCATACAAGATGCTGATACCAAGACGGTTCTGATGCTCGGATTTATGAATCAGGAGGCTTATGCCAAGACCGTGGAGACCCGTAAAGTCACTTTTTACAGCCGTACTCGTAAGAAGCTGTGGACCAAGGGTGAGGAGAGCGGACACTGGCTGCATCTCGTAGACATTAAAGCCGATTGCGACAATGACACGCTGCTTGTCACGGTTCATCCCGAGGGGCCTACTTGTCACAAAGGGACGGATACCTGCTGGGGCGAAAAGAATGAGAATGTCAATCCGCTACTCTTTCTGACAGAGCTCCAGGACTTCATAGAAAAACGGCACGAGGAAATGCCCGAAGGCTCATATACGACTTCTCTCTTTAAAGATGGACTCAACCGTATGGCGCAGAAGGTGGGCGAGGAAGCACTTGAGGCTGTCATTGAAGCTGTCAATGGTACCAATGATCGCCTTATCTATGAGGCATCCGACATGTTTTACCATCTTATCGTCCTCCTCACAGCCAAAGGCCTGCGCATAGAGGACATCGCACGTGAACTTGAGACGCGCCACAAGCCGGGATGGAAGAAACATTAAAGCGTTAGCTGTATGATAGTCAATTATAAAGACGTAAGTATCCTGCAAGGAAAGACCGTCGTCCTGCAGAAAGTCAACTTCAAGGCCGCAGCCAAGGATTTCGTCTTCATTACAGGCAAAGTGGGCTCTGGAAAAAGTACATTTCTCAAGAGTCTTTATGCTGCTGTTCGTATTGAGGGTGAAAAAGCCCAAGTCATCGACTTTGACTTGCTCAGCCTGAAAGCCAAGAGAACGCCTGACCTGCGTCGTCAGCTTGGCATCATTTTCCAAAATTTCCAGTTATTGCCAGACCGCACAGTCTATGCCAATCTTGACTTTGTGCTCAAGGCCACGGGGTGGGGCAGGCGTGATGCGCGGCGCGAGCGTATAGAGGAGGTCCTTGAGGCTGTTCATCTGTCGGACAAAGCAGAGAAATATCCTCATGAGCTTTCTGGTGGCGAACAGCAACGCACATCCATCGCCAGGGCGATACTCAACAAGCCCCAGCTGATCATCGCTGATGAGCCTACCGGCAATCTGGATGTTGAGGCCAGTCACCAGATTGTGGACATTCTGCAGTCACTTCGCGAGCAGGGCACAACGATTATCATGAGTACCCACAATCTGCAACTCCTCGACTGGGTAGACAACATCTCTGTCTTCCATTGTGAAAATCAGCACATGTTGCGCACACGTGGTATCGCTCCGGCGGATGAGCCCGAAGAGTCGGAGGCAGGCAGCGAGGAGACAGACCGTCAGTCGGCAACTGAAGGTCTTGCTTTCGGTACATCGGCCCAGGATGCCGAAGCTTCTCCATCTGAGACGGCCAGTGAGAATCAGGCGGATGATGCTTCTGAGCTGAATGACGACATGGATGAGCAGTCCTCTCTCCCAGAAACTCAGAGCCTCGAGGAAGCCAATGAAGCCTTAGACAAAGAAAATAGTAAATTTGAAGATAATCAAGCATCATAAGTCCTATAAATACAAGACCATGAAAGTAATGAAATTTGGCGGCACCTCAGTGGGTTCTGCTGAGCGCATGAAAAATGTAACAAAGCTTATCTCCGACGGACAGCGTAATTTTGTGGTATTATCGGCGATGTCGGGTACGACCAATTCGCTTATAGAAATATCCGACTATTATGCCAAGGGTAACAAGTATGGGGCCAATTCCATTATCAACACCTTGCGTACGAAGTATCTAAAGACTGTAGATGACCTTTTTGCTTCAGAAGCAAAACGTAAGGAAATCATCGAAAAACTCAATGGAGTCTTTTCTGAACTAATGTCTTTTAGCGCAGAAAACTTCTCCGCTGAGGATGCCAAAGTCATTGTCTCCAAGGGTGAGATTATGAGCACCAATATGATGGCCTTATATCTCAAGGAGCAAGGCGTCAAGGTGACACTGCTTTCAGCCCTTCAGTTTATGCGCCTCAATAAGGACTTGCAGCCGGATATGGCCTATATCGAGACCCATCTGAATCCTTTAATCGAAGCACATCCTGACACGCAAATCTTTATTACTCAGGGCTTCATCTGCACCAATGCAGACGGACTGACTGACAATCTCCAGCGCGGAGGAAGCGACTATACAGCCTCACTGATCGGCGTCGCTATCCACGCCGAGGAGATACAGATATGGACAGACATCGATGGCATGCACAACAATGATCCACGTTTTGTAAAGGACACCCAGCCTGTGCCGCAACTCAGTTTTGACGAAGCGGCTGAGCTCGCTTACTTTGGCGCCAAGATCCTCCATCCGACATGTGTGCTCCCGGCTAAGTTTGCGGGCATCCCTGTCAAGCTACTTAACACAATGGACCCACAAGCCAAGGGCACCATTATCAACAATCATGGATGCGACGGTGGCATCAAGGCTATAGCGGCCAAGGATGACATCACTGCCATCAAGATCGTCTCCAGCCGTATGCTGTTGGCCACAGGCTTTCTGCGCAAAGTTTTTGAGATTTTTGAGACCTATGGCACCAGCATCGATATGATTACGACTTCGGAGGTCGGCGTCTCCATGACGATTGACAATACTACCAAGTTGCAGGAGATCACGGAGCAGTTGCGCAAGTATGGCACTGTTCACATTGACAGAGATATGTGCATCATTTGCGTAGTAGGTGACCTTCGCATGCAAAATTGTGGTTACGAGTCGCTTATCACCAATGCCCTTCGCAATGTCCCTATCCGTATGATATCCTATGGTGGAAGTGAGCACAACATTTCCTTCCTTGTTCACAAGGAGGATAAACAGACGGCTCTACAGGCCCTGAGTGCTCAGATCTTTAAGTGACCCTAGTCTCTTGTCATTCGACTTTGATCGTATGCGCCAGAGGCAGTATACATGACAGTCTCTTGACAGAGAAAACCTGAGGCATAATAAATTGCGCAGAAATACATCATATCAACAACTAAAATTCATGCAACTCAATCAATACATCACTAAGTTTAAGCAACATCCGACACCCTTCTATTTTTATGACCTCGACTTGATGAGGCGCACTTTTGACGCCGCAGCCCAGGCGATTGTTCAGATACCCTCTGGCCACATCCACTATGCGCTTAAGGCCAACGATCACCCGGCAATACTCCAAGAGGTACGTCGGCGCGGTTTTGGCATCGATGCGGTCAGCGGCGGAGAGGTGCAATTGGCCATTCAGACGGGTATACCAGGCAACAAGATTCTCTTTGCAGGCGTTGGTAAGACGGATAAGGAGATTGAGACAGCTCTGGAGGCTGATATACTCTGCTTCAACGCGGAGAGTGTGCCGGAGATTGAGGTCATCAATGATATAGCAGCCCGTATGGGGAAGACAGCTCGCATAGCGCTTCGCATAAATCCCAACATTGACGCTCATACACATAAAAATATCACCACAGGATTGGATGAAAACAAGTTCGGCATCTCTCTTGAGGATATGTTACCGACCATCCATCTCGTCAATCATCTGCCACATGTCGTTTATCAAGGACTCCATTTCCATATTGGCAGTCAGTTGCTGGATTTTATGCCATTCAAGGAACTCAGTCTGAAGATCAACGAAATCCAGCAGGCTCTTGAGTCTGAAAATATACAGACTCCAAGTATAGATGTCGGCGGTGGGCTAGGAGTAGACTATGCAGATCCTCTCCACAATGAAATCCCCGATTTTGCTGGCTATATCAAGATATTCAAGGACAACCTGCAACTGCGTCCACAGCAGTCTTTCCATTGTGAGCTTGGGCGATCCCTAAGTGCACAGTACGCGGCAGTCATCAGCCGAGTTGTCTTTATCAAGCATGGGGCGCACAAGCAGTTTGCAATCCTTGACGCCGGCTTTACAGACCTCATCCGACCGGCCTTATATCAGGCTAGTCACAAGATTGTTAACCTTACTTCCCAAATGCCGGAGGAACGCTACGATATCGTGGGGCCCATCTGCGAGTCCACAGATGTCTTTGCTCAAGACTATCCCTTGCCCAAGTCCAGCCGGGGCGACCTCGTTGCGCTTCTCTCTGCTGGAGCTTACGGACATGTCATGGCTTCGACCTACAATGCACGTCCCCTTATTCCACAAATCACCTCTGACGAAATATGACACAATACTTTTTACTCGGAAGTCTTGAGTGAAATGAAGTACAAGGTTCTAATATAAGTATATATAATAAGTATAAGCCTTAATTTCGTTTTGAACATATATGGCTTTGAATTTTCCAGAACAGACGTATTTTTTATGATTGCAGTGCACCAAGATTTAGAGGACGGGGCTGTCAAAAAAAACGTTGGGGACAAAAACTCTATCGCAGTCTGCTAAGTATTAGCAAGTGGCATATCCTTTGCCCTTAGGGCTAATCAGCAGGTATACGGTCGTGACGTGCATTCGCTGATCGGGAGACCAAACACGGAGGAGAGTGGATGAAGTACAAACAGCTCACTCTCGCTGCTCTCATTCATGGAAATTCTTTTATTGCTTTGTTATTGGGCCGGGCATATCGGGACTTTTTGTCTCTCTTCCCAGTAAATCATTGTGTGAGGAGTCTGCCTATCTATTCCGCCTAACCGTTTGTGTTAATGAACAGCAGAACTATTTTTTATAATAAAAAAACAGATGAGATTCCCAAAAGGTCTTCCTCGTCCAATAAGCCTGATTTTGCTTGTCTTTCGCTTATAAGTTATTGAATACTATATAATTCCAGTTAACGTTTTCTTTTTTTATAACTAATTGGCTACCAAATGATAATAACTTGCCTTCTAATTTAAAATACATCTGACCCTGTAGTGCGAACAAGGCAGTCTGTCATGACAACATCGGCCCCTGTATCAACAGCATCTTGAATTTATTATATAAAATGATGAGCAGCATAAAAATCGGTAAGCTGATGTTGTCATTCCTATCCTTGACAATCGTTTATCAGTTTTTTCCGTAGGGAAACTGAGTCCTTATGGGCTTGGGTGGAACGAGATATCCATAGTACTTGGACACTATTTGATGAACCCTTAAAAGTGCAATAATTATACACCCGCAAGTCATGCTGATTGGGAGGTAAGTAGTAATTTTGCAGTTGAGAAATTTGATGAAAAAGGAAGTGAACAGATTTTGTATTGTGTTGAGTATGTTGGTGGGGCTAACTCTATATAGCTCGTGTGGTTTTGATAAACCAGCAAAGACAGAAGACGCCGAGGCTGCTGCAGAGGGATATGCAACCGCTTTTTTCAACTTTGACTATACTAGGGCGATGAGCTATTGTGACTCGACTTCCAATGAGTGGCTAAGAATGTTTGTAAGCAATCTTACCCAGGCCGATATTGATAGCATACAGTCGCTGACACAACGACCGTCTATAGCATTGGAAAAGGTGAAGCGGGAAAACAATGACTCTCTTGCAATAGCGTGGGTGACCATCAAAGACGCTTATGTGCTGGACACTATTGGCAAACCTGGTCATCTGACAGACCATGCGACACTTCGACTCCATATGGTACTCTCTCCAGAAGGTCGATGGCTGATCAGAAGGGCAGACCTACTGCAAAATGAAAAGTAAAGTCGCGGTTTAGATTGGGGTTGGTGAGGGGATAGTGCTCGCGCGTGGTCTCATAAGCCGGATTGACGGCTTTCATACCCATATCAAAACGCAGGATGAAGTAATCAAAATTGAAACGGAAGCCTAAGCCATAGGAGATGGCAATTTGTTTATAGAATGTGTCAAACTTAAATTGCCCTCCAGGCTGAGCAGTATAGTTGCGAGTCGTCCAAATATTGCCTGCGTCGATAAAGAGTGCGCCGCTAAGTTTCCAAAACAGGTAGGATCGAAGTTCAAGATTGAAAAGGAGTTTGATATTACCTGTTTGGTTGATAAAGTTGACTTTGCCATCCTCTCCGCGATAGGAACCTGGGCCAAGCTCGCGGACGCTCCAACCGCGTATACTGTTGGCACCGCCTGCAAAATAGCGCTTCTCGTAAGGGACAATATAGTTGTTACCATAAGGCAAGACGATGCCGCTCGCAAATCGCATGGCGATGGAATTATTCTTATTGATAAGAAAACTGCGAGCGTAGTCAAAGTCCAGTTTGATATATTGAGCGAACGCGACATTAAAGGGTGTATAGCTTCCCTCTGAGTTTTTGTTGAGGTCAAATGCCTTGGAAATGAGATAGAGGAAGTTTCCGGCTGATTCTATGCCAAAATGGAGCTGGTAGGCATTGGACCCGCTGACAGTAGAATTGGCTTGGCCAGATGAATTGTAGATGAAATTGTATGCGGAGTTAAGTATGAAGAGATTTTCATATGAATACCGCACGATAGCGAAGCGGGCATTGTCACTATTAAGATACTCGTCGCGAAATGTATTGGAAATCCATGGCATAAAGACATAATTGACGCCGATGGCATCCAACTTGTGCTGCATCTTATTGCGATGGTTATTCCACTTGTAGCTCCATAGGGCTGTCATGTAGCGACGGTGAAACTCCGGCCTGTCTTGTGTGTTGTATTGGAGAGAAATCTCTGTTTGTCCGTGGAGAGAGAGGCGTTTGCGCTCGGGTAGGAAGGGGACGATGATGCGGGGAAAAGTGAGTCGGCTTTCCGCTGTCAATTCAAAGAAATTCTGATCGGAGTATCCCTCCAGCCCCGTGATGGCCTCAAATGCCCCCTTAAGTTTTGTGCTCCACACCTCAGAGCCGTGAAACAGATTACGATTAGTATAGGTGACAGACGCTGCAGCCCCTAGGTCGCCTGCAGTATTGGTGCCCTCTACTTCGGCCGAGAGCTGGTTGATGTCGTCCGCACGTAAACTTACGATGCAGTTGAGCAGGGCGTTGCCCTGTTCCTCAAACCGTATATTGGAACTCCGCAGTATCTGGAGCCGTCCTAGATTGCGGTATGTGGAGGAAACCTCATCTTCATCATAGTGGGCTCCGCGGTGGATATCAATTTGGCTGTAGATGACATTGGGACGCAGAATACGCTTGCCGAAGTATCGGATGATAATGCCGCGATACTGGATACTGTCAGTGCAAGGTTCCGCAAAATCTTGATTACCGCCGACATTTACATATACTTTTCCTATCCAGTATCTGTTGTAATCATACATCGAGTCTTCCGCAATAGCTTTGCCATTGAAGTGAAGCGTAAGGGCAAGACGCTGTGGGCCTCCTGCCGAGTCAATATCGTAGTAGATGTACTTCTTGAGCATCTTGTAGTAGCCCTCACGATGTAAGATGCCGACGATGCGGTCACGCTCTTCGTCAAGCACGTTGGCATTACAAGGCATATTAATACTCAGTTTACTCTCGTTCTCATGCCGCCGGATGAGGGAATCTATCTGTGGGTCATCAATGTCGTAGTCGATAGATCGGATACGATACAATTCTCCGGGGGACAAACAATAGGTGAGATGCGTCTTGTGTCCCGTCTGGCGCTTGCTTAGCAGCGTCTGGGCTGACAAATATCCGCTTGATTGCATGGCGGAGGTGAGCTGTTCACAAGAGATTTGAGCTTGTTGTTCATTATAAATGACAGGCGCTTCGCCCATACGCCGTAAGAAACGGTTGAAGGCTTTGGTCGTATCTTTTCCTGAAAGAGCGTAAATACCCAAGGGAACTTTGAAGATGGTAAACCAACGGCTGTTGGGCTCTTGCTTGATATGCCCGTGCAGAGAGGAAGGATCAAGCTGATGGTTATCGCTCTTGACCTTGACCGACGAGAGCAGGGTCTGCTCCTCGGTCAGAAATTTGGCTGACGAGCATCCGCTAGCAGTGATCATGGCGATAGCAATTGCCAGTACAATGAACCACTGTCGGCAAAAGTACTGCGCCTGACGCTGCTGCGTCTCTACTTGGTCAAAATGGGGAATAGGGTGCGTCAACTTCATTTCCTGCAAAGTTAAGACGAATTTTACTAGTGACAACGGCAGACTGTGTATTATTTTAAGACAGTGGTCTTTTGCTCTCGATATTTTTTCAAATTTAGAAAGGTGCAAGGTCTTTTGTATTGGAAATATGTGGGCAGCCTTATGGCAGTTGGGAAACTTCGATAATAATATGAAGAAGAAATGGTATTAGTTTCTGAACTGTAATTGAATAAGGTGTTTTCTTTTTTGAAAACTTTAATATCATAAACACTGGAAGAACTGCCAGTTTTGGAAAACTTTTTTCTAATGCGTGAAAATATTTTCTATTTTCACGCTAAACAATGCTTGCTTATCCGAAAAAGAAATGTACTTTTGTGGAGGAGAAAACAACAAAACACAGGACTCTCGTAAATCAATAGTTTAATCCAACATCATATAATCCAAATTATCAATGGGAAACGAAAATACAACGTACTCTTTTGACGAAGCCTATGAGGCGTCGCTCAAGTATTTTGACGGTGACGAACTGGCTGCACGCGTATGGGTCAACAAGTACGCATTGAAGGATTCAATGGGCAATATCTATGAGAAGTCTCCCGAGATGATGCATCATCGACTTGCAAAGGAATTTGCCCGTATTGAACAGAAGTACAAAAATCCAATCAGCGAAGAGGAAATCTTTGACCTCTTTGATCACTTCCGCTATGTAATACCTGCCGGAAGTCCAATGACGGGTATTGGAAACAATTATCAGATAGCGTCGCTCAGTAACTGCTTCGTGATTGGCTTGCCAGGTGATGCTGACAGCTATGGCGCGATCATGCGCATTGACGAGGAACAAGTACAACTGATGAAAAGACGCGGTGGAGTGGGGCATGATCTCTCTCAGTTGCGCCCAAAGGGTTCACCTGTCAACAATTCAGCTCTGACAAGTACGGGGATTGTTCCATTTATGGAGCGCTACAGCAACTCTACACGTGAGGTCGCTCAAGATGGAAGACGCGGTGCGCTCATGCTGACCGTCAGCATCAAGCATCCCGAAGCAGAAGACTTCATTGATGCAAAGCTTGAGGCCGGTAAAATCACGGGTGCGAATATCTCTGTAAAAATTGATGACGAATTTATGAATGCTGCTGTCAAGGGAGCGAAGTATGTACAGCAGTTTCCTATAGACAGTGATCATCCAAAAGTAAAAAAAGAAATTGATGCAGCAGAGTTGTGGAAGAAGATTATCCACAATGCGTGGAAGAGCGCTGAGCCGGGTGTCCTCTTTTGGGATACTATACTTCGCGAGAGTGTTCCCGACTGCTATGCAGACTTAGGCTTCCGTACTGTATCCACCAATCCGTGTGGAGAGATACCCCTATGTCCTTATGATAGTTGCCGCCTTATGGCCATCAACTTGTTCTCTTATGTGACTGATCCTTTTACTAAGGAGGCAAAATTTGATTTTGCTCTCTTCCGCAAACATGTACGCTTGGCACAGCGGTTGATGGATGACCTCATAGACCTTGAGCGAGAGAAGATACAAGCCATACTTGCCAAGATTAAAAATGACCCACAGGACGAAGAGACCAAACGTACGGAGCGCAAACTCTGGGAAAAGATTGATGTAAAATGCCGGGAAGGACGCCGTACTGGTCTGGGTATCACAGCAGAAGGTGATATGCTCGCAGGACTTGGCCTGCGCTATGGAAATGAAGACGCTATACAATTTGCCGTTGAGGTGCAAAAGATATTGTGTCTTACTGCGTATCGTTCTTCTGTGGAAATGGCCAGAGAGAGAGGCGCTTTTGAAGTCTATGACGCTGAGAGAGAAAAGCACAATCCATTTATCTTGCGTATAAAAGAGGCTGACCATGAACTCTATGAAGAGATGGCAAAGTATGGCCGCCGTAATATTGCCTGCCTGACTATTGCTCCGACAGGTACGACAAGTCTTATGACGCAGACGACTAGTGGCATAGAGCCTGTCTTTAAGCCTGTATATCGCCGTCGACGCAAGATTAATCCCAATGATACTGAAACTCACGTCGATTTTGTTGACGAAAACGGAGATTCCTTTGAAGAATATATTGTCTATCATCATCAATTCCTCAAATGGATGAAGATTAATGGTTACAATACGGATAAGAAATATTCAGAAGAGGAGATTGATGACCTTATCAAGAAGTCTCCTTATTACAAGGCTGCAGCTAACGACGTTGACTGGGTCAGCAAGGTGAAGATGCAAGGCGCAATACAGAAATGGGTTGACCATAGTATCAGTGTGACGGTTAATCTTCCCAATGATGTCTCGGAGGAAATGGTCAACAAAATCTATGTAGAGGCATGGAAGAGCGGATGTAAAGGATGCACCATCTATCGTGATGGTAGTCGGGCCGGTGTGCTTGTCTCTGTCAAGAAGAAGGAAGACAAGAAACCTTCCATCTTGCCTTGCTCACCTCCTGAAATCACAGAAGTGCGTCCTCAAGCGCTCGACTGCGATGTCGTCCGCTTCCAGAATAATAAGGAGAAGTGGGTGGCTTTCGTCGGACTGCTCAACGGATATCCCTATGAAATCTTTACCGGTCTACAAGATGACGATGAGGGAATCTTGCTCCCGAAATCAGTGACTAAAGGTAAGATCATAAAGCAAGTTAACCCTGACGGAACAAAGAGATATGACTTCCAGTTTGAAAACAAACGTGGATATAAAACGACTGTAGAGGGATTGTCTGAAAAATTCAATCCTGAGTATTGGAACTATGCCAAGCTTATCTCAAGCGTGCTCCGATACCGCATGCCGGTTGACCGCGTAATACGTCTTGTAAGCCAGCTCCAATTGGGTGATGAGAATATCAACAATTGGAAGAATGGTGTTGAAAGGGCGCTTAAGAAGTACATTAAGGATGGCACAAAGGCCACAGGGCAGCTTTGCCCCAACTGTGGGCAAGAAACGCTTGTCTATCAGGAAGGATGCCTTATCTGCACTAACTGTGGCGCATCGCGCTGTGGATAGACCAGACTAAATTGCGACTTATCAGCGATCCCCTGGAGAATGACTTTCTTTAGGGGATCACTTTTTTACCTATTTGAGTCATAAACCAGCCTTAGCTTATATTTTACTTTTCCAGTTTGCTTATTTTAATACAAATAGATAAGGAATATCGCGCACTTTGGAAACACAAGAGATTTCTGTCGTAATTGTGTTTTTTTGCCAGTGATATTCGTAGAGATGTAGGCAATCAGAAAGGCGCTTTAGCAATGACAATAATATTATTTCAGTTTCATCGCGGCAGAATCCTGCTGCTTGAATATATACTTAATATAAATTATTAGTCATATTCCAAAATAAAGCACTACATTACAACCATATAATTTCGCATATCTATTGGATATACGGGGGAATACGGCTTAGAATTACTATTTGTGTCTCGTAATGGCTGATTTTCTCAATCAAATCTTTCAATTTCTGCCCTAATAAAGTAGGGTATTAATTGAAGTGGCTATAGACTATGGTCATCGAGATGGGCTTGTTGGGCCCTCCTACGAGTTTCGTGCTAGTCAGGTCAAAATCATGATAGCACTTGGTAATGACACCCATCGTATTTGTTGACACTTTAACCGGTACAAGTACAACTTTATTCCAGTCAGGGTGAGCAGATTCCCAGGCTGCTATTTTGCCTAGGCTAAATGCATCAGTGGCACCCGTTGTGACACCTGCTCCTTGATTCCGGGTATTACGTATGACCGCAATAAGTGGAGCGATGTTATCAAAGGTGTATGAATTGTATGCGCTACTAAACGCAGAGACGAGGGTGACCTTGCCATCAGGAACTTGGTGATTAGCAAAGAAATCGTTGAGCTTATCCTTCTGTATGATAAGTATTTGGCTGGGAGTTGAGAGACTGTATTTAGTGACAACTTCATTGTTGAGCCGGCGGAGCACGAGTTTTGCACTATTAACGGAGTCCTGTTCGTGATGGAGGTAAATACTGTCAATCGGAAGCTCAATCTGAGTGAATATACCAGCTGGAGTTTTAAGATATGTACACTCTGTGTCATTAAGCAGGGCAGATATTCCTTTGTGTTCAATGACATTATTTTGTAACACCTCTGATGTCGCTGCTACACGTTGAACTCCAACGTAGGTAGAGTCTCCTGATTTATAGTTGAAGTAAATGTTCATCGTTGAGATGTCAACATTTACCATTGTACCATTGCCAGAGAGCACTTTGAAATAGAAGCCAGGCAAAACATTGCGAATAAAGTAGTATGAATTTCGGAAAAACTCGGGGTGCTCATAATACTTGTTGAGAATCTTAGTGCCAAAGCTGGCCGGTAATTTGATGCGTATATTTTTTGAGTAGGAGGAAGAATAGCGTAAAGAGTCACTAATGGTGAGATCAACTACGGAAAAAGAGATTTCCTTGCGCAGGGCATCGGAAGAATGATTGACGTAAATGTCGGGATTGAGATTGGTAAAATAGGACGAAGTCTCTTCCATCACGTTGGATGGGTCAAGTTCATAAACGCCAATCTTCATAGAGTTGAGTGAATCGCCATAATATGAATTGATGTATAGGTGCAGGTCGACAGAATCGGCAATTACTTGACCGTTGACCTGATGCATACTGTCACGAGCGGGTAGGGCATAATCCTCGAGATTGTAAAATTGGGCAAGAAAGTTGCAAGTTGTGGTTGCACCTGTCTCGGGATCAGTTACGCGGCCGAGATAGCAGTCAGACGTGTTTGCTACAAGCGAGTCAACCCGATAGGATGAGCTAGATGCATTGAAGAGCGCTTGGGAAGAGCTCGACTGTTCAGTAGAGGGCAATGCATTGGCACCTATATTGCCGGTGTTGTCATCGCAAGACAATAGGAGGTTGAGCAAAGTTAATACGGCAACGAAGAAGATGGCTAATCTTGGTTTGGGCACAATCATTAGATTTCAAATGTGGGGGATAACAGATTAGTTAGTGTGGAAAATCTGCACGGTGTGTGATTTACTCAAGGCTGTGGTAAAAGTTTGCTATTTTCTCGTCAAATGCATCTTCACAATAGTCTTGTACCGGAATGCCTTTGTCTTTAGCAAACTGTACTAGTTCAGGATTGACATGAGCATCAGCACAGACGAGGGCGTCACTGAAGCTGATACAAAACATCATGTAGTCTTCGTATGTATTGAGCGGAAGATTGAAGGAGTCAATCTTCTTTGGTGTTATGTTGCGAAAAGCAAGCATATCCTTATAGTTGTCAGGTAGAGGCTTGTTGAGCTTCTGATCATGGAGTGTCATCACGCACTTGCTTCCGCCGAAACAAGGCTCATCAGCATAGGCATTTTTGATATAGAAGGGCGTAAGAGCTGATATCCATCCTTGGCACTGGATAATGGCTGGACTCCAGCGGAGGAGTTTAGTTGTCTCAATGACACTGCGGGCGTAAAATACAGCGCGCTCATAGTTGTCGTCATACTCATTGTCCTCTTTATCTACAGCCATCTGGCGTTTCTTAAAGAAGTCGTCGTTGTCAATAAAGTACACTTGTATATGGGAAGACTGCAGAGTCGCAACCTTGATGATGAGGGGGTGATCCGTATCATTGATGATGATATTCATGCCCGAGAGCCGGATTACTTCGTGCAACTGGTTACGTCGTTCGTTGATGATGCCCCATTTGGGGAGAAAGGTCCTAATCTGGTAGCCATGTTCCTGTATATACTGGGGAATCGCCTTGCCGAGGTCTGACATAGGTGTTGATGGAACGTAGGGCGTAATTTCTTGTGAGACGAAAAGTACTTTCTTGTCAGCCATTATATTGATTTTGTAATGCAAAGATACAAAATAATCGATGACTACAGCACTTTTAAGCCATTAAAAAGTTTTAGAGTCAGTTTTTGAATGGCAAAAATAAACATGGTATAAATAAATGTGGTATTTTTGCAATTCGAAAGTCAAACTTCTATTTGTAATATGGAAATTGTTAAAAGCATTGAGGTGCTTGACCAATATCTTTCTGAGGCTCGTAGTCAGGGAAAGCATATAGGTCTTGTTCCGACTATGGGGGCGCTTCATGCCGGGCATGCTTCACTTGTCAAGCGAAGTGTGTCTGAAAACGATGTCACGGTAGTAAGTGATTTCGTAAATCCCACTCAGTTTAATGATAAGAGAGACCTGCAGACCTACCCCCGCGATCTTGAAGCAGATTGCTCATTGCTTAAAAGCCTTGGAGTGGACTATGTGTTTGCTCCATCGGTAGAGGAGATGTATCCGGAGCCGGATGACCGCCAATTCAGCTATCCTCCTGTCGACACTGTGATGGAGGGGAAGTATCGTCCCGGCCACTTCAATGGAGTGTGTCAGATAGTCAGCAAACTATTTTACATCGTCAATCCTGATCGGGCATATTTCGGGGAGAAAGATTACCAACAAATTGCAGTCATTAAGCAAATGGTCAAAGATCTCAATCTCCCAGTAGAAATACGTCCGTGCCCCATTGTAAGAGAGGAGGACGGCCTAGCCTTGAGCAGCCGCAATGCACTGCTTACACCAGAGGAACGCAATTTGGCTGTCAATATCAGTCGTACGCTTTTCATCAGTAAGCAGTATGCTAAGAGTCACAGCCTCAAGGAGACTCATGACCTTGTCGTCAATGTTCTCAACAGCCTGGAAGGACTTGAAGTACAGTATTACGAGATTGTGGACGGTGAGACGCTGCAGCCGGTCGAGGATTGGCATGATGCTGCAAGTGTTGTCGGATGTATCACGGTATTTTGTGGAAGCCGCCCTGTCAGACTTATCGACAATGTACATTATATCTAAAATTAGGACGAGGAATATATGATGTTGGTCGAAATACTGAAATCCAAGATTCATTGCGCCACTGTTACTGAAGCTAACCTCAATTATATGGGCAGTATCACCATAGATGAGGACTTGATGGACGCATGCGGACTATTGCCCGGTGAACACGTTTATGTGGCAGACAATAATAATGGCGAGCGCTTTGAGACATACGTTATTAGGGGTCAGCGAAGATCCGGTGTCATCTGTCTCAATGGTGCTGCTGCGCGTAAGGTACAAGTAGGTGATATTATCATTATCATGTCTTTCGCACAGATGACCCCGGAAGAGGCCAAGGCTTTCAAACCGTCTATTATATTTCCAGATAGAAACAATCAAATCTAAAATTAAAAATATGTTAAACAACGACGAACTTATCCAGAACGGTCTTAAGATTGCCACACAGACCAAGAGCTGCATTATCGGTAGAGATGTGCTTAGTCAGGTTCCTGTAGAGTTTAAAAAATTCTTTGGAGGCAAAAAGGCCATTATCATTGCCGATGACAACACATGGCGTGCCGCAGGAAAAAAGGTGTACAACTATATGGTACAGGCTGGCATTGATACAGACAAATATCTTTTCCCCGAAAAGGAATTCCACGCTGAGTGGCAGTTCATCGAGCGTATTGACAATTTGCTCAAGGAGTCCGGACGCATTGCTATCAGTGTAGGCTCTGGTGTAATCAATGATATTTGCAAGTTGACGGCTCATCATCAGAACGATCAGAACTATATCAGCGTTGCCACGGCAGCTTCTGTCGATGGTTATACCTCTTTTGGCGCTAGCATCACTTATCAGAATGCCAAGCAGACTTTTGAGTGCCCTGCACCTATCTGTTTGATTGCTGATACAGAAGTTTTGGCCAGCGCTCCCAAAGAGATGACTGCTGCAGGATATGCGGACCTCGCAGCCAAAGTGCCTGCCGGTGCTGAGTGGATGATTGCAGATCTCTTCCAGACAGAGCCCATTATCCCTGATGCATGGCACGTGTTGCAGGATGTGCTCGACGAGATGCTGGCTGACCCTGAGCACGTGGCATCTGGAGATCCAGATGCAGTCGGCAATTTCTTTGTCGGCCTCGTCCTGAGTGGTTTTGCTATGCAGGCAGCACACAGCAGTCGTCCTGCTTCTTGCACAGACCACCTGTACAGCCATATTATGGATATGACTCATTGGCGCTACCGTGGCAAGCTGCAGAGCCACGGTTTCCAGGTCGCTATCGGTACGCTCACAATGTGTGCCATGTTTGACGAATTTTTCAAGATGGATCTTACTAAGCTCGATATAGACGCTTGTGTTAAGGCTTGGCCGACGCTCGAGCAGGAGCAGCAGCGCGCCATAGACCTCTTTGAGAATTTCCCTGCTCCAAAACTGGGCTATACGGAGATTACCAAGAAGTATGATGACGCAGAGACTGTACGCAAGCAGCTGACGCTTATCAAGAAAGTTTGGCCGGAATTTAAGGCTAAGTTACAGAAGCAGGTCTACACCTTTGACAAGATGCAGAAGCTTTTTGCAGCTGTGGGAGCTCCGACAGATCCTACTCAGATCGGCATCAACCGCAAGTGGCTGCTGTATCGTACAGATTTTACTCAGCTCATGCGCTATCGTTTTAATCTGCTTGATCTGGCCAAGCGTGGTCAATTTTATGATGAATTGCTGCGCGGTGTCTTCGGTAAGGGCGGAGCTTGGCAGATTTAAAACTGTTTTTTGAACTTAAAGAAAGCGTGCTGTTCATCCGGTGAACGGCACGCTTTTTTGTATCGCGTTTTGACACCCAGTTGGATACTTCTAGCTACAACACTTATACTGCCGAGTGAAGGTGGCTGCCCGTCAATCGGAGATCGAATGGCTTTATCGCCAGGCGAGAGCGAACGATAGTTGTTGTCGGGTAGTAGGCATCGTGGAAGATATCTATGCGAGATTGTGCGATGAGAGACGTTAGGGAGAGATATCTCTGCGTCCGTTTTGTCTTCTAATGGTCTAGTAAGTTTGTGTCCAGTTTTCGCCCCAGCTTCAGGCAAGAGAATGGAGTTGGGGGCATTATCATGCTGCACGCCTTATCCAGTAAGCTTTTGCACTCAGGCTTTTGGCAGAGCAGCCTTATCTGGCAAATCTTTTGCGCAGAGTATAAAAAACAAGCTCGACCGCCATGATTTCAGCGATCGAGCCATGTTTTAAGTACATCTTCTACTTTGTGGGCAGAGCTACTCTATTGTCTTGAAGAATGTGGGGACGGTGTCCTCAAGCTTCATCCCTTTACGGAAGACGGCAGATGTGCCGCCGACAAAGATGTCTGCGCCGAGTTGTGCCATATACTTTGCCCGTTCTACGGTAATATTGCCATCCGTTGAGATGAGTATATTGTCTTTTCCGTTCTGCTTGAGATAGCTTTTTGTTTCGGCGACTTTGTCCATTATGCCGTCTATCATTTTCTGGCCTGAAAAACCGGGATGTACGAGCATCAGCAGTATCAGGTCGATATCATCAAGCCATTTTGACAGTTTGTCGACAGGCGTCTCCGGATTGAGGGCCAAGCCGGTGTGTACGCCCATTTGCTTAAGGTGTTTCAGAGTTTGCTCTATTTTGTTGTCCGGCAGTTCGCTGTGTATTGTGACCCAGTCTGTGGGCTTCAGGTCCAGATATTGCAAGAGGAGCTCGGGATCTTCCATCATGAGATGTATATCCATAGGGATGTCGCTTACCTTGTGTAAAGCGTTAATCATGTCCGGGCCGAATGTAAGATTGGGGACGAAGTGAGCATCCATGACGTCCATATGAAACCAGTCAACTCCGAGGGCTGCAAGTCGCTTGGCGTCGCGCTCCATGTTCATCAAGTCAGCGCACATCATGCTGACGGATAGTTTTTTCTTCATATTAGTTGTTTTGGATAGAGATGTTTGTGTTAGTGTTTACATTGCTTTTCTCTTCGTGCAAAGGTATAAAAAAACGCCGAAAGGCAAAAGGGTGATCAGAAATTTGTAACAGGGAGCAAAGTGTATGCGCGGTGGGCGGAAACAAAAAATCGGGATGTACTTTAGGCAGCACATCCCGATCAGGATTTCGGATTGTTATTTTATTTTACTTTTTCTACGATAGCACGGAAGGCATCGGGATTGTTAACTGCGAGGTCTGCGAGGACTTTGCGGTTGATTTCGATGTTGGCTTTATGAAGGGCTCCCATGAGTTGTGAGTAGGAGAGACCTTCGAGGCGTGCGGCAGCATTGATACGCTGGATCCAAAGGGCGCGGAAGTTGCGCTTCTTGTTCTTGCGGTCGCGATAAGCGTAGGTGAGACCTTTTTCCCATGTATTCTTGGCGACGGTCCACACGTTTTTGCGTGCGCCGAAATAGCCGCGAGTTAACTTAAGAATGTTTTTTCTCTTTGCTCTGGAAGCAACGTGATTTACTGATCTTGGCATTTTCTTGTTTGTTTTTGAATGTCAGCGTCGCCTATTCTAAGCGAACTTGGTAGCATGACATCCGGTTAATAATTTGTTCAGTTAGCAACTCTCTCAGATTTTGTTTAACGCAGATTGAGGAGTTCTCTGACTTGCTTAAGGTTAGTCCTGTCCACGATAGCGACGTGGTCAAGATTTCTCTTTTGCTTCTTGGTCTTCTTGGTGAGGATGTGGCTGTGGTAAGCGTGATGTCTCTTGATCTTACCCGTTCCGGTCAGCGTGAATCTCTTCTTGGCGCCGGAATTTGTCTTAACTTTTGGCATTTTCTTGTAAGTTTAATACGTTTATTAAAGTATTGCGGTAGTGTGAAACCAGTACGCTACGCGCTGTTGTCTTCTTTTTTACCTTATTATTATTTTACTCGCCCTCGATAGTCGGTATTTTGTATTCCTTTTGTTTGCTTTTGTGTGCCGACTCCTGGTCAACAGCTTTTTTGGGAGCTTCTGCGACGGTCTTGACTTGTGTTTTTTTTGCAGTGGGCACTTTTTTGGGAGCGATGAACATGGTCATTCGCTTACCTAGCAGTTCGGGCATGTGCTCGACCTTGCCGACATCTTCCAAGTCATTGGCAAACCGCAGAAGCAGTACTTCGCCTTGATCCTTAAAGATGATGCTGCGTCCGCGGAAAAATACGTAAGCCTTGACTTTGTTGCCTTCTTCGAGAAATTCGCGTGCATGCTTAAGCTTGAAGTCGTAGTCGTGGTCATCGGTTTGAGGTCCGAAGCGTATCTCCTTAACCTCAGTCTTGACCTGCTTGGCCTTCATCTCTTTTTGACGTTTCTTTTGCTGATAGAGAAACTTGGAGTAATCTATGATCTTGCAGACAGGCGGGACTGCATTGGGAGATATCTCCACAAGGTCCATTCCTTTGTGCTGTGCGATGGACAAGGCTTTGGGTGTAGGCATCACGGAGGTTCCCTCGTCGCTTACGACACGGACTTCGCGAGCCTGAATCTGTCTGTTTATTCTGTATTGCTCTTTTAGGTCGTCTTTTTTCATCAAATTTTACGTCTGGTTTTGCTTAGGCTTTTGATTTACAAGGTGCAAAGTTACGAAACTTTTGTCATTTCGTCAACTTCCTTGAGAACTTTATTTGCAAAATCCTTATAGGTCATTGTGCCGAGGTCTTCACCGCCCTGTTTGCGTACGGAGACCTGTTTTTCTGCAAGTTCCTTTTCGCCTGCGATGAGGAGGTAGGGGATGTGCTGCATTTCGTTGTCGCGTATCTTGCGTCCAATCTTCTCGTTACGAGCGTCTATGGTCGTCCGCACGCCTTGCGACTCGAGGTACTGCTGTACTTCCTGGGCGTATTCGACATATTTCTCCGATACGGGCAGTACGACAGCCTGGGTGGGGGTGAGCCATAACGGGAAGTGTCCGGCGGTATGCTCGATTAGTACGGCTACAAATCGCTCGATGGAACCGAAGGGTGCTCTGTGGATCATGACTGGACGGTGCTTCTGATTGTCTTCACCTACGTACTCGAGCTGAAAGCGCTCAGGCAAGTTGTAGTCCACCTGGATGGTGCCGAGCTGCCAGCTGCGGCCGATGGCGTCTTTGACCATGAAGTCAAGCTTGGGGCCGTAAAAAGCTGCCTCGCCGTACTCGATATGTGCGTTAAGGCCTTTTTCCTTGCAGGCCTCTATGATAGCATTTTCGGCCTTCTCCCAGTTGTCGTCCGAGCCGATGTATTTGCTGTGGTCTTTCTGATCGCGCAGAGAGATCTGGGCGTCGTATTTGTCAAAGTGGAAGGTGTGAAATACTCTGAGGATGATGTCCATCACGCGTAGAAACTCATCCTTGACCTGGTCGGGCCGGCAGAAGATGTGGGCATCGTCCTGCGTGAAGCTACGTACGCGGGTGAGTCCGTGGAGCTCGCCGCTTTGCTCGTAGCGGTATACCGTGCCAAACTCACAGATCCTGATTGGCAGGTCCTTGTACGAGCGGGGCTTGCGGGCGTAGACCTCGCAGTGATGAGGGCAGTTCATCGGCTTAAGCATGTATTCCTCACCCTCGTCAGGGGTATGGATTGGCTGGAAGGAGTCTTTGCCATACTTGGCATAGTGGCCGGAGGTGACATAGAGCTGCTTCGATCCTATATGAGGTGTGATGACCTCGGAGTAGCCGTAGCTGTTCTGTATGTTGCGGAGGAAGTTCTGCAGGCGCAGGCGCAGTTGTGTGCCTTTGGGCAGCCATATGGGCAGTCCCTTGCCCACACGGTCGCTGAACATGAAGAGCTCCATCTCTTTGCCAATCTTGCGGTGGTCGCGTTTCTTGGCCTCCTCGAGCATCTGCATGTATTCGTCGAGCATCTTCTTCTTAGGAAATGAGATGCCGTAGACTCTGGTGAGTGTCTCACGCTTGGCGTCTCCGCGCCAGAAAGCAGCACTGACGGCTGTCACCTTGATGGCCTTGATGGGTGATGTGGAGAGAAGGTGCGGACCGCGGCAGAGATCAGTATAGTTGCCCTGCGTATAGGTCGAGATTGTGCCGTCTTCCAGCTCGTTGATCAACTCGAGCTTCAGTTTCTGTCCGCGCTTGCCAAAGAAGTCCAGAGCGTCTTTCTTGGAGATATTTTTGCGCACCAACGGCTCATTACGTCGGGCCACCTCAGTCATCTTCTGATTGATTTTCTCAAAGTCAGCTTCACCGATGGACTGGCCTTCAGGAAGTAATACGTCATAGTAAAAACCGTTTTCTATCGCAGGACCGATGCCAAATTCAATCCCGGGATACAGCTCTTGCAGGGCCTCGGCCATGAGGTGGGCAGAGGTATGCCAGAAGGTTTTCTTGCCCTCCTCGTCATCAAATTTGTACAATTTCAGTTGCGCATCGGCCGTAATAGGAGTATTGAGCTCGGTCGTCTTTCCGTTGAGGGCACAAGCCACGACTTCTTTCTTAAGTTGAGGGGAGAGGCTCTCGGCTATCTGCAAGGGCGTGATGCCGGCTTCGTACGATCTGGTACTTCCGTCGGGAAAAGTGACTTTTATCATAGGTATTGTCTTCGTATAATTTTTAGCGAGTGCAAAAATACTCATTTATTTCCAGAAATATCTATCTGACAGCTTTTTTTCATCATCTCCGACCCGATAAATGCGCTATTATGCATGGTTGTCAATTTATATTTGTACTTTTGGGTCATGAAAGCTCACGCCTACTTTACAATAGAGGCCCCCACTGCGTCCAAGTATGTGGTCAAGCGCAGCCGTTTTCTCTGTTTTGCAATTCCCGTGGTCTCAGAGGAGGAGGTAGAGGAATTGCTGCGCGATTACCGCCGCCGCTATCATGATGCCCGCCACATATGCTATGCCTTTCGCCTGACCTCCGACGGCTCCGTTTCACGCAGCAGTGACAATGGCGAACCCTCTGGTACAGCAGCACGTCCTATGATGGGAGCGTTGCTCTCTCGTCGACTCACCTGCGTGCTCCTCGTCTGTGTACGCTATTTCGGAGGCGTCAAACTCGGAACCCCCGGGCTTGCTGCGGCTTACAAGCAGGCTGCAGAGATGGCTCTCGATTCCGCCCGCGTAGTGGAGCGCGAGCCTCAGGAGGCCCTCCGGCTCACTTTTGACTATGCGCAAGCGCATCGCGTCATGTCGCTCGTTAAGGTTGCAGGTGTCAAGGTAGGGGCCTCCCACTATGGACTTACCTGTGAGATGACGCTTACGGGAAGCACCGAAGCCATCCATCAGCTCCGTGCCCAGTTGGTGGGCCTCGCAGTTGTTAATTCTTGATTATCCTTTTCTCCTTTATCCCTGTCTGGGAGTAAATCGCGCAGACTTTGGCTGCCGCCCAGCCTCTGGGTGCTTCGACTGGGTATTAGCAAGTTCCAGCTCGTTGAGTCAGCGCTATCCACCACCGGCTCAATCCCAAGCTATACCAAGGCCGATATTGTTCGTTGACGACACGCAAGGACGGCTCCTATCGTATCAACCTCAATCCCGTCTGCCTCGACGTAGACTTCAACCCCCACTTCTTTTCCGTCGCCCTCTACGATGAGCTCAAAAAGGCGCGTAGAATGTTGGTTAGACAAAACGCCTCCGACGATGTGGCTAATCCTTACTTGTATTAGCCGATAAAGAATGCGATTATGGAACAGTTGAACAGTTGAACAGTTATTTTTTAAAGGGTATCTCACCTCCGATTTGAGCCCCTTGTTAATACTTATCTTATTAATAATTAATTAGTTATATATTATATATAAGGCTCCCGCTCGGGGGATACCCCCCTTTAATTTTAAACTGTTCAACTGTTCAACTGTTCCAACTTCAACTCAAAATAACACTTAAAATACAATCAATCAATGAAATACGACCTATCTTCTCCTACACCGCCCCCCATGCCGGCACTCGGCAAAGGGCTCAAATGTATCAAATTACTGGCCTCGCAAGTGTCTCCGGACATGCAGGAAGCTATTATTCCCCTCCTCTTTCCGCCACTTGGGGCTTACATTAGCAACGTCCGTTTCCGCTATCCGGACGACTCTTGGAAAGAATTGTGCGGCCTTTTGGGCCATTTGGTAGCCCCTTCGGGCACCGGGAAGGGCCAATTGACCACTTCCGTGAGGGCTATCATGCGACAATTTAGCACCCACGACGAGGCCGAGATGCAGCGCCTCCGCGAGTGGCAGCGCCAAGTCAAGACCAAGGGGCCAACAAGGACAAACCCGAGCGTCCTGACATCACCCTCTGGTATCCGCCCTCCGATGTGACCAATCCCACCTTCCTGTAAAATGCTCAGAACTGCGGATTTTCCGGGCACGTACGTGAGTCGATCGTGCGGTAATTCGAAGGTCTATTTTCTTACGATTTAAGCCCCGTCATGAGGCGGATGATAGAAGTCAATTCGACGCCGCCAGACGCGCCTAAATGGCCTCTATGGGGCAAACAAATCTATTCCCATGTTATGTCCTCTCAACTTTATATTGAAGCCTTTGTTTGAGCTATAAGCATGAGGTAAAAGGCAGGGCTGTACGTTCGGCAAAGGGAGCCACGGTGCATTTTGCAAGGGATGTATTGGGATTTTGATAAGGGAGTGCCAAATACTTCGTAAGGCGCTGCGTAGAAAAATGGACGAGTAAAAAATATATAATAAATCAGAACTACGGCTTCGTGCAGGTACGATGACGGCACTTCAAGACGCCGTGTTTGCGATACAAGGTCGGAATTATTTTAAAATAGGTCCGATGTAGTTTAAACTAGACGGCACCTTGTTATCGTCTGATACTGAGCAAATTGTGAAAAGTGGCAAATACTACTGCAATCATTTGACTCTCAGTGAGTTAGGCGAAAAATTAAGAAATATTTCTCCCTTCTCTCGTGTACCGGAAAGGAAGGGGGAGGCGTGAAATTTTATATAAAAAAAGCGGCCTAAGGCCGCGTGTAATTTCGCTTTGACAGGAGCGCAAGTCGGATGGGCAGCCAAAGGCTGCGCAGAAATTGGTCTCGACAGGGCAACCAATCCCGGCAGGCGTGAATTGCGCAGCCTTGGGCCGTCGCGCAACCCGTAGCTTCCCTTAGGCTGCCCCTTGATAGGAAGAGGGGAGCTGGAGGAAGAATGAGAAAGGGGTCAGAACTTCTTGCCGAAACTGATGGAGGTGGCGGTCTCGATGATGATCTTGAGGTCCATGGTGAGGCTGCGGTTCTCAAGGTAATAAAGGTCGCGGTCGAGACGGCGGAGCATCTTCTCCATAGTGTCGGTGTAGCCGTTGTGGAGAGTGGCCTCTGAGGTGACGCCGGGGCGTATCTCATAGAGGTACTGGTAGCGCGAGTCGTACTTCATGATTTTGTCGATGAAATACTGGCGCTCGGGTCTCGGTCCGACCATGGACATGTCACCCCGCAGGACATTATAGAGCTGGGGGAACTCGTCAAGATGGTGCTCACGGAGAAATCGGCCGATTGGGGTGAGGCGACTGTCCTTACGGCTGGCTAGCTGGGGGCCGTCGGCCTCCGAGTCGCAGCGCATGGTGCGAAACTTGTAAATGATGAAGGGCTTGCCTCCGCGCCCGATGCGCTCTTGCTTGAAGATGACAGACCCATCGCCCTGGCTCTTGAGCGCCAGCCAGATGATGAGGAATACGGGGGAGAGGAAAATTAGACCCAAAGCGGAAATGATGATGTCGCTCAGACGCTTCACGTGCTGCTGCCACGGCTTCATGGCATCAAGCTTGTGTACTGTCGGGGTGGAAGGTCCCGGAATATTGCGGTAAATGTCTCTATAGATCATCAACGGATAGTTTTTGGGAGTTGTGCTTCTACTCTATTAACAGACATAATATGTTTTTATTGTGGAGAAAGTTAATTTTTTCATTTCTTTTTGTCAATTTCCTATGTATGCGAGTCTTAGGATGGAATCAGGAAGGCTCCATCTGCGGCATCTTAGCTCGCGGGAGCACCACATCATCGCTTGCGGATGGCCATTATCGGGAGACTTCGTCAGAGATATTGTACATTTGCAAACGCGATATTACAATGGCTTATGTATTCGACATGCGTCCCAGCATCATCTGCACGAGAGGATGCTGAGAGAAGGCTAGGGCTCATCCAGCAACAGGACACAAGGCGCAGGGAGGTGGGGCAAACCTCGTTTTTTACCTATCAAAGGTTGTCGCTGCGTCTGTCATCAGGAGAAATGAGCATTGTCCTTTTGGACCTTTCTTTCCTCTTCTCTGGTTGGTGCGGCAGCGACAGAGTGGCGCTGACTACGATTTGCGATAAAGACGCCGAGCAGGATTTGGGCAGAACCAATATAGGCCAGCCACGTCATCGGTTCGTCCAGAAAGAGCGCACTGGCGACGACTGTGGACACGGGGTTAAGATAGATATAATTGGAGGCGGTGACAGCGCCGAGACGCTTGATGGCCAGTGTCCACAGGGCGAAGCAACAGAATGAGGCGACAAATCCCAGAAAGGCCAGATTGGACCACACTTGCGGCTTTGCGATCAGGCTGAGTGGAGGAAAGGGCTGGGCTGGATGCCGAATGAACATGAAGAACAAGCCTCCGAGTATGCCGTAAAAGAAAATCTTGCGGGCGACAAACGTCGAACTGTAGTGCTGCGTACAGACGCGCATCAAGATGCAGGCAATTGCCCAGCTGACGGCGGCTCCCACTGCCAGCAGATCGCCCGCGGGGCTGAGCTTGAGGATGAAGTGACCATTGAAGACGACGATGCCTACGCCCAACAAGGCAATCACAGAGCCCCACACTAAGTGACGGCTGAGGTGCTCCTCCCGCAGCAGCAGAGCGGCAATGAGCGCTGTGACAACGGGCGAGGTGCAGACGATGAAGGAGACGTTGTTGACATAGGTGAGGCCAATCGCAAGATTCTCCAAATTGAAGTAAAACGCGCCGGCAAAAAGGCCCAGGGCAAACATCTGGCCTTCCTCGCGGCAACTGTCGCAAAAGAACTTGTGGGGCGAGATGAACCAGATGCAGAGATAGGCAAGCAAAAATCGCAGGACAAAAATCTGGTCAGGATACAGACCATTGAAGATGAGAACCTTAGTGTTGACAAAAGTGACACCCCATATCAAGACGACGCAAAAGGTTAACAGATGATAGGGCCACACACGCACGGTCGGGTAATCAGACATAATCACTGATGACATTAAAAATCGCGGTGTGCTGCCTCGGCTGCGGCGGCTACCTCTTGGGAAATGGTGAGAAACTGTTGCATACGTCTGAAGTCACGCGTGGACAGCATGTGCTCAAAGTCGCGGAATTCATCAATCATACGATGCTGGACAGAGCGTATGTCTGTGACGGTCAACTGGCCGTTGAGAAAGACTTCAAGTTGCTTAAAATTGTCGGGCGAACCTACGAGCCTCAGCCAACCTTTCTCACCCTGTATTTGCATGAAGTTGGGACTTGATGAGTCCTTGGCGGCGCTGCATACACACTGAAATCCAGGATATCCGAGATGGGCGACGCCGGATATGTCGATGCCATTGTATCCGACATTTGGAAAATAGCTGATACGCTCGGGTGGGCCGAAAAGGGAGATGACAAAATTGAGATTGTATATATTGAGGTCGAGCAAGGCGCCTCCCTGACAAGCGGGGTCAAAGGCGGGCGCTATGTCGTGATGCAGATAGCGGTCATAGCGTGACGAATACTTGCTGTAGTTGCACTGTATGAGACGGACAGGGCCCAGCGAGAGCTTGGCAGAGCGTACACGGGCAAAGTAGGGGGCGTGAAGAAAGGTGACTGCCTCCCAAAGAAAGAGGTGGCGGTCAGACGCGATGCGGCACAACTCGTCCAGTTCCTGACGACTGGTGCAGGAGGGCTTTTCCAAAATGACATGCTTGCCGGCCAACAGGGCGAGACGGGCATACTGATAATGTACAGAATTGACGAGCCCCACATAGACGGTGTCTATCTCGCCGGAGGAAAGCAGGGCGGAGTAGTCAGTATAGACGCCGTCTATATGATACTCTGCGGCTAGCGCCTCAGACTTGGACCGACTTCTCTCGCGGCTCCATATCGCCGCAACATGGATCTCGTCTATATATTGCAAGGCGTGGAGAGCCTCGCCAACGATCATCCCGTTGCCAAGTATCGCTAAATGCATCATTTTATTTGATTGAGGTGGCGAAGACTGACGTCCTGCCAGCGGTTGTTAGTCAGCAGTTCGGCTTGGCTACCGATGAAGGCCTTACCGGCGGCAGTGTCGCCCTGAAGCCAGTACATAAACCAGGCAGTCATATAGCCGTCACCCTCGTAAAGCATACTGCCATGGTCTACTCCTTTGCGCCGCGCGATGGCAGCAGGGGTACGACCGTGGAGCAAGCTGAGATTTTCTTTCAGAGAGGCAAGCGGGGCAATAATGCGGCTGTCCAAGACTCCGTCACTGGCTACGGCGAGATAGGGGATCTGGACTCTGTCGACATCGTAGTGCCACTTGAGACTGTCGGCCAGGGCCCGGCTGGTACAACTGGCAGTGTAGATAGCCTGGAAGTCTGAACTGGCCTTATAACGCGTGGCGGCATTGATGGCGCCGACACCTCCCTGAGAGTGGCCAGCTACGCCCACCTTAGTCGTATCGATCTTGTGATAAAACATGGAGGAAGACAGACCGTTGAGCTGGAACATGTAGAGTAAACTCCGGATGGTGCTGCCTCCGCTCCAGGAGTTCTTGTCCTCATTGCCTATGACGATGAAGCCCCACGAAGCTAAATGCTTCATCACATCAGAATAGCGATGGGCCTGGATACCTGTGCCATTTGCCATCACGACGAGAGGACACTTGGTGGTGGACTGCTTTGTTAGGCTGATGGGATACCAGATCTCATATTTTACAATATCCGATCGTTTGCTGGTAAACTCGGTATACCCTATCTTATGTGGACCGAGGTGCATGTATTTACGTTCTACAGGGTAGGGACTGGCCGACTTGGTATAGTAGTTGTGAGGCACTGCGACAAAGTCACAGGAGATGGCCAATAATGCCCACACCAGACTGAGCAGGCCGCAGTGTATTACTTTAGGCTGTCTCGATACCATTGATAGAGTTTCTTGACACCGTCTTCAATCTCGACCTTGTGATGCCAGCCGAGTGAATGCAGCTTGCTGACGTCAATCAGTTTGCGCGGAGTGCCATTGGGCTTAGTGGTGTCCCAGACGATTTCGCCCTCAAAGCCGACAGTGTCTTTGACAAGGTTAGCCAGCGTCTTGATGGTGAGCTCCTTGCCGGTACCGACATTGATGTGACAGTTGCGAATCTCGCCTAGCGACGGGATGGCTCCACCACGACCCTCGGAGTTGTTGCGGTTGACCTCGCCGTCGGTCTTCACCCCATAGAAGACGCTGGAGTACTTCTCAATACCAATGATGTCGGAGAAGTTGACATTGAGCAGCACATGCACCGAGGCATCGGCCATGTCCTCCGACCAGAGGAACTCACGTAGTGGCGAGCCGTCTCCCCACAGGGTTACCTTATTATTATCGATGCCGTAGAAGTCGAGTGCCTTCAGGATGCGCTTCTTGTCACAGCAGCCGTCGACATTGTCCTTGCCGATGAGCTCGGCGAGCTTGGCTGGCGGGTTGATGGGCCTTTTATTCATGTCGGTACGGATGGCGTCCCAGTCATCGTCATGGATGAGCTTGGCAAGATAAATCTTGCGCATCATGGCAGGCATGACGTGAGAGTTTTCTAGATGGAAGTTGTCGTTGGGTCCATAGAGATTGGTTGGCATGACGGCGATGTAATTGGTGCCATACTGGAGGTTGTAGCTTTCGCACATTTTGAGCCCGGCAATCTTGGCGATGGCATACTCCTCGTTGGTATACTCGAGCGGCGAAGTGAGGAGGGCATCCTCTTTCATAGGCTGTGGCGCATTTTTTGGGTAAATGCAGGTAGAGCCGAGGAAGAGCAGCTTCTTGACGTGATGCTTGTAGGCCTGCTCGATGACGTTGCACTGCATCTTCATATTTTGCATGATAAAGTCCGCGCGATACAATGAGTTGGCCATGATGCCGCCCACAAAAGCCGCGGCAAGCACGACAGCGTCGGGCTGTTCCTGATCAAAGAAGTTCTTTACTGCGAGCTGGTCGGTAAGATCCAGTTCCTTGTGTGTGCGGCCCACAAGATTGTTGTAGCCGCGTTGTTTTAAGTTGTTCCAAATGGCTGATCCGACCAGTCCATGGTGACCAGCAACGTAAATCTTGCTATTCTGCTGAAGCATAAGACTCTCCCTAGTCCTCCCTGAAAAAGGAGAAGGCCTGCCTTACCATAGGGAGATTTGCGGCAGTTGGTATATTTTTTATTGTCTGATTTTACTCAGAGAATTTTCAATTATCTCCTCCTTTTAAGGGGGGGAGCTAGAAGGAGGATGTTGTTCTACTTGACGATGCCCTTCTCCAGATATTCGGCCAGATTGGTGCGGACTCGCTCGGCTGCCAAGTCTGCAGCTACTTTCTTCATATCGCTGTCTACCATGATCTTGACGAGCTGCTCAAAGGATGTCTTATTGGGATTCCATCCGAGTTTGGTCTTAGCCTTGGTGGGATCTCCTAGCAGATTGACGACATCCGTCGGGCGATAAAAGTCGGGACTGACCTCGATGAGACAGCGTCCTGTTGCTTTGTCGTAACCTTTCTCGTCAAGCCCTTCTCCACGAAATTCGAGCTCTATGCCGACATGCTTGAAGGCGTAATAACAGAAGTCTCTCACGGAGTGCTGCTCTCCCGTGGCAATGACGAAATCTTCAGGCTTGTCCTGCTGCAGAATGAGCCACATGCACTCTACGTAGTCCTTGGCATAGCCCCAGTCACGCAGACTCGAGAGATTGCCCAAATAGAGTTTGTCCTGCTTGCCTTGGGCAATACGGGCTGCTGCAAGGGTGATTTTGCGCGTCACGAAGGTCTCACCCCGACGCTCACTCTCATGATTGAAAAGGATGCCGGAGCAGCAATACATCCCATATGCAGCACGATACTCTTCGATGATCCAATACCCATACAGTTTGGCGACAGCATATGGGCTGTAGGGATGAAAAGGTGTCAATTCGTTTTGAGGTACTTGCTCCACTTTGCCATACAGCTCCGACGTCGAAGCCTGATAAATACGACAGCTTTTCTCGAGCTTACACTGTCTGACCGCCTCTAATATACGCAGTACTCCGACTGCATCCACATTGGCCGTATACTCCGGCGAGTCAAAACTTACTTGTACATGACTTTGCGCAGCCAGATTGTATATCTCATCAGGACGCACCTTGGAGACGACATTGACTATACTCATGGAGTCTCCCATGTCAGCGTAGTGGAGATGGAAATGGGGCTTCCCCTCCAGGTGGGCAATACGCTCGCGGTAGTCGACTGACGAACGCCGGATAATGCCGTGGACGTCATACCCCTTGGCCAGCAAAAACTCTGACAAATACGATCCGTCTTGTCCTGTAACTCCAGTGATAAGTGCTGTATTCATCTATAATAGTATAATAGCATGTTTAGGTTAATACTTATAATAAATATTAATATGCAAAGTTACGTATTTCTTTTGACACCTATAAGAATAAAGAAAAAGATTGTTGGGCATTATAAATCCGGCGTCGTCACACTTTTATTGCATACGTACCGTCTTATCCACGCAAGTGGCTTATAATCATTGTGTATAATTAAAACATTAACAAATTAATGTAACGAGCATTATATCATAAATTTATAATACGTTTTACGTAGAAATATTTCTTAGCCATATATGATGCACGCATCATCATACAAACTGCAAGGGACAGTCTCGAAGCACCACAGAGATTACGCTGTTTGCCAATATCTGTTGTACTGCCTTTTATTTCTTGTCTTGTGAATTAGGATATTGTTTGCGTTGGATAAAAGTCAGTACAAAACGCGAAATTTCGGTTAAAACAATATTTTTTTCTTCTGAGTGCTCAGCAGAGACTTTTCGCTTTGACGTGTACCAAAGCGTCAAGAACTATCCGATATGAGGAATATTGATGGTAAACGGTCATTTTCCCGTTCAATCAAGTAGAATTTAAGCGCGGAATGTTTTAGATTAATGTTCTTCATCAAGGCTTGTCTATGTATACAATGTCTATGTGTACAATATTGATTTTTAATGGTCTGCCAAGGATCTCAGAGAACGTAGTTGTGGGAGTGCGCGCTATGCGAAATGCACATAGTCAACACAGAAGAAACTATTTTGAAAAGAATTTTTCAAAAGATAGCCCAAAAATTTGGCGGGAAAGAAAAATAGTCTTACCTTTGCACCGCGTTAAGAGAAACGCCTTTGCGGAAATAGCTCAGTTGGTAGAGCACGACCTTGCCAAGGTCGGGGTCGCGAGTCCGAGTCTCGTTTTCCGCTCTTATATTTACTGAAAAAAGTTTGCCCAGGTGGCGGAATGGTAGACGCGCACGTTTCAGGTGCGTGTGTCGCAAGGCATGCAGGTTCGAGTCCTGTTCTGGGCACGTCTATATTCTTTGTATTGGAGAGATGGCGGAATTGGTAGACGCGCTACTTTGAGGGGGTAGTGGCATTATGCCGTGGGAGTTCGAGTCTCCTTCTCTTCACGAATTTGATATAGACATTTGCGGAAATAGCTCAGTTGGTAGAGCACGACCTTGCCAAGGTCGGGGTCGCGAGTCCGAGTCTCGTTTTCCGCTCTATTTTCAATTATTGTGAGTGCAATAATTGATTTTTATTTTAAATATTTTTATATTACCCTGAAAAAGAAGATGAATCTTTATATTAGATATTTCGATGACGAGGCAGTCGTGTCTAGTATAGACGATGCTGTCAAGTTTCTTAATAGCTTAAATATTCCGGACTTTAAGACTGATGATGACTTTATTGCAGATTTAGAGGAGTTTATCGCATCGCCGGTGACCTACCCTAAGCGATACAAGGTGCGTACTCACTCTTATTTCATTGTCATAAAAACCTCGGTCTCAACATTGGAGGAATTTAAGGCAAATGCCGCTAAAAACCTAATGAAGGATGTGACGGAGGCAGAGTCCAATCGCAAAAAGCCTAAAGGCGCCGTGCTCAACGATCAGATACCGGGCTGGTATGACGGAGAGCTATGTTTTAAGAGAGTCATTGCTATTCCTGGAACCAACAAATTTCAGTACAAGGACACTTCTTTTCGTGCGCTAGTCAAGGCAGGTAGTCCCATGGATTGCTATAATCGGATTGTGGATCACCTCAAAAACAGACCGGAGGTAGACCCGCGCAGTCAGTACCCTTCACCTAAGGGACGCAACTTCACCTTCACCTACATGGGCAATGTGAAGCCCAAGATGGAAGAATTGGAGCAAAGATAAAAACTGCTGTACCAATAGAGAGAGAAGCTACAAACAAAACATTGGGCATAGTCATAAATGTTTTTATGGTTATGTCCAATTTGTTTTTACTCCTATATAGTCTATAGAATAAGCCTACTGGTTGACCAAGTCTGTGACGAACTGTAGATTGATTTGCGATATGCCATTCGAATTTAGAAGTTGCACTTCATCTGGAAAAAACTGAAAAACAGATTTTCGCTCGTTGTTTTCCTCGAGAGATGGAGCAGGATCAACAGCCTGAGATAAGGCTGATTTGTAATAGCTAATCGCTTGATCAATATTACCGCATAGCAAGTTCGCATGGCCCATATTGCGCCTGTCCTGGATGGAGAGGTGGTCTTGGGGTATACGGGTATAATATGTAAGGCTCTGAGTCTGCTTTCCGCAGAGGAGTGAACACCATGCGATGCCTCTTAATGCTGGCTCTGACTTTGCATTCTGATACTCAAGCTTGAAAAACTGGGTTAAGGCCTGCTCATACCGTCCGAGTAGCGCAAGAGTCTCTGCGTAGTGCTGGATATATGCGGTATTGTCTGGCTCTGTGGTAGTCAAACGGAAGAAGATATTGCTGGCTTCCTGCAGATTGCCAATGCGCAATTGACACAGTCCGAGATGCCGTAGCGTCCACATAGACTGCCCATCAATGACTAGCGCCTTCTCATAGCAAATGATGGCTTTGCTGTACAACTTCAGCCGCTCGAGAGAGTATCCATATAAGCGTAGCGCTTGTAGAGACATGCTGAAGTGGCTGTCAATATACTGAAAGACATCGACTGCTTGTTGCCACAGATGCTGCTTATATGCGAAATAAGCGATCTTAAGCAGATTGTCCATATCCGTAAAAACAGACGCAAGCATGGGCAGATTGCTGAGAATAATGTCATGTTGGAAGGGGTTGATGACGCTTGCATTTCCCTGATGCTGATCAGCATAGAGTGTGAAGTAGCGATAACAGTCCTGGACATGCAGACGTTCGAGCGTAGACCGGTTGCGCTTATCTCGTTCGATAAACACTTTGTTGAGGTCTTGTTCATTAAGCTGTGTCTCGATGCCTTGTTTCATCATTTCCCACTGAGCTGGAGGCATACTGCTTATCATCAGAGCAAAGGAGTAACAGTCAGAGTCACAGAGGACATTGGCCTGCATAAAATTGCGGAAAAAATCATTTTGCAAAATTTCGTTACCGACAAACTCCGAATAATTGTCCACAAATGGGTAGAACCAGTGCGCAGATGGGTAGAAGAATGGGAAATGCTTAAAGTGCGAGAAGGTTATTAACGGCATATCGGCTCCATCCTTCTGCATTTCCGACAAGTCATTAATATTGCGTTGAAGACGCTTAAGTTCGTCATTGTCAAGAATTTCTCCATCGTCGACGTCATCATTCATCAGTTCGTCAAGCTTAGACATATCGAGACCACTTTGTCTGTTTTTGTAGATAGAAGGCAGTATTTCCTCCTGTATTTTACGTTGTACGTTCTTTGAATTGTAGACGTTGAGCAGACTCAGTTGTATGTCGGTCAGACGTTGTCCAATCTCAGGAGTTTGTAAGATCTGGTTAAGCGCATCAACGGCTGACTTATAGTAAGGAAGTCTTTCCTGATAGCAGAGTAGAATGAGCACTACGCCTACCAGCGCCCGCTCGCTAATAGCCGCATCACTGTTGGCCGATTGTCGGCAAAGCCAGGCGAATTTACCCATATCAAAATAGGATAAGATGGCCAACATAACGGCACTGACCAGACTGAGACAGGCGAGATTGTCATTGGATGAATGCTGGACAAAGTCCGTAATTGCTGCCTCTTCCTCTGATGTCCATTGCTGTGAAGTCCACTCCAGATTGAAGAGATCATCGACCAGAGCCTCTTTACGCGCAAGTTTATCTTTAAGCGCAGGCAGATTGTCTGCTGTCATTTGGGCAAAGATGAGGTCTTGTTCCACTTGATCCAGTCGCTTGAGCAAAGGGATAAGGTCTAGTTTACGCTTATGTATTGAGCGAAGTTGTGCGTAATATTCACCATCAGAATTTGTCTCCAGACTATCCCGGAGTATAGAGTCGGCAAGACCATAGGCCTGGCAGATAAACTCATTGTAAAGTTTCGTTCGCTCATTGTCTGCCACGCCTTTGCGGAAGTAATTGAGTAGGAGCTGATAATTGTCGGCGATACTGTTGAGCCTGTTTTGGTAGTCCCAGTTATTAATCGTCACATGTGCCGCCCGTAATACTTCGATAGCCTTCCTCAGCAGTCCGTCATTCAGATAATGTACCGCAAGCTCATAAGATTCTTGTATAGAAGCCATGTTGATGTGTGTCTTGTTTTTATTTTGCCCACAACAGGGTATCAGCTGTATAATGTCTGCCCAGCCTGTTTTTACTTCTCATCCACTTCAGAGCCGTGTTAACCTTGTCCGACTGAGGCTTAAACGCATGACTCATCATTTTGCTGCGTTGCACCTTTACAGGGATTGAGTCTATTCCGTAAATGCGATTGAGCCAAGACGTCAGAGGACCGATAGGATGAGCTTTGAGACTGTCAATCTCCATATTGTATCCTTGAATGAGCTTATTGAGTGCTGACCTTTGTGTCTTGTTGATATTTGAATGCACAGCCAGACCTGCCATGCCGTTCAGTCCTTCGGCTGTTGCGAGGCGAGTATGGCCCCGTTGCTCAGCGACGATAGACAGAAGAGCCGGCAACACAGCAGCGTCTATTTGACTATTATTGAGCATCTGAAGTCGCAACTGAATATCATTCACCTGAGCTCTGAGCAGCAGGCCTGATCTGGTAGGTATCTGACTGCGGATATAGTCACAAAAATAGTCAGGGCAAGAGAAGCGGGCCATGCCTATCATGCGGTCACCCAGTTGCTGAACCTTATTGACACGTAGCCTTTTTCCGGCGAACAGATACCATTGGCGAGGAGTACTCATGTAGTACTTGACAGGACTTTTATTGCTCTGCATGAGCATTGTCCTGAAAAGATCTGAGGCTCCTGCGTCCACCTTACCCTGGGCAAGTTGCTGGTCGATGTCCATCTGGGATTTGTAATAGATAAACTTCACCCTGACGCCCAGCTGTTTGTAAATGCCGTGCTCTTTGGCCAAACTGAAGGGCAGACAGTCGAGGGTAGGGAGTAGGGCCACCTTCAGTATAGAGGTGTCCGACAGGCTCTGAGACTCATTGAAGTGGGCCTTACCCTTGTCTTGCCCGCAGGCAGATAGCAACAGTATAAGGGATAATAAGATACAGTGCGACTTATTCATTCGAAGGTCAGATGTCAGACGGGTATGATGTGGTTTATTATCATGCAGAAATAAAGTTCATAAAAGCAAAAGAGCAACTCAAGGGCACAGGCTCTTAAGTTGCTCTTTGTGGAACAGGTTATATTACTCTTCGCCTGTGATAGCGGCAATGCCGGGAAGGGTCTTACCCTCGATAGCCTCAAGCAGAGCGCCACCGCCAGTGGATACATAAGATACCTTGTCAGCCATGCCAAACTTATTGACGCAGGCTACAGTGTCACCACCACCGATAAGGGAATAAGCTCCGTTTTTAGTGGCTTCTACTACAGCGTCGCCGAGTGCACGGCTACCTGCAGTGAAGTTGTCCATTTCAAATACTCCGGCCGGGCCATTCCACAGGATTGTCTTACCCTTCTTGATGACAGCTGCGAATTTTTCGCGGCTCTTCGGGCCGATATCCAGACCTTCCCATCCGTCGGGGATAGCCTTGGAAGGAGTGATCTGAGTGTGAGCATCGTTAGAGAATGCATCTGCGACAACAGAATCTTCAGCCAGTACGAGCTCAACGCCCTTCTCTTTGGCTTCCTTCACGATACGATCAGCGAGATCCAAGAAGTCGTTCTCGCAGATGGAGTTGCCTACAGTACCGCCGGCAGCCTTCATAAAGGTATAGGTCATACCGCCGGTGAGGATAAGGTAATCCACTTTGGTCAGCAAGTTTTCGATAATCTCAATCTTTGTGGAGACTTTGCTACCGCCCATGATGGCGACAAAGGGACGCTTGATATCTTTCATCACCTTGTTAACAGCTGCGATCTCTTTCTCCATCAGATAGCCGAACATCTTGTGATCCTTGTCGAAGAAGTCTGCGATAATAGCAGTAGAGGCGTGCTTACGGTGAGCTGTGCCAAATGCGTCGTTGACATAATACTCAGCATAGTCGGCGAGCGTCTTGGTAAAAGCCTGCTGTTTAGGTTTCAAGGCTTTTTTGGCTGCTGCTTTCTCCTCGTCAGTAGCAAATTCGCCGCGGGGTTTACCTGTCTCCTCCTCGTAGAAGCGGAGGTTTTCCAATACCAGCACGTCACCATCCTTGAGCGCTGCGACTTGAGCCTGAGCCTTCTGGCAGTCGTCAGCGAACTGTACTTCAGTTCCCATGAGCTCGCTCAGATGGGGAACAATCTGCTTGAGGGAGAACTTGGGGTCAGGATTCTTCTTGGGACGACCCATGTGGCTCATAATGATGAGCTTGCCACCGTCTTCGTGAATCTTGTTAAGCGTAGGCAGGGCGCCGCGCATACGGGTATCGTCGGTGATATTGCCGTTGTCATCCAAAGGCACATTAAAGTCCACGCGAACGATAACTTTCTTACCATTAAAATTGGTCGAATCAATAGTTGCCATATCTTTGATATTTGGTTTTTATTTTCTGAATGCAAATTTAGCGATTTAACTCCAATTACATGAAGTCTGATTATAAATTAGTTTTATAAGTCGTCACATTTTATGATCATTTTATTCTCATCGGCGCCCTTTCAGCCTACGGGTGAAAAGTCGGCATGACATCCAGTTTCGTGGTGGCTACAGTGGCGCACAGCGTGACGTAAAAGCCTGACAGGGCGTAGCCCGTTTATTTACAACAGTGGAGAAGCTTCTCGTTTTTTCTTTGCTCCGTCAATTCCAGAGGACTGAGGTCATGAGGAAAACTTCCCACAGAGTTAGGCTCGGTTTTGCTTCTCCCTGTTAGACCTTATTCAGTGCTTTCCGTCAAAACTCAGCGATGATTTTCTCGGTAGTAGAGACAGATGTCGGTCAATTTGCACTTGTTGCAATAGGGGCTGCGCGATGTACAAGTATAGCGTCCATAGTAGAGCAGCCAAAAGTGTGCCTTGCTTACTTGGTCTTGTGGAATGTGCTTGACAAGTGTGCGCTCCACGGCAAGCGGTGTAGTGGCCGACGGCTTGACGAGGCCAAGGCGGTGGCTCACCCTGAAGACGTGCGTGTCGACTGCTAAAGCGGCCTTGCCAAAGACGAGCGCCTGGATGACATTGGCGGTTTTGCGTCCCACGCCGGGCAGACTGGTGAGGTCCTCGATATTGTCCGGTACCTCTCCGCCAAAGCGCTCCACGATCTGCCTAGAGAGCCCTACGAGATACTTGCTCTTGCTATTGGGGTAGCTTATCGAATGAATATATTCAAATATTTCACTCTCAGTCGCTTGTGCCATTAGCTGCGGGGTAGGGTACTTGGCAAAGAGCGGGATAGTCACGATGTTGACCCGCGCATCAGTGCATTGAGCAGACAATACCACAGCCACTAGCAGCTGAAAGGGGCTGGCAAACTGCAATTCGGTATCCGTTGCGGGGCTACAGGCTTTGAGTTCTCTGAGGACCCGTTCGTATCGCTCCTTGATGGTCATTCGTGCAAGGGCATTTTGTTGATGCGGCGCAGGTGGCGCCCTCCCTCAAAATCTGTGTTAAAGAAGATGTCAAGCATCTTGAGCGTCGTCTCCTTGTCGATAAATCGGGCTGGAATCACGATGATATTGGAGTTGTTGTGCTTGCGGGTAATCTCGGCAATCTCCGTCCTCCAGCAGAGGGCAGCGCGTATGCCCTGGTGCTTGTTGAGGGTCATGGACATGCCCTCGCCGCTGCCGCAGAGGGCAATGCCAGCCTTAAACTCACCCGCCTCGATCGCGTTGGCCAGCGGGTGGGCATAGTCGGGATAGTCGCAGCTCTCCGGGCTGAAGCAGCCGAAGTCCTTGTACTCGATGCCGTGAGCGTCTAGATACTGTTTGACCACTTGCTTGAGCTCGTATCCTGCGTGATCAGATGCCAGACCGACAGATTTGATCAATTCCATATTATCATTTTTTTGAAGGCTTAGAGGCATTTCTTTATCTGCTCGTAGACCTGTTTGGGCGTAAACCCGAGCTTTTCATCCAACACCTTATACGAAGCGCTGAAGCCAAAGCTCCCCAGGCCGTAGATGTGGCCGTCCGTGCCCACGAGACCCAGCAGATTGACAGGCAGGCCCGCTGTGAGTCCAAAGCGCTTGATGCCAGCAGGCAAGACGCTGTCTTGATAAGCCTGAGGCTGCATCCGGAAGAGACCCTCTGACGGCACGCTTACTAGGCGATAGGAGATACCGTCGGCATGGAGTAGTTCGCCAGCTTGGGCTAAAGTGCTTACCTCTGAGCCACTTGCGACGAGTACAATCTGAGGCTTTGCGTCCGACGTGACGACATATCCGCCCATGCTCACCTTGGCGTAGTCAGTGCCGGCGGGCAGATCCTGGATGCCCTGACGAGTGAGGATGAGGGCTGTGGGGCAATCATTGTTGGACATTGCATATCGCCAAGCCTCCACGGTTTCATGGCCATCGGCAGGGCGCATGGCTACGAGGGAGATATGGCCGTCGTGGCGGTGTATTTTTTCCATTAGGCGTATCTGTGCCTCCTGCTCGACGGGCTCGTGGGTGGGGCCATCCTCGCCTACGCGGAAGGAGTCATGGCTCCATATGAACTTGACCGGCACTCCCATCAGGGCGGCCATACGCACTGCGGGCTTCATGTAGTCACTGAAGACGAAGAAGGTGCCCATCGCTGTGATGACACCGCCGTGCAGCATCATGCCGATGCAGACACAGGCCATCGTCAGTTCGCTTACGCCTGCCTCCATGAAATTGCCGGAGAAGTCTCCCGGCTTGATATCGTGGGTCTGCTTGAGAAAACCGTCAGTGCGGTCCGAGTTGCTGAGGTCAGCCGAACTGACGACCATGTTCTCCACTTTCTTGCCAAGCTCTCCCAGTACGGCGCGGCTGGCGTCACGTGTGGAAGTCGCCGCCTTGAGGGCGATGCCATCCCAGTCAATATCGGAGGGCAAACGGTGCTCGTACCACATCTGCTCCTTTTGTGCGGCAGCCGGATTTTGGTCAGCCCATGCAGCCTCCTCGGCATGTCGTTTTGCGACAATCTGGGTCAGTTCTGCCTTGCGGTCAGCATAGAGCTGCTTGACATCGTCAAATACCTGGAAAGGATCATCCGGATTGCCGCCGAGATGCTTGACCGTATTGCGGAAGGCTTCGCCCCCGAGCGGAGCCCCGTGCGTCTTGCAGTTGTGTTCCAGGCTCTTGCCTTGGGCGTCTAAGGCCCCTTTACCCATAATCGTGTGGCCGATGATGAGGGTAGGGCGGTCCTTCTCCTCAAGCGCCTTGTCAAGGGCGGCTCTAATCTCCTCCACATCGTTGCCGTTGATATTGATGACATTCCAGTTCCATGCCCGATACTTCATCGCCGTATTTTCGCTCGTGACAGCATCGCAGGGCGTCGATAGCTGAATATCATTGGAGTCATAAAACATGATTAGATTGTTCAGCCCCAGATATCCCGCTAGACGGCCAGCTCCCTGGGAGATCTCCTCCTGTACGCCGCCGTCGCTGATATAGGCGTAGATGTGTTCCTTGTCATACTCCGGCTTGCCCAGATGCGCAGCCAGAAACTTAGCTGCGATCGCAGCACCCACGGCAAAGACATGGCCTTGGCCAAGGGGACCGCTCGTATTTTCGATGCCCCGCTCCACACATAGCTCAGGGTGTCCCGTTGTCGGACTGCCCCATTTGCGGAACTGCTTCAGCTCATCCATCGTAAACTTGCCGCTTAAGTGGAGCACGGAGTACAGCATCGCGCTCATGTGGCCTGGATCCAGGAAGAAGCGGTCACGGCACTTCCACGTCGGGTTCTGAGGGTCGTAGATCAGATATTCGGAGAATAGAACATTAATAAAGTCAGCTCCGCCCATGGCACCGCCCGGGTGACCGGAGTTAGCATTTTCTACCGTAGCTGCCGCCAGTATGCGGATGTTGTCCGCCGCGTGGTTCATCGTCTGGACTGAATTTTTCATATTATGACAATTTTAATTGTTTTCTTTTTGGCTTACAAAGTTACAACATTCCCATTATAGATAGCGCCGAGAGCCCGTAAAAATCTCAGCGCCTCAGCTCCCACATAAGATAGGCCGCCTTCTCCTTTCGGCACCCCAATATCTAAGGCCGCTCAGGCAAAGATGACTCTGAGGAAAATCTCTCATTCTGACAGACAGCGAAAAAAAGAAGAGATAAAACGAGAAGCCTATAAAATAAACGAGGCAAAAAGATCGTTAATAGATTCCTTATTCCGCTCGTCCTTTCCTTACGCTACAGTCCACCATTTTATACGACACATACCAAGGTGTGGGGAGAGAGCCTTTCTCATCCGTCTGTACATTACCCGAGGCGAAGGGGAGTCTTCTCCTTATTATACCACCTTCCATTGTTTTTTTTAATTAAACATAATCATGATTATAATGAATGGAGCCGAGGTTTCATCCCATGCTATCCGCAACGACATGCCACAGCAGACTCCGAGATCCTGGACAAATTGCTCGATATCGTCACACTGTCCTGTGCAGAACCCGTTCTTTAGTTTTGAAAAGGGTGACAAACTGTGTAACATTGAGCAAATCCTCCATCACATGGTAGCCCTCAGGATTTGACAAAGTCAACAAACCATACCAGCCCGACCGATTCTCCAGCTGCCACGACCGCTTTGGCTTCAATATGGTAGCCTAAGGCCGCGCGTATCATGCCCTGCCGGGATTGACCACGCCTGTCAAGGCGAACTCCCTCGCAGCCTTTGGCCGCTCTTTTCGCCACATACGGCAGTCATTTCCAAAAGTTATTCCCCCATACAGCCTGATGTCAGCAAATCTCCTCCCTATGCGCCTTAGCCCATTACGAGACAGCCGTTTTCCCTTTGAGAAAAAGCAAAATGCCCGCCCTATGATATTTTTTAGTAACTTTCTATACATCTCTTTGATTATCAAAGAATTATGACAAAATCCTACGTTTGTCTAACTTCTTCAGTGTCAGTCGATAACAACACGGCGTCTATTTTGAAATAAGTCCGATATATTTTAAAATAAGTCCGACCTTGTTACGCAAACACGGCGTCTGTTTCATCGAATATGGCACCTGCTTCGCTCCCTCACCGATTTTTTATATTAAAACGGCCTAAGGGCAGCCAAGGGCTGCGCGTAGCTTCGCCATCCGGCTTGCGTCCCTGTCAAGGCGTGATATGTGGAGCCTTAGCTCCCCCTGCCGGGACCAGAAGTCCTAAGGTATAAAAAAGCCTCGACCCTCGCCATAGTTGGGAGATGTCGGGTTGCTCTTAGGTTGTTATCCTTGTCAATCAAGGAGAAATACGTGGAGCTTAAGCCGTCGCGCGGTCATCGCTCTTATCTTCGGCTGTCCTTCTGGTTTGCTACCCCGTCTGGACGAAATTACGCGCAGATTTAGGCAGCCCCCGTCATGGCGTGATCCGCGCAGCCTTTAGCTGCAAGGTTGCGATTTTGTATGCCGATGAAATTGCCAAGCGTATCGAAGTAAGGGATGTGATCCAGTGGATGAACGCTTTGTCGCGCCACGAGGTCAGACGAGCCCAGCGTACCACGCGCGGGTCGATGTGTCGCTCGTTGTAGAGGAAGATAGGTCGTACTTCAATGATTGATAATAGTATTTTAGATGTTATTTATTGGGTAGACTTGAACAGCTGAACAGCTTAAAATCAAGAGGTATCCCCGAGCAGGAGCCTTATCATTAATAAGATAAGTATTAGCAAGGGGCTCAACTCGGAGTTAAGATAGTCTTAATAACTGTTCAAAATAAACTTATCGAGACTTGTAGATATACTTGTCATTTACCACTTTCCTTTATCGGCTAATATAGGTAGGATTGGGCACATCGTCGGAGGCATTTTTCCTGACCAGTTCTCTACGTGCCTTGTTGAGTTTGCCATAGAGGAAGATGGCGTAGTGGTGAGGTTTGAAGTCCTCGTAGAGAGACGAGATTGAGTTTGATGCGGTAAGAGCCGTCCTTGCGTGTCGTCATCGAGCAAAACCGGCCCAGATAAACCTTGGAATTGGGCTGGCAGCGCATCGGTGCTGACTCTACAAATTTGAAATTGTTGATACCCAGTCGGGTCAGTACGCCGGGGATAGCCTTAATTTACGGGGGGCGTTCGTAGACACTATGAAAACCCTACGAAAAAATGTTCTGCCCCAGGGACATGGTCATCATGTCGGAGTCGGACAAAAAGAAGACTTACCTTTGCTTTGGTTAGTCTCCTTAGAAGTTATTACAAACGTTTTGCGGGCTGAAAAAATGTCTGCCGGCCATTTCCATCACGCGTTTACAAGCCTCTCTCATCGCATTTATAGAGGCGCTTAAGGCTCCACGTATCACACCTTAGGGTAGTCAACCGGCGGGGCGAATATATCCGCGCAGCCTTTGGCTGCCCTTAGGTTCCTGCACCCTTAGAACACTAGCGGTTGGCGAGTGGGACGTAGATTTTGGGCTCGAGGATATTTTTGTAGGCAGGGCGGATGATACGTCGTCCCTCAAAGTTGAGTTCCTCGATGCGGTGGGCCGTCCAGCCAACGATGCGGGCCATGGCAAAGATGGGGGTGTAGATCTCGACGGGCAGCCCGATCATCTCGTAGACGAAGCCGGAGTAGAAGTCGACATTGCTGCAGATGGGCTTGCTGGTCTTGCGACGCTGGCTGATACACTTAATGGCCTCCTGCTCGAGCAGCCGGAGGAAGTTGTACTCCTCTTCCCTGCCCTTCTCCTTGGCTAGTTCGCCCGCCAGCTTCTTGAGTTCGACGGCACGCGGGTCGGACTTGGTGTAGACGGCGTGTCCGATGCCGTAGATGAGGCCGCTCTTGTCGTAGGCCTCCTTGTTGAGCATACGGTTGAGATAGGTGTCAATCTCATCGACGTCAGTCCAGTCCTTGATCTGCGTCTTGAGGTGGTGAAACATATTGATGACCTTGATATTGGCGCCGCCGTGGAGGGGGCCCTTGAGCGAACCGATGCCGGCTGCGATGGAGGAGTAGGTGTCGGTGCGAGTAGAACTGGTGACGCGTACGGTGAAGGTCGAGTTGTTGCCGCCGCCGTGCTCCGCCTGTATGATAAGGAGGAGGTCAAGCATGCGGGCTTCGAGCTCGGTATAGTTCATCTTGAGCATGTAGAGGAAGTTCTCCGCGAGGCAGAGATTGTCCTTGGGATGGCGGATGTGGAGCGAGCGGCCGTGCTGGGTATGGCGGTAGATATTGTAGGCGTAGGCGATGATGGTCGGGAAGCGGGCGATGAGCTCGATGGACTGCCGCATGAGGTTGTCTCGCGAGATGTCGTCGGGATTGGGGTCAAATGTGTACATCTCCAGGACGCTGCGGGAGAGGATATTCATGATGTTGCTGCCCTCGAGGTCGATGATGTGGACGAGCATCTTGTGGTCGAGGGGCATATTGTCATAGATGAGCTCGCGGAAGGCCGCCAGTTCCTCCTGGTCGGGCAGTTTGCCCGAGAGGATGAGGTAGGCTATCTCCTCAAATCCGAAGCGCTTTTCCTTGAGCAGCGGCGACACGAGGTCGTCAAGCTCGTATCCTCTGTAGAAGAGCTTGCCCTCAATGGGCACGAGTCCCTTGTCAGGGTCGATATCGTAGCCTACGACATTGCCGATATTGGTGAGGCCGACGAGGACGCCTGTGCCGTCCTCATTACGCAGGCCCCGCTTGACGCCGTATTTGGAGAAGAGTTCATTGTCTATCTTGCATGACTCCTTGACTTCGTCAGAGAGTTTGTATATCAGGTATTCCTTCTTCATGGTTAGATAAAATTTTCTTAATCTATATTTTGAGTCGGATATGATCGTCTAGAGGGCTGCTGCGAGCCGGTCAGCAAAGGCCTTGGTGCTCAGGGGCTGCCCATTGGGCATGTACTTGGCTAGGTCGGCCGTGGCGATGCCCTGAGAGAAGAGCCGCTCCATCGCCTGCGTAATCAGCAGGCCCGCCTCTTGCCAGCCCATGTAGTCGAGCATCATGACGGCGGAGAGGATGAGGGAGCAGGGATTAACGACGCCCTGGCCCGCGATGTCGGGCGCGATGCCGTGGGTAGCCTCAAAGATGGCTGTTCCGGACTGATAGTTGATGTTGGCCCCCGGCGCGATGCCGATGCCGCCGACCATGGCCGCTAGCTGGTCGGAGATGTAGTCTCCATTGAGATTCATCGTTGCGATGACGGAGTACTCCTCGGGCTTGAGAAGGGTGTTTTGCAAGAAGGCGTCGCAGATGCAGTCCTTGATGACGAGGCGCCCGCTATGGAGGGCTTCCCCATATTCGCGCTCGGCCAACTCGTAGCCCCAGCGCTTAAATCCGCCTTCGGTGTACTTCATGATATTGCCCTTGTGGACGAGCGTGACGCTCGGCAGATGATGGCTCAGGGCATACTCGATGGCGCTGCGGATGAGGCGCTCGCTGCCCTCCTTGGAGACGGGCTTGACGCCAAAGGAGGAGGTCTCGGGGAAGCGGACCTTGGTCACGCCCATCTCCTCGTGGATGAACTTGTAAAACTTCTTGGCCTCTGCCGACCCGGCGTCCCACTCGATGCCGGCATAGATGTCCTCAGTATTCTCGCGAAAGATGCACATGTCGACCCGCTCGGGATGCTTAACAGGGGACTCGATACCGCGAAACCACCTGACGGGTCGCTGGCACACGTAGAGGTCGAGCGTCTGACGCAGGGCGACGTTGAGCGAACGGATGCCGCCTCCTACGGGTGTCATCAGCGGTCCCTTGATGCCTACGACATGCTCCCTGAAGGCGTATATCGTGGTCTGGGGCAGCCATTCGCCTGTCAGCTGATGGGCCTTGCCTCCGGCATAGACCTCTATCCAGTCGATGCGGCGCCGGCCCTGATAGGCTTTGCTCACCGCTGCGTCTACTACCTGCTGGCAGGCGGGGGTCACCTCGGCCCCTACGCCATCGCCCTCGATATAGGGGATGGTCACTTGGTCGGGCACTTGCAGCCGGCCATCTATCATCTTGATACTACTCATGATTGTCTTTCTCTATCTATTGTAATCGTCTATATATAATATAATAAAACATCAGGCCATCGGTCTCTGTCGCGCTGCGGCGGGAGTCGCCATGGGATATGATAAATATGCACAGAACTGCCTCTCCGGCGCCTCTCCTGCCCCGTCGGCCGGTCAGCAGGTGGGGCACAGCGCCCGGCTATGCCTTGTGGCCCGCATGCATCTGGGCCTGATAATTGAGGGCACTGCCAGCGCGGAACCACTCTATCTGCTTGGCGTCATAGGTGTGCACAGCCTGCAGGGTCTCCACGGTGCAGTCCTGATGGTGAAGCTCGACCGTCACAGGGCTGCCCGGAACGAGCTGGGCAAGCCCCTTGACGGAGATGCGGTCACGCTCCTGTATCTTGTCATAGTCGGCCTTGTCGGCAAAGGTCAGCGCCAGCACGCCTTGCTTCTTGAGATTGGTCTCGTGGATACGGGCGAAGCTCTTGGCCAGGATGACCTTGACATTGAGATAGCGGGGCTCCATGGCAGCATGCTCGCGCGAGGAGCCCTCACCGTAGTTGTCCTCCGCTACGACGATGCTGCCCAAGCCCTGCGCCTTGTAGGCCTTGGCGACGGCCGAGACAGCGTCGTATTGGTCGGTAAGAAGATTGAGCACATGATTGGTCTGCCCATTGAAGGCATTGACGGCTCCCATAAGCAAATTGTCGGAGATGTGCTCGAGATGGCCGCGATACTTCAGCCACGGGCCTGCCATCGAGATATGGTCGGTGGTGCACTTGCCTTGGGTCTTGATGAGTAGAGCGAGGTTGTACATATCCTTGCCGTCCCAGGGCTGGAAGGGCTTAAGACGCTGCAGGCGCTGGCTGTGCGGGCTGATGACAACCTGCACGGAGGGGTCGCAGACGGGTGCGATGAAGCCCTCGCTGACGGTGGAAAAGCCCCTCGGAGGAAAGGTCTCGCCAAAGGGCTCATCCAGCTTCTGCTTGTACCCCTGCTCGTCGGTGATGGTATCGGTCTCTGGGTCAAAATCGAGCTGGCCTGCAATAGCCAGAGCGGTGACAATCGCCGGAGAACCGATGAAGGCATAAGTATTGGGATTGCCGTCGGCGCGGCGGCGGAAGTTGCGGTTGAATGTGGTAACAATCGTATTTTTGTGCTCTGGATCGTCGGTGACGCGATGCCACTGCCCGATGCACGGGCCGCAGGCATTGGCCATTATTACGGCGCCTATGCTGCGCAAGTCGTCGAGCAATCCGTCACGCTCAGCTGTCTGACGTATGAGGTCACTACCAGGCGAGACAATCAACTGGGCTTTGGGCTTAAGCCCCTTGGCCTTGGCCTGTCTGGCGACGGAGGCCGCACGGCTTAAGTCCTCGTATGATGAATTGGTGCAGCTGCCGACAAGCGCGACCTCGACCTGCTGCGGCCAGTCCTCTCGGATGCGCTTGTCCTTCATCTCACGTAGGTCGGTGGCGGCATCGGGCGTAAAGGGACCATTGAGATAGGAATGAATCTCGCTCAGGTCAAGCTCGATGACCTGGTCATAGCGAGCACCAGCATCAGCCTGCAATTCGCCTGCCACGTCATGGGCCATCCGAGCGGTCTCTACGCGACCCGTCTGACGGAGATAATCGTCTGTCGCCTCGTCGTAGGGGAAGAGGGAGCACGTGGCACCCAGTTCGGCTCCCATATTGCATATCGTGGCCCTGCCCGTAGCCGAGAGCGTGGCGACGCCGGGGCCAAAGTACTCTATCACAGCATTGGTGCCGCCCTTGACCGTCAGCATGCCCAGCAGCTTGAGGATGATGTCTTTGGGTGAAGCCCATCCGTTGAGCCGTCCTGTGAGATGGACGCCATAGATGCGGGGCATCTTGAGCTGCCAAGGCTCAGCCGTCAGCACGTCTACGGCGTCGGCACCACCTACTCCGACAGCCATCATGCTGAGCCCGCCCGCATTGGGCGTATGGCTGTCTGTGCCGACCATCATGCCGCCAGGGAAGGCGTAGTGCTCAAGTACAATCTGATGGATAATACCGGCCCCGGGCTTCCAGAAGCCGATACCGTACTTGCGGGCGGCGGAGCACAGGAAATCGTATACCTCGCCATTGGAGCGTACGGCAGCCGGCAGGTCTGTCTCACTGCCCTGGTAGGCCTGTATGAGGTGGTCGCAATGGATTGTTGCCGGTACGGCCACACGGCTACGCCCGGCATTCATAAATTGGAGTGCGGCCATCTGTGCCGTCGCGTCCTGCATGGCAACCCGATCGGGGCGTAGTTCGACGTAGTCCTCTCCGTGACGATAGTGGTATCCGCGCGCTGAGTCATAGAGGTGACTGAAGATGATTTTTTCGGTCAGCGTAAGGTGGGTGCCCAAGGTCTCTCTTACCAGATCCAGTCGATCCTTGTAATGAGCGTAAAAAGTACGGGCAATCTCGATATCTTGTTCCATAGCGATAAATATGAAATAGTTTCTACCTCCGAGTATTCCCTACAAATTTAAGGATAAAAATGCATCATATCACGGTTTCCGCATATCGAAAATGAATTTTTAAATTTTCTTTCACCTTTTTGGGGGACTGAGACGGCATCAGACACTCCGGCTGCAAAGGCGATATTACAATCCTGCCGATTAAGGCGGCTTGCTCGTGTCTAAGCAATGGAGAAAGACAGGCCGTATATTTTCAGTTCGGCAAAAGACAATAGTCGTGGTGAAACAGACAACTATGTGACCGATCTTTGCCGACTTTTGTGTATCTTTGCAATCGTTTCTCTTGAATATTCATTAAGAAATTATTCATTTTTTATTTTATGTATAAGAGAATATTAAAGAAAGAGCAGTTTACCTTTCATCGGTTTGCCAACAAGCGGTATGCTGCATTTGCCAGTTTGCACCGGGAGATACGCATCGGTGCCCTTGCGATAGCCATGCTGGGCGTCGCCCACAATGCGGCCGTAGCGTCTCGCACGGACAGCGTGGACAATGCCCGTCAGCATCTGGGCATCGAGGAGCAGCAATTGGACGAAGTGATGGTAAGCGCTTCCAGAGTGCCTGTGACAGCTGGGGAATCGGCCACCAAAGTCGAGGTCCTGACTCGCGAGGACATCCAGCAGGCGCATGTACAGACTGTCAACGACTTGCTGAAACTCTGCGCCAGCGTAGACGTGAGACAACGTGGCGCCCTCGGCATACAGACGGATATTGGCATAGGCGGAGGAACTTTTGACCAAGTGGCCATTCTCCTGAACGGAATTTCCATCACCAACCCTCAGACTGGACACCTCTCTGCAGATTTCTTTGTCGGAATGGACGATATCGAGCGCATCGAAATCTACGACGGAGCCACCGCCCGCACCTTCGGCAGCCAAGCCCTCAATGGCGCCATCAATATCATCACCCGAAAAAAGAAAGAAGATACAGTTGGCCTGCATACCCTGGCGGGTAGCTACGGAACCGCAGGACTGGGAGGCTTTGCTCATCTGCAATTGCGCAAAGGCCTCACAAACCGATTGTCTTCAGATTACCTGCGCAGCGATGGCGCAACACGCAACAGCGACATGCAGAAGCTGCGGGCATACTATCAAGGCCTTTATCAAAATCAGCAAATGGATCTCCAGTGGCAAGCTGGCTACAGCTACATGCGCTATGGAGCCAACACCTTTTACTCCAGTGCATATCCCAATCAGTGGGAACGCAACAATCGAATACTCGCTTCTGTCAAGGGACACACGAGTCAAGGCCCTGTACACCTGGAACCCAGCCTGTCGTGGATCAGGAGCTATGATCACTTCCAACTCATAAGGAGGACGCATACTGCCGAAAATTTTCACCGCAACGACGTGTTTACTGGAGGGCTCAATGCCTATACCCGCTGGGCGCTCGGGCGCACAGCTTTCGGCGGAGAGATACGGTATGAGGGCATCGTAAGCACCAATCTCGGCACACCAATGGACAGCTCACAATATGTCAAGGTCGAGGGGCATGACAATATCTACTACGCCCGCCAGTCAGACCGCACCAATATAAGTCTGTATATTGACCACATGGCCATCCTAGGCCCCTGGAGCATCTCACTCGGCATTCTGGCCAACCGTAATACATCCATCGGCCAACGCTTTCGCTTCTACCCGGGAGTGGATCTGAGCTACCGCCTGACGGACAATATCAAACTCTATACTTCGTGGAACAAATCCATGCGCCTGCCGACCTTCACGGACCTCTACTATCACAGCCCTACCCAAAGGGGCAACATCGGACTTAAGCCTGAGCAAGCCAGCACACTCAAGGCGGGAACAGAATGGCAGTCTCCCCTACTCCTCCTATCCCTCCAGGGCGCTTACCGGCACGGCAAAAACATGATAGACTGGGTCATGTACTCAGCAGATGACATCTATCACTCTACGCAGTTCCGCCTCGACAATTATCAGATACAGGCCAAGGCCAAGGTCAATCTAGTACGTCTCTTGGGCGCACACCAGCCTTTGCGTACTTTTCAAGCCGGATACTCCTACATCTACCAGAAACGCCATGACGACCAACCGATATACAAGAGCAACTACGCCCTCGAATATCTGCGCCACAAGCTGCTCGTGAGCCTGCATCATATGATATGGCGGGATCTGAGCGCCGGCTGGTATCTCTCCTGGCAAGACCGTACAGGAGGCTATCTCACAAAAAAATCCGACGGAACGACTCACATAAAGGGCTACTCTCCCTATATGCTGCTCAATGCTAAGGTGGACTGGATACGTCCGACTTATGAGGCGTACCTGTCGCTTGACAATCTGACTTCTCATCGATATTATGACTTCGGTAGTGTTCCGCAGCCAGGCTTCACATGTATCGTCGGACTCAAACTCCATTTCGGAAACATAAGCAACTCAGTCTCTTCCAGGCAGACGAGATGAACGCATACACGACAGAAACACGCCGTAATGCGAAACAGATGTAAGGAGGACAACGTAAGAGTCGTCCTCCCCATCCATTGCGGCTGAAAATCAAAGGCAAAGTTTGTAAGAGTAAAAAGGCCGGTGGATACAGAACAGAAAGTGTCCGAAAGAGAATACGCAAAAAAGAGCACACACGAAAGGCAATAGTATGACAAGCTACAAGGCATCACAAAATTTGCGAGACGTCAATCAGACTATCGTACAGAGAGCCAGGCAGATATTCTCTACAGCTGCTCTTGCATAAAACAATTTTCCCTCTCCCGGAAGACAAAAAGTTTGCTGTTTCCTCGCTTATTTAAAGTTACTCTCGCTCGGAAAAGGCGTAAATTGAAAATTTCATTTTCTTTTTCCGCCTTTCCACTCGCTTATTCGTACCTTTGCATCTTGAAAATCAAAATTAAAGACATCTAATGATCACAGTTACCGACCTGGCCATTCAGTTTGGCCGGCAAGTCTTGTACAAAGACGTTAACCTTAAATTTACCAACGGAAACATTTACGGAATAATCGGAGCCAACGGTGCTGGAAAATCCACTTTATTAAAGGCTATCAGCGGAGAATTGGAACCCGCTAAAGGTACAATAGAGATCGGTCCGGGCGAACGTCTGAGCGTACTAAGCCAAGACCACTTCAAATATGATGAATATAAGGTGCTCGACACGGTGCTGATGGGTTACAAGGAACTTTGGGATGTCAGTAAAAAGCGCAATGAGCTTTACAGCAAATCTGACTTCTCCGAAGAGGATGGCATCAAAGTGGCCGAATACGAAGAGCAATTTGCCCAAATGGGCGGTTACGACAGCGAGGCTAACGCTGGCAGCCTGCTTGAGCAGCTCGGTATCCCCGTCAAGAAGCACCAACTCTATATGAAGGAGCTTTCGGGTAAAGAGAAGGTGAGGGTCATGCTCGCACAAGCTCTTTTCGGAGAGCCGGACAACTTGCTGCTGGACGAGCCGACCAATGACCTCGACCTGGAAACTGTAGAGTGGCTCGAGGATTACCTCGGCAACTATGAGCACACCGTACTCGTAGTAAGCCATGACCGTCACTTCTTGGACGCAATCTCCACTCACACAGTCGATATCGATTACGGCAAGGTCACACTCTATGCAGGAAATTACTCCTTCTGGTACGAATCAAGTCAATTGGCTCTCCGCCAGGCACAAAACCAGCGCATGAAGGCAGAAGAGAAGAAGAAGCAACTAGAGGAGTTCATCCGTCGATTCTCTGCTAATGTCGCAAAAAGCCGACAGACCACCAGCCGCAAAAAGATGCTTGAAAAACTCAATATTGAAGAGATACAACCCTCTACCCGCAAATATCCCGGTATCATATTCAAAATGGAGCGTGAGCCCGGAAATCAAATACTTGAGGTAAACAATCTCAAGGCAACAGCCGAGGATGGTACACTACTTTTCAAAAGCCTTAATTTCTCTGTACAAAAGGAAGACAAGATTGTCTTCATCAGCAAGGACCCGAGAGCCATGACAGCACTCTTTGAGACCATAACAGGGAACAAGGAGCCCGAAGAAGGTGACTATAAATGGGGTGTTACTATTACCACCGCTTATCTTCCCTTGGACAATACTAAATTTTTTAATACAGATCTCAATATGCTGGAATGGCTGAGCCAATTCGGCACTGGCAACGAAGTATATTTCAAAGCTTTCTTGGGCCGTATGCTCTTCTCCGGCGAAGATATTCTCAAAAAAGTCAAAGTACTCAGTGGAGGTGAAAAGATGCGCTGTATGATTGCCCGCATGCAACTCAACGACGCCAATTGCCTTATTCTGGATACGCCGACCAACCATCTCGACCTCGAAAGCATTCAGGCGTTTAATAATAATCTTAAGCTCTTTAAAGGTAACCTGCTCTTTGCCAGCCATGACCATGAATTTATCGACACACTTGCCAACCGTGTCATTGAACTAACGCCCAATGGCAATATCGACAAGATGATGAGGTACGATGACTATATTCACGACGCTCACATCAAGGAATTGCGCGAAAAGATGTATGCGCAATCCTAGCTTGGTACGCTTTTTGCTAAGATAAAAACGGAAGAAACGAATGAACATTATGAATAAAAATAACAATAAACATCAGCATGCCCAGCACAAGCCAGCTGAATCACAGGCCGAGCAAACTGCCGAAGACATACTTAAGGATGCCATAAAAGGTAATGATCAAACAGCCGAGGACGAATCACAGACGTCTGATGACAGTCAAAATCACACTACCGAAGAAAAGAAAGAAAAAGAAGCAGATGCAGACACAACTGAGCTTGAGGCAAAAGTTGCTGATCTTAAGGACCGTCTGCTAAGGCAAATGGCGGAATTTGACAATTATCGCAAACATGCCCTTAAGGAAAAGACAGAACTTATACTCAATGGTGGAGAGAAGGTGCTCAAGTCTCTACTACCGGTGCTCGACGACTTGGAGCGTGCTCAGCAAAGCATGCAAAATTCAGATGATGTCAAAGCCTTGCGTGATGGCGTGGATCTCGTCTTCAAGAAACTCCTTTCCACTCTTGAGGCTAACGGTTTGAAGAAAATAGATGCCATGGGCAAAGACTTTGATACTGACTATCACGAAGCAATTGCAATGATACCAGCTCAGAAGGACGAAGATAAGGGTAAAGTTGTTGACTGTGTGCAAACCGGTTACATGCTGAACAACAAGGTTATCCGTCATGCTAAAGTAGCCGTTGGACAATAAACAAACACTATGGCAGCAAAGAGAGACTACTACGAGGTACTTGGCGTCAGTAGAAATGCCTCAGAAGAAGATATCAAAAAGGCGTATAAGCATTTAGCCATCAAATACCATCCCGACAGAAACCCGGGAGATAAAGCCGCAGAGGAAAAGTTTAAGGAAGCTGCAGAGGCATATGAAGTCCTCCATGACGCCGACAAGCGTGCCCGTTATGATCAGTTTGGCTTTGAAGGCGTCAATGGCCAAGGAATGGGTGGCGGCCAAGGAATGAATATGGACGATATCTTCTCCATGTTCGGTGACATCTTTGGCGGTCATAGCGGATTTGGTGGCTTTGGCTTTGGGAGTGGATTCGGAGGTACTCAACAAACCACTCAAACCTATCGTGGGGCAGACTTGCGCATTAAAGTCAAGATGTCTCTTAAAGAGATTTCTACTGGCATCAAAAAGAAAATCAAAGTCAAGAAATATATTACCTGCCCTGACTGTCACGGCTCCGGTTGCGAGCTAGGGACAAATATGGAGACTTGTCCTGATTGCCATGGATCAGGCTATGTGACTAAAGTAAGGCAAAGTATGTTTGGCATGATGAGGACGCAAACCGTATGTCCTACTTGTCAAGGTGAAGGTAAAGTCATTAAGCACAAATGTCACAAATGCCAGGGTGAAGGTGTGATTTACGGAGAAGACATCATTGACTTAGAGATTCCTGCCGGCGTTACAGGGGAAATGATTTACACCCTGCGCGGAAAGGGCAATGCTGGGCGGCACAACGGTGAGTCTGGAGATATTCAAGTCGTAATAGAAGAAGAAAAAGATCCGGTCTTTATCCGTAATAATAAAGATATCATCTACAATTTGCTGCTCTCTTTTCCACAAGCAGCTCTTGGTGACACCATTGAAATACCGACACTAGATGGAAAAGCCCGTATCAAGATTGAACCGGGTACTCAGCCAGGCAAAGTCTTGCGTCTACGAGGAAAGGGCATCCCTGCTGTCAAAGGGTACGATACAGGTACTGGAGACTTAGTTGTCAAGATTAGTGTCTATGTACCAGAACATATTAGCAGTCATGGGCATCAAATACTCGAACAGCTTAAAGATGATGACAGTCTTAAGCCAACAGAATCTCTACGCAAAAAGATATTTGAGCGTTTCAAGGCTTTTTTTGACTAAATATTCATGGGCTCCTTCTCTTTGCTGAGGGAGCCCTTAAACTACTTATCCATACTATAACTCAATTTATGGACTATTCCCAAACTGTCGAGTATCTCTACCATCAAGTGCCATCTTTTGAACGCACAGGACAGAGTGGATACAAGGAAGGTTTAACCAATACGCTTTTACTGGATCAGCACTTCGGACACCCTCACCAAGCTTATAAGACAATACATATTGCAGGTACTAATGGTAAGGGGTCGTGTGCCCATACGCTTGCGGCTATGCTTCAGGAAGCGGGGTACAAGGTCGGCCTTTATACATCTCCCCATCTGATAGACTTTCGCGAACGTATCAAAATCAATGGCCAGCCGATTAGCCGACAGAGAGTTGTGGACTTTGTTCAGCAAAATCGCAGGTTTTTTGAGCCATTACAACCTTCTTTCTTTGAGCTTACAACAGCATTGGCTTTCCTATATTTCAAAGAGCAGAATGTCGATTTCGCAGTTATAGAAGTGGGACTCGGAGGACGGTTGGACTGCACTAATATCATACATCCTATACTCGACGTTATCACCAATATCAGTTTTGATCATATGCAGATGCTCGGCAATACACTACCTAAGATTGCCAGCGAAAAAGCTGGCATTATCAAGCAAGGAGTACCTGTAATTATTGGTGAAAGTAATTCATTGACCCGACCGGTTTTTGAGGCCAAAGCAAAGGAGAAAGGCGCCACCATTGATTTTGCTCAAGATAATCCTATGGTTTTGTCGTCTACGCCTGACAACCAACGGGGAGGCCGTAATTACGAAACGACCAATATGGGACAACTCTATGGCCAACTATCAGGGGACTGTCAAGAACGCAATACCAATACTATTTTGCATGCTGTCAAGCAACTTCAGAAGCTAGGTATCGTTATTTCAGAAGAAGAGCAACGGAGGGCTTTTGCTCATGTTTGTAATCTAACCGGACTGATGGGACGCTGGCAAACGTTGCAGTCACAGCCATTGGTCATTTGTGACATCGGTCACAACGAAGGTTGTTTCCAATATATTGCGCCTCAGTTAGCCACGATTAAGTCCAAAGTATCGAGAGGACAACTGCGTATGGTATTTGGCATGGTAAGTGACAAAGATATTGATGCAGTACTCCGCCTTCTTCCAACAGATGCTCTATACTATTTTACTCAGGCTAATATCCGGCGTGCTGAGACGGCAGAACACCTAGCTATCAAAGCCGCCACTTATAATATAATAGGCAAGAAGTACCTAAATGTACCCCTTGCCTATCAAGCCGCTCTTAGTGAATCTCAACCGCAAGATATAATCTTTGTCGGAGGAAGCAGCTATATAGTATCTGACCTTCTTACTTATCTATCCAATCCGGAGTGAAGCCAACTCTGTCATTTACGTCCACTGACATTTGACAGTCAAATAAAGAAGATCTGCACAAAAGCGCGGATTAATAATTTTCGGCCTTAATCTGGAAGTAGCTCTTCGGATGGCTGCAAACAGGACAAATCTCAGGAGCATACTTACCAATGATGATGTGACCGCAGTTAGAGCACTGCCAGATAGCGTCATTGTCCTTACTGAAGACTTTCTTGTCTTTACAGTTTTTAAGCAGCTTGCGATAACGAGCTTCATGCTCCTTCTCAATCGCGCCCACCATTTCAAATTTAACAGCGATTTCGGTGAAACCTTCTTCCCGAGCTTCCTTAGCCATACGAGCATACATATCTGTCCACTCATAGTTCTCACCATTAGCAGCATCCTCGAGATTGTGCTCTGTATCACCTATCTCTCCACCATTGAGATACTTGTACCACATTTTTGCATGCTCCTTTTCATTGGCAGCAGTCTCCTCGAAGATATTCGCGATCTGAACATAACCATCCTTCTTAGCACGGCTAGCAAAATAAGTGTATTTGTTTCGAGCCTGTGATTCTCCGGCAAAAGCTTCTTGGAGGTTTTGCTCGGTCTTCGTTCCTTTGAGTCTTGCAAATTCTTTTTCGTTCATTTTTGTAAAATTTTTAGTTATGATTGGGGAAAATTCCTACTTTTCTTTGTTTTCGGCCATCTGATTTTCTGGTACGACATTCTCATGGGTAAGTCGCCCATTACTATAGGCTACAAATCGTCTGGATCGTAGCTGTTGTGTTTCACTATCAAAGAATAGCATTGGGTTATAAGCACGTCCATTGATTCGAACCTCAAAGTGACAATGTTCTGTGGTTGCACGTCCTGTACGTCCTACAATTGCTATAGGTTGTCCAGCATGCACCTTGTCTCCGATGTGTACGAGATTACGGGAATTGTGCCCATAAAGCGTTTCAAGACCATTAGAGTGACGTAGTACAATGACGCGGCCATAACCGTAATAAGACTTTGCAAACCTAACGACTCCATCAAAGGCAGCATAAATAGTGTCGCCCGCATGTGTCTTAATATCAGCACCAGAATGACTACGTCTGCCCCTACGACCGAATTGACTTATAACTTTTCCGTTTTTCATTGGATAGGCCCAATCACCGCGATGTATCTTAGACAGATCAATAGAGACTTGTCCCTTCCCATCAAATAAGCCTTTTGTTGGGATTGATACGACATTTTTTTCTCTTTCTGTGAAGTCATTATTATTGTCTGTCGTGCGGATTTGTGTTGCAGAGGACAATCGGGTAGTCTTGGTTACTGCTCGGAGATGATTGACTCCTAGGCTCAGAATGAGTAAACTTGCTGATAAAATTCGAAATATTCTCATCTATCTATTTATTCATGTTTTTTAAAATAATACCAGAAAAAATGCGCCCTGAATGGATAGTAAGCCGTCTGGCAGAAAAATAATTATCCACATGGCTATAGGTGCTAATCCCCGAAACATAGATACGAGAAGCAGGAACGCCCGCCTCTTGAAGCTGAAGAGTAATAGCCTTCCAAAGATCAATGTGCCATTTACTCCCTTTACGCAGAGTTATTTGATCCATGGAGAAGCTCGCCTTGGCGAACGCATCATAGACATCCTCGCCTACCTCAAAGTCTGCAGGTCCGATAGAGGGGCCGAGGACGATCTTTAGCTGCTGAGGATCAGTGCTGAAATGACTGACAAAATAGCTCACCGCCTTTGCGGCAATACGTTGCTGTGTACCTTTCCAACCGGCATGAATAGCAGAGATGAGATGATGGGGCTCATCATATGCCAATATAGGTACACAGTCTGCAGTAGAAACTCCGATTAACACATCGTACTCCTGTGTTGCCAATGCATCAACACCTTCCAAGTATTGTGCTTGTTGCATAGTCGAAGACGACAAAAAAGCTGAATCGACAACCCGAACCTCTGTTCCATGTACTTGATGAGGTACAACCAAACGAGATGACGGAATATTAAGATACTGACAAATCGCCTGACGATTTAGATTCACATTCTCTTGAGTATCTCCGCAATAAGGATTAATATTAAATTCAGCATAGCTCCCCTTACTGTATCCTCCATGGCGGGTAGTACTAAAGGCACATACTCCCGCTCCCATGTCGTAGTTAGTCAGTTTTGGATAGATCATTGTCATCAGTCAATATGAATGAGAGAATGTCGTTTTTGCTTATACGTATATGGTATCATTATCTCCGTCGGGTACAATATCCTCCTCAGTATCCATGTCTGGATATACAATTGGTATACTATTTACGTCGAGATCTTGGTGAGCAATGCCGTCGTCTGTAGGCACAAAGTCTATCTTGTTGCTCTTCTTATTAAGCTCGTTCCATATGGTATCTTTGAGTTCTGCGATACCAAAGCCTGAGACGGAAGATATGAATATAGTAGGTATGTCTTCCGGAATTTCAGCCTTTAACATATCTACAAGTTCTTGGTCTATAATATCACACTTGGAAACGGCAAGTATTCTGTGTTTATGAAGCAACTGAGGATTATACTTCTCGAGTTCTGATAATAGAATACGATAGTCCTTGGCAATATTATCGGATTCACAAGATACGAGAAACAACAGTAATGAGTTGCGTTCTATGTGTCGGAGAAAACGAAGTCCGATACCTTTACCCTCGCTAGCTCCTTCAATGATACCAGGTATATCGGCCATAACAAAAGACCTACCTCCCCTATAGCTTACAATGCCCAAAGAGGGCTCTAGTGTGGTGAATGGATAACTGGCAATCTTCGGACGAGCAGCGGAAACTGCAGAGAGTAACGTGGATTTACCAGCATTAGGAAATCCAACTAGTCCCACATCTGCAAGCAATTTAAGTTGAAGAATGACTTGCATCTCTTGCATAGGTTCACCAGGTTGGGCATAGCGAGGAGTCTGGTTAGTCGCTGTGCGAAACATGTAGTTGCCTAGTCCTCCGCGACCTCCTTTAAGAATCATGACCTCCTGCCCATGCTCTGTAACATCACAGATATATTTGCCGGTCTCTGCATTGTAAGCTACAGTACCACATGGGACCTCGATATATTCATCTTTGCCATCCTTACCAGTAGAGCAATTGGAAGAGCCATCGCCGCCATTACCCGCTATCACGTGTTTCTGGTAACGCAAGTGAAGCAGTGTCCACATATTACGATTACCACGCAAGTAGACATTGCCACCTCGTCCGCCATTACCTCCATCTGGCCCACCGTTTGGGGCATATTTGGCGTGGTGCAAATGCATAGATCCCCGTCCGCCCTTACCGCTGCGACAATAGATACGTACGTAATCTATGAAATTGCTCTCTGGCATAATATCACGTATCCTTTAACTCAATATTTTTTCTCTCTATATTCCCAGTCGCTGTACTTTGTGCCCCACAGGACTGAGCAATATGGTATCAGAGTTTATCTATCACTTGACAGATATCGGCAAAAATGCGTTCCAAATCACCTAATCCATCAATGCTATGACGTTTACCTTTTTGCTGGTACCACTCTACAAGGGGTGACGTCTGGTTATGATAGACGTCCAGACGCTGTTTGATTGTTTTTTCGTTGTCATCGGAGCGACCGGATGTTTTTCCACGATTAATAAGGCGTTTCATAAGCTCATCTTGTGGAACGTCGAGCTCTATCATCGCGCTAAGATCCTCCCCACGTTCTGCAAGTAGTTTGTTTAGATTCTCCGCCTGCGGGATTGTACGAGGAAATCCATCAAATATTACGCCCTTGCTATCACGCATCGTGTCATAGACTCTTGCCAGTATGTCGGTCATCAGACTGTCGGGGATAAGCTGACCTTTGTCAATATAAGCCTTAGCTGTCTTGCCAAGGATAGTCTTATTTTTAATCTCATTGCGTAGAACATCGCCTGTTGAGATATGGCCAAATCCGTACTTGGCCACTATCTTTTCACTCTGTGTGCCCTTGCCGCTTCCGGGAGCGCCAAACATTACGATATTAATCATTTTATATTCTGTTGTGTGTTTTTTAGTTTCCTTGTATTTTTATCAGAGCTATATTCTACTTGGCATAGATGTCAGGGAGATTGCGGTAGAGTCCATTGTAGTCAAGTCCATAGCCCACAATGAAGTCATCCGGTATCTCAAAGGCGCAATAGTCCACCTTAACATCATACTTGAGCTTGGTAGGCTTGATAAAGAGCGAAGCGAGTCTCACGCTCGCTGTAGCTTGTGAGTGAAGCATATCCTTCAGGTTTTTCATCGTAAAGCCCGTGTCCACGATATCCTCCACGATAATCACGTGCCTGCCCGCCAAGTTTTCTGGCAGCCCAATGGGAATCTTCATCTTACCAGTTGAGGTGTCACCATCATATGAAGCCATCTTGATGAAGCAGACCTCACAGTTTCCTGTAAATCGGCGCACCAAATCAGAAGCAAAAATAAATGAGCCATTAAGGACGCAGAGAAATATTGGCTTCTTACCAGCATAGTCGATTGACAATTGTTCTGCAAGTCTCATCACTCTGCTCGTAATTTCTTGTCTGTCAATGAGTAAATGAAGTTTTACTCCATCAATAATCAAATCACTTTCACTATTCATACTTTGCAAAGATACAATTTTCCCCTTTTACTTCCTAGCTTTCATAGAAAATAAATTCCACAAAAATTGACAAATTACAGAATTACAAGATGTTACGCGATTTACTTCGAAGCGCGGCAAAAAATAGACTATATTTTTCGCAGGTCTCCACATATAAGTGTCAAACAGAAACGACAAATTTCCCCATCGTAAGATATCTGAATTTTGATATTCTTTGTACTATGAATCCAAATAGACCTCTTTACGCTTCCGTGGGCGGCCCGGTTCTTTCTTTGCTTTTACTCTTCGACTTGTATCTTTTGCCACACCCTTCCGGTATCTCAAAGCCAAATGCCTCGGCAATGTCTATCTGCTTGTCGACGAACGGCGTGACGAACTTTGCCTTCCCGTTGTGCTCGATGCATTTGATGGACCGCATTTTGTCAAGGATGTACAAAGAGGAAGAGAACATCTCCTTTACTCCGGTGGATTTCCAAATGTATTTCACATACGAGCTGAGTATCAGGCTGACAAAGAGTATGAGCAAGCGGTTTGTCTTGCCTTCTTCCGGTCAGTTGGTCTGCCTCGAAGAACTGACCGTCGGCCTTGGAAAGGCTGACTGCAGAACGAACCCTGACAAAACGGTCTCTTAGACTTGCCTGAACAACGCATGAGCCTCCGCATGCCCATATGCCAATTCATGTATAGTTAGGCCTCGAAAACACCCATAAGCGGCTATTGGGGACATCGTAATGACGGTATAGGTCCGACTAAGCAACAGATTCTTATCCAATAGTCTCGTTTTTGTAGAAATAAGGGATAGTCTTAAGACGGGTATGAATTATTCAGGATCGAGCTGCCCAAATATGGCCATGATGATGGAAAAATTGTTGGTTCTCATAGTTTTTGGGGCCTTGAAAGAATTGGTAACTGTATGCGTTTGCTTGTGCCATTTCCGTCTCCGAGGTTCTGTCGTTGCAGCAGAAGCCTTCTCCATCTACATAATTATTGTTGTCCACTTCATTGTAAGGAACATTGAGCGTAGCATAGTTTTCTTGCCATTGTCGTCCACTGCAAGCAGACGGTTTTCCTCGTCCCAGAGGAGATTGCACTCTCCTGTGCCGACTTCATTATGTCCATCTTTCATCATGCGTCCGGTATTCACATATCAAGGTTTCCGTTCTTATCATAATATGTGATTATTTTTAAAACAGCTTTGTATTAAATGAGACATTCACTTTATTTTGTTACTACCAAACAAGACTATTCTGGATGCTGGTGCCCGTGTCTATGCCGGAGGAAAAAAAAACTGTCATACCGTTTGCGGACGACCTTAAGCAGATAGGTGGGCATAAAAATTCCAAGGAAGTACAGCCACGATTTCGCTGGGGAGAAGTGGAGGACTTGGCGGTAGACGGCGACATTGTACTTGACAAGGCTACATTTGCTGCTCGACACGGACCCTCGGCGCACCGTGTAGTAACTTAATGGAGACTCAACAGCATATGCAACATTGCATTGTTCCATAATTGACAGGAAGAGCCCCCAGTCCTGCCGCTTCTGCAACTGGGGCATGAAGTATTTGCTGCCGAGTAGACGGGTGTCGTATATGGCGGTGGAACAACCAATCTTGTTGTCCCGCCTGAGTTGGCTGTAAGTGAGACGATGAGGGGCTCGTACGATGCCTTTGACTGTGTTGTCCTCCCCCCTGACGATATAGCTGCTGAAGGAGAGGGCACATTGGCATACGGACATCATGCGCAGTTGTCGCTCAAGCTTGTCAGGCTTCCACTGGTCATCGCTGTCACAAAAGGCGATGTATCGTCCGCGAGCGCGGCGAATGGCATGATTGCGTGCAAAAGCGGGACCGCTATTTTCTGCCAGATACTCCACTTTGACACGCTCATCGAGTCTCTCGTATCGATGGAGGATAGCAAGAGTCTGCTGGCTTGTAGAGTGGTCATCGGTGATGAGCAGTTCCAGATGGTGATAGCTCTGACTAAGGACGGAGCGGATACTGGACTCCATGAGAGAGGCGCCATTGTACGTCGGCATAATGACGGACACGAGTTCCCCCGACAGATGATCCTCCAAGGGGCTAGTCTTCTGGAGAAGGTGGCGATGCTCAGTAGGAACACCTTGCGGTGTATCGGCGATTGGGGGATGCATGAGGCTAACGGATCTGCGAGGACTCCTGGCGCGAGCGGATGAGATGCGCGGGATTACCTCCGATGATACTATAGGGCGGAAAATCGTGAGTGACGACGGCTCCTGCCCCGACAATGGTGCCCTGGCTTAGGTGACGACCTGGTGTGAAGATAGCCCGATATCCTATCCAGCAGTCGTCCTCAATGATGGTACGGCGTGTCGCTGCCGACTTGCCCTGAAGACACATGGGGATGGACGGGTCGTCAAAGCGATGATTGTCAATCACGATGTAAAGCTCGGGGCCCATCATGACATAGCGACCAATCTTAATATCATGTGGCAAATGGCAATGACTGCCGATGCCGCTATAGTCGCCCATCTCTACCCCCTTGCCATTGCCAAAGTTCGCTCTACGATTGACCGTCGAGATCTTACCACAAGAGCGGAATATATGCTTACAGCAGAAGATGCGCAATCTGTTGGCCAATGGTCCTACCAAGGGCGTATACGAATCGGGCAGATATTGCGCCAGTCCGTAGTACAGCGCAAGGCTAAGCGTATAACTTATCTTATGAAACATCAGAGATCTCAGCAAAAACTTTGTATCGCAAGAAACTGCAAGCGTGCAAGGAATACTAAAATGGTAATAAGCCTGCGGCCTACACCAAGATGTCAAAATCCATGGCACTAACCGCAAAGTTAGCGCCTACAGGACAAATAGCCAAGGTTTTTCAAAAGATTATTTTAAGCAAGGACGCCCTTACATCGTATATTTCTCAGCAAAAACAACCTGGTATAACCGGACGAGTTCATTCCAGTCCTTGCTGTAAGAAGCCCAGTCGCCAATATCCTGATAAGGGTAAGCTGCCTTATCGTTGATATAGCGGCTGATGAAATCAAGCGCGGCTTTCACGCGAGGATGGTAAGCCGACACGTCTCCCCCATCCTGCCGAATGAGATGTAGAAGTTGGAAGATATGATTAAGATTGTACATGGAGTACATCATCGAGCGGTTACGCTTGAGTTCTTCAGGCTGTCTGCCATCTTCTGCTACCTGCGTCGAGAGCCGGCGAGCATAGAAGTTATCTCGAATAGCTGATTTTGTCGCTTTGTCTCCAGTGAACATGGCGATACGATACCTGACCACATCGTACATGATGGCCAAATTGTTCTTGGTCCCGTCCATCTTCTGCCCCCCTTTGCTATTGTTAAGCCATTCGCCAAAGTCGCTGAACCAGCGGCGGAGGCGACGGAGATCCTTCTTGCCGATTTGGCCATCATTCTCAAGCACAGCGATGCAGTCGAGCACATCCAGGAAGCAATAAGCCTCATTGATGCCGCCCGGATTGCCGTTGTTGCCATTAGCTCCGGGAACCACCTGACAGTAATTGAAGTTGGGATTCATCCTGGTCGAATCGTCGATGAACCATATCTCCAGCTGCTTCACTGCAGCCTTGGCATATTTCTCGTCCTTTGTCACATAGTATCCACGTGCAAGGGCTGTGAGTCCGTCGTCAAGTTTATAGATCTTATTCGCATCGTATTTCTGGTAGTCAGGACTCGGATGGCCATCCCTTACCGTGTAGGTGCCGTCGCTGTTGCGCCAAGCGTAGTAAGCCAGCGATTCATAGTTGTGTGCATCGCCCGTCAGCGTCACCTTATGAACGACACTTACCGGCTGCCGGCTGGCTATCGCATTCGCCTTACTGATAATCTGTTTCTCTGCAGGCAGATTCTCCATATTCCACAGGGCCGGGCCCGTCTTCTGAGCCACGCAGGAGGACGTGGAGCCTATCACAGCGATAAGGCTTACGAATATAATTTTGTAGATTGCCTTTCTATTGTTGCCCATCAATGATTTCATTTGCATTATAAAGCGCAATTTTCTAAAACTTTCTCTTAAAGTCTTCAATACTAAAGAGGCTGCCAGCTTCCTTAAGGAATTCAGGAGTGAAATAATACATTAGTCCTCCAAGCGAAGTGAAGGTCAGTTCGCCAAAGTATATTTTTCCGTTTTCGTCGTCAGGATTCATATTGTACAGATCCACCCTCAACTCTGGGAAACCTGCTGCGAGCGTTTCGGCCACCTCTATCATCTTTTTCAGATTCTTAGGCTTTGTGACGACTTTGCCGACTTGGTAATTGGAATTGGAGACTAAGTGCTGCGGGAAGGCATTCCACTCCATGTCATAGAGCATCGCCTGGATGCTGACGCCGTCTGACGCGCGATTGGAGCATGTATATATGTAGCGGACCTTGCCATTGAAGCACCACAGCTTGTAGTCTTCCAAGCTAGACTCACCCTTGGGCAAAGGCAGCAGTTCCTCCGCTATGACCATTGGATGCATCTCCTTATAGTGAGGCTCCGCGTGGAGTATACCGATATTCTTACGATGCAACCATTCGTTCATTGTCTTGATGATGTCTGCTTTTTGAGTTGCCGTAAGTTGGCTCTTCCCTCTGACGGGCATATTTGTGCCCTTGCCATCGCCATTATTCGCCTTGAGGATGAAGTTCTCCGGCAATTGGTCGAAATCAAATTTCTTCACATCATCCCAGGCTCCGTATAGCTTCACCAGGCAATCGCCCAGCCCTTTGCGCTCGACATAATCACGCACCCTATATTTATCTGCAAGGGTGACCCACTGGCTTGTATCTGAATACAATTTGGCCCAAAGAATTTTCTCGTTGAGGTCCTGCGGATTCTTCAAATGCAGCTTTTTCTTGAATGTGAGAAAATACCTTATCTCCAAGAGTAGCTTAGGATTGTGCTTCCCTAGAAACGTAAAGAGAGTGATGATAGGGGCAAATAGTATTCTTCCCCTCTTGCTTGATGTAGGATGTATCATTGTCTCTATATTAAAAATGACTCCTCACGACAAAACACGGGTGTATAGTTCCGAGGTTTGCTGCCCTATTTTGTCCCACGAATATTCTTTTCTCACTGTTTCAAAGGCTTCGCGATCATTCTTTATGGCGAACAGGCTGTCAGGTGCTTGGACGATGTTTTCCAAAGCTTTCTTCAGATTGTCGACAGACGTTTCTCCGATATTCCAGCCCACTTTGGCGAGCTTCAGCGGCTCAGGAAGTCCTCCGACGTTGCTCACTATCACAGGAACGCCCCGTTGCAAAGCCGTAAAGAGGAATCCGCTCTGATAGATTCGCCTATACGGCAGCACTACCGCAGAGGCTAATCTCAAGTAGGCATCAAAGTCAAGGTCGGACACCACTTCGTTGACGATGTAAACGTTGCTACAATCCTTCAGATTGTCGTAATGCGCGCCCTCCGACTTGCCAACAATAAAGAGCGCGACTTTGTCGTTGCCGCCCAACAAGGGGCTGCTCGCCCAAGCCTCTGCGAGGATGTCTATACCCTTATAGTAATTTTGATACCCCATACTTGCGAAGACGATCTTACCCTTGGCTTGGAACTTCTCCTCAAGGGCCTTGCACCTGTCGCTTACGGCGGCATTATCCAATGCCGTAGACAACATTCCGTGACGGATCACGTTTACTTTGCTTTCTGCTGATGGGCAAAGTTTCACAAGTTCTCTCTTAGAATTCTCGGTATGTACAATGATGGCGTCGGCATGGCGGTAAAACCATCTAAAGACAAATTTATCCCTCCTGTGCTTCGTAAGCGGCAGTACGTTGTGAGCAGTGTAGACGATCTTGCAGTGCATAAGATGCAAGCAGGCTACGAGGAACACGTCGACGGGAAAGAACTTGAACCACTGGATATGCACCACTGACGGATGCAGCCGGCGAGCTGCCTGAATGACTCTCTTGATGCTTGCCACGTAGCTTGCAAGTTTCTTCAGCCCGCTCAAATCGCTGTAAGCAAAGGCCGGAATATAGTTCACGCCGGGAATCCTTTCACACTGGTATTTCACATTGTGAAAGTAGTAGATGTCCCAGCCCTTGACTTGCTCAAGCAGAGATTTGTCGTAGATGGACAGATTGTTGTACGACTGCGGATCTATATAGAATAGTATCTTGTTCTTTTTCATTTGGTTCCTTCAAAAAGTTTGTCCAGTTTGCCCAATGTCTTCTCTTCCGAGAAGTTCTCTTTTGCGGACTTGTAAGCCGCCTCCGTGTATTTATCCCGGAGTTCTTTGCTCTTCAGCTTCTTCAGTCCGTCGACGATCTGGTCAGAGTTCTCCTTGTCAATCAAGATGCCATTGACGCCGTTGGTAACCGTCTCAGGATTGCCACCCACATTTGTTGCGAGGACGGCACAATGCATGTTGATCGCCTCCAGGAGCGCCATTGAATGATTTTCGTTGAGTGTCGGGAAAAGAAATATATCCACGTCTTTCTCCAGTTCGTAGATGTCGTCTCTCGTGCCCAGCAAGTAGAGGCACCCTTCGGCCATCTCCTCGCGGCACTCCTCCTTGTAATGCTCCAGATAATTGCCCTCACCGATGATCACAAAGACGAACTGCGGATCGTGAAGCTTCTTCATGGCTTCGATGATGTATTGATGCCCCTTGCGGTCAACTACTCTGCCCACGGAAGCCACGATGATCTTGTCCTTTGCGATATGCAGTTCGTCGCGCAGCTTGCCTTGTATCTTATCGTAGTCGATATTGGGGAACGTATTGTAGATGGTGCCGTAATAAGCGCCTTGTTTGGCCAGTCGCAGAGGCTTTACGATCTCACTCTCAGCGTCACAAACCGTTACGATATGGTCTGCCAGCCGGATTTCCAGGGGCTCGATGATATACTTCAGGATTGCTCTTCGCAGCGTGTGGTCATTTATATCCCAATCGGAGCCATGGATGCAGAGGATGGTCTCTTTCACGTTGGACAGTTTGGCCCCCAGCGTCAACAGCAAGCCGATATATTGTAGGCCCCTCACGTATGCAATGTCGCCGTGCTCCACATTGATTTTCTTACGGAAGTAGTTGACGTATCTGATGGCTTTAATCGGATTATAATGAAAGATACCGTACTTCGTTATCAGCTTGAAGTCATACTTCTTGCCAAGTGGCGACTCCATCAGATTCCTTAAGACAGTCTTCGGCCCGCCTGCTGCATAGCTCGTATCGATCAATAATATCTTTTTCATAATCCTTTTTTAATTATTCCCCTGGACCTGCAACTCTTTGCTCACTGCCGTTTCCCCTATTTCGCCGGAAACACCATGCGAGCGGAAATAGGTCTCACTATGAGAGGCGACGAGCAGGAAAAAGGAGATGAGCCATATCGCATTGTAAAAGACAAAGAAGATACCGTCCAGCGCATAAATGAGTCCGAAGGTGAAAAATGCAAAATACGTTTTGTCCCCCGAAGCTCGGTATCTCCGCCACTGCCGCACAACAAAGACGAGCATCAGCGACGTATAGAGCACAAGCCCGACAATGCCCATATTGACAAAGGCTTCAAGATAGGAGTTGTGGGAAAACTGACGGCGGGAAGAAACTGCTTCGTAATTGGCACTACCAACGCCAAGAGGTAGATTGTCCATGGCCACTCGGCTTGCGTCAAAGAACAGTTCTACGCGAGGATCGTCGTTAAGATCCATTTCTGCTCGCTCACTGAGATAGCTATTCTCATATGTATTGTAAATCGGACCTGCCAGCGCAACTCCGACTATTAAGGCAAAGAAGCAAAATAATATTTTTCGCTTCGCTGATACTTTCTTGAGATACTTGATGTAGATCAAGAGGCCATACAGAGGTACTTGGATGAGAATGACCTGACGTGAGGCAGTGAGCAGGGATACCAAGAAGGAAAAAGGAAGCATCATCCAAAAAGCCACTTGCCAGATTCTCCGAATTGTCTTAGCCTTGGAAATTTCGCTAAGCATGTAGGTCACAAAAGAGATGTAGAAGGTGTAATAAGCCAGCGTATTCGCATTGAGTTTGTCATCGTTGAGACGGTCCCAGTCGTTGGCCATTACGGTGAGAATATTGTGGATGGCGTAGTTCCACGCACTCAGATACAGGATAATATACACGCCATAGAGCCAAGGTACACGCTTTTCTCTGCGTGCGATAATGGGGAGTATGTAGACGAGCATGAATGCCCCAAGTATTTTATGCAATTCACCTGAGGCAAGTTGTTTGTCATCAGCCCATAGATAGGCGATGTAGTCCCAGGCGTAGAGCAGAAATATAATCTTCTCATACACCGTGGTATGAAATCCCTTGTTGTTAAGTGTACTCAGGACAAATGCAATTGGAAGTGCAATATAGAGCCCTATCGTATTGGCAGTATCCGATAGTAAACTACTTAATGCCGCAAAGTATAGGCAGACAATACTAATGGCATCGTACAAATCTCCCTGAATATACCTCAGCCTTCTCATTTGCAAATCGTAAATCCAAGTAAGTTGGTTATAGTAGGATATAGATGCAGCAAACTGAGCAAGCATTTGATTCGCTCCTTCAGTGGTGCATTACTATCCATCATCACATTACGATCAATTCCGGGATAAGTCTGGCGCCATAGGCTGAGATATTGTCGATTTCGCAAATTGGGAAGGAGTAGATTGCGATTATGGTAACTCATATAGTTAAGTCCCTTATGTATTTTGGGCTCAATGTCTTTGTCTCTGTAGAAATTGAGTACCAGATTAGTATTGTCCATGGCTTGGCTATATTGGCTGAACACTGCAGCCTCCGACCTTGAGTTGATAATGGACATAGGGTGTTGATAGTAGTTGTAAAGCACCTTGTCTATATAGCCCGTTCGCTGTGCATAGTAGTACAGTTGCAGGGTAACAGCCATATCCTCACCCATACTCTTAGAGGGATAGTGCTCGATATGGTCAAATATACTCCGCCGGACTAACTTATTACAGAGGCTCCAACTTCTCTTTCCATATAGCATTTCGTTGATAAATGTCACTTTATCCTGTCCTGGCTGCTCTCTGTGAGTCGTGTGATTCTCCCCATCCGTCGTCTGGTAATTGCAGATCACGATATCATCATCCTCTTTGACCGCCAGTTCATACATCAGACGATAGGCGTCGTGGTCAACCCAGTCATCACTGTCACATGAGATTACATATTCTCCTTGTGCAGCTTGGATTGCGGTTCTCCTAGCAACGGCAAGGCCTCTATTTTGTCCAAAATGAATAATCTGTGTCTGTCCTCTACGTTCAGAATATTGCGTTATCACGCTCTTGAGAATATCGACAGAATGATCGTCGGTACAGTCATCAACAAAAATGTATTCAATGCTGTCCAAAGTCTGTTCCATCAAACTGCGGGCACATCGCTCAATATACTGTTCCACTCGGTACACGGGCACTACTACTGTAACCTTGTACTTCATATGCCTATTCTCCTTTCTTTCAGTTTGTCTGCGATATAGTTTCTGATTGTCTGCCGTTGCTTCCGGTTGAAGAGGATAAAGTATATCAGTGGCAAGCCGGCAAGTATGTCAATGACAGTTGTCGTCACTAATCTGCCAATTGACGGACTGAGTGAAACTCTCACTAGCGCAGGTAAAACAGGAAGTAATACCAGACAGATGAGACAAGGCCTGACAACGCTTCGGAGGTAGCACGGAATATTCAGACGAAAGACGCGGTTAGTATTATAGAGACACACCACTTGATTGACTGCGGAAAAGATAATTGTAATGATAAACGAACTGACGGCTGACATCCCTATTTTGAGAAATACATAGCATACCGGAATAAGCGCGAGGTTGACGCAAGTAGCCGCTATCTGATACTTGCGAATACGCCCTGTAGCCTGAGTAATCTGTGTACAAGGCGTATTGAGTGTGCATAGCGTTGTATCTGCCAACATCAGGATAGAGAAGATACCAGTCTTGTCAGGCACATTTATACCAAGCCAAAGTCTTAGGATGTAGTCAATCTCAAGGCTCAGAGGTATCATAATGAGCAAAATCAGCCCAAAGCAGATGCGGGACTCATTGTACATCATACTGCGCGCGCGGTCATCATCGCCTGCGGCTACAGAATTGACAATCTGGGGTGTGAAAGCTACTGTAATATTGTTTGAAAAACCATTTATCGCACTACTTACCTGCATGGCTATACCTCGTGCCGCATTGACCAGAGGACCGAAAAAATTGTTGAGCAATAGGCTCACGCCTTGTCCCTTGAGCATAAAGGCGAAAGTGCCGACAAGGTTCCATCCGGCAAAAGACATGAGAGCGCGCAACAGATCCCGGTTGATTTGTCTGGAGAGGTGCGCCTGGGCAAAGTTGTATTTGACATATGCCACATACAGCGTCAGGTTGAGTATAGAGATACACAGCAGTAGCAATCCATAAGTCTTGACTGAATCATAGGGTAACACTTCCAACGAGAGTGCTGCCGCCAGCTTGAGTACAACGTCAATGATACTCACCAAGGCAAAAAATCCCATTCTCTCCTTGGCTATCACCAAGCCCATAAATGGTATCTGGAGGATAATCAAGACCAAGGTCAATGCTGATGTCTGAAAAAGGAAAAGTCCGGCTTCGAAGCGCTCTGCAGGTATCACAATAAAGCGATACATATACCATAGCCCTACAGTCTCCATCAGGAGCAGAGCAACGAGAGCTATCAATACATGAATATAGCATCCGGTAGAGTATACGTTGCGGATACCATTGACAGCATCCTGAGTACCCGTATAGTTGTAATACCTCTGCATCGTTGAAGCAAGTGTTGCATTGACAAATCCAAAGAGTGTCACAAATCCGGTCACGACGACATAAATACCATAGTCTGTCACGCCCAAGGCATCAAGCAATACGCGTGACACATAGAGATTGACAAGCAGAACAAAGAGCATCCTCACATAGAGGAACGCCGTATTCTTGGCAATGCGCTTGTTGCTGTCGTGATAGTTGCTCATCTCCTGCAAGAATTTTTTTTCACCTCAGAAAATAAGATCACGCGCTACATAGACGGACGTACCCAGGAATGTAACAAAGAGCACTCCTAGCACAAAGATCATACGTTTAGGACCTGCAGGCTTAAGCGGAACTGATGCCGTGGTAACAGAGGTAAAAACCGGCGTCTTCTCCTGTACTTTGGCTTTAGCAGCCTGATACTGAGTATTCAGGGCACTATAATTGTTGAATTTAAGTTGCATATCATTCTCCAGGTCCTCGAGCTTCAACTTATAGCTTTCAAGCATCACGTCTGTATTGGCATCCGCATACTGGCCATAGAGACGGCGGGATGCCTCATAATCCCGCTTGGCCTTATCAGTCAAGGTCTTGTAGTAATCCTGATCCTTGCGGGCTTTACTTGTACGATATTGAGAGATAAAATCCTTGAGCTGTTCACTTGTTTGATTGGCCATGGTAGCAGCAACCAAAGGATCTTGGTCTTTGACCATGATAGTGATAAGATTGGTCTTCTTATCAACAGAACATTTTATCTTGCTGCGAATCACCTTAAACACATCATCCTCCTCTTTAGTCAAATGAAAAGGATCCAACTTGTGTCCGCGAGGCACTGCCTTTGGCTTTTTCTTAAAAAGTTTCTTGATAGCCCCGACAGGTTTCATAATCGGATTTTTCTTCTGGTAATTTTTAAGATAAGTGTAGTAATCTGTACTTATACTGCCGTCTGCTGTCTTAACAGGACATCCAATTAGTCTCACAATAAAGCTGTTGGATTTCATCAACTTAGGATAAAACTCTGGCATAATCGCATCGCTCAGCATGGTTCCGCCTACATTGATTCCCATGGATGATGCTATATCTGACAATCCGCCACCCATTTGACTCATATCGCCGAGTTCAGGCGCCAGGTCTACACTGCACATATAGTATCTAGGCTCAGGAAATATGTAGCCACAGGCCAGCACCAAGGCTATACCCATGGCAATAGCCAGTGTGCGCTTCCGCTTTAACACGCGGTGCAAGACTGCAGATATATTGATTTGCTCGTTTTGGTCTTTCATCATCTTATTATTTTTAAAGTAAGCAGTTTTACATTTGTGTGAAAACTTGTCACCGCTCTGCCAGTCCGAAAATGGTTCGTAGCCAACTATAAGCCAGATGACCTTGCAAATATAGTTGATTTTTGTTGTTTATCCTTGTCCTGAGACAAGTTTTATAGATATGCCCCGCCTGCTTTTAGGTAGAAAGATGGCCTCTGCCTGCATACAAGCCCCCCTACCCTATCCAAAGTTGTCCAAATTTATAGCACCTAATCAACTGCCAATGACTATATCTGCTGCTCTATCCCCAAAAGGCTGTCCTTTCCTTTCATAACACACAGTAAATTTCTGACACTAAGCAAAAAATAACGTACTAGGATATTTGTAACACCTTAATTCCTCACCACTATGCCAACGACTATGAGTACAAACCCGAAGAGATTGCCAGAGTCTGCGACTAGCGGGGAGAAAAGGAGCGTTACTTTGACACTTTTAACAAAGTATTTGGATGGAAGCGCCTGCCAAAGTCGTTCTGGACGAGAATACCGTGTTCCATATACTGAGCATGATACGCAACTTCTACCTTCTGCTGATGCAGGAAAATGACTTGATACAATTCGGACTGAAAACCACTAGCAGGATAAAAAACTTCGTATTCAAGTTCATCTCGGTACCGGAAAAAGTGGATAAGGCAGTGCGGACAAACGTGCTCAACATCTATACTGAGTAGCATGCCTATGCAACCATCTTTAAATCCGATTTTGGATAACTCTGACAAATCATGGATTTTAGCGGTAAGTCCCTTTTACGCTTCGTGAGGTAAGGGGAGTTTGTATGCTTAAATGCCCTTTTCCACCTACACTGCAAATATTACGTTGGGAACAATTTTTGTCCTTGTTGAACAAAAAGTCAGCTCGTGCGGATTTTATGCAATAAATAAACGTCGTTCAACTGTATGGAAACTTGGTATTAGCAACTTCCTCCTTTGTGCGACATACAAGTTTTGACATAAAATTTTTTAGATCCGATGTAGTTTAAACGACATCAGATGTCGTAAATGCCTTGCAGCCAAATACACCAGCATCGATAAATTAAAGTCTGTCCTAAGGAAACTACTTTATTCAGATGTCTCCTACTCCATACCAGTAGTTAAATGAAAAAACAGGCTAAAATCAAGATATATCTTATTACAAAAAGAGCGAGGCAAGACTATAATTAAAGTCTTGCCTCGCAAAAATAAAAAGAGAGTCAATGTCTGTGCATATAAAAAAGCACGTTCCTATCTTCTCATTAAAATTATTATCGCAGAAATAGAAATTTACAGTTCGCCTTTCCAAGCCTCTAATACAGGCTCATAGACTACTTTCCCTTCTACTATATTAAGTCCTTTCTGCAGGGCACTATCATCCTCACATGCTTTCTTCCAGCCCTTGTCAGCCAAGGCAAGAGCATAGTGCAGGGTTGCGTGTGTAAGGGCCATTGTAGAAGTGCGTGGTACTGCACCGGGAATATTGGCCACAGCGTAGTGAACTATACCGTCTACCTCATAAACGGGATCTGTATGGGTCGTCGGATGAGAGGTTTCAAAGCATCCGCCCTGATCGATAGCAACGTCTACCATCACTGAACCCCGCTTCATAAGCTTGAGCATGTCGCGTGTAATCAGATGAGGAGTTTTTGCTCCTGGTATAAGCACACTGCCGATGACAATGTCAGTATCGGGTAGTTCCTCGCGAATGGCGTGTTCGGTAGAATAAAGAGGCTTAACATTGGCAGGCAGCTCGATGCCCAACTGGCGTAGACGGGGTATAGAGATATCGGTAATGACGACATCAGCTCCCATACCGGCTGCCATACGGGCTGCAGCCTCACCTACTGTGCCACCTCCAAGTACAAGCACTTTGCACGGCTTTACACCTGGGACTCCACTGATAAGCTTGCCATTGCCGCCCTTTGTCTTCTGCAAATAGTAGGCGCCGTTCATGACGGCCATACGACCTGCGACTTCGCTCATCGGTGCAAGCAAAGGCAGAGAGCGATCCGGTAATTGTACCGTCTCATATGCTAGACAGATAGCTCCACTCTTAATCATTGCCTTGGCAAGAGGCAGGTCACTTGCAAAGTGGAAATAAGTGAAAAGCAACTGTCCCGGACGTACAAGGGGATACTCAGGCTCAATGGGCTCCTTAACTTTGATAATCATCTCTGCCTCGCGGTATACATCCTCGATAGTAGGCAGTATACGAGCTCCTACAGCCTCATAGGCCTCATCGGGAAAACCGCTGCCTTCACCTGCAGTATGCTGCACTACCACGTCGTGTCCATGTTTCTTTAGTTCAGAGACGCCGGCGGGCGTCATACCAACACGATTCTCATTGTCCTTAATTTCTTTCGGAATTCCTACTTTCATTGTTTCTTAAGTATTAAGTTCACAAGTATACCTTTTCGGAGCAAATATACAAAAAATACGCATGAACATATTTTCCCAAATGTTATTTTTTGAGAGTTAAGAATATATCGCCTTTAATATGAATAGCAATTTATATACTACCTGCTATTTGTCTGATAGTAAACTTAATAACTGGTACGTTATCGAGAATGTTTCCTTTTGAAGGAATCTAGACTGAGTCACAAAAAAATAAGGATTCGACTTTCTGTAAATTCCATAAAACAAAACAGGGTACAAATCCATGTAGTTTATTATATCTGGCGCAACAAAAAGAATTATCACCTCTGGCCTGGAGACTATTGCTCAAGTTGCTTTGCTTCATTCCATAGTTTATCCATCTCATCTAGAGACATGTCAGACAGATTACGTCCTTGTTTTAGAGTTTGAGCCTCTATATAGTTGAAGCGGCGGATAAACTTGTCGTTGGAACGGCCTAAAGCATTGTCAGGATTAATATGATAAAGACGAGCTGCATTGATAAGACTGAAAAGCACATCGCCAAACTCAGCTTCTGCCTTATCAGCATCCATATGAGCAACTTCGGTCTCAAATTCTCCGATTTCCTCCTTGACTTTGTCCCAGACCTGCTCGCGTTGTTGCCAATCAAACCCTACATGACGGGCCTTATCCTGTATACGATAAGCCTTAATGAGTGTTGGGAGCGCATGGGGGACACCGCCAAGCACAGTCTTGTTGCCGCCCTTCTCATGTTGTTTGAGTTTTTCCCAATTGTCTTCTACCTTCTCTGACGTCTTAGCTTCTGCTGTATTATAAATATGAGGATGACGATAAATGAGTTTTTCACAGAGTCCCTGAATAACATCGGTAAGATCAAAGGTTCCGGCTTCACGTCCGAAAATGGCATAAAATATGACATGCATTAAGACGTCTCCGAGTTCCTTTTGAATTTCAGCTGGGTTATCCCTTTCAATAGCGTCTGTGAGTTCGTAGACTTCCTCAATGGTGTTGGGACGAAGCGAGTGAGGTGTCTGTATACTATCCCAAGGACACTTCTGTCGCAATGTATCCATGATATTCAGTAGGCGGCCAAAAGCTTCCTTTTCGTCAGTACGTGTATGTCGGGGCATATTATTTAATAATTTGATAAATGATAGTTGTCTGATTGCCAGAACAAGATATCAGAAATAGTTTCTCTATTTTTTTGCCTTCTTTGTTTTACTCTTAAGTATCTGTATCGTCTTCTGTAGCTTCTCAATCTCTTTGTCCTTGCGATCCAGCTCATCCTCTTGGTTACGAATGGTAGTCATAAGTGGCGAGAGCTGCTCATTGTCAAGGTCCGGATAGAGATTGTTAACGCGCGTGATAAAATCACTGATGATATTCATGTAGTTGGTAAATGCATCATATGGGCTATCATAGATGCCCCGATAGGCATTTTCTGAACCAGGTTTGGTAGACATAAATCGGAAATTGTTGGATGCCTGTAGATAGTCCCAGTCTTGCTTAAGCTTGCGATCATTGCAGATGAGCACTCTGTCAGCCACTGTATAGAGCTTCTGATAAGCTTCCCGCTGCATGACATTACCAAGCCAGGGACTCACGTCGCGCTCCTCGTCAACCCATGAAATAGGATCACTGACATTGAGAGGACCGACACTCTTAACATTACGGCATATCTCAGAAGGAGTAGCAAACTTGATGCCACGCTTTCTGGCTTCGTTGGGCAAGGCTTTCATAAACTCAAGAATATTACTCGACAAGGGCTGCCAGATACCAAGTGCACAGAGCTCCATAAACAGGTTGATAATCTCCTCCTCCTCGGGTAACTGGGCTATCCAATCCATATAGCGATCAGCAAAGAGAGGATATTCATCCCAGTTGTAATCGTTGAAACGGAAACTGATATCTTCGCTGAGCCTATTGTCTCGTAAGAGTAGCTTGAGCTTAGGGGCCATGGCACAATTATACACAAAGTGAGGACTCTTCCATCCTAAAATATGCTTTGCCCCCTCGGTAAGCATTCCCTTAAAGCCGAGATCTGCCACCATGCGTCCTATTTCATCAGTATATATGGAGCAAGAATTACGAAAAACCTTTGGCTGGCATCCAAAGATAGACTCCACTTTTTCACAGAGATGCTTGACTTCCTCGCGGAAGCAGCGCTCGTTAGCTAGAGAAGAGAGCCCATGGGAATAAGGCTCTGAGACAATTTCGAGACATCCGGTATCATAGAGCTGACATATGAGGTCAAGTACATGAGGGGCGTGTATCTCAAGTAACTCAATGGTGCATCCGGAGAGGGACATTGCACATTTGAAATATCCCTTATTCTCCTGGGCCATTTCAAGCAAGGTCTGCAAGGCTGGTATATAAGATTTCTCCGCAGTCTCATCAATACTACGTTCATTCTCATAGTCGTCATAGTAATAGTGATCCGTACCTATATCAAAAAAACGGTAGCGCTTAAGATGTATATTTTGATGGATTTCGAAATACAAACAAATAGTTTTCATATCTGATGGCATTTTTATGTTGTCAAAGGCTTGTTAACGATGGATCAGTCTGTCATAGTGGCTCCGTATACGCTGCCCTACGCGCTCCCAAGTAATTTGGTCAACCTCACGCTTTCCTTCAATCTGCATGTAAGAGTGTATAGAGGCGTAAGTACAGAGAGAATACATGGCGTCGGCCATGGCGTTGATATCCCAATAATTGGTTTTAATGCAGTTGGTTAATATTTCACCACATCCTGACTGTTTACTTATAATAGTCGGCACACCACACTGCATGGCTTCAAGAGGCGAAATGCCAAAAGGTTCCGAGACCGATGGCATCACGTATACGTCACTGTCACGATAGGCCTCGTATACTTGATCACCTTTCATGAATCCAGGAAAGTGCAATCTATGACAAATGCCCTTGGCTGCTGCAAGCTCTATCATCTTATTCATCATATCACCACAGCCTGCCATGCAAAACCGGATATTTTGTGTTCGCTCAATGACAAGCTTGGCGGCTTCTATAAAATATTCAGGGCCCTTTTGCATGGTAATTCGTCCAAGAAAAGTGACAACCTTCTCTTTCTTCTCGGTAAAAGGCTTACGCTTGGCAACTATCTGCTGGATGCGCTCAGGTAACGGATAGACAGCATTGTGCATGGCAAAGCATTTAGCGGGATCTTGACCATAATGATTGATAACAGTCTGGCGCGTGAGTTCACTTACACACATGATGCAGTCGGCGTGGTCCATACCATCGCGTTCTATGCCATAAACCGTCGGATTGACATGCCCTCTACTACGATCAAAATCGGTTGCATGAACGTGGATTACCAACGGCTTGCCACTTAATTGCTTGGCATAGATACCTGCAGGATAGGTGAGCCAGTCGTGAGCATGGATGATGTCAAACTGTTGCTGTCTGGCCACGACACCGGCAACAATAGAATAATTATTGATCTCCTCGTACAGATTGTCTGGATAGCGCCCAGAGAACTCGATGCACCCTAAGTCGTTAGTATGAAGATATCTGAAGTCTGCATACAAGTGATCGCGCATATCGTAGTACAACTGCGGTGACATGCGGTTGCCTATACGTTTGTCAACATACTGAGCATCTACATCGTGCCATACCACTGGTACGCAATCCATCGGTATAATATGGACAAAACTTCTGTCCTCGTCACCTCGTGGTTTAGGCAGACACAGAGTGATATCCATATCCGGCAGTAGCGATAAGCCCTTGATAATACCATAGGTGGCTGTACCAAGTCCTCCGAGAATATGAGGGGGAAACTCCCATCCAAACATTAATACTTTCATATAATCTCTCTCCTTGTGTCTGTATCAATTTTATTTTGATCTGATTAAGGTAGTGCTGTCTAAAAGTCCGTTTTCCTATGCACTCTCGCCATTGTCCAATAGGCGGATGGCTTTGATGATACCGGATACATTAATAGCAAAAGAGATAGCTCCTCGTCCGTGAAAAGGCGGATTCCCGTCAAAAAACTCAGGTATCGAGCCTAATGAGTGGTAGAAGAGTTCTTCTTCCATTCCTATCAATTGCCTCTCAATAAAACTCATGCCGCTCCGGCGGTAGATCTTGAGGTAAGCTTCGAGGTAAAATCCCGTGAGCCACGGCCACGCTGTACCTTGATGGTATGCATAATCTCTCTCTCTCCGAGGTCCTGCATAAAATGGTGTGTAAGCACCGCTCTTCGGTGTCAGTGAGCGAATACCCTTGGGGGTCACGAGTTCACGGGTGCATACATCAAGTATTTGTTTTTGTTCAGCGCGATTTAGTGGTGAATACTCCAGAGCTACAGCCATCAACATATTGGGACGCACATCCCAGTTGGGTGTCTCATCCACATAGTCAAAAAGATAACCGTACTTGTTGAGAAAGACATGTTTGAAAGAGGCTGCGACCTCTATTGCCATCTCACGGTATTTCTCCGCTTCAGGAGCTCGCTTATTCTGTCGCAGAAGTTCTGCCCAAAAACACAGATCATTGTACCATAGTGAATTAAATTCAACTATATATCCAGAACGTGGTATGACTGGTTTGCCGTCAACACTAGAATTCATCCAGGTAATAGGCTTGTCTTTGCCTTTTGCATAGATGAGCCCATTGTCATGAACATATAGGTTCGGATGTTTTCCCCTCATGATATAGTCTATGATCTGCTCTACAAGCTGTCCATACTTGCTGTAGCACGCCTCATACCCTTCACTCTTGGCATATTGTTGTATACAGGTAATTGCCCATAGTACAACATCTGGCTGATTCATTTCGTAGACTTCTACACTCAATGGTTTCCCTGACATATACTCACTGAGAGCTTTTGCTGAGGTTTTCATATAGAGTTCATAGAGATTGGTCTCTCCTAAGGATAAAGTCAACCCTGGCATGGCAATGAAAAAATCACGTGCTCTGCACTTAAACCACGGATAGCCAGCTATAATATAGTGTTCACCGTCCTTCTCGATATGAAATTGATGGGCAGATCTTACAAGACAGTTGTAGAAGCTGGACATTTCATCTTCTTGGGCTTCTTCACGTTCGACCATGCGTCTGAGTGATTTCGGATTTATTTCGTTTAATCCGGCAGATACGATGACACTTTCTCCCTTACGTATTGGCAGCTCAAAATATCCTGGGCAATAGAGGTCTTCACTTGAGGAGTATCCGCGCTCCCGTTCACGCGGATAGTCAAGATTCATATACCAGTCGGGATGAAAGCAAAACTGATTTTTATGGCTTAACTGCAAGAAGAGTTTTGGGTAACCTTCGTACATACAGGTGCTGATTCCGTTTTCGATTTCTTGGTATATCCCATTATAGCTGCCGTTTCGATGGGTAAACTCTCTTACACTTCTAAATGCAAGAAACGGGCGTAGTTTCAGCGTTGTTGCACTGTGACAGTCTACGAGTGTATAGCGCAGGAGCAAGCGGTCTTCGTGCTTGCAGAAGAGAATCTCCTTTTTGAGGATTACTCCACCTACTCTATATGTAATAGCAGGCACACGCTCCCACTCCATCTTAACGATGTATTTGTGCCCTTTAGGACTGTAATTGTCACCTTGATATTTGTGTACGCCGAGATTAAACTCAGCCCCATGCTGTATGACTGTCTCATCCAGGCCAGAGAGCAGCACATGATTCTCGTCATCCAGCGCAGGTACGGGCACTACCAACAGACCATTGTATTTGCGTATATTACACCCAACCACCGTCGTGCAACAGTAGCTCCCACGACTATTGGTAAGAAGAATTTCCTTGTTGAGACTCTCCTGCAGATTAGTCATCTGATTTCTGTCAAAGCTTAGATAGCACATATGTCTTTTCCTCTATTTTGGCGCGTACACTCACCATCTCGCAGTTTTATGATACTGCTCACAGTGTTTACCGCCAAAATTACATTTTTCTGTTCATTCACTTTCATTTTTAATTGGAAAATTTCGTGCCATTTGCAAATTTAGGCATTAATAATATATTTCTCTTTCAGAAATATGCTCTTAATCATCAAAAAGATTTATTTTTGTATCTCAAACAGATAAGTACAAAATACGACCGTGACACCTATCAGTCTATCTAAGGAAATGTTGTCCCTAAAACTTGCTGAGATATGGCAGGTGTTAACTCCGGAGCAACAAAACTATTTATATGATCAAGCACTTGTTCGGCGCTATGCAAAGGGCGACATGCTTTATGAAGAAGGGCAATCCGCCGAGTATCTGATGGCTGTCTTGACAGGATGCGTCAAGATATATAAGGAAGGCCACAAAACACGCATTCAAATTCTGCGACTTGTCATTCCTGGGCAATATTTCGGTTATCGTGCCAGATTCGTTGAGGAGTCCTATGTTACGTCCGCTTCTTGTCTGAAGCCCACCGAAATCTGTCTCGTTCCCATGGTGTGTATCGAGCGGCTCGTCAATCAGAATCTATCTCTTGCCAAACTTTTTATCCGCTTGCTCTCGCGTGATCTCGGCGTATGCGATAGCCGAAGCATTAGTCTTACCCAAAGCCATATACGCGGACGCTTGGCCGAAACCCTTATTTTCCTTGCATACGCCTACGGCACATGCCCAGACAATATAACGCTCTCAGTAGAGCTATCGCGTGAAGATCTGGCAGCTTTGTCCAATATGACGACTGCCAACGCAATCCGAACACTCTCTTCTTTCCAGTCTGAAGGCTTAATTTCCATTCACGGACGTGCTATTCGCCTTAATGACGCTCCCAAGCTTCGCCTGCTTGCCCAAAACGGATAACGACTTTTGTGTATAGAATTAGGCAATCTGCACCCCTTTTTATCTTGAATCAGTTATCTCGATTTATCAAAACGAGGTATTCTGTCTATGTTCTGATCAGAATTCTATAAAGGGTTATAAAAATCCTTGAGGAAAACATATACAATGTATGTGTTCTCTTGTGACTGATACAAGAAGCACAAACGGCTTGTTTCACACAAGATGTATTACTATTTGCTATTGGGCTTGTTTATGGCTCGTATAGCTGTCATTAGTCGTGTTCTGAAGTCACGCAAAGTAAGCAGGCCATCATTATTAGGCTGGAGTCTGTCCAATTGGATGGTATAGCGGGCAGGAGGATTCTCTAGTGTCAGAGGTGTGGCATAGCGTAGTTGGTCTGATGTCTGATACACGAGTTGTATGCGGATAAATTCTTGTCCATAATTGTTTACCCATCGTTCGAGAACGAGGGCCGAACCAATGGGGGTACGATGCTCGATGGTGCCAGGCAGAGTGTAGTATTTGGCTCCTAGTGCAGCCAAGATACTGCTGAGATTAGAGTCATGCCCGCAGAGAAACGTAAACTTGCGTCCTGGGCAAACGATCTCGCTATCCAGTAAACAAAGCAAGGGGTGAGCCACTTGGGTGGCTATAGTCGGTGCCGTAAAGAGCAAGTCTCCGTAAGCATCCTTGATACTTGAGATGAGCTCCCAGTCCTCGTCCGACAACTGATGACCAAACGCGGCCTTTGCAGCATTAGGCTCCTCGTAATATTGCAAGATAAGCGCATCTGCGGCTTGGTTGGCCAGCTTAAGGCTGCCTGACATTGTTGGCTCGTCATGTAGCTTAAGATGTATTTGTGTATCATTGTCTGTTAAGAGAAGCTTTGTGGTATCGGCATCCAGTACTTCTACAAGCTTGTGATATGCAGGAAGAAGCTTATGGCAATAGCCTTTCAAGCCGTCTTTACCGCCCATGGCATTGATTTCGCCCAAGGCGTGTCGAACAAACCCCGGACTGACGTCTGTCAGCTGGGGATGAAATATACTGTCCATACGACTCGAACGGAAGCGTCTGTTTACCTTGACATTGGCTATAGGCAGAAAACCACTGGAAAAATATTGAGCCGTAGCAATGGTTCGTTGCATGGAGTTGGCATAGACCCTTATTTCTCCATCCTTGGGCAAATAGTTCTCTGTCATCAGGCCTTCGCGTACGACCCACTGGCGAAAGTACTGTCCCATCATTGTCTCCAATATGCCCCCTTTTAGAGTTAACTCGCTAGGAGCAGCCGACCATTTGTGCCACTTGTGTGAAGTAATTTGGGAAAGAGTGCTTCCGTTGGTGGACAAAGGCGAACGGATATTGTGTCGGCTCATGACGACCATCTGCTTTAGGTGGTATCGGGAATGAAAGACAGAATCGTATGGCTGTGCTTTAAGAGGCGCAAAGGTCAGTCCTTGTAGAATGACACATATAAGCAATGACAATGTAGATTTATGTTTTCCTCTTTTACACAATAGAGGAAATGATGTGATGCAGTACATGAGATTTTACTTAATGTGAATTTGATATTGGCCGGAAGTGAGGCATATTTCGCTCCGCCCGTCTCCAGTCTGTTTCTTTGAGGTTATGCCGGCTTTGCCACTGACAATACTTATATTTTTAAGCGGAGCCGACAGACGCAGGATAGCCTTGGTATTGGCTGGGACAGTGGCTGTATATGTGTAGCCATAACGATGAGCGCCTTGTTCGACGGCACCCGTTGGGGTGTCGCTGCGCCAACTGCTGGTGATAAGTCCGTAAGGAGAGACAAAACTAGCAGAAACATGGTCGAGATGTCCGCCCACTCGAGGCTGGAGTACAAAGTGGTGATAACCTGGATGAGTAGCATCCTGCTCAATGCCTGCGCTGTATGACATCATCCAGTCTTCGACGGCTCCGTAGGCGTAGTGGTTAAAGGAGTTCATACTTACAGGGCCAAAGCCGTTAGCCAGCGTATACGAGTTCCAACGTTCCCACATCGTTGTTGCTCCCTGAATAACAGGATAGATCCAAGAAGGAAATGCTTTCTGCTGCAGTAGCCGATAAGCTATATCGTCATAGCCGTATTTGGAGAGCACCAGATTGAGATAAGGCGTTCCTATAAAACCGGTATTGAGACGATAGCCATTGGATTTGACAAGGTCGGCGAGATGTCGGGCAACCTTAGGTGCCAGAGTGTCAGCAAAGAGATTCATTTGGAGCGGCAGTATATAGGCTGTCTGCGTCTTGATAGGAGTCGGTTCTGTAATACATTCTTTGGAGCGGGCACCATAAGGACTGACACTTACCGGACTTCCGACAGGAGCAATAATGAGGCCGTCGGATCCGACATAGCGGGCATTAAAGGCTTTTCGGATAGAGTCAAACAATTGTTTATAGTGTCTTGCATCGTCTTGATGGCCCAAGATCCGAGCTGTCTGCGACATGATCTGAGCATCAAGGGCAAAGAAACAGGTATTGGTCAGGTCACTTTGGGTACCTATTATGGCTACCCAGTCTCCGTAACCGCCGAAGGGCTGTATATAGTGCTGGGCGCGTTTCTCTCCATAGTCCAGATACCGTTTCATTGATGTGTAGCTCTCGCGCAAAGCTGTTGTGTCGCCATATTGCAGATAAAGTTGCCAAGGCAGAACCACACCTACCTCTGCCCATCCGTACGCTCCCCCGAAGACGGGAGACGCGGGATTGACATCGCAAAAGATACCATTGGGACGCTGGCCATCACGCACGGCATAAAGCCAGCGATGGTAGAAGGCATTGACCATACGGTTGTAGGTAGCGGTACGACAAAATATCTGGGCATCCCCACTCCACCCCGCACGTTCATCGCGCTGTGGACAGTCGGTAGGCACGGTGACGAAGTTACTTCGTTCTCCCCACTGTATATTCTGAAAGAGCTTGTTGACAAGTGAATCACTGGTATGGTACGTAGCAGAGGGCTTCCCTTCAAGCGAATTGAGCACCAAGACTTTGACATCCTCCTGGGGAAGGGGCTTATCAAGGCCTGAGATCTCAATATAGCGGAATCCGTGGCAGGTGAAATGGGGCTCAAAGACCTCCGTATCACCACCACGGCAGATATAGTGGTCGGTAGAGAGTGCTGATCGGTAATTTTCGGTATAAAGTTGTCCTCTCTTAACCTTGTAATCCTCTATTGTATATGGGGCTACAGGGGTTGTTGGAATTACTTCAGGATAAGTCATCTCCGCATATCGTATAGTAAGCCGTTGTCCTGCCTTTCCATGCAGCCTAATCCGAGGTACGCCCACCATATTCTGCCCCATATCATATATATAGGTCTTGCTGAGAGGCTCGGATATCTGTTTGGCCGTCATGATGGTGTCTATGCGGACTGGCTGGCCGATATAGGGTTGGATGGATACACTCTCAGCCGGTGCAGGTATAACCCTGACTTTGTCCCAATGGGAGTAATCGCACTCAGGTGTGCCTATGTGAGCTATTTCGCGCCGGGCATCATAGTCTTCGCCTTCATAGAGTCCATTGGCTACTACAGGGCCTGCGGTCGAACACAGCCAGGATTTGTCGGTGACGATGTCCTCCCTTGTGCCGTCTTCATACTCTATCTGCAGTTTGGCCAACAAGCTCGTATACTCTCCATAGTGTCGATACCAGCGTGGATTGCTATAGCGCACGCCCTTCCACCATCCGTCACCCAGTATGGCACAGAGTGTATTGTCACCTTGACGAAGCAACGATGTCACATCATAAGTGTTGTACATCAGACGATGATTATAATCGGTCCATCCCGGATTATAGAAGTCCTCACTTACTTGTTTGCCATTGGCCATCAGCTCATATATGCCTCTGGCAGTAGCATAGAGACGAGCTCTCTTGACAGGTTTGGACAAACGGAAGGTCTTGCTCAGATATGGGGCTGCCACATCACCTGCCGGTACGTACGTCTTTATACAATCAGATCCGTTGAGTGTATACAGACTGTCGTCTGCCCAAAGTAGTCCTCCGCGTTCGTAATCATGGATACGAAAGTGTCCGATGCTTCCGCGTACCCCCTTGGGCTGCCCATAGCCGATGGCGAGCAGACGGGACATATTGCGCCACTCTTTGTCTTGCAGTTTGATTGTTCCATGCGTGCTTTCACTCTTGACCTCGTGTCCGTCGACCTGGACAGTGACTTGGTAGCTGTCATAATTTTCATCTCTGAAACTCAGGCTAAAGTGATGAGGCTCCTTCAGTGCCTGGTTAGGAATGATTCCCGTCAGATCCACGACGGCCTCTGTGACCAAACGTCCATTGACGATGCGCGAGAAGAGTAGCCGTGGGCGAGGCTGAGTGTTCGGGTCAATAGTAAACTGTGCCGTATAGTAGACACTATCGTTCTGACAACCGAAGATGAAAGGTATCGTTCCCTTTCCGTCTGGCAATGTCACGTCATAGCTTATAATATAATTCATGGTGTAAGGGTTGACTGTCTCGCGCGGCGAAGCTATCCACTGCGCTCCACCCCAATCGCCTCTTTGCATGGCGGTCTCAAACCAAGAGATAGAACTCTCTGTCATTTTCCCTCGATTATCCCACACTTGGACTTTCCACCAGTACCGTCGGGCGGACTTGAGGGCTTGCTTAATCAAAGTGCTGTCGGGCGAGATACAGACAGAGGTCGATCCCATCCGCTTATGACTGTCATAGACTAGGTGCCTCCTGAGGAGTTCCTCCTCGCTGTCAGCTACCATAAGGCGGTAGGCTCGTTGAAAGAGATTATATTGACCGGCGCGTGCGCGCATTTGCCATCCGAAGACTGGGACGCCCTCAACACCCATAGGAGTCGACTGATAGTTGACACTTAATCCGACAATTTCCTGTGCGCATAGATTGGCTGTCTCCCCTGCCGCAAGTAGCAACATGGCAGAAAGAAGATTTCTGATTCTCATATATACGATATTTTGATTTATCTTGCTAATGAAGATGAGTATTGTACTGACACATCTCCTACGCTCTGCAAATATACGAATTTATTACTATTTATAGGCATAAGTCTGCCGTCTAAAATTCTTGGGAATAAAGCAAATCGCAATATTAAAAATTCGAACTCTGTACTTTGAACAGGTCTTTACTGTATGCTTGGAGATGTGGCCAATGAGACAAAAACAGTCTTTCCATGCATTTGCAGCGATGAAATCGGTTTTTTCCTTCTAACAAAGTAAAATTCTCTCTGCAGGGCAACTTCTCATGACAGTGCAGACAAAAAGATTGATAACAGAGGGATGGAAATAATAAAAAATAAGCTACTTTTGCAAGTTGAAGTCGATGCTATGGCAACAAAAAAGAAGCATTTAAAAAATAAGCCGATTAATAAAATCGTCGATGCTTTCAGCATAAAAGACATTAAACGGGCCGACGCAATACGCACCTTCTGTGGTATTGCGCTGGTATGCTTGTCCATCTTTATGGGGATGGCATTTGTATCCTATCTCGTTATAGGCCATCAGGATCAGAGTACCATAGAGTCTCTTGAGAGCCCTCTGTATATAGGTAGTGAGCAGGACGCCCCCCGTACTGTGCACAATGTTACGGGAAGTCTCGGGGCTAAAACTGCAGACTACTTCATCAACAAGTGTTTTGGTCTGTCATCATTTTTCATCCCGCTATTTTTGCTCTTCTGCGGCCTACATCTTCTCCACGCCTACCGCATCAATCCGTTCCGCAAATTCGTCAACTTTGCATTTATGATGATATGGTTCAGCGTAGCGCTCTCCTTCTTTGTTCCCGATCGGCTCAAGGAGGAACTGATTTTCTCACCAGGTGGTGGCCATGGCGATTTCATCTGTCAGCAGGTTACCCAACTCATCGGTGTACCAGGCCTTTTTATCGCGCTGGTGCTCAGTGCGCTCGCCTATCTCATATATGTTAGCAGTCGCACAATCACCATCATTCACAAGATTACAAACGGAGAATATTTTCGCTACCTTCTTTTTAAGTTGCCAAAACGTAAAACCGACGCCGAGAAAGAGTCTTCAACTGAGGACACCTCTTCCGGTGAGGATGAGCTTCCCAATATGCCTCTAGTTGATACCGATGTGCCGGCGCCAGAACCGGCAAGTGAGCCAACCACAAATTCTAGCGATCTACAGGAGCAAAATAATAATGATGGGGACAAAAGCATGGAGATTAAAGCTGCAGCCCAGGAAGAAAAAGCCCGTGGAGACGTCTTACAGGAGATACCCTATGACCCAAGGTTGGATTTGGAGTTTTACAAATTCCCTACCCTCTCTTTGCTAAAAAAATATGACCTCGGTGGCCTCTCTATTGACACACAGGAACAAAAGGCAAACGAGCAGCGGATACGCACCATTCTCCGAAACTTCGGCGTCGAGATAGATACCATTAAAGCCACGATTGGACCGACGATTACGCTATATGAAATCACGCCTGCGGTAGGAGTAAAGATTTCCAAGATACGCAATCTGGAGGATGACATTGCCTTAAGTCTGAGCGCCATGGGTATCCGCATCATTGCGCCGATACCGGGACGCGGTACTATCGGTATCGAAGTCCCCAACCGCAAGCCCCAGATTGTCCCCATGGAGAGCATACTCAATACACGCAAGTTTCAGGAGTGTGACATGGAACTCCCCATGGCGCTTGGCAAGACTATCAGCAATGAAGTCTTCATCGCTGATCTTGCCAAGATGCCCCACTTGCTCGTAGCAGGTGCTACCGGTCAGGGTAAGAGTGTTGGATTGAATGCCATTATCACCTCCTTACTCTACAAGAAGCATCCGTCGGAGATGAAGCTTGTACTCGTCGATCCCAAGCAGGTCGAATTCAGCGTTTACAAGCCTCTTGAAAATTACTTCATGGCTGAAGTCGAGGAGCAGGAGGGGCACCCTATCATCACGGATTCGCAAAAGGTCATCAAGGTGCTCAAGAGTCTTTGCCAGGAAATGGACAACCGCTACTCACTGCTCAATGATGCCAATGTGAGAAATATTAAGGAATACAATAAGAGGTTCGTCTCGCGTCAGCTCAATCCCGAGAGAGGACATCGCTACTTGCCTTACATCGTCATCATCATTGACGAGTTCGGTGACCTTATCATGACAGCTGGCAAGGAAGTTGAGATGCCTATTGCCCGTATCGCTCAAAAGGCTAGAGCCGTCGGCATGCATATGATCATTGCTACCCAGCGCCCGACGACCAATATTATTACAGGTACTATCAAGGCAAACTTTCCGGCCCGTATGGCCTTCAAGGTCGCTTCCCAGATAGACTCCCGCACAATCCTCGACCAAAGCGGCGCCAATCAACTTGTAGGCAAGGGCGACATGCTCTTTTTGGCGGGCACAAGTATCCCTACCCGTGTACAGTGTGCTTACGTCAGCACAAGTGAGGTCGTCGCCATCAACAAGTTCATCTCTGATCAGCAAGGCTTCCTCGAGCCCTATCTATTGCCCGAAGTTTCCGACGATGCAGGCGGAAGTGGCGGCGGAGCTGGCATGGAAGAGGGTGGCAGACTGGATCCGCTCTTCGAAGACGTAGCCAAACTTGTCATCCGTAGTCAAAGTGGCTCTACATCACTCATACAACGCAAATTCAGCATTGGTTATGCCCGCGCAGGTCGACTCATGGACCAGCTTGAGAAGGCTGGTGTTGTCGGCGGATCCCAAGGCAGCAAGCCGCGGGAAGTACTCATGGCTGACGAATCCCAGTTGCAGACAGTCCTTGATGGCTATAAGACAAATTGAAATATTCACCCACAAAGATAAAACAGATACATTTTTACGATATGATTCGCAATATCACAACTCAGTTAGCCCTTTGCTTCGCCCTGCTCTCTTTGGCACTTCCCACTTACTCACAGGGGAGCAACGAAGCCAAAGCTGTGCTCGACAAAACTGCTAGCATTGTCAAGAGAAGCGGTGCCATGGAGATCAGCTTCACAGCATCATCATTCATGTCCGGAGTACAAAAAGGTAATCTCGCAGGAACCATTTACCTCAAAGGACGCAAGTTTCATATCATCTCGACCAATATCCTCTCCTGGTACAATGGCAAAAATCTTTGGACACTCAACAAGGCTACCAATGAGGTCAACGTCAGTGAGCCTACGACCCATGAGCGCGAGACCATGGACCCCTACCTCTTCATTGATCTCTACCGGCAGGGATATTCCTATTCGATGAAGGATACGCGCTTGCGCGGACATGATTGCTACGAGATCCATCTCAATGCCACCAACAAGCGTCTCGAAGTCAAGGAGATGATTCTTACCATAGACAAGCAGACGCATTTGCCTATCTGTGTCCGTTTGAGAGAAGGCAGTAAATACTGGGTACGCATTAGTTTGCTTAGATGTAAAGTTAAGCAGAAATACAGCGACAGTGCCTTCTCCTTCAACGCCAAAGACTTCCCCAAAGCTCAGATTATCGACATTAGATAAAGCGTCGACGCTACTCTAAAGACTAGTCCCTTCTGTTTGAGAACGCCGTACGCAAATCATACCAAACAAAAAGACTTATACTATGCAACACGTTCAATGTCTCATCCTCGGATCAGGTCCCGCAGGATACACCGCAGCCATTTATGCTCAACGCGCTAATGTACAGTCCGTCATTTGCGAGGGATTGCAACCTGGCGGTCAATTGACCACCACCACCACTGTGGATAATTTTCCGGGCTTTCCTGACGGAGTAGATGCCAATGTCTTGATGGACAATATGCGCCAGCAAGCTGTCAACTACGGAGCCCGTATCTGTCCTCAACTAGCAGTAGAGACAAAGCTGGACCAACCGCCGTATGAGGTCAAGCTGGACGATGGCACAACAGTGCTTGCAGATACTGTCATTATCGCCACAGGTGCCCAAGCCAAATACCTCGGTCTCGCAGACGAAGAAAAATATAAGGGACAAGGTGTCAGTGCTTGTGCTACTTGTGACGGATTCTTTTATCGTAAAAAGATAGTAGCTGTTGTCGGTGGCGGAGACACCGCCTGCGAGGAAGCCTCTTATTTGGCGAGTCTTGCAGCCAAAGTATACCTCGTTGTTCGCAAGCCCTACCTCAGAGCTTCCCAGATCATGCAGGATCGCGTTAAGCAAAATCCTAAGATTGAAGTTCTCTTTGAAACTAACGCCGTCGGATTATATGGTGACAACGGCGTACAAGGAGCCCATCTCATCTATCGCAAAGGAGAAGCCGACGAGAGACGTTACGACTTGCCTATAGACGGTTTCTTCCTTGCTATTGGGCACAAACCTAACAGTGAGATTTTCAAACCATGGGTTAAGACTGATGCCAACGGATACATCTTGACAGAAGCCGGCACCCCTAAGACGGGAATACCCGGTGTGTTTGCTGCAGGAGATGTGGCTGATCCGCGTTATCGCCAAGCAGTCGTAGCTGCTGCCTCTGGAGCCAAGGCTGCCATCGAAGTCGAGAAATATCTTGCCGAAAAACAATCTTAAGTTTAAGATGAATAAAACGCATTTATCTTGCATATAATAAAGAGATTAGATAATTTGCGTTAATTGTTAACAGACGTCTGCTGCTGCGCTGATTCCTGATGAGCCAGACGGCGAAAAATCTGCTTTTTATCAGTCCAAGTCTGCCCTTTTGCTTATATTCTGCTGTGCACGAGAGACCACACCTCCCGATAAGGAGTGATGTCCCGCGTTCCCACTCTCTTGCCCTCTCTGTTCTCAAATTTTTTTGCTTGGTAGTAGCAAAGGTGTCAGACTATGCGACCTTTCAATTCGAAGATTAGCCCAGTGTGATGCCAGCACTGTTTGCGACTTCTCTCAAGGACTAAGTGGAGAGTTCGTAAGTCATTCTGTCTTTTCATTCGGAGTAAGCTAATTTTTATATAAATAATGTCGATTTATTTTCCAATTTACCCCTTTATATTAGAATTGGATTTTTACTAGCTTTCCTTACATAACTCACTGATTACCAAATGATTTCTATATTCTTGTAACTATTTGACTCTCAGATGATAGCAAGTCGGTGTCTAGTTTAAACTACATCGGACTTAGTTTAGATTAAGTCCGACCTTGTTACACGAACACGACGACTTGAAATGGTTACCTCGGTGCTTGTATAATTTATATTTCGTTTTTATTATATAAAAAAGACATTTAGCTTCTAGCTAGCTTTTGATCCCATTTTTGTCGGATGTCAGGTACTGCTTCTTGCTTCAAAAAACAAAGTCAACCTGTGATTGCCTTGTTCGGTAATTCATGAAGCAATTTTTAAGAGTGCTTTTAGGCGTTGTCGGCCATGATTATGATTTTTTAGAGTACAGAGGACATGGGCTCCCCTGCGAAAAGTCCCAGTTATTCATCAAACAAAATGCATACTCTCTTTTAGTAAGTGTACAGTGGAATCGATGAAATTACAGTGTACTAACTGCAGAATCTGATAACGGCAATAATAAATACGAGAAGGTAGCTGGCCAGAATACCTTCTCCCAAGAGACGACATGATGCATCGGTCAGAATCCTTGGCGCAGGACGATGGCCGCCGCATATACGCCACACGTATATGCGATAGAGTCCATAACCTATGAGGTAGCCGAAACACAGGCCTACAAGAATATCACCGACATAGTGAACGCCGAGATAGACACGCGTGTAGCAGTTGAGCAATGACCAGCTGATGATAAACGTATTGGTCCACTTTTGTCTGATCAGATAGCAGAGCAGAATAGCTACGCTAAAGGTGTTGGAGGCATGGGCAGAGAAGAAACCGTATTTGCCACCTTTGTATCCGTGTACGGTGTCAAACAGGTAGCCGTATACAGGGTCCTGGGCTGGGCGCCATCGCTGAAAGAAAGGCTTGAAAATATTTGACGAGAGTTGGTCGCTGATGAGTATGCCCAAAGCAAGGAGCAATACGACGGTCAATAACTGCCTGCGGCCTCCGTCACGCCATAGTAGCCAAAGCAGCAGCAGGCCCAGTGGAATCCAGGCGATGGTGGATGTGGCGACATAATTGAACTCGTCCCACAAGGCAGAATCGCTACCATTGATTAGCAGGGTGACCTTACGGTCAAGAGTTAGGATATCAGTTAGCATGGGTGTAGGAATATGGAATGAAGGGTGTCCGAAGGGCTATATAAGCTCGATATCGTCTTTGATAATCCAGCCTTGTTTACCGTCGGAGAGCCTAATCTGCTTCCATCGTCCCATGGTGTCATCAATGATTTTGACCTTGGTACCAGGGTGGAGCGCAAAGACGGTGGTTCCGCTGGTGTCGGGAGTGCTTCTGACGTCTGTGGTTTTCATTACAATGGCGTGGGTCTTGTCCAGGTATTCCCCATGCTGCACATAGGCAAAGACATTGAAGAGGATGACCATGACTAATAGGGCTGCACCCACATAGGGGGCCAGAAGCCGGATGTAACGCTGACGGAAGAATAATCTAAGAAAGGCGACAACCAGCAATAGACCAAAACTCAGTACAGCTCCACGTGCCCAGCCATCAGTATTGTGGGCATTGATCAGGGAACGTACCCAGTAGAAGATGAAGAATTGATCAGTGTCGGCCATCTTGTCCTGCGTCTTGCTACGGGCAAGAGCAAGATTGAAGCGTATATCCGAATTGCTGGGCTCTCGAAGCAGGGCACGCTCATAGTTGAGTACGGCATGGGCCATATCGTGCATGCGATAGTAGCAGTTGCCGAGATTGTAGTAGACAAAAGCATCCTCGCCATGGGTAAGAATATGCTCGTATATCTGAGCGGCACGGGCATAGTCTTTCTGCTGATATGCGCTGTCGGCCTCTGCCTTGGTCTGGCCAATAGCGGGCATAAGAGAGAGGGCAAAAAATGCGGTTAGGGTCAGTATCCTTATCATCATCTCTTGTGTTTCTTAATTATGGCATCCAGCTTGCTTATCATCTGTAGACCTTGCTGATAAACCTCTGTCATCTTGGTCTCCTTGTCTGCACCACCAGCATAGCGCAAGAACTCACACTGATCGAGCAAGGCGATAAACGACTGGTTGAGGTCCTCTGCTACTTGACTGGAGGTCAGTTCGGCTGCCATGCGCTCCTTAGAAAGCTCGGCAACGGGGATGTTCAATTTGTCGCTGACATAGCCACTGAGCGCTTGTATCATTTCGTCGTAAAAGGCGTCGCTTTGACCGCGCTGCATGAAACGGGAAGCCTGCTTTAACCTGCCGACAGCCATGCGGTTGGCACCGCGCGAGCGCATGAGTGTCAGATTGCTACTTATACTACGCCGACGGCTGACTATCCATACTGCAAGGATAAAGACAACAGCTAGTCCGAGATATGAGAGCCAATAAATTATGGAGTTCCAGTAGAAGCCCTCATCATTAGTGTGGAGATGAGCATCGCCTAGTTTGATAAATCGTATATCGCTGCGGGCCAATATTTCCTGCTGTTTGTCAGAATAAATATTTTTCTCCCCCTTTGCCACCTCAATAGTCAAAGGCTGCGACTTGATCGTGCGATAAGTATGGGTTTGGGTGTCGAAATAGGTAAATGATATGGGAGGAATGGTATAGCGACCTCTGGTCTTGGGAACGGCCAGATAGTCTATCACAAGACTGCCGTTGGTATTGCCGGCTGAGAGCTTGGTGTTGTTGCTCATCTTGGGGTCATAGGTGTCAAAGCTTGCTGGAAACTCCACGTGAGGCGCCTTAATGAGGTCTACATTGCCTGATCCTGATATAATGACCTGTAGGTCCAGCGTCTCGTTTTCCTTCAGTTTCTGATTTTTGGCAATGGCCTTAATCGTAAAATTGCCGACTCCGCCAGAGAAGTCGCTAGGCTTAGCGGGTAGTGGTTTGACCTGGATGGCCAGAGATGGGGCGATGACGGTCTTGTGGCGCTCTATCGAACCGCTGGAGCCATTGAAAAAGGCATCAAGCAAATCTTCATTGGGATTGCTGAAGACGACAACGCCGTCAAATTTGATCTGTGGCACCACAAGTCTGCCCGTTTGCTGAGGATACATAATATATTGGCTCCAGACGGTCGTATAATAATTTTGTCCACGGAAAGAAGTGACGCTGAAAGATTTCTGTTGCGGCAGGGGAATCTCCTTTACCATAAACCCCTTGAGGTCGGGCATCTTACCGCTGAGCTGTGTCAGATTGAGTCTGGTGTACACTCGGTAAGTGAGGACAACCGGCTCCTGCTCATATACAACGGACTTGTTAGCCGTGACGGCAATCAGCAGGTCCTTGTTGCTGATATGTGTGTTGCTGCTCGGCCGAACCGCCTGCGGCTGAGAATAACGGGCATCGGGCCGTCCGGCATTGGCATCGGTGACGACCTTTACGCGGACGGCATTGGAGGTATAGTTTTGTCCTCCTACTGTCAATGTAAGACGGGGCATGGTAAAGGTTCCCTTACGCTTAGCCATGAGCACATATGTATATATGGACGTCTGGCTCTGGCTTGACTTGCCGTTGATGTTCGACATACTGTAGCTGACAGACCTTGCGGGGCCGTAGAGCACATCAAAACCGTTGACGGCGGCAAGCGAATGAACGTCTTTGACAGAAGCAGAATTAACGGTGAAACGCAACTGAAACTGCTCACCTTGCGCCACAACCTGAGGGGCGTCTGCTGTCACTCGGATCGCTGCCTGCAAAGACAGGCTCAGCACCGACAAGAGGAGCAACATATAAGTACGATATTTATTCATGTTGATTACCAGTTTTTATCGAGTTGCTTACGGCTGGAATGCTGCAGAGCTCTACGCACCTTGTCCTGCGTCCGACTCTCCTTCATCTCGGCAGCGCGTAGCATCTGGTCAGCATTGTCCTTAGACATGCTGCTCTTTTGCTGTTGCTGTTTGTTGCGCTGCTGTTGTTGCTTATTCTGTTGCTGCTGCTTATTTTTATTTTGTTGTTTATTCTGCTTGTTCTGTTGCTTATTTTGCCCGTTGTTCTTTTGGTTTTTCAACTGATATTGACATAGAGCTAGGTTGTAACGTGTCTGATTGTCGGAAGGATTGTTACGTAGAGACTCCTTATAGCACTCTATGGCCGGTCCGAATTGTTTCTGACTCTGAAGAATAACTCCCATATTGTGATACATCATGGACTTGTAGCGGGGATTACGCTCTTGTCTTGCTGCTGTTTCGTACTCCTTCATGGCTTCTTTGGGCTTTTGCTGAAATAGAAGCGCGTTGCCAAGGTTGTATCTAGCACGGGTATTGCTCGGATTTTGCTCCAAGGTCTTTCTGTAGTTTACTTCGGCGTTGGCATATTTCTTTTGTACAAAGTCCTTATTACCTTTGTGCATATATGTCTTTTCTTCCATTTGTGCTCCTGCAGGAGTCAAGCATATGAAGAAAAAGGCCAACGCGATATAAATCAATCTCCTACTTCTCATCATCTTTGTGTTGGATTTTGAAACGTTTGAAGATATTGTGTTTCTTCTCACGTAGAAGTATGTCAATGATCAGCAGGATAAGTGCAGCCCAAGCAAAGATAGGGAATTGCTCGGCATAGTCAGAGAAAGAGGTAGATCCCAAGTCATGCTTCTCCAGCTTGTTGAGCTCATAATAGAGACGATCTTGTGCAATGTTGGAATTGTCTACATGTATATAGGAGCCCTTTCCTGCTGTTGCGACTTCATTGCACATCTCCTGATTGAGTCTTGTTATGACAATATTGCCACTTCTGTCTCGCATCAGCTGCCCTTTGCCGACAGGTATCGTGCTGCCCTTGGGATCTCCAATGCCTAGTACAAAAATATGGACACCTTTTTTTGCCGCTTCTGCTGCAGCCTTCTCGGCCTCCCCTTCGTGGTCCTCACCATCTGTGATGATAACAATCGCACGCTCTATCCCCTTCTGGCTGGTAAAGCTACTAAGTGACAAGCGGATAGCCTCACCAATATTAGTTCCTTGTACACCTACCATACCTGGGGAGATGGCATCGAGAAACATCTTGGCTGAGACAAAATCACTTGTGATAGGCATCTGTATAAATGCATCTCCGGCAAATACGACTAAGGCGATTTTGTCATTGGTCAGTTTGTCGGCGATATTGGAAACAAGCATTTTAGCCTTGTCGAGACGACTGGGCGAGACGTCTTGCGCGAGCATCGAATTGCTGACATCAAGTGCGACGACCATTTCTATGCCTTTGTGCTCATTGGTTTCTACTTTCATTCCCATCTGCGGACGGGCCACCATCAGAATAAGACATGTCAGTGCCAAAAGGAGGATGATAAATTTGAGTATCGAACGCTTTAGCGACACATCCGGCATCAAGACGCTAAGCAATCGGAGATCACCTAGCTTCTTAAGCTTCCTACGCTTATCGTATACCGAGTAGGCAAAGAGCAGCGCCAATATCGGTATGAGGATGAGTAGATATAGATATTCGGGATTGGCAAAACGAAACATATTCATCATATATTTATGGTATACGCCTTAGCAAGGTATTGCGAAGGACTAACTCGAGCAGTAGCGAAAGCATGGCGATAATGCCAAAAGGCAAATAGGCATCGTAGTGCTTGTCGTATTGCTTGACGATCAGCTTGGATTTCTCCAGTTTGCCGATTTCATCGTAGATATGTGCCAGTTCTCTGTTGTTTGTTGCACGATAAAATTTACCGTCAGTTTTTTGAGCTATGGCTGTTAGCGTCTCTGTATCGATTTCTACAGGCATCTGGATATACTTTACGCCACCACCAGGCAGGGGAAACGGATATGGAGCACGTCCATTGGTACCTACGCCTATCGTGTAAATGCGGATGCCATTAAGCTTGGCTATCTCTGCGGCTGTCATCGGGGAAATTTCTCCTTGATTGTTGGATCCGTCGGTCAGCAGTATGATGACCTTGCTCTTGGCCTTGCTCTCCTTGAGACGACTTACGGCATTAGCAATTCCCATACCGATGGCCGTACCGTCATCTATGAGGCCACCGGCTGCTAAATCGCAGCTGACGCCGCTAAACATGTTAAGCAGCGACGCGTGGTCGGTCGTCAATGGACACTGAGTGAATGCCTCAGCTGCAAAAATGGTCAAGCCGATATTATTGTCAGGACTGTTGGATACAAATTTGGAGGCGACCTCCTTGGCTGCCGTTATACGGTTTGGTTGTAAGTCTTCAGAGAGCATACTTGTGGATACGTCAATAGCAAGCATGATGTCAATACCAGAGACTTGACTATTCTTCCAGTGATTGGAGGTCTGAGGACGAGCGATGACAAGTACAATCATAACGAAGGTCAAAAGACGCAGGAAAAAAGGAGCGTGGATCAATTGCAGACGCCAGCTCGGCTTTATGAACTTGTACGCCTGAGTATCCGGAACGCTCATTGTTGGTTCCTTGTGGCGTGCCATAAAGTACCAGCCAATATAAGGAAACAACAGAAGCAAGAGAAGTAAATATCCGCTATGAACAAATGTCATCTTAAATCAGTTAATAAAATAAGTTGTAGATACTTCGAGCTATTTCAAAGAGAATTGCTGCGCTACCTATCAGTAGTATTATAATGACAGACTTGAGTGCAAGTCGATTGCGGTCAGTTCGTTTAACCTCCTTGGGTACTACAGGCTTGGGGTGTTCAGCCTCTTTCTCCTCAAGCTTGGTTGCATTGATGAAGTTCATCGCCCGAAGTAAATTTTCGTCATTCTCGCTCAACTGGGTCTGGAGCTTGGCAAACTTAGCAAGATCGGCTGTAAGGAACAATTGACGCAATTCGTCCAAAGCGTTCAGGTCTTGCGCTGCAGTAAGGCGGTTGATGATCTCCGTCGAAGTCATCTCTCTCGCGCTAAAGCCATAGCGACGCTGGATATAACTTCGTATCACGTCAGTCAAATCACTATAGTACTGCTTAGTGTCTGCGATGTTAAGTTTCTCACTATTTAGCTTTTCTATCTCCTTTATTGCCCACACATGAGGAGGTAATGCCGGACGTAGTCTGAATCTGCGGAGCAGAGGATGGTGATTGTGTAATTGGATGGCAATATAGGTGGCAAAAGCCAGCAGGATGATAAGTAAGAGAGAGAGGTAAAAGATGCCTCTCCAATCTTTCCAGCTGAAGGGTACCTCGGCATTAGGTTTAGGTCCGAAGAAACGGTCTAAATGAAGAGTGTCTACATCTAGAGTTACAACCTTGAGCGCAAGGCTATTGGAGCTGTAAACCTTGTTGTTGACTTTGACTTTGAACGGAGGTAGATAGTAGAAGGATGAGTCAAAACTTGTGATTGTAAATTGCTTGGTCTGCGACGTCTGCAGACCATTATTAAGGTCCTCTGTCGCTATTATTTTCTCATTGAGCACCTCTACTCCCTTTACCATCTGTTTATTAGGAAAGACGGGCATAATGACTTGTGCCCCCTTGGCAGTGGTCACCTTGAGACTGACATGTGCTTGTTGGCCTATTAGGATTGCAGCAGAGTCAATCTCAGCTTTGACTGTCACTTGGGCTCTCCCGAGTACCGGCAAGAGTATGGATAAGCAAAGCGAAGCGATTATTCGCTCGCAGAGCCTATCTTTGTAATCCAATATACCGCGTTTATTCATCCTGTATCTTGATTAATTAAGCCCGTTTGGCGAAGAGATTGAGCAGGGCCTTGACATAGTCTTCATCTGTGCGGACCGAGATTAAATCAATTTTGCTCTTAAGCATTTCCTCACAGAGATGTTGCTGTGACTGTTGCCAAGCTGTGGCATGTGCACTCCTGATGCGGCTGCTGGAGGTATCTATATACTGTTCGTGTCCGGTCTCACTATCCATCACCTTGATAATTCCGATGTCGGGCAGGGCTGCCATCCACCGGTCATAGACTTGGATAGCTACAGCATCATGCTTGTTGCCCATAATACGAAGAGCCTTGGTATAGTCTTTGTAATCAATGAAATCACTTAGCAGAAAGGCCGTGCAACTCTTGTGCTGCGTCTGCATCAGAAACTGTATCGCATTGCCTACATCTGTTTTGTGGCTTTCGGGTTCAAAATCCAATAGTTGGCTGATGATAAATAGGATATGCTTGCGCCCCTTCTTGGGTGGAATATACTTCTCCACATGATCACTGTACAGTATGACACCGACCTTATCATTGTTTTGCATCGCACTGAAGGCCAGTGTAGCGGCTATTTCAGTGACCATGTCACGTTTCTGTTGCCTTGTGGTGCCAAAACTCAGACTACCCGAGACATCCACCAATAACATGACAGTCAATTCGCGCTCCTCTTCAAAGACCTTGACGTAGGGGCGATTAAATCGTGCCGTTACATTCCAATCGATATTGCGGACGTCGTCTCCTACCTGATACTCCCTCACTTCGGAAAAAGCCATTCCCCTACCCTTGAATGCCGAGTGGTATTCGCCGGCAAAGATATTGCTTGACAGCGCACGCGTCTTGATTTCAATCTTCCTGACACGCTTCAGCAGTTCCGCCCTGTCCATTTCTTTCTATCTGTTTTTAGGCTGTACTTATCGGGGGTTGTTAAGTGCAAGCTTAAGGAACCTGCACCTTGTTGAGTATCTCTGTGATGATTTGGTCACTTGTCACATTGTCTGCCTCGGCTTCATAAGTGAGACCGATACGGTGGCGCATTACGTCGTGGGCTATTGCTCTCACGTCCTCGGGTATTACGTATCCTCTACGCTTAATAAAAGCGTAGGTACGCGCTGCTAACGCCAGGCTGATACTTGCGCGAGGAGAAGCGCCAAAACTGATGTTCTGTTTCATCTCCGGCAGACCATACTTTTCTGGGTATCGGGTAGCAAAAACGATGTCTGTGATATAACGGTCAATCTTGTCGTCTATATATACTTGCTTGACTACCTCACGAGCCTGTAGGATGTCGTCAAGTTTGATAACAGGCTTAACCTCCTGCGATTTGTTTTGAATACGGTCCTTTACAATTTGCTGTTCTTCTTCGATAGAAGGATAGTCAATGATAACCTTAAACATGAAGCGGTCAACCTGTGCCTCTGGCAACTGATAGGTTCCTTCCTGTTCTATAGGATTTTGTGTTGCCATTACAAGAAATGGCTTCGGCAATTGGAAAGTATCGCTTGCAATAGTCACTTGACGCTCCTGCATGGCCTCAAGCAATGCACTCTGCACCTTGGCAGGTGCCCGGTTGATTTCATCTGCCAGGATGAAGTTGGCAAATATCGGTCCCTTCCTGACTACGAAACTTTCTGTCTTTTGGCTGTAAATCACAGTACCTACAATATCTGCCGGAAGAAGGTCTGGGGTAAACTGAATGCGTTTGTAAGTAGCATCTACAAGACTTGCCAGTGTCTTGATGGCAAGTGTTTTAGCAAGGCCCGGTACACCTTCCAGCAAGATATGGCCATCGCTCAGTAAACCTACGAGCAAGACTTCCACTAAATGCTTCTGACCGACAATCACTTGTCCCATTCCTTGCTGTAAGTCGGTGATAAATCCGCTCCGCTGCTCTATAAGCTGGTTGAGACCTCTAATATCAACGTTTTCTTCCATATTTGTCTTATTATCTTATTATTCAAATCAATTAGGCATGCTCAGCAAGCTTACCTATACTATCATTAAAACTTGATATCTCCAACTTGATATTGTGCACAGAACTATATCGAGATGGGAAATCTCATTTAAACTATGTGCAAAGATAATAGTTTTAGCCATATGCCTGTTCTAAAAAGGACTAAAACACGTTGAGAAGTTGGCAACAGGCGTCCTTCAATTCACTATTTTAGAACGATTATTATCTAATTCTCCATCTGATTCCGATGTATCATTTGTCATCAATATGGTATGGTAAGTTCTTTTGTACGTTTTATAAGTTCAAGGTCGATAAGTCAAAAGACTGTATTCTACTGAACATTGTTATCCACAAATTATGAATCAAACGTATATTACGTTATCGGGGTAGAGCTTTATCTCAAGGCCCTACTCCGATAATCTTCGCAAGACAGTTCGTCTTATTTTGAAACGGACTATTATATAGTAGCAAATAGATGTTCTAAACTTTTCCTTTTTTTTTCTTTTTAGAAAATGTCTCTTTTCTAAGAATATTTCTGACGGTATCTCTCTGCCTCAAAGCAAACAATGTGACTTTTTAAAGCATCGTCAATCAGCGAGGGTAAATGAGTCTCTTCTCCTCGTACTGCTTTGATGAAGTCAGAAATGATATGCATGTCTGCTCCTCCATGATAAGGCTGGCGTACAAGGTCTGTGAAATCATAGCTTACAGTTTTGCGCGGGCGAAAAGTGGTGATACTGATTGTACTTTCATCACTAGACAGCTCCCCGTGCGTACCATGAAGTGTGATTTGCCGGTGGTCTTGCAAGGTATATATATCCATGGAAAGCGTTATCGTCGTTTCATTTTCAAGTTGCATGAGAAGCACTTGGTGGTCTACCACGTCATTATCACAATGATATACACACCGTCCAAGGGGACCATGCTTTAGTTCCTCAATGATGACTTCATCGAGCGATTTTCCGTCGGGCACATCAAAATTACGAATCCACTCATGGCGACGTAGATAGAGGTCTTTTGCAGAATAAGGACATTTGTCTTCTACTTGACAATCCAAGCACCGAAGTGCAGATCCTTTTGGGGCATTGGCGCTGCGAAACCAACGCAGAGTGCCGTATGAGGCAAGATGCCGACAAGGACTCTCGGTAAGCCATAACAAATAGTCAACATCATGACAACACTTGGCTAGAAGCATGGAGTTAGAGGTTTCTTTACGACGCCATGACCCGCGCACATAGCTGTGGGTCGCACGGTCCAGACCAACGCCTTCGGTATAGTTGACAGAAATTATCTGACCGAGTTCACCACTATCGACAATCTGCTTGATTTTGAGAAAAGTCGGGTGGTATCTCAGCACATGGCAGATACTCACAATAACATGATGACGATGAGCGGCCTGACAAATACGTTCGCACTGCTGGCGTGTCTGTGCTATGGGTTTCTCCAGTAAGACATGATAGCCGTTACGGATAGCCTGCATACAAGGACGATAATGCTGATCGTCGGGTGTGCAGATGATGACAGCATCTGCTTCAACCTTGTCTTTAAAGAAGGCAGAGTAATCAGCATAACGACGATGCATCGGTACCCCTAGTTTGTCTCCCATCCGATTTCGTCTGAATTGAGCCGGATCTACGACTGCAACTAGTTGGGCTTCCTCTGGATGCTCCTCGAGATAATGCATATAAGTACGCATACGGTTGCCTGCGCCAATGGCAACAAGACGGACAATATTGTGCGTAGTAATATTCGATGTGGCAGACATGCTCACTTGCGACGTTTGTTGGGTGCTTGAGTAGCCTTGCTTAAATCAAGTATTCGGACATTGCGAAACTTTACCCCGGCCCCGTGACCGCAAAAACTGATATATCCCTGCTTATTAAAAAGTCCTGGATGGTTTTTATGGTCTACTGTGTATGGATTGTTCTTGCTTCCGTCTGGCGCTATATTGTGTCCTTGGCACGCTTCCCGGATATTTCCGTCAAGTATCACTTCCCCATTAACTGTAACCTTGATATGGTCGCCCTTGGCGACAATTTCCTCCGTATTCCAAGTACCGAGTTTGCCAAATTTGACATGTTTGGGTACGATAATGCCATATACAGCTCCGTGCTGCTGATAGTCACGCAAGCCCTTATAAATAGGATCATCGTGATCAAGGACTTGTATCTCCATTCCATCGTACGCAGCATCAGTACCTTGATGTGTGCGGATACCTACGCCATTGTTAACTCCCGGTTCAAGGAAGCAAAATTCGAATCGGTAGATGAAGTCACTATACTGGCGCTTAGTGTAGAGATTGCGATCATTACCATATTTGGCATTAACAAGCATACTGCCGTCTTCCTGTGGTACATAGTCCTTGACATTGCCTTCCCATTTGTCTAAAGACCGACCACCAAAAAGGACCTCGAAGCCAGCTTTCCGCTCTTCGGTAGTGAGCTGATACTCGGGAGTTGCAGGATGTTCGTAGACATAGGCATCGCGTACATAGACCGTACCTTGTCGAGTCTGAAACTCTATGGTCGATCCAGGTGTGGCGCCTGACAGATTGTCTATCCCATAGTTTTCCGCGAGGGTTTCGCCATTGGATATAAGTGTCAGTCTTCCATTGGCGACCTTGAGGTACAAGGTATTCCAATTAGGACGTATCGTCGGTTTCTTGGTAGTTTGTTTACTGGTCATACCTGATATGATAACACTATTCTTGGACAATTCAGCAAGGGTTACGCCACCATAGTTGAGTGCCGCAGTGCCATCTTTTACTCTCCAGTCAACAAACATCTCAAAGTTACCCGTCTGCTTCATTAGCTCGACCGGGACCTTTGTCCCTTCGACATTCTTAATAATCTGTCTGTAGCCGTCTGACTTAAATTTTGGCATTAGACCTGAGATCTCGTCAACAGCATATCCTGCATCAGCACTACCTTTTTCCTTTTGAGCTTGGAATACAGTTTTAGCCTGTTCAAGCTGCTGTTTCGCAGATATGATGCGGAGCGCATTACTGTTTTTGGCAATCAGATTTTTGACTGCATTGGCTGCTGCCGATGATGTCTCATTTTTGCTAAGATATTTGCCTACAAACATCAATGCTTGAAGCGATTTGGTATTACCAAGAGCATTGAGCAGCTTATTTTGAATCTTGACAGAAGGTTTGAGGCCCATCGCCTGACGATATAGCAGGTATTTCTGCTCCTGATTATCCGAACTTGTCTTGATCAAATCTATACATCGGCTAAGGATCTCGTCCTTTTTATTACTCTCTTTGGACGCTATACGATACAGCGACGGAACGATGCTTGGATTATTGACAGAGAGTAAAGATTTATATGCAGTAAGATCTGTATTGTCCTTTTCATACTCAGAAAGTAGTAGCTTAATAGCCTGACTGTTACTTGCCTGAGCAAGGAGCGGATAGTAGCGGGATGGTTTCGGCGATTTATCCATCTGGGCCTTGATAGCTTCATATTGCTTACCTGCAGACAAACTTGCGATAGCATTCTTTGCACCTTCTTGTATTTTCGCGACTTTGTCCTCCTGAGATGCATTGAGTAAACTGCAGATCTCTCCGAATTTTTCAGGAGTTGAGACACCCTTAAGCGCCTCATAAGCGGCGTCGCTGATCATGGCATTATTAGAGTGCATCAATTCTTTTACCTTGGCATATGTCGAGTACATGTGACGAGTAGAGGCAAGCTTCAGCGCTTGTATTACGATTGAAGAATCTGAATTTGACAACGCGTTGGTGATACCTTCTTTAATATTACCCTTGAAAGTAAGCAAAGCTTTATTGGCCTGTTTGCTATAGGCTCCGCTTAGTTGGTCGATAAGAGCTTGAAGTGCTTCTTTTCCACCGATTTTAGCCGCTGCCTCTATTGCTGCGCAAGCCAAAACTGAGTCCGAGGACTTCATCGCGCCCGTCATGAGATTTATTTTGCCCTCTACATGGTTATTGCCCAGCCATCGAATGATATCGGTCTTGCTTCTTTCACTATATTTACTGTACTTTGAAGCTACAGCATCGAATATCTTCCCACCGACATATTGTTTGGCAAAATCAAGAGCCGTATTGCGATAGGCTATATCACCATCCTTAAGAGCGGCAAGGATATATTTTTTAGCATGTGCGGCATCAGATTTGAGCAGAAGCCGAAGGCCGGCGCACCGTACATAGCTCTTGTCGTTCTTGACCAAGACTTTAGCCGCTTTTGCCACCGTTTTGCGATCTTGGGCGTTATTTAGAAGCTCGAGATAGGCATTGGTTACGCCCGTAGCGTTATTAGCATAGTTGCATCGGGCAGCCAGTGTTCCCAATAAGTTGAGTGATTTGGAAGAACCGCACACGGTCAGTGCATTGTAGATATTTTGTGCCGTCATGCTATCAGCAGAGGCACTCCATTTAAGAAACGTCTGCTCCACATTAGCATCCTTGAGTTTTTTTACATAAGCCAAATAGGCCAAAGCACCATCAGGAACTGTAGATTTAGCTATTAGATCTTTTATGATAGCTTCTGTACCTGGAGTGGTTGCAAGGCTACTCAGTGCATACTGATACATATACTTATCAGAGAGATACTTGACAAACACCGAGGCGTCTTTAGCATCGCTTATACGCTGAAGTTGAAGCATCAGAAAGGCTCGCTTGGCATTGTCCTTACTTTTGTCAATAGCTTGTATGAGGCCTTGCTTGACAGGACCACGCAGGTTTACTTTGTCAGACGCTGATACATAGCCAACAATGCCATTGATAGCATATTCAAACGGGGCGGTTTCTCCTACCTTAGCACTCTCAAGCATGTCTGTAAGCAGCGTCATGCCCTGCAGCCCTGTGCCAGACATCTCGCTCATCACTTGATTGTATGTAGCAACAGTCTTGGTCGGTAGTTGGGCAAGACCGTCACTGATGACTGTCTCAGGCGTTCGATTGCGGCTGTCTACTTGAGCGTTTAATGGAAGGCATACAAGTAGCGATGCTGCTATCAGATATATGGAAATCTTAAAGTTTTTCATCTTCATCAGATTTTAAAATAAATACTATATGTGCCAAGGTCCACGCATGGGCTGATTAATCAAAGCATTGGCTGCATCGTCATCGACAAATCGCTGTGTGGCCGGATCAAACTGCAACTGTTTGCGTCCGAGACGCAATGCTACTGTACCTAGATTGACCAAAGTACAACTGTGGTGGCCATTGACTTCATTTAGGGCAAATTTTTGTCTTGAACGAACGCATTCCAAAAAGTCTGTGCGTTGTGGCTCAGGATCAGGATATTCGGCCAGTTTGTTCATGATATCAGGTATAGTGCACTCAAAGCCCTTGTATACCTTACCCTTCGGACCCTCTATATAGGGTGTATGGCCTGGACTCTCAAATCCCTCGCCTTCCAAGATTATCTGGCAACCGTCTGCGTAAGTGTAGGTGATTTTGTGCCATATACCAACGGCATCAGAGTGCTGTTGTGGCGCATCTGCTTCAACTTTGACAGGAAAATCGTTATCTTTTCCCAATATATACTGCACAGGATCCAAGTAGTGCTGTCCCATATCAGTCAGTCCACCGCCATCATAGTCCCAATACCCACGGAATGTCTGGTGTACGCGGTGCGGATGATAAGGCTTAAATGGAGCTGGACCAAGCCACATGTCATAGTCTAGTTCTTTTGGCACAGGCTGAGGTACCAGGTTGTCCCGGCCTACCCAGTAAAATTTCCATGCAAAGCCTGTCGTGCCCGATACAGTCACCTTGAGAGGCCAACCTAATAGGCCGCTGTCAACAAGCTTCTTAAGCGGTTCCACTGTAGTGCCAAGACCGTAAAATGTATCCTTGAAACGGAACCATGTATTGAGACGAAAAATGCGATTATAGCGCTGTACTGCTTCAATGACGCGCTTACCTTCTCCGATAGTGCGTGTCATGGGTTTCTCACACCATATATCTTTTCCGGCTTTGGCTGCCTCAACACTCATCAGAGCATGCCAATGAGGAGGTGTCGCGATATGGACAATATCAACATTGGAATCATGTATCAAATCTCTGAAATCATGGTATGCTTTCAATGTTTCGCCAAATTTCTGTTTGCCCAAATCAATACCTTGCTTAAGGTGCTTATCATCAACGTCACATATTGCAACCAGACGATAAGTCTCATCGCTGGTAAAGTGGGATGTCGACTTACCAATTCCTCCTACGCCAATGATACCCTTGGTCAGCTGGTCACTAGGCGCGATATGTCCATTACCACCCAAGACCTTGCGCGGAACAATGCTAAATAGTCCCATCGCACCCACTGTCTTGAGAAAAGTACGTCTGTTTTGTTTCATCTCAATATATTTGTTTTGATTGTTTTAGTTCTTTATACGCTTTACATAGATGTCTCTATAGTAGACCTTACTGCCATGTGCCTGCAGTTCAATCTGCTCTATAGCTGGTATAGGCTGACTTCGGTCCCAATAGTTTTCCATGACAACACTGTCAACCACTTTGACTCCGTTGAGCAAGACCGTCACTTTATCGCCAATCATTTTGATAAAGAAGCTGTTCCAGACTCCAGTCATATTGTCAGCGATTTCGCTGGGATGGCTTTCATGCTTTAGATTGTTGTAGAGTCCGCCACTGCCCACCTGGGCACCCACGTTGACACGAGCTGTATCCCATATCTGTACTTGTGGTGTGCCTCGCAAATAAATGCCTGCGTCTGGCTCTTTGCCCTTTGGATCCAGCATCCAGTCGACGTACATTTCAAAGTCTCCATATTGGCCTTCTGTACAGATATTGTCATAGCCTGATCCTACATAGGTTAAGAGCCCATTACTTACCTTCCAGTCTTTGCGCATCTGCTCATCAGCTTTTGTCTGAGCAGCAGCAAGTTCTTCACTCGTCATTTTGGAGCGTTTAATCGGGTCTTTAACCAATCCTTTCCAACCTGTCAGATCTTTACCGTTGAAGAGAGAAACATAGCCCGTCTCATCCTGGGGCATATTGCGGAGCAGAGACAAAGCCAACTTGTGACTCTTACCGCCAACTATATTGGCAGCTCGCATAACAAGAAGCCTCACATTAGTCCCCCAATATTCGGGATGACTGTATGCAATACGGATGACAGCACGTGCCGCATTTTTTTGTAGCAAAACATTATCGAGATAGTTGCCGGCAAACATAAGGCCGACAAAGGTTCCCGTTTCACCTATTTCATCAAGTATCATTCGCTTATCCTTGACTGTTACTACCTTGTCCATTGCATAGCGTAACTTGATAAGTCGATTGACTTGAGTGTTGGGGCCTTTGTCATATACTCCTGTCGCATCAATTATACTCTTAGCTTGGAGAGAAGACTTGGCAGACAGAGTGTAGGGTATAAGCATAAAAATCAAAATAAAGCAAAATCGTAAACTATGTTTTGTAAATGCCAAAGGCTTTGTATAGGTACACATATACTTGTATATTTTTCTCAATGAAATGGACACGAAAGACATTGTTTTTTGAACTTAATACTATTCAATCGGTAAAGTTACGCAAACTTTTTCAGCTGATGATGATTTGCGATATTTATTTTGGGTATATTGACAATCAACATAAAAGATGTATTACATACCGTCTTTGTTACTGGTGTTGATGAATGTGTCTATTATCAACCTTAATTCCGCAACGAAGCGTGTAAATTGTTATTAATATTTTTTATAAGTCTCTGAGGAACAATAAGTTCCTCAGAGACTTGTCATTTGCAGAATTTTCACTAGCTTTATGTGCAAAACAAAAGAAGTTCAATTCTACATGACATGGCAAAGATAGCAACAAGACACGATAATATTGTTCCCTACGGTGGAATCTTTTATGCTATGAACGAATTTAAGCGCACTGGGCTGGACAAACTGGTAGACGGTCGCCTTAATGTCCGCTGTGCGAACTATGGCTACCAGTACAGCGATATCATGCTTGCCCTGTTCAGTATTTATCTCTGTGGGGGTGACCATATAGAGGATATTACCACGATTCTGAACAAGTACCTGAGTACAGCACCCGGTGCAAGAATACCCAGCTCTGACACCATTGC